>Ga0210393_10000071_pt1 | contig 119404 bp, 106 predicted proteins | sample IncBWC27OmetaG_FD_160068 | JGI IMG/M metagenome (GOLD analysis project Ga0210393, IMG submission 160068) | Forest soil microbial communities from Barre Woods Harvard Forest LTER site, Petersham, Massachusetts, United States - Inc-BW-C-27-O ... | reverse complement strand
GCTCGCCGGAATGGGCGGCGTCGCGATGCACAAGTTGGTCGCCGCGGTTTCCAACGCGGGCGGACTCGGCGTGATCGGCGCCGCGTCGCTGAGCCCCGACGATCTGCGCGCCGAAATCCGCAAGACGCGCGAGCTGACCGACAAGCCGTTCGCCGTCGACCTGCTGGCGCCGATCCCCGACATGATGCGCCCGCACGTGCCCGTGATGATCGAGGAAAAGGTCAAGGTGTTCGTCGCCGGACTTTCGGTGCCGCAGGAATTCGTAAAAGTGATGCATGACAACGGGATGAAGATCGTCGTCATGTGCGGCAAGGTGCATCACGGCGTCAAGTCGCAGCAGGCCGGCGCCGACGTGGTCGTCGCGCAAGGGACTGAGGCTGGCGGGCATACCGGCGAAATCGGGATGCTCTCGCTGGTGCCGCAGATGATCGACGCGATCCAGCTGCCGGTGCTGGCGGCCGGCGGAATCGCCGACGGACGGCAAGTCGCGGCGGCGCTCACGGTCGGAGCGCAGGGCGTCGTCATCGGCACGCGCTTTATCGCAACGCCCGAGGCGCAGGCGGCGCAAGGATATCGCGAGGCGATCGTGCGCGCGCACGAGGATTCCACCTTGCGCACGCGCGCGTACACCGGCAAGACCTGTCGCGTCATCCGCACCGAGTACGCGCTCGAATGGGAGAAAGACCCGTCGAAGATTCAGCCGTTCCCGCTGCAGGCGCAGACGTCGACGCGCAACGGCGTCATGAACTACACGGGCCGCGGCGGCGGCGACATCGATCCGAATCGCACCTTCATGCCGACCGGACAGGGCGCGGGCCTGATTCACGAGATCAAGCCGGCCGCCGAAGTATTCGCCGACCTGCTGCGCGAGACCGAAGCAGCGCTGCGCAAATCGCAGCAACTGCTGTCGGGCGATCCGGAGAGACAGCATTCGGCAGCGCCTTCGCGATAGCGGGAAAGCAAATCACGTTATTGAATGCGGAACCCGCCGTGGGTTCCGCACCTCCTTGGGCAGGGGTGACCCCTGCACCCAATGATCAATGTATTGAGCGAGTCACACGCCGCGGGGGATGCCGGGCCAAATCTGCTTGTGCATTTGCAATTGCATTCGCGCCGGCAATCGATCTTCCAGTATCCATCCCGCGAGCCTAGCCGGATGGAGCTGTCCAAACACCGGACTCAGCAATAGCGCGCCTGCGCGATGCGCCAGGTCGCGCGCAACGATCGCATCACGCGCCCATTCGTAGTCTGTGCGATCGGCAACGACGAATTTAATTTCGTCGCGCATCGTCAGATGGTCGAGATTGCCCCAGAGATTGCGTTCGCATTCGCCGCTGCCCGGGCATTTGAGGTCCATGATCTTGATGACGCGCGAGTCGAGCCGGCTGACGTCGACCGCGCCCGAAGTTTCGATCATCACGGTCGCGCCCGCTTCGAGCATCGCATCCGTCAGCGGATAGACGCCTTCCTGCAGCAGCGGTTCACCGCCGGTCACTTCGACCAGGTCACATCGGTACCCGCGAATTATTTCGACGACTTCGGCGATCGGCATCCGCCGTCCTTCATAGAATGCGTACTCGGTGTCGCACCATTTGCATCGCAGGTTGCATCCTGTCAGCCGCACGAACACGCATGGACGGCCGGCATGCGTGGATTCGCCCTGGATGCTGTAGAAAATTTCGTTGATGTGCAGACGCTCGGAAATCATTTCGATCGTGCGGCGTCCCGCGCCGCTTCCATCACGACGCGCAGCGGCACCTTGTGCTCGGCGGCGATTCGCCGGCAGTCATCGTATTCCGGCGAAATCGTCGTCGGCTCGCGGCCATGCGCGCCCGAGGTCTTGACCCGGACTTTGCCCCATCGCGTCTCGACCTCGTGAATCTCACGATGCAGTTTCAGCCGCTCGACTGAATGAAACCTCAGACCGATGGTCGAGGTCTCGGCGAAAATGATTTCGGCGATCACGTCGCGGCGAGCAGCTTCGGCGATAACGCTCAGAGTCACCGCCGGGCGGCCCTTCTTCATCATTGTCGGCGTGAGCGTCACGTCGCGCGCGCCCGCGTCGAACAGCCGATTCATCACGTGGTCGTAAATCTGCGGGCTGAGGTCGTCGATATTCGCCGAGACCTCGATCATCTCGTCGCTGTCGAGCGCGGCGCGCTCGCGCCCCAGCATCAGGCGCAACACGTTGGGCCGATCTTCCAGCTCCCGCGAGCCCGCGCCGTAGCCGATCTTTTCGACTTCGAAGGCAAGCGGAAGCGCCGCCGGACGCGCGAGCGCTCGGATCACAGCCGCGCCCGTGGGCGTGACCATCTCGTGCGCGCCGTCTCCGATTTTCAAAGGAAAGCCCGACAGCAGTTCCGCCGTTGCCGGTGCGGGAACCGGAATGACACCGTGCTGCGAGCGCGCGAAGCCGTTGCCCATCGGGAGCGCAGAGACCAGCACACCGTCGACGCCGAGCTGCTCGAACCCCCACGCAGTGCCGACAATATCAATGATGGAATCGACCGCGCCGACTTCGTGGAAGTGAACGTGGCCGGGCGTCGTGTCGTGAATCTTCGCTTCGGCTTGCGCGAGCACTTCGAAGATCGCAATGGCGCGCTGTCGGACTGTCGCGGCCAGCAGCGACGTGTCGATCAGCGCGCGAATCTCGCCGAAGTGACGCTCGGGCTGCGGCTCCGTTACGGCGACATCGAACTTGAGCGCGGAAATTCCGCTGAGAGTTTTGCGCCGCGTCGAGAGCCGGTAGCCGGCGAGCGGCATCGACTTAATCGCGCGTTCAAATTCACCAAAATCCGCGCCGCAATCGAGGATTGCGCCGACGAGCATGTCGCCGCTAAGGCCGGAGAACGCGTCCAAATAAGCCGTTTTCATCGCGCAACCTTTACATGGTAGCAGGGCGTCGATAGAATCAAAAACTCGGCTTGGTGAGAGATAGTTCAACCGTGAGGCAAAGAGACCTCAAGCTCTTTAGAAAACTGCTCGAAGGCCGCAAACGCGACATTCTCCAGGAATCGGAGCGCACGGTCGACACCATGAACAGCGAGTCGGAAGAGGCCTACGCCGATCCCACCGACCGAGCGGCGCTGGAGTCGGATCGCAACTTCCTGCTGCGGATGCGCGATCGCGAGCGCAAGCTGCTGACCAAGATCAGCGAGGCCGTGGCGCGAATCGACGACGGCTCGTACGGTAATTGCGAGGAATGCGGCGGCGATATCGGCATCGAGCGACTGAAGGCACGCCCCGTCACCACGCTGTGCATCGCATGCAAATCCGCGCAGGAAGCGCGCGAGTCCAAGGTCTGATTCACCAGTCCCAACCACGTAGAATCGCACTGCTATGAAAGTAAAAAAGGCGGTCATCCTCGCGGCCGGTATGGGCACGCGAATGCTGCCCTCGTCGAAAGTGATCCCCAAGGAAATTTTGCCAGTGGTGGATACGCCGGCAATCGAAGTCGTCGTCGAGGAGGCGGTCGCGTCGGGCATCGAGGAAATCATCATCGTAATCAGCCCCGGCAAGACCACCGTCGTAGAGCACTTCAATTGCAACGTGGAGCTCGAGCGCAATCTCGAACAACGCGGCAAACACGACCTGCTCGAGATCGTGCGGCGCAGTAACAATCCGGCGCGGATCACCGTCGCCGAACAGCGGCAGCCGCTCGGACTCGGGCATGCGGTGCTGCAAGCGCGCGAGGCCGTCGGCAATGAGCCGTTCGCCGTGATGCTCCCCGACGACATCTTCGATTGTCCGCGGCCCTGCCTGCGGCAGTGCCTCGATGTAGCCGAAGAGCGTGACGCGCCGGTGGTTGCGCTGCTCAGAGTCGCGCGCAGCGAACTGTCGAAGTACGGCATCGTCGATGCGAAGGCGGCCGGTGCGCGGACTTACGAGCTGCATGGGATGGTCGAGAAGCCCGCACCGGAAAAAGCGCCGAGCGAATTTGCAATTATGGGACGCTACGTGCTGACGCCGGATATCTTCGAGCTGCTCGCGGAGGGCAAGCCGGGCGCCGGCGGAGAAATACAATTGACCGACGCGCTGATGGCACTAACGGCGCGGCGCGAAATCTACGGCTACGAGTTCGAGGGCATCCGCTACGACCTAGGCGATCGCGTCGGGTTCATCTCGGCGCAAATCGGCTTCGGGCTGAAGCGTCCCGAGCTGGCGGACAGGTTGCGAGCGTACCTGAAGTCGGTTATCTCACAATAGTAATTGCGTTTCCTTCGGATGGGGCAGTAGCTCAGCTGGGAGAGCACTACGTTCGCAACGTAGGGGTCGAGGGTTCAAATCCCTTCTGCTCCACCATCCAGTCTCTCGTTTTTCGGACATCACAGAGAATCGATCGAAATCCGCGCACACGCGCGCGATTTGCGATCACGCGTGGACCCAGAGAGCGTCTCTTTCTGGCCAATTCGCGCGAATCGGCCAATTCCTCTCTCGGCGCGATTTACCTAGGTCCGCGGATCATCGCCTTAGATTCGCTCCGCCGCTCATCGCCATCGATTCGCCTGCGGCGAGTGTCAAGCATTTAGTTCATTTAGTTTACAGGGCGCAATTGCCCTAGTGGTTTATTTCGATTGCCCTGTTTTCCGCCGTCGATTGCAACGATCGCCAAACCAAACATCAGTGCGTTCAGTTCGTCCGTCACAAAATGGAGAGCGTGAGCGATGTGCGAGTATCGAAGACCTTCAGCGCGGAGCGCGCTTAGCACTTTTGACAACACCTGAGAGCCTTCCTTGTCAATAGGCTCACCGGGTTCCTTATCCCAACCTTGCTTCGCCAGTTCGATACAAAGGCTTCTGTAACACCAGTCCGATGCTAACCCCACTTCATGCAGGCGATGAGCTAGCGCGCTCGCCGCGACACGCCATTCGCGCTTCTTTGCAACCACTATTCGCACCGACGGATTGCGGGGGACGTGTGCGAGAACGCTACTCCGGGGCATCAGAAGTGCGCTAGCGAATCGGTCCGCTTCATATTCTGCGACACGTCCGGACGGCTTTCCGTGTCGGTGTAGAGTCAAATGTCCAAGCTCGTGAGCAACGTCAAATCGTATTCTCTCAGCCGTTTTCGAGGTATTCACAAACAGATAAGGGGTTTGCCCTTGCCAGACCGAAAACGCATCCACTTTCTTTGAATCAGTCGGCAAAGAGAACACGCGCACGCCGTGCGCTTCAAGCAAGTGGATCGAATTGTCGATCGGACGAACGCCGAGTCGCCATTCTAGCCGGATCGCTTCTGCTGCCGCCTCTGGAGTTGAAAAACCGCGAAGGGAGGGAACGTCGGGTTCTGGCAAAACAAATCGTTCCTCTATCCACTTATTGAGTTGAATTGCCAGCGTGCCCGCAGCATAGGCGGCGTCGCGCTGTGTTGATGTCATTGAACGAAGTGCCCGAAAACTCGCAGTGTCGAGAGCCGGTTCCTCAAGGTCATCGCCATAGAAGAACTCGACAGGAAAGCGAAGGACATCTGCGAGCCGGGCTAGAGTCTCAATAGAGGGCGTTTTCGTCCCCGCCTCGTAAAAGCTGATCATGCGATCAGTTAATCCAATCGCTTCTGCCAGCCTCTTTTTCGTGTATTCACGGCGCTTGCGGGCGATCGTCAACCTAGACGCTGTGAGGGCCGGAACCATTTGTCGAAGCGCTACGCTTGACGGCGGCGCAACACCGGGACTTCGACACCGCTCGAATCGCTCGATCCGTCTTCAATGGACCTGATTCCACCGCTCGGATCGAAATCAATTTGGGGAAGAATGATCCGAGTTCCCTTGAAGACAACTCTGTCGTCGAGAGCCATAGATGTTGGAACTGATAATTCGCATCGAACGATTTGATTTTCCCGATGCCGCAATAACACCCAAGTTATCGGGCAGGATAAATTGTCTGCTACTTTTTCCGCGATAAATGCGAAAGACAGTTGGCGCTGATTCACCTCGACGCCCGCTTGCATCATGTCACCCTTCGGGTGCTCAGTCTGCGGGCAGAGCAATGGATGTCCAGTAGCAAGATCGCCAGATCCTACGACAATTTCTATCGATCCATCTGGGGAAATAGTCGTACAGAAATGTCTACTGTTGGAAAAGGACCAACCTTTTTTAATCAAGGTCTCGCGCAAGACTCGCGTCGTCGTTCCATGCGCTCGATTACCGGCATCTGACGGTGGATTGAATAAATTGCAACTATCACGGTCCACTTCCCCGGCATCGACAGCAGTACGAAGCTCATCGATCGTAAGGCCCATAGCCGCCAATGCTGCGGTGACTTCGACCAGCGAAACAAGTACCTCACCACAATCTGCCATATCCGCCACAGTCATCTTCGGCATCGCCAAGCCCTCCGGTTCTGTTTTCTCTCTCACATCTGAGTGTAAAAAACAAGAACCGCTAAACTATTTCTTTTTGCGCCATCTCGCCCGGGCTGGGGCAGTTCTATCTCCGACCGTCGCCCCTTTACAAGTTTCGCCTCGCGCTTGCGGCCGCCAATCAAGCCGCCCTTGCGTGCGTATTCCTTACTAACCTCGCGCTGATTGTCTGCGACCTCGCCGGTGAGGATCTTCATCACCAGCACGGCGTTGCCGATCAATTCGGCGGGCCTCTCCCGGCCTCGCGGTCCTCACGGCACGAGAGTAGAATCGCACGCTCGAATCGAGATGCCGAGCAGAGCAAAATTCAAGCTTAGACACTACCGAACTATCGACCCCGCATCATGCTGAAATGACTGGAAGACACATAGAGACGGACCGGATCGTTGATGCCATTCGATCAGATGTGGCTTCGCTCCGTGAGACACTAGATTCCCACTACGCTACTTTAGCTCCGCCGGGGTACACAGTACCGATGGCCTGGCGCTGTGCCGTCGAGATGAGCAACCAGATCGTCGACGCTGTTCCCCACTATTCCTCAGCAGAGCACGGGAGCGTCTTTAAAGCGTTGCTCGCCGTGGTACGCCGAACTCTCTCGGCTCCCCGTGCCGAGTTCGTGGGACCACACTTTGACTATGCAATGGCGTACGATCATTCAGTCCAAACGTGTCTAGAAGGCGAATACGAACAACTTTCACATTTCAACCTGGAGGTTTCTCTGCTTAACGACTACTGGCGGCTGTTTTATGAACCTGAGGTTGATTCGTTCCGGTTGGCTCTCGCTCCGCCGCAGCGGCGCTCTGCGCTGGTGTTAATCGACCACAAGGCGGAATTCCTCGCGATGACTCCTGAAATCCGCGAGATATTTACAAAGGACAGCTCCTCCGGCGAGAACAGGACTATCCCACTCTCTCTGGCGATCGGTATGCGCGAGGTCGAATTTCTCGCGCATGCCGTGCCTAAGGACTGGCAGGAGCTTGCGACCAGACTAGGGTTCACCTTGGAAGAAGGTGTACAATTCCAAGCGTTTATTCAATCGCTCATGCAGATCGGTAAGTCGTGGTTCCGAATAGACGACCTTCTCGAGATGTTCAAAGACTTTGCGACGAAAAGAAGCCTGCCTCTCATCAATGACGATAAATTCCGCCGACTGGTCGATTTCTTCTCTTTATCACCAGAAGTCGCCGAGACTTTCGGCATTGCCGTCCCTTTCGTCCGGTTTGACCACTGGTTTGCTTATTGGCCCTTCGTTCATCACATTCTACCCCCGAGCCTGACGTTCCTTTCGCTCCTTATCCGGAAACATTCCGACGATTGGAACAACAGCGTTGGCTCGAATCTGGCCGAAGTCGCCGCTGCCGTTCGACAATCGTTACCGAAGATGCCTGGCCTTCTGTTTGCGACCACGAAGAAGAAGGTAGGCGTCGGTGACATCGATCTTGCTGTCTACGACTTACGGTCCCGTGTGCTCCTTCTGTGCGAGATCAAGACCGTCTTCGACCGGTTCCGTACAAACTACCAGCAGTCGAACTTCACGGAGCAACGTGTGAACTTCAACAAGGCCTCGAAGCAGCTCGCTGTCGCGAGCGAAGCGATTGAAAAGCAAGCCTGGTCATTGTCGGAAATCTTTCAGCGCAAGATTCAGGGCAAGCCTTCGCGCATCTTGCCGCTCGTTCTCACCTGGTATGATCAACATAATCCCTGGCTAGGCGTTACGAACCGGAATCCGGAGAGCTGCAATTTCCGGGTCTTCCAGTACCTTTTTAGCCAAGCTGGCGGCAATCTAGCGGTTTTGTACGAAGCCATTTCGCAACTCTCTCGAATTTACTGTGTCGCCGCACTTCCACGATGGCAGCTTCCAAAGACGCACGGTTCGGTGCAGGCGACGCGCGAAGTGCAGACTGGTCTGTTGCCGCCGCAGAATATCTTGAATGAGATGCCACTCGCGGAGCTTGTGAGGAGAGAGGTGGGGTCATTGGCGAAATTGCCGACCGACTGGGAGGACCAACTCGCAGCCATAGACAAGGATGCCGCTAGATTTTACATCTACGGATTCGATGAACAGTAGAGGATCTGTTGGATTCGAGCACATAGAGAAATGCGACCACTCATTGATGTCCGTCCGACACCAGAGCAACTAGCCATCGTCTCTCGAAATCGACCCGGATTCGAATTGATCCGTGGCGCAGCAGGCAGCGGTAAAACTACGACCGCTCTCCTTAGGCTTCGGTCTCTTGTGGGCATGTTTGTGAACAGGCGCCGACGACTTTCCGCGAAGGAACCAATTCGGGTGTTGGTCTTGACATACAATCGCACTCTTCGCGGCTACATAGCAGCGTTGGTCGAGCAACAACTCTCCAACACCCCAGACGTATCTATTCAGGTCTCTACCTTTTCTAAGTGGGCAAGAACAGTGCTCGGCAATCCGACGATAATCTCTCAGTACCGGAGACGAGACATTATAATACGATCTGCCAGCGGAATTTCTCTTCCGAGAGATTTCCTTCTCGATGAAATTGAGTATCTGATGGGTCGATATCTCCCAGGCGACAGATCGACATACACCACCACTCAACGAACTGGCCGAGGTGCATTGCCGCGAGTTGATCGGGCGCTTCGAAAGTCTATCCTGGACGACGTTGTCATTCCTTACCAAAATCAAATTGATAAGGAGCAGTTGTGGGATTGGAACGATCTCGCCGTAAAACTGGCCTTGGAAAAACTCGATCATCTGTACGACATCGTTATAGCAGATGAGACCCAAGACTTTTCGGCAAATCAGATTAGAGCGATCAACAATCAGCTCACTCCGGTTCATTCGCTTACTCTAATAGTCGACACTGCCCAGCGAATCTATGCTCGTGGCTTCACTTGGCAAGAGGTCGGTTTGACAATTAGGCCAGAGAACAGTAGGCGACTTCTAAGAAATTATCGTAACACACTTGAAATCGCTCATTTTGCGAGCTCCATTCTGAACGGACTCCCAGCCGACGATGACGCGACGATCCCCGACTTCAATCAGTGCACTCGACACGGTCCGAAGCCCATCATTTTGCGCGGCAAGTTCGCCTTGCAAACCTCATACGTGATAGACTACCTGCTAAATCAGATCAGTCTGACTAACGAGTCTGTAGCAATTTTGCATCCCCTAGGCGGGGATTGGCAGAACTATTTGCGAAGTCGACTAATCCAAGCTGGTCTTCGATTCGTTGAAATTGCAAGAGAATCCGAGTGGCCGGCGGGTGATGAGAATATCGCTCTGAGTACGATTCACTCCGCAAAAGGGCTCGAATTCGACCACGTTACGATGATCGGACTGAATGCGGAGGTATTGACTCATGGCAAGGAACCCGAGGATGACGCACTTCTCAAACTGCGGCGACTTCTCGCGATGGGAATTTCGCGCGCAAGGGTATCGGTACTTCTTGGTTACAGTCCAGACGATGTCTCGCAATTGTTTCAATACTTCGATGCAAACACATACGACGCGGTAAACCTATGACAATTGCCGATGTCGTCGCCGAAAGAGGCATTACTGAGGTTCTTCATTTTACCACCCACCTAGGTCTAGTGGGTGTGCTCGATTCACATGAACTCCGTTCGCGTGATCAGCTTAGAAACGATCAGCGACTAGAATACGTTTTAAGACTTAATACACGACGAGTGCTTGATCAGGGTTGGACAGATTTCGTTCATTTATCTATATCGCGAATCAACACGAACCTATTTGACATTTCATCGATACAATGGCATCCAGACGTCTGGTGGGCGATTCTGGCTTTCGACACAGAGGTATTGAGCCATGATGGTGTCTACTTTGTGACTACTAACAACGCTTATCATCAGCATCTTCGACGCGGGACCGGACCCCATGCACTTGAAGCGTTGTTCGCTCCTCAGGTGAAAGGTCGCTATGGTGTGACAATTTCAAGAGCGAGTGGAATGCCAAAGTACCTTACGACTTGCGCTCAGGCTGAAGTAATGTATCCTCGTTCGATTTCGACCGCCTTTTTGCGGCGAGTATATGTGGGCGACAACGACGCAGCCGATGAAGTGTATGGCCAAATGAGCGGCTTAAACCATTCAAAGGTCGAGGTGGTTGTCGACCCAGCACAATTCACCGTCCAGGTCGGGTAATATGGCCGCTTCCCAAATGGCTGGGATGATTCTGAATTCAGCCCGCTGGTCTGCATATGGCGATGCTCTGGGATTCATCGGAGAACTAGCCGATAGTGCCGGACTGAGGCACCGGATGGGAAGCGTTGATATTAGAAACACGGTACCATGGAGACGACGGATCGGAGGCAGATTTGGCGTGGAGGTAATGCTGCCCGCGGGCTGCTATTCCGATGACACTCAATTGAGGCTTTCTACTAGCCGCGCGATCCGTGGCGATGGTCATTTCGACGTTGAGGCATTGGCGAGGGTTGAGCTCCCGGTTTGGCAAGCTTACGCTCTAGGTGCGGGGACTGGCACAAAAGCTGCGGCGCGAAATCTCACGAATCCTTCGACGAATTGGTTTAGCAATTTCTTCACGCACCAGAATGCGCGATATATTGACGGCGGAGGAAACGGCGCTGCTATGCGGATCCAGCCTCACGTATGGGCCGCAAGAGATCGATCAAAGCCGGAGACGTTCGTGGGAGACGTCATTCGAAACGCGATTATAACGCACGGGCATCCCAGAGGAATCCTAGGCGCGGTCTTTCACGCGCTTTGCCTCGCCTCGAGTCTTCAGAATCGATCTATTCCCGATCCACATCGCTGGCAGAACTTCGCCAATTGTGTCGATCTAGTTATGACTACGATTTACCGAGACTCCGAGCTTTCAACGTTCTGGTTACCAACGTGGAACGAGAGATCGAAAGTCTCATTCGAAGACCTAGCTAAGGAGGTATGTAACGAGTGCATTGCTGATCTCAATACTGTAGATCGATTTCTGTCGGACAGTCCTGAAAAGAGCTATGCCAGCATGGTCGAATCGATAGGGGGGTTACGTCGCGAAACCGCGGGCTCGGGAACCAAGACAGCAATAATCGCGACAGCATTGGCTTGGATGGCCCAAAACGCGAATCCGATACGTGCCATTAGACTAGCTGCAAATCTTCTGGAGAGCGACACCGACACTATTGCAAGTATGACCGGAGCGCTACTAGGCGCAGTTAGCACTGAGTTGGTACCAGGCGAAGTACTTGACATCGCTTATATTGATTCTGAATCGAGACGTCTGCATGCCGTCAGCACTGACGATGCGACGAGAAGTTTTGATTATCCAGAGCTAGGTTCGTGGGTTCCACCGCGAACACAACTCGACGCCGTCGTTCAAATCGAGGGGCAGCTTGTCGTCGCTGGTTTAGGCATAGCGGAGCCTGGAAGCGAGGAATTTCGAGCCAAAGATGGAGACTCCTCCTGGCAATGGATGCGCTTGGAGTTTGGTCAATCGATTCTCAGTAAACGTAGAAATGTTCTCCGCACGATAACGAGGAGAGAGAGCAACGGTGATCATCGACAGCTACCCCAGCACGGCCAGCAATTGAGTTTGAACTCTGAACTGCGACCGTCGGCACACCGCCCGCGCAAGGCCAAGATCTTGCGCTCCGTTGACGAGCTAACGCAGGAGGCTATAAAGGCAGGTTTTGATCCGCTATTGATCGGGAGCCACATTCTCGAACTATCTGAAGCCGACGCAGGAATCGAACTAGCTATAGCTTATGCATCGATAATTGCAAAGGCTAAGGCCGCCCGGCGCAAACAGAGGTAGTCAATGGACTCTACTTATAACTGGCGGGAAATTAAGGTGCGGGCCATGGAGGAGAAAATCGAGAAGACGTCAAAAGCCCTCACTTAAGGTCGTCAGTGGGTGATAGCGTTGACGAGTCGACGCAGTTCTTCAAGGAAAGATGTGAGGGCCAATTCTTGGGTTTCGCCCGGTCCCACGATTGGTTCAATTCCTCGAAGGGCCAACAGTGTCTCTTGAACTGGGTTTCTTCGCGTCAAAAAGATGTAGGACTTAGGTCGTTGTTCAGCGTTACCTATCCACAATTCGTGAAGCTTGTAGAGTAAATACCTGATATTCACGTCAGATAAGCTATAGCCAAGGAATAAGAGAGGCCGGGCAAGGCTGTCCGAACGCAGTCGGATATCTAGGGCAGTCTCAAAGCTCAGGCGTTTTTGGTAGCTTCTTTCAGTGAGAACTATTGTGTCATCCTGATCGAAGTCACCATGAAACTTTATGATCTCTGTGGTTCCCGACAAGTGGGTCGTAAGATCGGCAACCTTTGCGATCTTGGTATATCTTTTTCCAGCGGCATCAAAGGCACGCTCAAGCCATCTGTCGTAATTAGTCGTGTAGATTAATGGGAAGTCTAGTTCAACAATCAGACTATGGATCTTTGAAGTTCTTATATCGATGCCGGAAGAGTGCCACTTCGTATCCATCCAACTGCGGAGCGGACCTATTCCACCGCGTTCCTTTTCGTAGAATTCGGCTAGCTGCGGATAATCGCCGAAAGTCTCGAAAACATCGGGGTCAAAACCCAACTCATCGGCTATGTGAGCGACCAGTTGTCGAAACGAAGGCAGTCCCAAATGAATAGAAATACCAGCACCCGCGAATAGCACGACCCGATGCTCTGCAATCAGCGTCGCCAGCTCCTCAAGATTCATGAGGAGCGTCCTTCAGGAAGCTGACAAACTTGTCGAGAGCTTTTCGACGCATCGAGATTTCGTTTTTTGCATCGCCTAGTTCAGCGAATGTCTGAGTCCATCCGTCCGGAACAAAAACGCAGTCCCATTGAAAATCTGGCGGTCCCTTCGGCGCAGCTGCAATTTTTCCCGCTATCGTCCCTTCAAAAAAATGGAAGCGTTTGCCGTCCAGGTAGCAAAGAATCGTTTTTGCTTCCACAGCGGTGGTTTGACCACGACCGAAGAGATCACAAAACCGCTCGGCCTTGAGCGTATCCCAGAAAATTTGCGTTAGCCCGCCCGGCAGTCCGTTCATTTGAGCCAGATACAAACCTGTGTGCTCGACGAATAGCGGCTCGGCATACGTGCGAAATGCCTTTAGTGCCTTATCTCTGACTAGATTTTTCGAGTCAGTGGTTTGCAATTCCTCGATTGCTAGCTCGGTTCCTCGAACATCAATGTGGAGACTGCCAAGGATTTTCTTAGTCTCCGCAATCTTGTGCGGATTTCGTGAAACGAAGCGAAGTTGCACGTTCATCTCTGACCGAACGCGTATCGCGTGGCCACTTCTCTCATTTTCATAAGGATCTCGCGACGTCCAAAGGTTTCCTCGAAAAGAGCGAACTCCGCCGAGAGCGGATGGTCATGGACTTGCGGATTGTCACTGCAGAGAACAAACGGGATGTCATTTTCAATGAAATCGACGACGGGATGTTTCTCGATCTGCTTCACACCGCCCGTCAGAAGGTTGCTTTTGAGACAGACTTCAACGCAAACATCGTGATCTTTCAGGACTTTCAGCGCTCGTGAATTGCCGGCAGCCGCGATTCCATGACCGACGCGATCCGCCCCGCAATCCTGTACGGCCCAGATGATATTTTCTGCGATACCAGTTTCTCCCGCGTGTATCGATACTCCCAAACCAAGATCATCTTTAGCTTTCCGAAAAACGTTTGCTGTTTCCGCGTGAGCTAGAACATTTTCGTCGCCCGATAGGTCCAGTCCCACGATGACATCTCTCGAGTCTACGTTCTTGATAGCCTTTAGTAGCTCGAACCCCCGCTGCGGATCGTTCTCATAACGTGATATGGACAAAACGAGTAGTGCTGTGATCCCGGATTGCTCGCTCGACTGGCGTACTGCTTCCGTCAGCCACACAAGCGCCTCTTCCAACGAGATATCGTTGATCTGGCAGATATTGAAGGGAGAATTTCGGAGCTCTACATATTCCACACCATCGGACGCCAGAACGTCCACACAGTCAGCAACCATTTCTTTTAGACAAGAACGACCCACAGGGAGTTTCTTGAGCACCTCCCACGGCTTGAAATACTCGGTCAGTGTAACTACCGGCAAGGTAACCCTGAGGTCCCGCTCGATATCAAACCCGTCGGGAATCTCCACTCCATTTTTCGCAACCAAGGACCGTATCGTTCTTGGTCGAATACACCCATTTAAGTGCGCGTGCAGATCCCATTTCGGCGTAGCTTCCCACGCTTGGATTGGTGCTGAAACAGACACCGCGCGATTTTAAGGCACCGCGTTCTACCAGACAACAGGCTATCGCGGCTTCGGCACAGCTTCTAACAGTTCAATCTGATCAGGCATTCGACCGACAAAAGCGTCAAGTCTGCTGCGGCAGTATGAGGCGAAAACCGATCTCGGATCGAAAACGAAACGAAGAACGGCATGTGCGGGATAATTCTCCCAGATAACTTCCACAAAGTAACTAGGCCATGCGGAGCGTTTGTTCCTGCGCGCTCCAGACCGTCGACAAATCGACGCGTCGGCTAAGCGCAATAACCGTCAAATCAGGTGTCTGTCTGCCTTCCGCGATCGCCTCTACGATGCGCGGCGATAGGAACCCCAGACGAAGCAGCCGCCTGACCGATCGGCGATCGACGCCCTCTCGTTTCGCGAGCACGTCGACTGACGGCACCCGTCCCGAGAGCAGGTCGTTGGCCCACCGGCGTGCGCGCGCAACTGCCTTGAGCAGCGGAAGATCGACGCGGCTAGCAGTCTGGTCGCCCTCCAGCACGAACTTCGTCTCCACTCCACGCCGCCTGATCTCCATCCGAGCGAACTTGGTGAGAGAAAGCAGCTTCGCCATCGAGGCGCCGCCCGCTTTCGCCGGTCTGAGGGGGAGCTTCAACGAGACTTTGACTCCTTCACGGCCCAGTTCCACGCGGTCCACGAGCTCGGCGAGCGCCGAGGCAACTTCGGAACCGGAACGCACACGTTCGATCGACAATTGAGCCGACTTGAGAGCCAGCGGTAGGTAGTCGGCATCGATGTCAGACTCCTCGAGCGCAATCGCAATCGCCACCCGGTCTCCGAGCATCGCATGAGCCGCGCTTGAGACTGCTCGCTCGATTTCCGGTGCTGAGATGCGCCAGCTCTTCTCGCCGATCGCGGATAGTCCTCTGACCAGACTTCTCGATACATAGTAGCGATAGCGCCGCTTGCCCTTGGCTGCGCCCTGCACATAGAGCGGCTCTCCGCCTTCGTCGAATAATTTGCCAGCCAGCGGACTCTGAGGAGCTCCTGTCTTCTTGCCTTCACCCAGCCGAACGGCTCGACTCCGCAGCTGCCTCTGGACCCGCTCCCACAGGTCGCGGCCGACGATGGGCTCGTGCTGTCCGGGATGGCGCTCCTTCTTGTGTCGAATCTCACCCACGTAGATCGGACTGGAGAGTAGACTATAGAGCGCTCCGCGCGAGAATGACTTGCCGCCCCGAATGTTTCCCTTACGCGACGCTCTGGCGGCTGAAACGATTCCCCGCCTATCCAGATCCCTCTTCAAAAGCCGAACGCTCCCAAGTTCGAGGTAGCGCTCGAAAATGTGCCCGACGGTTTTTGCCTCGTTCTCGTTGATCACCAATTTGCGCTCACGAAGGTCGTATCCAATCGGCAGTGTGCCTCCCATCCAGATCCCCTTGCGCTTGGAGGCTGCGACCTTGTCGCGGATGCGTTCGCCGATTACTTCGCGCTCGAATTGCGCGAACGACAACAGCACGTTAAGGGTTAGCCTGCCCATCGAAGTGGTGGTGTTGAACTGCTGGGTGACCGCCACAAACGACACGCCGCGGCCGTCGAACAACTCGACCATTCTGGCGAAGTCGGCCAGAGAACGGGTCAGGCGATCAACCTTGTAAACGACCACGACATCGATCTTGCCGTCGCGGATATCCGTCATAAGCTGTTGCACCCCCGGGCGCTCCACCGTGCCGCCCGAGAATCCGCCGTCGTCGTAGGCGGTCTTGACGAGTCGCCAGCCCTCACCCGTCTGGCTTGTGATGAATGCCTCGCACGCTTCGCGCTGCGCGTGCAGTGAGTTGTATTCCTGCTCCAGTCCTTCCTCGGAGGATTTGCGGGTGTAAATTGCACATCGTCTGATCGAGGTATTACCCACGTTCCGCCTCCTTGGTCCGATTCTTCAGGCCGAAGAACAGGGGTCCGGACCAGTGAGTGCCGGTGATGGCGCGAGCTACTTCAGAAAGGGATTTGTAACGGCGCCCGCGATACACCACGTCATTGTCGAGCACAGTCACGCGGTGTCTGACGCCTCGCCACTCCCGGATCAGGACGGTCCCGGCGCTGGTGCGCCGTCGGGGAACGAATTTGTTTGGATTGGTTGCGCCGTCACCTTCGAGACGGTCGAGGATTATCTGGGTCGACGGCTTGAGACCACCGAGTACCCGTTCCTGTATCCGGTACGTGATCGCTCTGGTCATGAAGACCGCCCCGAGTAGGGGCGACGGAGCGCTACCAAAGAGTTCTTTCCATCTCTCTCTGATCGCCGATACATCGAGCGACTGGATGCTCTCGATCTCGCGCGTCAGGTCTACCGAAGCGCCGCGGAAGACGAACCGTTTTGTGTGGTGTGGCGAGATTTCTGGCTCCATAGGCACCTCCATTCAGGTGTCCATGTGCGCTCTGTTTTCGACACAAAGCCAGTCCCGCGAGGGCGGCTAAAGGGGCGGAATGTTTTACAGAATCCGGGACAAATCCCGGCCAAAAAGCGACGGGCCAGCGCCGTGTGAGACGCCAGCCCGAATGCTCCCGCTCCCGAGATTCGGGGGTGTTCGTCCTTCGAGAGTCAGCAGGTTTCGTCTACTGAATCGACACAGTTACGTCTAACCTTTCATGATTGCTCGACGCACCTCAGCACAAATCAAGACGAGGCTGGACCCTTAGGAGGGCCAGCCCCGTCCGCGTGGTTTGTACTGTTAGGACGATTACTTCTTCGCCTTGGCGTTCCCGGCCTGCTTCGTTTTGGCTGGGGAGTTGGAACCGTACCGTTTCTTGAAGCAGGCGCGGCAGCGGGCGTCCCGCCTCTTCTTGAAGGAAGGTGCAAGATCGTCGCTGCCGCAATATCTGCAGACCAGCGCGCCCGACTCGCTGTTCGACGATCGGCTCGCTCGCTGAGCTGTCTTCCCGGTCTTAGGCGACGAAGCCTTGGCTCCTCGAACCTGTTTCTTCACCGTGGCCGTCTGAGTGGTCGCTTCAACAGTGCCTTTCCTATTCATAGTCCTATCGAGACTCCTTTTCGGGCTGGGCTTACTTGCCTTGGCCGTCCTCAGCACTCATTGCTCTGTCGCGAAGACAAGGGAAGTGTCGAGAGCTAGTGGTCTTCGAAATCCATGAGAAGAGGTGAACCCGCAGCGGAAGCACCAAATCTCCGAATTTGTCGATGACTTTTTGAGAAACGCGGTGGCCTCGAATGGTAGCATCCCCGCGCGTACAGACGAAAATCGAGTGCGAGTCGCACTTTCAAACGTCTCGATCAAATTCAGATGCAAGTCTTGCGTCGAGTTAGGGCACAGCGCGCATTACATAAGGGTAGTATCTGTGGTAAAGCTCGTACTGCACCATCTGAGACTCGGTTTCGGCCTCGGTAGGTTCAATCAGGTAACCCATCCTTTGCCGAAGAACTCGTCCGGTGTCCTTTGTACATGGCAGAAGCTCCTGTAGATGTAAACGCTCTTTCGTCGTAAGGGTAGGAACATTGATCCGCTTCGGTGAAGACCAATTTAGTGACGCGAATTTCCATCGTTTGAACTTATCCGAAATTGCAACTTGTTCGCTCCGCGCACAGATTAATCCAGTAGCAGTAAACATAAAAGTGCCGTCGCTGTAGTAAAACGTGCAAAGCGGCAGATATGTCATGTCACTCGCCGCCGGAAGCGCCCTTTCGGTGGCGATGCGCAGCATATTTTGAACCAGTTCGACAAAAGCTTCACAACTTTTAGGAGGATTGATCGATGAATCCGGCATCAGAGTACCGAATTTTCGCCGAAATTCATCCGCCTTGCTTCCCTTTGCGAAGTCTCTCCATTCCGCGCGAAACGTAACTTTGACTAGGCTGTCGGGAACAAGCTTGGTTATCAGCGCGCTAAACTCCTGGAAGTTCGAGTAGCTTAGGTTTGTATAGTCGAGCCAGAAAATTCCAAGGCGATCTTCTGGATCGAATGCGGTGACGAATGATCTGAGATCGGTGTTTTCAAGCCTAAGAGTCTTGCACGGCCGATGAAAACGCTGTCTCTTCACGACCTCTAAGTTTTGTTCTATTGATACTATTCTGATGTCCGGATGCCTTTCGTATATCAGGCGGAAGTCTTCCAAATATGGGCCACCGAATCCGTAGTAGGTGTAAGCCTCAAGCGGATGAAGTCTATCAAGACGTTGAATAGCGTCCAGGAAGATCAGACGATCAACGGCCTTATTAGGACGAAGATGATACGCTGGTCCACTCACTTCGTGGCTTCCTCCAACATGATATCGAAACATTTTTCGCCGACGCCAGAAGGATCGTATTCAGGATCCTCGAATAGAAATTCGCCGAGCTGGCGCACTTCTGTCGCGTCCTTAGAGAATGCGATTCTTCGCTTGGTGCTCGTCGCCTTCGCCGGGACCGGTAGCGACGGTCGGTACTGCTCTCCTTTTGGAAAGGACTTTTTTAAAGCCTTGAACCTTAGGTTGCCTGATTCGGTTCTTATCTGCTCGAACGAGAGCGGCACACCAGCATTGATTTGCTTACGAGCCTCGTCAGCGCGCCCCTTCCATTTGTTTGTATAGTCTGTGAAAAGACTCATGCCCTCTCGCATTTTGTTCTTGACCTGTAGATAAAGTCGAGAGGAAGCGTCAATCCCTCGTTTGGTCGTCGTCGTTGGGAGTTGAGAGGGGTCGTCGGACTTAAACTCCACGATCCCTGCAATCGCAATAAACTGGTTGTGAAAGCGCGGTACGCCAGCTTCTCCCCAACCGGTGAGCTCCGATCGATCACAGTAAAGAACCGCTCGGTCATTGCAAACTACTGTCCAGCCCGCATCGAGCGACGAGTATTTGGTCTCTTCTGTTGTGTTAGCGGCCTCTTCTTCTGACGGGATCGGCCTAGTGAAACCCACCGCCAGAAAGACACTGACACCCTCAGGTGTTGTGCTCCTGAATATGTACGGTTGAATTGTGCTTGCGCCTCTCCGCGCCACAGATCTGTCGAAGATGAGCCGCGTAGGTCGAGGTTTAACGGCAACTCTGTTGATCTCTACTCGAAAACCCTTATCTATGATGAAAGCGTAATGAGTGGAGATCATCCTCTCGAGATCATTGGTGAAAGCCCGCGAGTCGCTACTAAAGCGTTGAGCGATGCTGCTATATAGTTCGCCAACAACGATAGTTGTGCCGTCTTCTGAACGTGACTTCTTAGCGGCCGTTACCGGAATGTTCCAATCGTTGTCGTCGTCGATCCACGATGGTGTTATGTCAACTTCATAGCGATGATCGCCATGTTGGGTAGAGATCTGCGCATTTCTGCCCATCTTAAAGACGGCTCGCTTCATCCCGATACCATAAACGCCGACCCCGCCGGGTTCTGCTGTTTGTGCGTCTTTCGGTCGTCCCATCCGAAACGCGTACGTATGCATGTCCCAAGGAATGCCTCCACAGTTGTCATTGATACTAAAGGTATCTTTGTCGAATGTGATTTCCGCGTAATAGCCTTCATAGGGACGAGTTTTCTTTTTTCTGGCAACACGCAGAATGCCGTCGATACAGTTGTCAAGGAGGTCAAGGATTGACTCTTCTAAGGGGATATCTCGAGTAAGCATGGAGACGAAGAACAACTTGACTGGCGATGCGTCGACTGGTGGGTATTCGATGGTTTTGGTCGGGCTCATGTTTACGGTTCTCTCCGTTTGATCTCACGAAATGCTCGAAGGTGTTGAGGCTTCGAAAACCGAGCGTGCTCTTACGAAAACGCCATCACCGCGCCGGAGAACCACAAATCCGGCCAGATGGCGCCGAGTTACCATTGAAACGACAATGCAAGTGCTGACTCTAGATTTGATAAGAAGTGACCGAAGTGACGATAGCGTTGGAAGGTTTCGATGATTTGCGATGGTGATGATTCCTTCCCTAACCTCGCGTCCGCTCTCTATGGCGCAGTACACGACAATCCTGTTGTTTATCCTATGTCGAATTCGGTCGAAGCTCAGAATTTTCCCGCGATGTAACAACGCCTTTCTGACGGACGGTCGCTGCAGGAACTCGATCAACTGTGGGAAAGAGGCTGAGAAACCCCTCGAGGTTGTGATACGCGTGGCAGCCTCCAAATTGCTACGCCCAATCGCCAAGATGGGTGTTGATTCAAGAGAACTTGGTGTGCCTATTGGTACGAAGCGGCCGTACTTTCCGTTTTCGCCAACTCGCGCAATGGAGTAGCCTTGTTTGAGCGCTATATCTAGCAGCTCGCGACGATTTCTGCTCCTTGCGATGTCACTCAATAGGCGACTAGCCGGTGTTCTCGTCATTCGAGCACCGGTCAACCGATATGCCTCCGCAACATCGCGTACCGAGAAATCAGGCTTTCTGAGTTTTCCATTCGCAGAAGGAGAGGCTTGAAGGAGCAGGTGCGCGAGTACTTTCGGCCATTCAATGAGTTGCGAGATGCGGCGAACACGTTTTCCGCGGCTCCTAGATAGTTCGAACGATTCTGCAAGGCGCAAGGCTTCAGTGGGTCTCTTTGCTCGCAGTTGGAGAGCCCGTCGAATGGCGAAGCCTAACGCGCGGGCAACGGGTGGGCAGACGGAGTTGCCAATCTGTCGATGCGCGTGCCATTTGGCGGGAAAAAAGCGGAACCAATCCGGATAACCGTGCAACCGTGCCGCTTCTCTCACGCTGATACACCTAGGCTCGTATGGGTGAATTGGCCGAGGTGCATTGAAAGACCCGTGCTCGCTGTCAGTTCCTGCTCGCAGCGTGGGTGACAACCCCTTCGGGTTTAGTTTCGGCAAGTGGTGCGAGAGAACCATGGCGCCCGGCGCGGTGGCGGCATAGAGGCGGACCACGTCCTTCCTATGTCGAACACGGGAACAACCTGAACACTCTGTCGAGTCCCAGATACGAGGATGTGCAAGGTCGCAAGGATCTACCTGCTCGCCCCTCGCAATTGCCGCATAGCGGTGCAGCCGTAGAACCGGGATCGATCTATACGCCGAAAAATCGTTCTTAAACAGGTCTCTCCGCCTGGAGAGCGATGGAAGATCGCGAATGGATTCCCATACGGACGGTTGAGCCGGTCGATGTTTGCACGACGAGGTTGGATAGGTAACAAGGGTTCTAAATTCAGTCCTGGTTCCAACGACAAAGATACGCTCACGTCGCTGTGGGACGCCAAAACGAGATGCGTCTAACGCTCGAACCGGTTCCGTTATTAGATAGCCACTTCGAGCAAGCCGCTTTATGGCCTCCTCAAGGACAGATTTCGTCCTGCTGGCTTGTAGCCCAGGCACGTTTTCCATGAGAAAGGCTTTCGGCCTTAGCTCGGTGACCAGCCTTACAAAGTGCAGCAGCATCATGTTACGGGGATCCGACGAATTCCGTTTCCCTATGTGGCTAAACCCTTGACACGGAGGGCCACCGCTGACTAGGTCAACATCGATTTCGCCGATGACCTTCCTGATCCTAGCTGCGTCGAGGTTGGCGATGTCCGCTCGAACCGTCTTTGTGAGAGGGAAATTCCTTTTGAACGTCGCAACATGGTGGGGATCCCGATCAACCGCGAGAATAACATCGAAGCCAGCCTGTTCAAGACCAAGAGACAAGCCGCCAGCACCGGAGAATAAATCAACTGCGACAGGGCGCGAAGCTATTGGGCGTACCGGCTCGCGATTCATGAGGTTCGGTTTACACACAAATGCACAATCGGGCACACTCGACAGTTGGGCGCCCCCGGGATGCACGTCTGCCGGCCATGCGCGACAGCATTGACGTGAAGTGAATAACGTAACTCGGAAGGGACCAGACATTGCAGAGGATCTTGCGCGTATTCAAAACGTAAGGGAGAGCTGATTATGCCAAGATTCTCGAACAACCTCATGCTATTGCAGTCTACAGGAAATACCTCTCTGTCGAACGAATAGAGCAACACGCAACGCGCTGTCTTCATTCCCACGCCCGGCAGCGATGTGAGATATGCTTCGAGTGACGAGTCGTCGAGCTGTCGCAACGAAGCGGCCGAGAGTCCGCCAAGGTCTTTTGTCAACTGGCGGAGTGCGCCTCGAATCTGTAGTGCTTTGATGCGACTGAGCCCCGCCGTCTGGATCATTTGCCGAATTTCTAGTAGCGGGGCATCACGAACTTCGGCCCACGTTCGAAATCGCGCGCGGAGACGGCGATATGCAGCTTCATGTTCGGACCCGCGAGTTCGCGCTGAAAGTATGATGAAGACAATTTCGCTTATGGGGTCTCGCTTGTTTCCCAATCGCGGAGTGCCATACCTTGCCGAAAGGAGCCGCTCCGCCTCGCGCAGACGTTCAATCCGGGTGCAAAATATGCGTGCGTTCGCTGTTCGTCGGACCCTGCGGCTGCGATTGAGGCGAATCGCAAATTGGACCGTTTTATTCTTCATTTGCTCCAAACAGGCCTAGCAGCCGAAATACCACGGAAAAGCTTTGAGTCATACACCCATGGCGGTCGCGACGACTGCACTGGACAAATCTAGTTTGGCGGCCGCTCGTTCACTCGATCGGACCGATCTTTTAGCAAACCTTTGGGAGCGTCCATCAATTTTCGAGCTGCACCTCCGATTAATTTTGGCTCAGCGGCGAAGTTTTGAGCAGTTGCTCCAATGTGGATGAGCGTTCGGCGAAACTTCGCGCACTTTCGTCATGTTGCGGAAGGTGATGGACGTATCCTTCTCTGAGAAGCTGCCTTGCGACGCCCCAGCCGAGGGCGATTTCGATTGCAGACTGCCTGCGACGTTTGGCCGACCGTGGCGGCGTCTCTTCAAATGCGGTGGAATGGTACGTCAGTTCCAATCGGTCGCCGGCTGGCTTGACGAACCTGTAGAAGAATTCCGCAAGCAGCGGCGGGAACCCCGGCGGCGGTACGATTCTGCCGGAATAGAGGAGCACCTCCCCGAAACAAATGGCATCCGGATTCTGTTCGATCGGAAATACGAGATCGTCTGAAAACCGAAGCCATCTAATGAAACAAGGCCGACCATCTGGATACCTTTCCCTGCTTCGGTGCTCCATTTCACGGTCGCGGTACGCGCGAGGCGGCAGGAGCGACTCGACCGCGGGAAGGAATTTCTCAAGAGCTTCGGGCTTTCCTAGCACAGCCAGATCGACAAACGAATACATGATGATCTCCTCGCTAACTCAAATTCGCGCCATTACGGTCAAGTGCATCGTTAACCACACGCGATCCGGATACGGAAACTCTCACCAGGCCCCTGGATGTCGTCGGAAGTATCTCGCCAGACTCCCCGGCGCGATGCAGTCAAAGCCCCTGCCTCTACGAGGTGGGTTATCGCTCAGAAAATCGGCAAGTTCGGGACCGCAATCTGAAGAGTCCGTCGCGCGCCCTCGCGGAATCGCCGGAGTGTACTCGTACTTCTGGGCAGGCTTGGAAACCGCAAGCATGAGCGCCTCTGCTCGATCCGGCGAGGGCTCGCCACGCCCGCGCGCTCGTTCTTTGGACTCGATTTTGATCCGGCCCTGAGAATCGAACTCCCGCCTGATTCCGGCGAGCTGCCCGATGGTTTCCTCGTCGATCAACCCGTCCACCTGATCCCGCTCGAATAAGTCCGCCAACGACTGATACGCACATGCCTTCTGGTTGACGAAGCGGGCCGCCGGGTCATTCTCGCGAAGATGCGGCTTGCTCGGGCAGGGCAGAGCAACGTTCACCATTTCGACGTAGAACCTCTCGTCGCGCAGATGCAGCGCGAAGTTGTGACCGATGCCAATTGAGTCGACGTTCACCACTGTGAGTCGCGTCCGATATGGGCTCAGGAAGCTGACCACCGGCCCGCGGGTGTCCTGGCCTCGCCATGCGCCCATATCAAGAATTCTGAGGCGGTCCTCTCTGAATTCGCATACATAGACGACGGTTTCGGCAGTTCCTCCACCGACGTCAACTCCGGCGAATAGAGGGAGGTTGGTGGGGGAGCCGTTCGCGGGAGCCTCAACTGCGCGCTTTCTTGCCCTCTCGAGCCAGATCATCTTGAACAGAGCGTCCTCGACCTGAGACGGAAACTCGGCCAGTACATGCGACATCCAATTCGGAGAGCTGGCTTCGTCGCCGTGCCACCAGGTTTGATACTGCTCGTAAACCCAGCGTTTGCTGACCAAATACGGAATCGGATTCTGGTCGAGCGGACCGTCCGCAGAAGGATCCATTTCGAGTAGCTGCTCAAGAGTCAGCCTCTTCAGATTTGGCGTATCGAAAACGCCGATCGTGTGGCAATTCCAGAGTCCGCGGTCCCTGGTGAATGCGTCGTAAAAGGCACCCGCCGGGACGGTCGGGTTGCCGGCCATCACGATGTGCACAAGGCCACCGGCCATTGTGCCAGCGATTGCGTCCCAGATACCGGACTCGATCCCCGGCGCCTCGTCGGCGATGATCAGAACATACTTCCCGTGATAACCCTGAAAGTTTTCGGCCTGATTCGTCGAGAAACCGATGGCGAAGTTGTTCTCATCGCGGAACTTGATCTCGGTCGATTTGAGCGGCGGATAGGGAACCCTGGCGCCCTTGGTCAACTGGTGAATCTCCAACCAGAGCTGGGTGCGTACCTGCCGCTGGGTAGACGAAGTGATAAGAACGATGCCCTCGCGATAGCGGGCAAGCCACCAAAGCGCGGCAACGGCGAGAGTGAAGGTTTTGCCGACGGCGTGGCATGCCTTAATCGCTGTCCTGCGCTGAGTCTTGATCGATCGCAGGATCTCAGCTTCGCGCGGCCAGAGATCGAGACCGAGCACATGGCTGGCGAACAGGACCGGATCGCGCACAACGTTTTTGAACATCGCGATCTGCTCGGGCGTGAGTCCGTCGTTGCGGTCGTTATTCTTTTTCGGCATCCTCGATTTCTCCTACTGCTTCGAGCAGTTGCACGAGCGTTAACGGCCTTCCATCTTTTCCCGTCAGTTCGTGGCGCTGTGGCGCCGCATAGCCATTGATTTGAGCAGAGTGGCGGAGCACCTTGACCCCGGCTTCGACCGAACGCGGATTACCCTTGCGGATGCCGGGCTGCAGGTTCATGAACATGTCCTCGCAGCGGCCGGAGTCGAGCTTGCGGAACTCTTCGGCTGCAACCGAAGGCTCCCGCGCGATCGCTCTCTTGAAGGCTTTGTGACAGGCCTGCTTTGAGATCTGAAAGTCAGTTGGAAAGCTGACTCCAGGTGGGATCGCGATGGTCGCCTGGCCCTGGCGTCTTCCGATCCGGGTGATCTGCTCGGCGATTGCGTCGAAAGACAAGGCAATGCGTTTGAGACTGAGCGTTTCGGCTTCGATCCATCGAGCTCGCAGAACGACCTCCGACACGACCACCGCGTTCCGCGCATTCCGCCACCTCCCGTCCGGTTGCCGCTTCATCATTTGTCCTCCAGCTCTGGATTGAGGCCGAGCGCGGCCATGCGCTCCAATGCAACGGCGACGAAGGGAGGAGATTTTTCGATGGCGTAACAGCGCCGTCCGGTCTGCTGAGCTGCCACTAATTGAGAACCGCTGCCGGAGAAGGGCTCGTAGCAGATGTCACCGCGTTCGGTGTGCATCTCCATCGGAAGGGAGAAAAGTCGACATGGCTTCGACGTCGGATGCGCATCCGTCTCGACTTCGGAGCTCGGAACGTCCCACACCGTCGTGGGAAACTCGCCCGCAGTCGCGCCCATTTGCGATCGGAGCGTCTTGGGCTTCGCACCTTTAATCCACCCATAGAGGCAGGGTTCGTGCTGCCAGAGGTAGGTAGAGTAGGTGAGCACGGGCCGGCTCTTGACCCAAATAATCTGTTGATGGACGAACGCCCCGAACTCGCACCAGACTTGCTCGACCATCGAGTGTCGCTTGCTGGCGTGCCACAGATACCAGGCCGCGTTTCTAACAATCGCGAACTCAAGCGCCATCTTGATGAATCCGCGATATAGATCGATGCCGGCTTCTTCAGTGTTCTTCACGTCGGCGTTTTTCGCTTCGACGTACTGCCCGGACCAATCCTTGTCTCTATTTGCAGCGCCTTTGTTTCCCCAGCTCTGAGGGTGCAATCCGCCTGTATATCCGACGGCGTATGGCGGGTCGGTGGCGAACAAGACTGCGCGCTGGCCACCCATCAACCGCGCGACGTCTTCGGGGTAGGTTGCGTCACCGCAGAGCAGACGATGCTCGCCGACCCGCCAGAGTTGACCCGTTGCCGTCCCCCACTTGCGCTGTAACTCGCCCGCTTGGTCGATCTGCGCCGGCGGCTCAGTTTGAGGATGGATCACGCTCCACAAACCCTCGCCCGCAGTGCGTCGCAGCAGTTCTTCTACCGCCGCGTTGTCGGTGCTTACAGTTTGAAGAAGTGAGCTGATTCGCTCAGAGTCCGACTCGGCCAGCGATGCCAGCGGATCGAGGGTGAGCAATAGTTTGTCCGCTTCCGCCTCGTCGAGATCCAGAATCAGCACCGGGACCTCGAATTCCCGCGTAGTCTCGGCGCGCAAGTGACCATCGATCAGAATTAACTTTCCGTCGGGCAACTCCCGGGCGAGCAGCGCATCGGCAAAGCCGATTTCCTCGAGAAGTCCGCGAAGCGCATTCGCCTGTGCTTGTGGATGGCGTCGCCAGTTTTTTGGGTTGGGAAGAAGGTCCCTGGCGGGCACTCGGCGCAATTCCCGAATCCGGTCCCGGATCATTGGAGCCGCCTGAGACTCACAGGTTGACCCAGCTTCAGGTTGCGGCGGCGTGCGAGCGCCGGCAGGCTCAGACGCGGGCGATGTACTATCCAGGCCATCTACGGTTGAGTGTCGTTCCAAGACTTCGCCTCCTTGCTTAGCGGCCAAACAGTTCGATCCAATCGGACAGATGTTGCCGACACAGTCATTGGTACCGAGATTCTTCGGTTGGAACGGACGTCTGTAAACGGGGAAATAATTCCCCCTACGAGATTCGCTGAGCGACAAGGACCAGCGCATTTACAGGAGCCGAAAGTCCTTCGAGGATTGTCTGCGAAATTCGAACCGCGCATGAAAGCGAAGTGCATGACAAAAAGATGCGATATTGAATCGAACGCGTATACAGGGGAATTATTCCCCCTATGATTTTCTAAGTGAGCATGCGCATTGAGCTGGCGTTTCAATGTTCGCGGATCAGCGGTTCTGTTGGAGACAAGGCGCATTGAGCAGGATTATGCGGTGGCGGAGGAGTCCGGTGTAGGGGGAAATACTTTCCCCTATGACTTTGAGGTGCCCCACGTGCGTGAGATCTTGAAAAGTTGTGGGTCCTTTCGCGTGGTGATAGACCTGATTGACGAAAAGAAATTGAGCAGTAAGGTCGCTCTAGACGACCTTCTAGCAACCACGACTATTGAGAGGTGGATCGTGAATTTAGACAGTGTCGTAGCGGAATTGAAAAGAGAATGTGACCGGCTTGAGCGCGCAATTGTCGCGCTCGTTGGAAGAGTCGAGTCCGGGGTGGTTGGGGCACGTAAGACAATGGGTGGAAAACCAAAGGCGTCGCGTCGCCCAATGTCGGCGGCGTCGAGGAAGAGAATCTCGATTGCGATGAAGAGACAATGGGCTCGTAGGAAAAAGGCTTAAAAGTGCGGTCCTAGATAGCTGTAGTTAGAAACGAAACCCACCACAGCGAGATTTCGAGCCCCTGCCTCGCAGACCAACGTGAGCGAAGGTCGAGGCCAAGGTGTTCGTGAAGACAAAGCGGCAGGCGTGCCGCAGAGTATTCAAGAGGAATTTACGCTTTGAAGGCCTCTCGACGTAAACACTAGTAAACAATCTCAGTGCCGTTCTTCCTGAACCGCTTGTGATCGGATTTCTTGAACGAGTCGTGGACCTTTGGCCGGAAGAAGCGTTGGATCGCTTCAGGCACGTTGAAGCCCAAGGACCTGATAATTGCGGCGAACTCTCCAGGTACGTGAAATGGGTCGCGGATCCGAATAGAAATAGTCGATGGAATCGGTCCCGGAGACTCGACGAAGCCTCGGCGTTTGGCTTCTTCGCCGGCGGTTCTGATTTGTTCGCTGAGAGTTCCCCACAGTCGGCCACTATTCGAATCCCAGCCGATGGTTCCGACCGGTCGCTGACCGTTCCAGTGGTATTCGTATACGGTGCTCTCGTCCAGCACCAGACGCCTGTTCGCCATACTTCTTCATGATCGCATTTGGGCTCGTGGAAGCAATACGTCCTCGCGCCGTTTGGAATCGGAGGCGGCAGGACGGAAAGGCGCTCAAGGCGCGCGCTACTGGAAATTCATTCCGAACTGAACTAGAACGAGGCGTCCGATCGAGGAGAATCGCGATATGATACCAGATTTCAAGGGTCATCATTTCCTCGAGGAATACGAACCGAACCAGCCGCCATCAGGACATTACTGCGACCGATGCGGCTTGAAAGCTTCGCTGAGGCCGGATGGTTCGATATACTTTGACATTCAGCGAACTGGCATATTTCTCAGAACAAGCAACAGCATGCGCTTTAACACCTCGCGCATACCGCGCTGCGATACGGTCCGCGCTCGTTCGGCCTGTCCGCGCCCGGTTCGCCGTCCCACTTGATCCGGCTTAGTTCCGGATTGTCCGCACTCTTTGTGCAGATGCGTGACTTCTGACAGGAAGGAGTTAAATATTCCAAGCTCACCAGCTCTTGGGCAGAAAAACAATAACTGCCAGGTTACAACTGCGTTTTTCACTCTAGCGAGGAACTGAAAGTGCATCCAGCAGTTGATGGTCGTGGCCCGAGACGCTTCGTTGTAGAGCGACAGGCTTGAGGCGGCAAAATGCTAAAATTCGGCGCCCAAGTAAACCACGCAACCGTCGGAAGGCATTGGGCGGAGCGAAATTGTCAGCTTCGTGACAGCGAGCTATCAAGTCGCGCTTTGGCTCTTGACGCTCGCGCCGCGAAAGGCTCAGATACGCGCCAATACAGAGCGTGAGAGTTTCGAGCTGATGGCTCGATGTTATGAACTGGCGTTCACGCAAATCTTGGTTTCCATCGACGCCGAGGAGGCTCGTCGAAAATGGCCAACCCCCTGCGAATTAGGCTCGGAGTTCACAATCTCGATGACGCACAGGTTGCCGCGTTTCGTAGCTCTTACCAGCAGATGATGGCGATCGGCGACAATCGTGGCTACCAATACCTGGCCGGACTACATGGCGTCCCGAGCTGGTATTGTTGGCATCACCAACAGAACGCTCACTCGGCGCAGCAGCTCCAGTTGTTCCTGCCGTGGCATCGCGCCTATCTGTATAATTGGGAAATGGCGATGCGCGATCGAGTGCCAGATGTCACGCTTCCTTGGTGGGATTGGACGCTGCGTCCGCCACGCCAGAATGGTATCCCGCAGATTTTCAGCGATGCCCAAGCCAACGGCCAGCCGAATCCCCTCACGGGCTTTCAGATCAATCTGCCCAACACTAAGCCGCCGGTGGTCCGTCGCACAGCCCGGCAGCCCGGACTCACGAATGAACTTCCTACCCAGAGCGATGTTAACGACGCGCTTGTGCGAACTGATTGGAACGACTTTACTGAGGCGCTCGAGGATATTCACGACAACGTTCACGGTTGGGTCTCTGGCGACATGGGCGTGGTCGGCACAGCAGCCTTCGACCCAATTTTCTGGTCGCATCACGCGATGATCGACAGGGTTTGGTGGCTTTGGCAGGTGCGAAACGGGAATGGTAACATATCTTCAAATCTGCTCGACGAAGTGCTGCCACCGTTCAACTTCAAAGTCCGCGACGTGTTAAACGTCAACGATCTGGGATACGACTACGCGGCTGCGCAATCTGTCGTGCCTGTCGCCGGAGGTGCAAACTGATGGCACCAACAAGCAAGCGCCCAAAGTCGAAGAGCACGGCCACGGCCGCGCCACCACCATCACCGGGACCGGGGTCGGCTGCACCGCCTGCGGCAACTTTGCCCGCGGCGCCTGCCGGAGCACTTGGCGTCCCCACGCGAGGAAAGCATCCAGCAGAAACCTATACCTCGAAGCCAGTGCCGATCGGTTTCGCCGGACCGGAGCATCGATACGTTCGCGTCGATCTCGAGATCTACGGAATCTTCCACGGCGAAGCGTCGTACGAGGGCCGCATCTTCTTTAACAATCCCGAAGCGAGCGAAAGCACGCCGCGGACGCCCGAAGATGGATACGCAGGATCATTTTATATCTTCGGCCACGGCGGATGCCTCGGCGATCCGGGTCATTGCGAGGTCAACGAACACAATCGCGAGGACTATGACTTCCGCGCGCCGCATCCGCTCACGCCCGCCAAAAAGAAAGTAACGGTCACTGAGAGAATCCGCGAAATTGCGAAAACCAGCAAGACTGTAACTATTACCGTCGTCCCGGTCGTCACCGCGACGAATGAGTTATGCAATAATGACGACGTTTTTCGTTTCGAGAATATGCGTTTTGTCTCGTATGATCCCTGAGCTGAGGAAGAGAACCCTGATAACTTAACGAAGAATATCCTTCAGTTTCTGAACCAGATGATTCAGAGGCCCCTTCTGTCTGATCGCTTCCCTACTAAATCCTCATGACGTGTTCGTCTAGAGGCCGGATGGCTCGATATACTTTGACATACAGCGAACCGGCATATGTCTCAGAAAAAGCCAGAGCATGCGCTTTAACACCTCGCTCATACCGCTCTTGCTATACGGTCCACCCTCGTCCTGCCTGGTCCGCACTCGTACGCCATCTCACTTGATCTCACGCAATTCCGGTTCATCCCGGAAGACCGACTTGCCCAAAACGACGACTAGAGTGCGGCCCAGCCTTCCCCATACCGATGAGGCCCTCTTGCCAATCCCATGGAGAGTCCGCTGAGTTTCGCGGTGCGTCTCTTCGATGCAAAGGGAAGCATTATCGTTCATCCTCCCCCGGTAGCGCCGAGGCTGGCGATCCACGAAACCAGTCGTCCAAGCGATACAGGGAAAGCTACTCCCAGAAGTGCCGTTAAAGGGACGATGCCGTGCGTCAGAATTTGCAGAACAAACGTTGTATTCAGGGTGACTTTACCCGGGGTTGTCCCGGCAAGCATGCTCATGACCCTATCGCGATTTATCGAAAAGAATACAAAGGCCGAAAGTCCCACTGTGATTAATACGACCGCCCAATTGAACCACATGAGCCTGTCTTGCTCAGGGAACGGATAACAAGCGGTAGCAAACAGCATGAGAATCACAACCGAAGTCGCGGTGAAGGCCAACGTACTCAACTGCGGTAGAACTTGGCGCAGATAATCGGCGACCCGCGCAGCGACGAAGATCTCCCCTGCTTTCGTAGCGACGAGATTTGGCTCAGCGTGTCCTTGTGATGCTGCGGAGTCATCGGGTGCCCAAGCTGGCTCAAAGATCCAAGCGATCAATTTCGCAACGGACGACATTTTTGCCTGAGCATCTCCATGTTCGCGCACGGCAGAGTAGTAATCGTTACTTGCATCCTCGCTATAGCTTCGAACGAGAGCTCGCTCGGCCTCGTCGATGCATCCGGCCAGCTCGGTTGCCTTCGCGGTCAAGCGCAAATCGGCGACAGCGAGAGGAGGCTGTACCTGAGGAGGCTGCACTTGAGGAAGCTGCAACCCTGTTGCTGGAGGTGAGGCGACCAGTCCGCGTGCGAGAATACTCCCCTGTTCTAGCGATACCGCGAGTGCAGTAGTGGAAGGATCCGCGCTAAGCATGTTTACTACCGTAGTATCACCCTTGGGAAGCTGCTGGCGGAGTTTTACATAGCTTCCGCGTGTTGCATGCCAATAAAGGCGTCGAAGCAATGTCCGGAGCGCGATCCAGACCGTCGCAAAGCGCACCAGCACACATGCAAGCCCGATGTAGATGATCAGTCCGAAGACAAAAAATAGCCAAGCAAATGGCTTGCCGTCGATCGAGTGTTGAGAGAGTAGACCTTGGTTTGTGATGAAATAGAGCAGTCCCGCTACAATCGCAAATGGCCACAAAGTAGGTAGCCGCCAAAAGTCCGCCCGCACGAGCTTTCGAACTTTCTCTTCATGCTGAACGATTCCTGTGAAGGAAGGTGTGAGAAAGTTCAGGAAGTGAGAGTTGAGATTCCGCGACTCGTGGAGATTCAACCGCCTCAATTTACCGCCAACGATCACGAGACCGGCAAGTCCTACATAAAGAAAGGCAACGAAGGGAGAGACGCCGTCCGTGAGGGTAGCGGACCGCAAGAACAGAAACTCCGGCGCGGGAATCGCGTTGAAGAATTGCAATCCGCAGCCGATCGCGAGGATCATCGCGGTGACCACAGCGCCCATCACCCATACCAGCCTCGGCATTTCAGGCCCCTGTTGCGGGTGCCATAGCATCCAAACGAGCCGCAGCGTCACTGTCGAACCGAAGTATAAGGCGGTTATCATGCAGATGTTCAGAGAGAAAAATCGGATCCAACTGAGCCATTGATTACCGAGCCCAAAGTTGCCTCTCAACAGCTGTGCGACCGTCGGCATAGCGAGAAGGCAAGCCACTACAGAAAAATACATGAGGAGCACGGCGCTAAAGGTCAGCAGGTATACGAGCCGCAATCTTCGATATTCGACGAACACCGCTTCGCCGAAGAACACCTGCAACGCTAGAGGCACGCGTTTCTTAAGCCAGCTGGAGAAACCACCCGAGAACAAAGTTCCGATCATTGCAAGCCAAACTGCTATACAACCGAGGCTGAAACAGAAAGAGAGCAGCTCAAACGGGCTCGGAACAAAGACTTCCAAAATGTCCGATTTAGTACTGCGCGCGGGCGCCTGAACCATGTCGTCATTCGAATCATCGACCTTTTTCACGACGATCGGCCAAAATTGGTCGCGGCCGACTACAGTGATCCACAGCGGCGGCTCAGTCGACTTCAGGTCATCTGGGTCGTCGTACTCAACCATATGATCTTTTTGGTTAAGCAAGGCGAGCGCAGCATTGTAAACACCCTCCGCCTCGTCCGAAGCAAACTGGAGGACATTTTGGGTCTCTTTGACGTTACGAGGAGGGGTCCAGATTTGATTCTCGTTATCCAAAGGATAGGTTGACGCCACGATCGTACCAAGCAAATCGGGATTCACTTCGCTATGCAGCTGAAGGAGATTGGCATTAAGCACAATGATGCGTGTAGCGGCGCAGCAATCTCGCATTCGACGCACCAGATAATCCACATCATGAACATCGGTCGCTCCGACTATAGCGTACGAAATCTGTTCCTCCTGTATTGTGCGAAGTAATTCTGAAAGAGTCACTTCCATTGCGTTCGTTTCGGTCGATGAAAAAAGAGGAATGACATCTCCAAACCCGCTTGCTGATTCATTGGCTAAGGGAAGATTCTGATGTTTTAGGTCGAGCTCCGGATTGTTTCTGTCCTGTGGTGCAGTGGCCAGCGCTTTTGAAGCGCGAACCAGGTCTGAGATGTGAATTGGAAACTTGAAGAAGTACGGCTCGCTGGAATCGCTCGGAACTTGCTGATGAGATTTAACTGCGCGAAACACACTCTTGCCGAACGAAGTGTCTCCCTCTGCCAAGATCGCGAGGTCATCGCGCCTTACACCGAGCCAATCCATAAGCGCCTGAAACTGCAAGTTGACCGGAATCATCGTTGTTTGAAAACTAATCTTCGGGGATTCATTTAGGAATTTAGTCCTATCGATGCCGGTTGCGCTGCCCGAAATGATACGTATCGTCCTGGAGGAGTTTGACGGCTGTCCTAGCCAATCGAGTAAAGCGAACTTGAGGGAATCTTCAGAACCTGAAAAAGATGGGCCCAAGATCCGAATTTCGTTGGCGGTGTCCTTGATCTCGGCTGCGCGTCCATTCCTCGGTCTCAGCAGGGAGTCGAGCGTTTGACGAAGGCTAGCCGCCTGCTGCAATGCGCTGGTAAGCTCAGTCTTGTGAATTCCGAATCGAGCAGTTTCGCCGACAAGGAAGACCACAAGAAGAGTCTGACCTTTTTCCTTACTGAAGAGCATCACCCCGGGAGCTTCCGCGGCCAGTTCAATTCGCCGAATCGTCGACGACTCGGGGTCTGGCACTGATCCGCCGGAGCTCTCCGGTGCGAGCCACGGCAAATAAAAGCGCCCTAGCGTGTAACCAGCAGAACTGGCCGCCTCCTGTACAGACTCGAGGAGTGAATCGGACTGGTCGCCTAGTTTTGACTCTAAAGGATCTGGCAGAGTAACGATTAATGATTCGACCTGCATTGAACCCCGGGGATCAGTTGGAGAAAAGTTTGCGCTTATCCCCTTAGGATCGTCGCCGTCAAACAAATACCGCTTCAGGTCATCACTTACATCGTGTATGGGCTCTAGGTTTGCCGCGGGTGATGGACTGGCCGAAGGAGTGGAAGGAGAAGATGTAGACGATGAAGCGATGACGGCGATAGTAGCCTTCGCGGGCTTTGCACTGACCGGCGCGAACGTAAAGAGTCCACCGAGAACGAGAATTATAATGAAGACCGGGCCTGAATTCCGCCACTCCATTCTGATCCCCCTTGCAGATTGCGCATACCGGAAATCCCGTGATGCGCAGCTTGCTTCTCACCGCGAGTCGACTCGCGTGGTCGAGAGCGAAATCTAGCTCATCCTCTCTTAATCACGGCTGTTGCACTTGACAGCCTGTTATCTCATCCGATTGAAAAAGATCCCCCACTAAACTAAACCACTCGATTTAAGCCGATAGTATATTTAGTTGTCTTTTTGTTGGCGGATCACGTTTTGTCACGAGAACGAGAGTGTACACATCGGAATGTTGAGACTGCGTGAATTCAGAATTCTGTCAAGAATACAACACAGAAATCAACCGACAACACGCCAAACATGCGTCCCTGTGGTGGTTAAGGAGATCCGACTCCTCCAGAGCAGAATCCGTTAACTGGCGCTGTCTGTACACCAACAGCGAGTCAATGGCAAGGCGGGAGATTTCTCCAGATTAGGACAATGACCAATCCAATTCGATTTAGACCCGCAATCGAAAGATAAGGAATCGTGCGCCGCCAGGAGTCGCAGTGGTTCCTCGAACTTCATCCATCCGAGCGGAAGCGCAGGAGAGACGCCGGGTCGCGCGCTGACGTGGTGGATTTCGAACCCGGAAAAGCGGCGCCGCAGCAATTCAGGGCGCTTTTCTTAATTCGATAGAAACAGCGGCAGCGCGATGCTCTGCGTTCTTGACGAAGCTCCTGCCGTTCCTGCGACCCGATTGAAAGCATGGGCTATCGAAACTGAAACTCTGATCGTTCTTCTTAATCGGTCGCGGCTCTTGTTTCCAGGCGCTTCCAATTTCTATCGACGAACACTGCTTGAAAAGTACAGGATTCTAACACGCGTTGACGATATGCAAAGCTGAGACATCTGTAGTCGAGCTCGTTGTATTAAGTGACGGCACCACTGCGAGTTAACCGAAAGAAAATGAGGTGGAAATTAGTTAGCGCAGCCGCCGAAACGTGGAACAGGCATTGCGTTCCTCAGAATCGCTGCTTGCCTTAGGAGCGACATTACGATAACAACCGAAAACTCGTAGTTTCGAAGATCGCGAGAAACACGTCGCGCCGAGCGGCGGCAACGATTAAGGGGGTCCGATGATTACGGCAGATATTGCGCAAGCGTACCAGACAGCGGCCACAATCCAGAGCAAGATAGCGAGCTACTTCACCAATAGCAGTTCGATGAACGCGCCTTCGTTGACGATGGCGAGCGGTACATCGCTTCAGGCGCAGTTGCAGAACAAGGCACAAGTAAATCCTTCCGGAGTGGGAGTCATCTTCACCGGTCTACCGGACATACTCGATTTCGCCGGTGTTTTGGGTCAAAACAAGCTGCTTGGTATTCCTAGCGACATTCTTGGTCGAGCCGCAGGATTTTTTACCTCCTTAATGGGGAGCACTAATGATCCGCAAGCTCTGTTAAAGAATGTGAGGCAGGCGATCGATGGCATCTCGCAGTCTGTACCTTTCAACGGACTGGCGGTACTGCCACAATTCCTAAAGGGACAACTCTCCATCGCGATCTCTATTATTTCGGTATTTGGTAGACTGTCGAGCCCCACGATTCCACAAAAAGTCGAAGATGCTTACGTACTCTATTTGTTTGACGAAAAGGGGTTTGAGACGATCGATGGTGACTCGATCGCGCCTCCTACTAATCTAAGCGATTTTACGGTCGGCCCGTTATCTTCCGACTTCAAGACGCTCAAGGACGCCTTCTCTGAAAAGAGCGCAGTACGGTATGTTCGTGACCTTGTCAGGATACCGGTTGAGGCTGCATGCGATGAGGCTTACAACCTGCCCACGCTTCTAGATGGCGTAGTTATTTCGAACTTTCCCGCGGTAGCAGACCAGGATGCGGGGCGGACCAAGATCATTCGATGGATGAAGGGGTTCTCGTCGATGGCCGAGTCAGGAGTGACGGGTGCGGTTGAGGAAGCGTGTTCGGGCATCGGATCATTCCAGACCAACCAGTTGATTGCCGCAGCCGCCGGGACTTTCGCAGGAACCTGGGCGCGGAAAGTGACCCAAAACCTTTTTCTCAACGAAATCTAGTGTCGACGGCCGACGCCGAGCAAAGGGGATCAAATGCCAACTGAGCATAGGCTGGCCATCACCATAAAGGGAGGCGTGTCCCTGGGCGCCTATGAGGCCGGCGCACTAAAACAGACGCTTCTCTTGATCGCCAATAACAATTCAATTCCGGGTTCGATTAAGTGGTACGTCGACGTGATCACAGGAGCCAGTGCCGGCTCTATGACCGCAGCGATGACGGGATTGGCCCTTATTGCGGGCTCTAGCCTTAATCCACCCGATCCATTCTATCAGGCCTGGGTTCAGGGCGTATCGGTAAGCGCGATGTTACCGCGCGCGCAAGGCGACCAGGGATATAATCTGTTCGATGCGACCGCTTTGGACCGGATCGCCGCGTCCAACATCAGGCTGCCTCTCACCGTGACCCAACCCCATCCCGCGCTTAAACCCAGCAATCCGCTAGTCAAGCTTCTATTCACTTTGTCGCGATTGCAAACCGATCCGACAAAGGTCGACACTTGGGCGGGCGATCTTCAATACAAGGAATTCGCAGACTCTGCCAGATTCGATCTAGGGCTCGTTACCAATAGAGGTGCAATTCCGAACCCCACAAACCCGACGGTCGCGGCTTACGCGGTCCTGACTGATGGCGACACCAGCGCACCGAGTGGCGTAGACAATGTGGTCTCCGATCTCAGTAGCGCATGGAACGCTCTGGTGAGCGCGGCGATAACGTCGGGTAGCTTCCCGATCGCGTTTGCGCCCCGCTGCCTTCGGCGCTGGATCAACGGTGGATGGATCGACGTGAACTACGTCGACGGCGGACTCTACGACAACGACCCGCTCGGCGAGGCTATAAACCTTGCCCACGACGTCGACTGGAGCGATGATGCGTTGAAGGATAGCGACCGCCGGTTTTTGGTTGTGCACACGGAACCGTCGGATACTTCTGGTCGCACACTCTCGGCCAATACTTCAGCGTTGCTCGAGGTTGAAGTTCTCGACGCGATCAAGACTATTCTGTCCGGCTTCGTACTCGAATCACAGACGTCGGGTCTGCGCGGAATCCAGCCGATTAACGACCAGGTCGATCAGCGCCTTGAGGTTCTCCGAAGCATCGCTACTGCACTGTCCGGCATTCAGCCCGCAACCCGATATACCGGAGCGATCGAAGTGTTGAGGGTAGCCCGGAATCTAACACCGAAGCAGATCAGCGATTTCCGCGGTTGGTTGATTCCCGATTTGCAGTTTGCCGACGACTTATTGTTCCAGCAAGTAAGTGGGCTCAACGCGGCCGAAATAGAATCATTTCTTGATCTTGCACTCCTGTACGATCTCTCAAGCAATCTCGTTGACAAGGTGAAGATCAAGCCCATCTTGGTCGCACCTCCGTCAGGTAGTTCGCTATCTGGCGATCCGTTGTACGGGTTCGCGGGCTTCTTCGACGTTGCGTTGCGTGCACGCGACTTTCAACAAGGAATGTGGGATGCCTATCAGGCGTGGAAGCAGGTGAGTCTCGCGGTCGACGACAGAGGCCGATCAATCGGCGATTTCGACATGACAGGCACCATACCACCGCCCGATCCTCAAAGCGCCAAAGCGATCGACCTGGATTCGCTCACCCAATACAAGGACGAACTCGAAGACTTTCGCCAACGGGTCAAGATAGTACTGGATTCTCTGTCGACTGAACTAGACAGCGGTACCGGTCTTTTGTCCGATGCCAAGGCACTAGTACTCAAAAAACTTTTGGAGGCGGGCGGCGACTCGGCAATTGACGAAGGATTGAAGAACAGCGACTGAGACAGCGAAACCGGTAAACCTGAAGCGCCTTATGAGCAATTTTCCTATCATATATGCCGCGACCAGTCTCGTACTCATATACCTCTACTTGAGTATGATTGCCTCGATCTTACAGGAGTGGATCGCGCAAGCACTGGCACTCCGCTCGAAGACTCTTCGCGCGGGCGTCGGTACTCTCCTAAGCGATCCCGATGTTGTTGGGCTGGCGCATCAGTTGTTCGACCACAGCTTAATAAAAAGCATCACCTCCAAAGCGTCGGGACCTTCTTATATACCCAGTCCTATGTTCGCTAGCGCATTACTTGACTTGGTCGCGCCGAACCAACCCGGCGGACCTGCCAACGTTTTTGCGAGTGTCCGCTCAGATATTGCCGCGATCCCGTCGAATTCAGCCTTGGCACCTGTGCGAAATTCGCTGCTCACGCTAGCCGACAATTCGAACGGAGATTTGTCCGAGTTGCGCAACCGTGTGAGTACCTGGTTCGACAACGCTATGGATCGCGTTTCGGGCAAGTACAAGCGTTGCGCGCAAATAATCCTCTTTTTCATCGGATTCGTCTTGGCAGCAATTCTGAATGCGGACACGTTCGATATCGCGAGAATTGCATCGACTCCGCAGAGTACAGCGGCTACGGCTCAGGTTCTGGACGATATACAAAGAAAGAATCTTAGCGCCGATTTGGCTAAGGCGAACAGCTCGACTCGCCTGGCATTGCTTGGAACGCTGACGCCTGTTCTGCCGTTGGGAGGGGCGTGGTCAAATCTCCCTACCGATCGGATTGGCTGGCTCCAGAAGGTCATCGGCATTTTGCTCACTGCTTTTATGGTATCTCTAGGCGCGCCGTTCTGGTTCGACATTCTGGATAGCATCATGAACGTACGAGCGGCTGGACCTCGACCGCCAGATCCTCAGAGGCCAAGTGGTTAACACGCCCCATAGGTGTGTTCGGCCGACGTTATGCGGTCAGTCTACTATTAGACTTCCATAGGGGAAAGGAATGGGCAACTTCTACACAGACACGATATCTAAAGATGCTAACTACAACTCTGTCAGACGAGTTGATGCCTTGTCATTGTTGGAACCATCGATGCGGGGTCGGGTTCAACAGATCCTAGCGAACGCAAAGAAGACCTTCGGAGTTGAACTGATGGTCTTTGAAACCTATCGAAGCCAGGCGCGTCAAGAACAGTTATTTAATCAAGGGGCGACACAACTCCGGCAAGTCGGTGTCCATCACTATGGGCTGGCTTGCGATATCGTTAAAGTAGTTGATGGAGAGCCTTCCTGGAAAGGAGACTTCTCACTTCTCGGAAACCTTGCGAGAGCCAACGATTTAGTGTGGGGTGGAAACTGGGGAACGCCGAACCTGCCGCATAACTTTGTGGATCCGGTACACGTCCAGTGGTGCTCGATAAATCGACAAGCGTCTTTGTTTCGAGGCGAATGGTATCCGCCCGCGAACTACGATCCGTACAAAGACTAGCATTGCGGTGGGATCGGAAAACAAAACCACTCGCTCGGATCCCGGCGCGTCTTTATATTGCACTCGATTGTGTGGACCACCGGTTAAGCTGGAACGGCAGGGCAAAGCGAAGGTAACGATCTCAGATTCGACTGCGGACTGGAGTCTGTCGATGAAGAACATTCCAGATACTGCCTCAAGGTGGCTAGCTCTGGGCACATTATCCGAAACAGCAATCGAGAGAAAATAGAGGTACTACGATGGACCCCAGAGTGGCGTTGACCCTCGCGGCGATTACATATCGGGGTTGCAACCTAAATTTATCGGACACTCACAGCCGGGACTTAGCCCAAACGGAGATGACCCGATGCCTTCAGACATTCAGTCCGGTTAGAGATAGTTGGGAGATTGTCTGGGGTCCTGCGGGATTCCGTCCTGGTATCATCGGCCTGGACGCGTCGGCAATGTACGTTGCGCGCATGACCAAAGCGCCCGGAGACGTGGCGATTTCAATTCGAGGTACCAATTTTTTTTCAATTACTGACTGGTTGAGCAATCTTCTAATCGATCAACGGCCGTGGACCCACGGTGATCCTGCGACGGTTACGAACGTGAAGATCTCGGCGAGTACTGCGATCGGCTTGCATATCTTGCAGCGGCTGCGCTCGACGCCCCGCCTCACGGCGACAACGAATGAGAGCTTTTGGCGCGACGCTGCCTCCTGGGTGAGCGCACACGAAGCTAGACTGGGCTATGCACTGCTCAGGCTCGTCGCGCAGGGCCCGGGTGTGCCGGCCGATCGTGGCCTGCTCAGCGCGATTACTTCGTGGGTTCAGAACATGCACGGCAATGGGCTGTCGGCTGAAATGCTGGAACTCGTACATCGTCTCGATGCAGCCGTTACTCAGTCCTCAGTCTGCACAATCGATGAAGTAGCTCTAATCGAACAGGTTGAGCGGGCACAAGACCGGTTTCCAGACGGCATCAGCCTGCTGGATTTCCTAAGGTCCCTGATCGCGCACGAGTCGGGTTCGGTTAACATTCATGTTGTTGGCCATAGCAAGGGGGGGCCACTGGCGGCCGCGCTCGGCTTGTGGTTGGCCGATACTCAAGGAACCGCCGCCGCGAGTGCCGAACAATGGGATCCCAATCACCACGCTTGCATCAGCTTGCATACCTTTGCTGCACCGACACCGGGCAACTCGGAGTTTGCAGCTCACCTTGGGAAGCAAACCGCCTATGCCTATCGACTTGGCAATTCGCTCGATATCGTTCCGCACGTGTGGAACGCGAAGGAAGCTGCCAACATTCCAGCTCTTTATAACGGCGAATTGAAAATACTCGGAAGTCTCATAGATACGCTCATGCCGGTTCTCGAGCGACTGGATTACCAGCATGAGGTGGCCGCACAGCCTTGGCCTGCTTCCTTGCCGGAGAACTTAGCGCTGCCAGCGCAGATCGCCTTTCAGCATCTCGATGCTTACCTGCGTAAGCTCGATCTCCTGGGCGAGATGAACTTCGCTAGTTTATTCAAACCGGTATCGTGATCCTTCGTCTTGGGATTCGAAAATGTTCAGGGGTACTCGTGTAGTGACCAAATTAGAAATTCATACGGTCGATCGAGAGAGCGCCAAACTCTACTTGGACTATCTGGACAAGGAGATGAACATAATGGGCATTCTCAGCGCATTCTGCGTTGCTGCCGCGGCGTTTGCGCTTAAAGAGGTGCTCGAGGCTCAAAATTCGACACTTCTCGCGCAGGTATGGAAAAGTGGTGCATGGCAGATACTCATCGGTTCTGTCCTAGTTCTTGGCGCAGCGGTCGGATTCTATGTTGAACGCTCAACACTTGCTTGGTGTTACGGACAGATTTCTTTGACGCTTGTGGCGCCAGAAATTACAGGTCAAGAATTGTACCTGTGGCTTCGCGAAGCTGACTCATGGGGCACTTGGATAGCCTACCGCGTCGCGTTCTTTTTCCTCTGGCCTGGTTTGGCGGGATATTGCCTCGCAGCAACTAGCGCCAAAAGCATGTCGCTTACGAACGACTTCGCATTAACACTTTATACCGGGATGGTCGTTATATCACTCCTGAGCTCGTGGCGGGTCGCCTGCATCGTTAAAGCTCACTCTTACGATGATGACCTTAAGATATTCAGGCGCTTCTTCTTTCTAGATAGGTTGTCTTTCCTCAAAAAGCTAATCCGCGGGAAACTAGGCTGAACATGACAGAAGACAAACGCAGCGAGTCAGATCAATATTCTACCACCTCACGCACCAGTCGATCAGAACTGTTGGGCGAAGCTCTAGGCCTCTACGTTCAAAAGACCAGGAGCGAAAACGAAGAGAGTCGATCCTGGATTCGACAGCCCAATAACTTCATCAGTGCGGTTGCGATCGTGCTGTCCTTAGTAAGCTTGGGTTATGGTCTTTTGAAGGATCATTTCGATGGAATCGATAAGAACCTACAATATCTTTCGACAGTAGTTGAGGACTTGACAAAGCTCGATAGTGATATCCTGACGGCGAAATTGAATGATCCTCAAGGTCTGGCTGCGTTTGGCATTGTTCTCAACAACCGTCGGGTTGCGTTGCTTGCGGAAGCCGATCGTCTGATCACTGACCTAGGCAATCGAGTTCCGGTAGCGCAACTGGCCGTCCTTGGGCCTGAATACGTTCAACTCGAGGAGTACACGAAGGCAATACAGTACTTCTCGTTGACCGCGGAGCGTGCTTCGTCGACAACGCTGCGATCTTCTGCATGGCGATCCATGGCGGTGACCTACGAAGACATGGGCCTAGGCTACGATCAGAATGTGCGTGACGCATTCCAGCGAGCAGCCCAAATCCTTTCAAGCCTTAAAGACATCGGCTCAATCACTCAACTCGCCACTATCTATGAACAATGGGCGCTATTTGAGGCTAGTCGTGCCAATTACACCGATGCGCTGTCCCATTTCACTGACGCGCGACGGGTTGCAATGCAGCTTCCCTGTGACGCGCCGCGGACCGATTTTATTGTTGGGCTCAGCCAGGATGTCGCCAAGGCAATTCCGGCATCTCACAGAATCGAAGCGAGCCGAGCGGCCCAAGTCGCAACACTAGCAGCCACCGAGGTCTGTCCGTGAACTGCAAGAGTGGCGTAATCACCGTAAGCAGCGTCAATACAACGAGGAGGCGTCCAATGCGGAAGCTTTTGTGGTTGTTTGCCTTCGGGCTCGCACTTGCGATATTTCCCGTTCCCACAAATGCGCAAACCGGGAACTTGCTGCCAATCCCCCCGGTACTGCAGAGATTCACCGCATGGTGCTGGCTAGCAACGGGAGAGATGATTTTCCGCTATTACGGAGTGCCGGCAAACGATCTCAGCAACTACCAGTGCGGGGAAGCTCGCTTCCAGGGAGCATTCCTGACCGGGATACCCAACCAACCATTTGCGGGACCCTGTTGGATGAATTGCGCCCTGTGCGCAAATATTGGTTCAGGACCGGTGCAAGGCATTGTAAATATGCTAACACAGTATCCGGCGGCGATGAGGATTGTTACGAGGAACCCCATCTCGCCGGTTCTGCAACCCCCTCAGACGGCTGCCGCTGTTCCATCTGCAACCATCAAATCGGAGATCGATGCAGGGCACCCACTTATTGCCGGCATATCGCCTTCATCTTTGCCAATGCCGCCAGGTCTGGCCGAGCATGCGGTACTGATAGTCGGCTATAGCCAGAGCGGTAACATCATAATTCTAAACGATCCGTTTCCTTATCAGGCCGCGGGAATGACACCTCCTTACTTGCAGGCAGGAGGCGCTGCCTTAGCACTAGGACGGTTCGAGATCAGCTACGCCGCTATGGTTAGTGCTCTCAATTGGAATACTACCGTTTTCGGAATCGGTTTGTGAGCTGAGTATCCCTATTCTTCTCTCGGCTTTGGATCAATTTGGGTGCCGTACCGCCCTCAACGCGGTGCATGGGGTTTTTAACAAGTATTGACGAATTGGGTTACCGGCCGAGCTCTTCAAGCGCGCGCGACGCGGGCGACCGTCTAGACGACGTTGCGCGCGTTGGGGATTCTCGGCTCGGCCTGCTCGTAGGTCATGCCGAGACCGGTGATTGCGAGACCGACCGACTCCTCGAACTCGATCGACAATGTTAGCGGCGGCCAGTTCTACCCGGTGTAGATGAATGTCCAGTGAACGCGTGATCAATATCGCGCTCAGATATCGTTCTCGGCTCTCCAGGTACCCAGGATTGCGATGCCCAGCGCGTGCTCCTCAAAGACTCGCCGAGAGACAGGCCCTTCGCGGCCGCCGTGTTTCGTTCGCCAATGATCACCAACCTACTGCTGTCCCGACGAATCTTCCCAGATATCGGTCGGACCACAATGCGCCACTCTGACGCTTTAAATACCCCCGGATTTCTGGCAAATGATCGTGAAGGGGCATGAATGAGATTTTTCTTCCGATGGATAAGAGAGTTTTTGGGTTTGAGGTCTTCGATCGCTGCGCTCATTTTGCTTTCTCAATTCGGTCCCGCTGCCGCGACAACAGCTACATTCTCGGGCACGGTTGTGGGAGCCGGTCTGGGAGTTAGCGGAGCCACCGTCACAATCTTCTCGGCGAATTCCACTGGCGTAAGTACCATTGGCTCCAGGACCAGCGATTCGGACGGAAATTTTTCCTTCTCTTTCTCAAATCCCGGCGGCAACAATGTCTTGTACGCCATAGCGACCGGCGGCGATCTCGGACAAGGCGTGAACCCAGCGATCGCCATGATGGCAGTGATCGGTACCGGCGCCAATTTTGCGCCGTCAGTTCTGATCGACGAGATCACTACGGTTGCGTCGGTCTGGTCGATGACTCAATTCATTCAGAGCGACGGCTCGATTTCGGGTCCATCGCCCGGCCTCGAAAATGCCGCCGCAACTGTTTCAAGTTTGACCGACCTGCCCCATGGTCTACCATCGACGATATTGCTCGGTACACTTTACAACACGCCGACCAAGCTCAATTCGCTGGCGGATACTCTGGTTCCTTGCATTGAATCTACGGGCGCGTCGTCTGCTCAATGCGTGGCGCTTTTCTCAGAGGCGAAACCTCCGGGTGATATGGCGCCAATCAATACGCTGCAAGCGGCAGAGAATATCGCGCGCCATCCGGAGACTAATGCCTCGAATCTTTTCGCGATTTCAACAGTAGACGAGGTGTTCGGACCAACACTGAGTCAAGCGCCACCCGCGTGGACACTTAACATCCAATACGGTGCAGGAGGACTTGCCGGTCCGGGGAGTATCGCAATCGATGGCCAGGGAAACGTCTGGGCCGGGAATCTGGACGGATCGGGTGGTGTGACCAAGCTGGGACCAGGAGGAGTCGCCGATCCAGGATCACCTTTCGTGGCAGGCGGAATTGGAATGGTATCAGCGGTCGCGGTCGATCATTCGGGTCACGTCTGGGCAGCTAATCGCAGCAGCGGCACGGTTAGCGAATTGGATTTGAACGGGACATCGATCTCGCCTGACGGCGGTTACTCCACGGATGCCGGTGAGGATGGTCGCGTTTTCGAAGCAATTGCAGTCGATGCATCGGGAGACATCTGGCTCACCGACAATCCCGACAGCTCACTCGTGGAGTTGAGCCCGAGTGGTGGCCTGCTCTCTCCGCCCGGCGATTTCAAGGGAGGAGGAATTCATTTTCCAACCGGGATCGCAATTGACGCGAAGGGACGCCTATGGGTGGCGAACGACTTCATTTATCCGTTTGGTTCAAAAAAGGAATATGGCAGCGTCAGTGAGTTTGATTCTGTGGGCCACCCGCTGTCACCTAAAAAAGGATACACCAAGGGTGGAATAGGCGCACCAATGGCGATAGCAATCGACGGTAAAGAAGATGTCTGGGTCGCTGACGACGGTTACTTGGTAGACGGCAAATTTGATGGCGGTGGTGCGACCAAGCTCAATCCCAAAGGAGCCCCTCTTTCCCCGAAAAAAGGCTTCAAGGCTGGCGGAATATCTCAGCCCGACGCGATCGCGATCGACGGTGCCGGGGACGTGTGGCTGGTGGACGGCAACAATTCCTTAGGCTGTCCCGTTTCTGAGCTGAATTCCGAGGGCGTCGCGATATCTCCGCCATCCGGCTATCTCTTAGACGGGTCCTGCGACTCTCAACAAGCGATTGCGATCGATGGTTCGGGGAATATCTGGATAGCCAACACCGGCATTAGCACCCTAATCGAAATCGTCGGCGCTGCCAGCCCAGTAGAAAACGAATGATCAAACTTCAACAGGTTATTGTTCGAAGAAACACCGCTTGGCTCCCGGCTTCTAGTTTCGCCCGTCGGATGAGCTAGGGCTTTTAAGGTTCAAGGCCACGATCACTGTGCGCCACTTGAAGGACTGACGGCTAAGGTGCAATTGCCACTCTCCGTCCGACTGGTGCTTGTGGGAGCAGAGAACGATGCCTGCTTTAACGAGAATGAAATTCCATTTTGCGAGACGGTCGCAGCACAATTCGGTGACGAACCTTGAGCGATCAATGTCCAGCGAGTTATCGCACGTCCGGTCCCGTCAGATTGCACGGTATATATTCCGCTGCTGAGCGCATAGTTGCAGGACATCGAAGAAACGGCAGGACCCCCGCGGTAGCTTGCATTTCCGCTCGTCAAATTTCCTTTTCCATCCGCAACCACATTTATAGTGCCGGTAGCCAAAGACGTGGGACCCGACAGAAGACTTGAGTTGCAACTGATCGTTCCGTTTACGGAAGTGTTGTCATACGTGCTCGTTGGATTTGAGGGAGTGCCCTCCAACGCGTGAGCTATCGGTACAACCCAGAAGTTGAAGATCAAGCTCAAGATCAGGATGCTGGTAGAAATAGCCGTTAACTTATTTTTCATATGACTCTCCAATGGTGCCTATCAAATCACATCTCTGTTAAATGCGGCCGATCGTTTCCACGTTTGGATTCCAAAAACAATAGCGATAAGCGCGCCAATGGCGGTTACCGCCGCACAGAGCGCGGCGAAAAGATCTCCGTGCTCGGTATAGAATGTGCGGGAGCTGATCCATGAGACGGTATCCGTTTCCGTTACCCGAGTGCCGAGTTTGGTCTCGGAAACTATTTCCCCGTATGGGCTGATGATCGCACTAATACCAGTGTTCGCAACTCGCACCATTACGGTATGGTTTTCGAGCGCACGCATGGCTGCTATCGCCAGCAACTCATAGGGCGCGGAAGTCGTACCGAACCAAGCATCGTTGCTCAAGTTCACCAGGACATTGGCTCCCGCCCTGACGGAGCTGCGCGCGAGAGATGGAAAGATCGAATCGTAGCAGATCAGCACTCCTAACCTCGCGTCCTTCACCGGCAGAATCGTCTGCTGGGTTCCCGCCGAGATGGGACCAATGCTTTCCACGGGCATATCTATGAACCTGCCGAGGAAACGCGACACAGGCACATACTCGTCGAACGGCACCAACATCATCTTGTCGTAGTAACCGACTACGTCGCCGTCAGCTGAGAGCAGGTCAGCGCGGTTCCGGGTGGAAACTCCATTGTGAAAATCAAGTGCCGGTGCACCGAAGAGAAGAGGCTGATGGATGTCACGCACCAGCTTCACCAACCGGTCGTGATAAAACCGGTGAAACTGAAATGGACCGTATTCTGCCGGCGCAATGAATGCGAAAGGTACCGCGGTCTCGGGCCAGATCGCCAGATCTGGATGCTGTTGCGAAACCCTGAACGTTTCGGTTGCGTAGGTTTGAAACGTTGGTTCGACGTTCGATTGCTCCCACTTAAGACTCTGAGGAATATTGGCTTGCACGAACGCAACCCGGAGGCTTCCCGCTGGAGCGGTCGCGCGGAGTTGAGCGATGCGCGTTGCCCCAAAGAGCAGCGCAATACTTACTGCGCTGAGCGCGGGAAGGGCCCTCGCAACTTTCGCCAGGATTGTCGGTGAATGGGCAAGCATCTGATAGATGGTGACGTTGACCAGTACTATCAATGCTGAAACGCCGTAGATTCCTGTGAATTCGGCGAACTGAATCAACATAACGTCACGATAAGCTGCGTAACCGAGTAGCGCCCAAGGAAATCCGATCGGAAAGTAGGTTCGAAGAAACTCAAACGCAACCCACGTGGTCGCTAGCATCATGCTTCTGGGCACCCGGAGACGACGGCTGACGAGTTCTCCCACGGAAAATGCTGATGCAATCGATAGTCCTTCGAGTGCTCCAAGAAGCACCAGCTTGGCTAGCGCGGCCATAAGTGACGCATGGCCGTAAGTAACCAGGGCGACAGGGATTGAGTAGAGAGTCGCAACAAAAAATACGAATCCTTGCAGCCACGAGTATGCAAAGACCATCAACAGTGGGATCCCGTCAATCGCGAACAACAACGGGACGAGGGCAAACCATACTACGCTCGTGAGCTCTAACTTTGGAAAAGCAAGTGCCAGCGTTAGTCCGCTGCATACGCTCAGCGCGAGGCGAGCAAGCCGCGGAAGTCGGTTCAAGCTCATGCGCCGTTATCCACAGGCAGGTTACTACACCACTTTTAGTTGATTTGACAAGAAGTGGAGCAAATGATACTTGCGGCGTGCTATCCGAATTTGACGCGTCTGAGGGCACATATGCCAACTACAGTGGCCCGGAAAGGTCAGCTTCAAGCACGTAAAGGTCCCGATTTGGCGTCCGAGCGTCGCTCCACGTCAGGCCTTCACGTCCTGATTCTGGCCACCGCATTCGTGTTGTTGTGTGGAACGCCGGCGCTGGTCGGCAGAGCACAAGCTGGAGGTGGTGGATTCGGCGGAGGAGGTGGAGGGTCGACTGGCGGCGGGAACATTACCTACGTATACGACCAAGACGGTCAGTTAATCTATGTGATCGACGGCTCGGGAAATGTGATCAACTATGGATACGATCCAGATGGGAATATTACGTTAGTTGCGACCACGCATCCATCGGGAGTCGCAATCTACGGATTATCTCCTTCCTCTGGTTTGGTCGGCGCAAGTGTAACTATCTTTGGCATCGGATTCAGTACGACCGCCGGCTCCAATACTGTAACCTTCAACGGCACACCAGCCACTGTTATTAGTTCGACCGCGACAACGATCATGACCACAGTTCCGGTGAATGCCACGACAGGTATCCTCTCTGTAACGTCTCCGTCAGGCGGCGCCAGCGGACCGACCTTCACAGTCCAATAGAGGCCAGGAGGGGGGATGAAAGCTCTCAGTCCAATCCGCATAGGTGTAATCGTCTTCATGGCGGCATCAGTCCTGCTTTACAGCAGCGGTGATTCGTCGGCTATGCATCTCAACGGCGTTGCGCTCGCCGATAGATCGGGTCCGGCGCCTGGCGAGGAGTTCACGATCTTCTCGAGCGGAGTTTTCACTTACTCGAAAACCGACATGAGTCTGCCCGGACCGATGCCGATAAATGTCACTCGAGTCTATCGGTCTCGGGACGTGACCAGCGGTCAATGGAACTTGCGTGACTTCGGAGAGGGCACTAGGCTCAGTTATGATATTTATCTTCATTCGAACAGCGAAGCCTCAAACGGAACTTACGCAGACGCAGAGGTCGTGATGCCGGACGGCGGCCTCATTGAGTGTCAGGATCCTAATGGAACGAACAACACCAACTATCTCGTTGCGAACTTCATATGCAACGAACAGCCAACCGGAGTATGGTTCAATTCTGTTATCACATGGAATCCGAATGATCCCGGCTGGGATCTGACGCGACCTGACGGTACTGTCTATCATTTCGGCGACAATGCGCCGCTTCAAACCATTACGGATCGCTACGGCAACCAGCTAAACATCACCCACGGCGGCGCCAAAGGACCACTGTGTAGCGGCAACATTCCTTCGTCTTCAATCAGTTCCGTCTCCTCGTCCAATGGGCGGAGCGTGTACTTCTGTTATGACAATAGCAACGACCCGACAGGAATCAGCGCGGCCATAGACACGTTGGGGGTCAAGGTCGTTAACTATAACTATGACAGTACCAGCAGGCTTATCGATGTCACGCAGACCGCCTTCGATTCCCACGCGATTACGAGTTACGGATGGAATCAGTCCTCAAATGCTGGTCAGGGTGACCTGACCCAAATCACGACAAATGACGGATGCAGGTCTTCATCCGGATGTGATCCCAAGCTGTACAACGCATATATCACCTACGCCATGTCAAATATCGGAACCGTCTTATTGTCTGGCTTCAGCTCTCAGAATCCGCCGAATGGCTATCAATATGCCGACACTCTGGACTCAACCAATTCGTTTATAGAGAATGTCGAGATTACAATGCCGGATGGTGCGACTAGGCATCTCAAATTCGACGCCGCAGGATACCTGCTCAGTGACATTCGCAATCTGAATCAGAATGGCGTTAGCGCGGAAACGACCGCATTTGTCAGGCCTTTGACGACGACCATCGGCGATTCACACGAGTTTGTTAAGTACGTCAATGAGGCTGACGGGAACGGCAACCTGGTCCGTCAGACAATGTACACTTACGACCCAACATCAGGCGATGTTATGCAAGTTAGGCTATCTCCGGAACCAGGACAGGCAACCTGCTGTTCGACAAACGCCACTTGGACTTATGGCTACGAGCCTTCCGGGACCGGCTACTTCAACCGCCTTACCTCTGCCAGCGAGCCGCTGAGCTACGCGCCGACTAAGTATGTCTACGTTGACGGAACCTCTTCTTCAACCGTGACTGTAACAGATCCTGTGGGTGTTTCACTTACGACGACCTACAATGCCCAGGGTCTTCCCGTCTCCATTCCCAACGCCTTGGGCTATTTAACCACGGTTCAATACAACAGCTATGGTGACATGATATCGGCACAGGATCCGATCGGCTCGACCACGAACTATCAGCCAGATAACGACGGACGCGTTATGAGCGTGACATCGCCGCTCAACGAAACGACAACCTACGAATATGACGCGCTCGATGACGTGACCGACATCTACGATCCATTGAGCAACCATACCAGCTATGGATATGATCTAATCGGCCAACTCCATAGTGTGACGACACCAAAGGGCTATACCACGACCATCACTAGGACAGCAAATCTCGGGACCATAACTGTGACGGACGCGTCCGGGAATTTCACGACGACCGATCTCGACAACAACCGCAGGAAGACAGACTATACGGACAAACGAGGAGTCGAAACTACCTACAAATATGATCTCTATGGAAGAGTGACCAACGCGACGATAAACGCAACGGCGAATCCATCCAACCAAGAAACGGTCGCGATTTCCAACTACGATGCGCTCGACCGTCTCGGCAGCATCACAGATTCGCAATCCGGTAATGTGGTCGATAGTATAGCATACCAATATGACAGCATCGACAATATCCTGTCAGAAACCACCGGTAACCATGGTATTGGAACCTCTGTACAATATACTTACGACAAGAATGGACGGCGTGTCAGCATGGAAGGGTCGCAGAACGATGTCGCGCAGCCGGTCGTGAATTACGGTTACGACTGCGACGACAGGCTAATCGGCATGAGCAACAATGGCTCCGCGATTCAGAGCTGCAGTCCGACAAACGATGTCACGAACGGCAACTCATCGAATCAGATAGCGTACTATTACGAAGGGACAGGTGTACTCCTATGGATGCTCTCGAACGGCGTCTTCACTTGGGACACCGGGATTGACATCGACGGGCGAATCACGGAAAGGGACTTCGATAGCTACCCCCAGCTAGTTCCCTATGGCACCCTGACCTACACCTACGACGCCGACGGGCGCATTGCGGAAAAGGGGGGGAGTTTGGCGGCCGTGGGCCTTCCTCCCGATGACACTGCTACCTATTCTCCGACCGATCAGATTGCGACGTGGAACGGCGTTGCGCCGAACCCACTTCCGGATGCGGCCAGCAATATCATATCCGATCTATCAAACGGGTTGACCTACAGCTGGGATGCCCGCAACCAGATGGTGCAAGTCGGTGGCAACGGAGATTCTGTCAACTCCTACGATCCGCTATCCCGCCGGATATTCACCGACGGTCCGGGTGATTCTATAAGTTTTCTCTACGACGAATCATCCGTTTTAGGCTTCCTCGACAGCGCCTCGGAGAGTTCCTGGAATTTCGAGGAACCGCCCGGCGGTGGCGCAATTGCAGGAACGGTAACTTCGGCAGACAGCAGTGCGACCTGGGTACCGTTGTTGGACGCAGATGGCTCAACCATAGCGCTGGTAAACGCCGCGCAAGTGAACTCGCCGCCAGAGACTTCTTACAAGTATGATCCCTACGGAGGGACCACGGTAAGCGGCGCAACGAATTCGTGGCCATTACAATACAAAGGCTGGGAGCACGTAGTCACCGATCCTGCTCAGCTTGACTACAGCGGCGGCGGCCAGTTCTACAATCCGCAGATTCAGCGCGGTCTGTCAGAGACTCAAGCCACGACGATCAGCGGTGCGCCGTCAGGCCCTGGAGGGGTATCTGGTAGCTCGCCCTCACACGGCTCGCAGCGCTACAACAGTCAAGACCCAGCGGTCGGTGCCCTTGCGGGTGGTTTGGCAGGATCCGGCGTCTCTATCGGCATCGGAGCTGAAGCCGGGGCTTCCTTGGGTCCGCCTGGAGTACTGTTGGGCGCCCTTATCGGCGGCATAATCGGGATTTTCGATACAGGTTCCTCCCAGATCGTGGTGCCTCGCAAGGATCAGTACCTTGCCAACGGTCTTGACCCATTTGTCACCGGTGCGGATGAAGACTTGACCAAGAACGAGAAATCCTCCGCGCCGAACTATGGCTATGCAAAAAGGTATGGTAATTACTGCGGTGACAACTGGACCGGAGGGCTGACTCCAAATCAGGCGGGACCGCCAGCACCGCCAATCGACAGCCTAGATAGCTGTTGCGCTAGTCATGACAAATGCTTCGGTGAAGGCGATTTTCAGTCCGATTGTGCCTGCAATGCGAGTCTGTGGTCTTGCGCGAGTAGCCTACCAGCTAACCCCCACGACTGGAAACATCCCGCGCCGGCCGGGCAAACAACTTACGCATTCGCCTATACAAATGGGGTAACAGTTTTGTTCGGTCCAAGCTCTCCTCTCAACGAAGGATGCAGTGGCAGCCCTGGTCTGCCTTGACGGACGTACGTCTATGCCACAAACCGATAGCGGGAGGGCAGTTTGGAATGTCGTTTTTCTAGCAAGCGCGGCACTTTTCGCCTGGGAACTTCGGTCGCTCGAAGAGGTGGCAGCTGACAGCCAAAAGTGGAATCACGTTGTCTTCCCGAATTTAGGAGCATTCAGTGGGTTAGCTTCGGTTTTCATACTCTTTATCTTGCCGGGAATTCCATTCTTGGTGGCGGCTTGGAGTACACTGCGAACTGCCAAGTTTCACAGTGTATCGTATCGGGTCGGAATCAGTGTTCTCGTATTTGTTCTTGCAATTGTAAGTTTTCGGGATATAGCTTGGCTCTTCTGGTTCGCAGTGACGGTCCTACACGGTGGTGGAGCACTCTAGGTAGTCACGGCGTTGACCGCGCTGTTTTTCAGATGAACGGATATTGGTTTTGGATTGGGGGTGCGCTTGACGCGATGCTATTCACAGTCTTTTCGTCTTGGAAACTGGTATGGCGGCTGTTCTTGCTGGTTCCTGCGGTAGAGGGAACTGCAATGGTTTTGTGCGCAAACCTTTTTGGAATTCACGGCGTCCCGCTGTCACGACTCGTCATCGATCTGGACTTTTACGTTCTGGTGTTATTCTACACGGTCTATGCCGTTGTTTTTCATGGAGTCTGGACGACGTTGTTTGGAGGTCTAACCTATCTTGCCGTGCGATCTAGCTCTTTGCCTCAAAGGGTCTCGAGGCGAGCTCTACTTTTCTGTGGCTTGAGCGGCGGTGGCCTCGTCGGACTTCTCTATGGGGTGGTGGGTGCGCCTCTCTTTTTGACGATGGGCCGCTGCTCGGCCAGGCAAGTTTATACCTTGGATTGGCGGATTGTACCAGCTCTTGTCGCGTCAGCCGTGGGGGGAGCGATGGTGCTTTACTACGCTTTTGTGGACTCTTCGGCAAGGAGGAACGAAGCGACACCGCCACGTATTCGTCGACCGATCAGATCTCCTATTGGAACACGTACCTGGACAATACCGACCCCACCAGCAATATCGCATATGATCAATCAAGCGGACTGAGCTAATACTGGGCTGACTGCACCCAGCTTCAAGCAAATCCAGACTGTGCCGCTGCAACCTCGGTTCGACGGCACAACCTGCGCCGAATGCCATTCGCAGCCCTCGATGGGCCGCGGGCAGCCTCATCATCAGCGAGATAAGGGTGTACGACGACCCTGCTCCTAGGCCGGCACAAAGCTTCGCCCTCGATAACATGCTCCGAAAGGGTCCCCAGACGCAGGAGGGCCCGCGATATTCGCCAAGGGAATAACGGCCGAGCCAGTCGGGATGCCAGACAACCGCCGCGAGCGCCAACTCTCGGAATGCCAGCAGGAGGAGGGCCTCTAACACCACCGTCAGCACCAGCCTGCCGACGTGCGATCCTTTCAGCGCGAACTTCGCGAGCGGCGGCAATTGCGTCGTCGGACGCGCCACACTTCCGCTCTTCCGCGACGGCTTAGTCGAGGCGGTCGATGACCAGACATTGATCCGATTGGCTCAGAACGAGTCACAGGCCGTTCAAGGCGTAGTTAAAATGGTCACCGCGAACTTCCTGAGTACGGCGCACGTCGGGCGCTTCGGATGGAAACACGATCACGTCTTCCTCCTCGAATTCTCCGGCGACGCATACCTGAACGAAATGGGAATAACGAACCGGGACAATTCGGTGGATACAAACAGCTGCGCCCTCGGCGTCAGTCAATTTGGCGTCACGCTCGAGGACACGGCATCGAAGATCCTATGGGACCGGACGGCCGCGCCGACATCGACCGGTTCTCGGACTTCATGCGCGTACTCGCGCCTCCGCCGATGCTTCCGAAGACTTCGTCTTCCAGGGCGGGCTTGGTCCTATTCTCCAGTTAGGATGCGCGGGTTCCCACATTACGAGCCTGACCACCGCTTCCAACCCCGCATCATTCATCCCCACATTCACCGGCGGAACGCTGATGAGCTCGAAGGTCATAAAGCCCTGGCGAAGCAGACATTCGATCCATATAGCGATTTCCTGCTGCACAGCATGGGCTCGCTAGGCGACAGGATAACGTCGGGCAGCGCCGGTCCGATGATGATCGGACGCCGCCCTTGTGGGGCATCCCGGCAAATCCATCGCCCTGCACGGCGGCCGCGCGGGCGATGTTCCTACGGCAATTTCACTGCCCGACGGCCAGGGCAAAGCAGCGGCCCAGGCGTTCCACGGGCTCTGGGCTTTGCAACAGGAAGACTTGGTGAATTTCCTCGACACGCTGTGATAGGCGGGGAGGTTGCACGAGTCCAAGATATTATAAAACGTCGTTTGAATTTCTAACCGTTGGCAACCCCCCACGACCGTCAACCGCCGCTTGTCAACCGCCGCTCAAGTGTCAACCGGTTGACAGGTTGACGTCGGATAGCAGTTCGAATCGGACTGCGTCATCCACCATCCAGACTCTCGATTTTCGGACATCACAGAGAATCGCTCGAAATCCTCGCGTGTGCGCGCGATTTGCGATCGAGCGCGGACGAGAGAACCCCTCTTTCTGCGCGATTCCAGCAAATTGGCCAATTCCTCTCCAGGCGCGATTTGCCTAGGTCCGTGGATTGTCGCTAAAGATTCGCCCCGATCCTCCGTCTCTTCATGATGGACCTTCTGACAGACACGAGTTCCAATGACGCTCTGGAAAGACAGATAGTTGCGGGACTGCAAAAATCTTCTAGACTTGGCTTTTGTTCCCGAGTCGAATGAGCGATTCAGCCAAAAAACGGAACTGTGGATCGGCGCAATCGGCGCCGACATTGGAACTAGATCACGTAACAAAGCGCTACCAAGAAGTAACCGCAGTAAATGATCTTTCGCTACAGGTCATGCCGGGCGAAATTTTCGGACTGCTCGGACCCAATGGTGCAGGTAAGACCAGCGCTATACGCATGATGCTCGGGATCGTAGCCCCGGACACCGGCACGGTTCGATTGTTTGGTGGCACCGCTGACCGCGCGAGTCTTCGTCACGCCGGTTATCTTCCTGAGGAACGGGGGTTGTATCCAAAGATGAGCGTCCATGACAACCTCACATTCTTCGGCGAGCTGAACGGGCTTGATTCGATCACTGCTCAATCGCAGTCCAGAACATGGTGCGAACGGCTCGATCTTGGCGATCGCGTGGACGACAAAGTCGAGTCGCTCTCAAAAGGTCTTCAGCAGAAGGTGCAATTTATTGCAGCCATCCTCCACAAGCCCGAGTTTATAGCCATCGACGAGCCGTTCACAGCCCTCGATCCGGTGAACGTAAGTCAGCTTAGAGAGCTGCTGTCCGAATTCCGGTCGGAAGGCCGAGCGATACTGCTCTCGACCCATCGAATGGACCAGGTCGAACAGCTATGCGATTCGATCTGCCTGATCAGCCATGGTCAAGAGCTCGTGCAAGGCCGGTTGCGAGAAATCAAATCGAGTCATCCCTCACACTGCGTGGAGATTGCATTCGACGGCAGCGGCGACTTTCTGAATGAGAATCCTCTAGTCGCTTCATGGTCGCAGAAGCCCGACTGCACAGAAGTGCGCCTTCGAGAGGGAGCCGATCCACAGGAGTTGTTGCGAGCAGCCATCTCAGCAACACTCGTGCGCCGCTTTGAAATTAAGGAACCCTCGGTCGAGCAAATCTTCATCAAGTTGGTTGGCAAAGCGTGATGAAGGCATTCGCGTTTCATCAGCTGTGGCTAGTCTTCAAGCGCGAGTACCGCGTGCGTGTGCGGTCGAAAGCGTTTATCGTTTCCACTATTCTGATTCCATCGATTTTTGCGTTTGTCGCTGGAGCGATTGGCATCATCGCCTACCTCGAAACGCCTCAACTTGGTTCTCAGAGCAGCCGAGTGCGCTCGGTAGTCGTCATTAGAGATCCAGTGTTGCGAGGAATTCTAATCGCTCAATTCTCAGGCGAACCCGTCAAAGGATATGACTTCGAGATCGATCCGGACGATTCCGCAGCACATCGCGAGTGGCTTCAATCGCAAGTAAGGACCTCTGCCCTAGCGGCCTATGTTTGGCTAAATGCTTCCGCCCCCGTAGAAAGAGCAGAGTACTACTTTCCGAACTCGGACAACTCTAGATTGTACTCCTACCTGCGCAGAAACATCGGACTTGCGCTGGTCCGGGCGCGACTCGTCTCGCAAGGAATCGCCGTACCCAGCATAGAGGGCGCATTCCGTCCGCCGCAGGTTGAATTCCATTTGTTGCGTCCCAATCCTGCGCGAGATGATTTCGTCGCACTAATAAGTATCTTCGTACTCTTCTACGTACTCGCCATCGCGCTAATGATGTACGGCGCCATGGTCGCCGGATCGATCGCGGAAGAGAAGCAATCCAGGATTGTCGAGCTCCTCCTGCTATCGACCACGGCCGAGGAATTGATGGGAGGCAAGATATTGGGTGTCGGCTGCGTTGGTCTTACGCAGATGGGAATCTGGGTAGCTCTTGGTGTTTTCCTATCGGCTGGATTTCCCCGCGCCGCAGAGTCGCTTCAATCGATTCATCTTGGATCCGGATTTGCGGCGTGTCTATTTACGCTTTTTGTGCTCGGCTATGTACTTTACAGCACGCTGTTCGCGATCGGCGGAGCGTTGGCTGGGGGAAACCAGGCATCCGCTCACTGGATGACCCTGCCGATGCTCCCGGCATGGATTCCGCTCGCACTGGTTCCGATCGTCTCTTCTGACCCCAACAGCACGTTCTCGGTCGTCTTCTCACTGATCCCCTATTCTGCGCCGGTGCTAATGAGTGCTCGGATTGCGGCAACGGCCGTCCCTAGCTGGCAGATTGCGCTTTGCTTCTTTCTAATCTTGTTCACGGCGGCGGCTTCGTGGGTCGCGTGCGCCCGAATTTACCGTGTCGGAATCTTGATGTACGGCAAACGTCTCACCATCCGAGAAGTAGCACGCTGGGTTCGCTACGCCTGATATTCCTTCGCCGTCCGCACATCCAGTCTCTGTGAATAAAAGCTCATGGGGCGGAGCTCCTCGGGTTCAAATTCGCATCAGAGAGAGTCGCATCAATGATTGGGTTCGAATTGCGAAAAGTAGGAAAAGAGAGAGCAGTCTTTGCCTGGTGAACTGTGCCGATGCCGGTAAGACACGGATCGTCGCTTGCGACCCAGATCGGAAAGGTACCTTCTATCAGATGAGTCTCAAACTCCCTTTGATCAGGTCCTAACGGGCGAGGGAGTTTGAACGCTCTCTGTTTATCGAGTAGCAAAGCTTGACGCATCACCCTTCGCTGAGCGGCCTGACAGTCCCGCCGAGATTCATAGCGCTGCCATGATACCCACTCAGATATGGATGCCCCGCCACTGACGACCCTATAGGGTAACGTCTTCGTGGACGAGGCAGGCGGGGCAACGAGGAGATACCAGCCGGGATCGAGCGCGCGCTTAACGACTCTAAAGGCTTTCTGTGTGAATGAGCGGCCGTTGAGCACGAAGTTGATCGTGTAATAACCCGACAGGAATGCGCCGCCCTTGGAATTGCCGATCCTTCCGGTGAAGGTCACCTGATTTTGGTTTTCGGATATCATCTGACAGTCGTCGAAGGTGTACGACTGACCGGCTGGGAACTTGTAGGTTGAATCGAGCCGATAGCGCGTCGGCTGTGATCCTTGGAGGCGACTGTCGAGGGTTGCCCGCCAACCTACGAATTTGACAGTCGACAATTCGAAAGTGGTGGTTGGCCCGCCGAGGACCGTGCCGCCCTTGTCGGTGTTCAACAGGTCAAGAGTTCGAAGGCTCAGAGATTCGCGCTGGCGCTGCCCTCTCTCACCTCGGATCCGATATTGATAGGCATGGATCGCGACGCCAGCTGCTGCACCGACGAGGACCAGAACGAATCCAGCGATAAACCAACGCGCGGGCACGATTAGGCCTCCGCGACTTTTAGCGCACGCGGAGATATCCGCCAAACCAAAAAAATAGGGCTTTTCAGCACGGATTATAGATATACGATAGTGTGACCACGCGTGAGTAAACAGAACGTTTGATGAGGCAGTTTGATGGGGTACGACATTCGCCAGCTGTCGTTTGCCGAAGTGCTGGATCGGTCGCTGCGGATCCTCGTTGACAACGCTGTGCTGCTGCTCGGGGTTGCGATTTTTTTGGGCGTGCCGATTGAAGCACTACCTCGAGGACGGGGATGGCCAGAGGTTCTTCGCTGGGCATTCACCCTTTCGTGGGTACCCTTTGCCGGAGCGGCCCTGGCATCCGCAACGGCGGACATCTATTTGGGCCGGCATGTTACTATCGGGAGCGCCTTTAAGACCGCATGGTCCATTCTTTTTCGTTACCTCGGCACCTATCTGATTGTCGAAGCGGTCTTTCTGCCGATTTTCGGGTTGCTTATGGTTTCGACGATGCTCACGCCAACACGAGCCGACGGCATAGGTGCAATCATCGGAGTCGCTTTTCTGGTTTGGTTGGCGATCGCGTTCGTCTTGTGGACTCGATGGATTCTGCACGGACCAGTTATGGTGGTGGAGCGGCGTTTTGGAATGAGTGCACTTCGCCGCAGTTCCGCTCTCGTGAAGGGAGCGTGGTGGCGAACATCTGGAATCCTTCTTATCTGTTTGATTGTCGAAGGAGTTCCAGCACGCATATTCCAGTTGTTAACGTCATCAGTGCCAGTTGTCGGCACGTTGATCCAAGGACTGGTGTTTTCGTTCAGCTACGCATACCTGGCGACAGTGGTGACAGTCTACTACTTCGATCGGCGATGCCGGCTCGAAGACTTCGACCTGCGGTACCTCGCCGAGCAGATTCGCGCTGAAGGCTCCCAGACCCCAGCGACGGCGGAAAGTGCCGTCGGTTCAGTGAGCGGATCCTCGGCTTGATTCGACCCCCGATAATTGAACCGAGACGAGTGTGAAGCAGGCGTCATTCTTATGTCTTGTTGGGGACGCGATGGAAATTGCCATGAAAGGTGACTATCGCGGTATCGGTGCCATTGATCTGAATCAATTCTTTTCCGCTCATTGTGATCAGGTTGTCGCTCTTCATCGCAATGTTTTCATCAGCGTAGATGTCTTCCCGCGCATAGAACGGGAAAACCCAAAGCAGGTCGTGGCCCTGCTCGACTAAGGCGTGATTTCGCAGTCGGCTGGTGCGGAGTCTCTCATCGACCGCCGTGACATGATTATCGAAGGCGACGACGGTCATATTGCTACTGCCTAACTCGAACTTGGTGAGCACCAGATCTCCGCCACCGTCAGGACGGTGCCTGTAGCACAGCTGGTAGGTGATAGGTTCACCGCGCAACTGCTTGCCCGTCCAATTCAACGGAGTGACTGAATCGGGGCCCTCAATCGTTCCTTCCCAACATCCGTAGAAAGAAGCAGGCAAATCGTAGTCGATCGAGTCCAGCGTGTTCGGCTTGAGAGCGTCCGCGTCGGGATTGGGAGCTGTCGTGCTGCAGCCCGTATAGAGGAGCACCGCGAGAACACCGGCGAAGAGGCTGAATGACCGCGTCAATGGTTCTTACTTCGCGGAGCCTTGGACTTGCCTGCCTTAACAACCCGGCACATTGGTGCAGTTATCTGGCTGGTTGTTTCGCACGGGGCTGTCTTTGAAGCTCACGGTGCCGCTGAAGACATAGATGCCGCCACCGTCGGTGCTTGCCGTGTTGTCACTGACACGGCTTCCTTCCAGCGTCAGGGTCCCGTCGTCGGTGATGACGATCCCGCCGCCCAGGCCGCCGATCGGACCGCTGGCGATGTTCTGAGAGACCCGGCTGCGGCTCAGGTGCACCGAACCACCGAATACAGCCAACCCACCGCCCTTTTGGCCGGTGGTGGTTGAGACAGCTTGATTTTTGTCTATGGGACTATTTGTCAGTGTTAGCCTGCCCCTATCATTGGCGACTCCGCCGCCGTCGACGCCTGAGACGTTTTGAGCGATTGGACTGTTGGTTAATTCCGCCCTGGCGTCGAAGCCATTGTTTAGACCGCCGCCAGTGAGTGATGCCGAGTTACCGCGAATCTGGGTAGATGTCACCGAGACGGTGCCGCCGAGATTGTTAATGCCGCCCCCGATATCGGCCGTATTGCCAATGATCAAACTGTTCTTCACGGTCATGGTCGGATTGTTGCGCACCGATGCCATGCGGTTGTTATCGAGCCCGCCGCCGCCGGCTAGAGAACCTTCTGTCGTGTGGTTGTCGAGAATGCTGCAGTGGTTCACCTCAAGCTGACCTTGATTCTCGATGCCGCCTCCACCACCGGCGGTCCCCACTATGTTGTTGCCACTAACTATAGAGTGAGTCAGGTACGTTATGCCGAAATTGCGGAGGCCAGCCCCTGCCGCAACGGGGGGAGTCGGCGGAGGTGGAGGGGGCGGAGGTGGTGGCGGAGGCGGAGGTATTGTGGCTTCGTTGTCGATCACCTTGCAACGAATCAGCGTAAGCGTTCCATCGACGTCGTTGGCGATGCCGCCAGAAGCCTCTTGCCCTATGTTTTGGCTGACGGTCACGTCGATCAGCTTCAAAGTGCCGTGATTCAGGATCCCGCCGGCAGCCAGACCTTTACCGTTGGTGATGGTCACGCCGCTGATGGTTACGTCGTAGTCGGTATCAACCTCGAGCACCAAATCCTGCTGGTTGCCATCGATGATCGTCGTGAGCGCGCCCGAACCGTGCAAGGTTAGTCGCTTGGCCGCCGTGGGCGGGAGGATGCGCGGATTCTCGGTGTAGGTCCCCGGAGCAATCTTGATGGTGTCGCCTGTCTTGGCGGCGTCAATAGCGGCCTGGATGGTTGAGTATGGACAGCCGTTGGCGCAGACGCGCAACCTGCCAGCCAGGGCGGTCGACGGCCGAATCCCCACGCCGACGATTACCGCAACTAGAAGCATGACGAAGCGCATCCGCATTTCTCTAACTCCCCTGGCGTACCGGTCAGGTCACAGAACAAACAGTAACGATTCGCTTCAATTAGACTCACCATTCGGGATCGTGAGTCAAATACCGCCGGTTCTGTCCGGAACAGCGAATTAGGTGATCGATTGGTGGTTTGGCGACCGCCTGACGCGCACCGAGCGACCATGCTGTATTTCAGATTCGGCGTAGCTGGTGTCGTGAATAGTGGCAATTTTCTTCGCCGTTCAAATCAGGCACTACCGAATTTTTTGAGGAATGCGGACATCATGAGAATAATTTCCTGTGTCCGTTCTAGGAATCTCGACCACATTCGCCCGTTTACGCTAGAATGACGACTCACATGGCAACTCGATCGTCTATCGATAAACTAGTAGTTGTTCTGGCAATACTCTTCTCTCTTACTGCAACTGACGCTTGGGCGAGTGCAAGTGGCAGGGTCGTGAGCGGACCCTCCGCGAAGCCGATCTCAGGATCGTCTGTGACTCTGTGGGCGGTTGGAACGACGTATAAGACGGCAACCGAGATCACCTCGGCGATTTCGCGGCACAATGGTGCGTTTTCGTTTGAGAAATACGCTTGTCCCGCGGGAGATCCATTCACTTACGTAACAGCGGTCGGCGGCCATGCCGGTGGGAAAAGTAATCCGTTCATAGGACTGATGAGTGCACTAACCCAATGCAGAAGCCTTGCTAAATTCCCCAAGGTAACCGTCAATGAAATTTCAACCGTAGCCGCACAATATGCGTTCGCCCAATTCACCGATGGCACCGGACAGCTAATCGGGAGTCCAGTGACCAATACCGTCGGAATAGGAAACGCCTTTGCACTCGCCGAATCTAACCTCGCGAATCCGAGGACCGGCTTGCCGGGTTCAATTCTGAGTGCTGTAGGCCCGAGTTGCGGCAAGCAGGCGCCGCCGGCTAATTGCAACGGACTCGAAAAGGTGAACTCGCTGGCCAACCTGCTGCGCGCTTGTGTTCGAAGCTCGCGCTCGACGAGCTTCAAGGCGTGCCCGCGACTGTTTAGCGACACCGCAACTCCAACCGGAGCAACAACTCTGCAGGCGATCCATTCGATCGCATCCAATCCCGCAAACAGCGTGGCTGATCTCTTTGCCCTGTCCAGTTCGGTTACAGCGTACTCACCTTCGTTAGGAATGGCGCCTACTGACTGGACAATTGGGCTCAACTATCAAAACACGGCGATCCCGGCTCCGGCGGGCGTTGCTGTGGACGGCGCTGGCGACGTATGGATTGCGAACTCCTACCCGTACGACGTGGTCGAACTCAATTCGGTTGGACAGCCACTGTCACCTGCAGACGGCTATACCGGAGGCGGACTGGCGCAACCGTCCGGTATCGCAATCGACCAACAAGGTTTCGCATGGATCACTAACTACACCGGCGGCGGCAGCGTGACCAAACTGGATTCCAGTGGGAATGCGGTTCCAGGGAGTCCTTTCACGGGCGGCGGTCTCGATTACCCCGAGAACGGCAATCCTATCGCCATCGACGCAAATGGTAATGCCTGGGTGGCGAATTGGGACGGAGAGAGCCTTTCAGAGTTCGATTCCGCTGGAACGCCACTCTCTCCGTCCACGGGCTTTACCGGAGCCGGCGACAGTCCGAATGGCGTCGCTATCAATTCAGAAGGCGAGTCTGGACCGTGGGTTCTTATAACAACACCGTCACCGAGTTCGACTCCTCCGGTTCGGTGTCTTTTCAACTGACTGACATTCCTGCCAGTGATTTGAACCGCGCAGTGAACCTGGCGATAGACGCTTCGAATAATGTCTGGGTAGTCGTTCCAAATGCGAACGCAGTGATTGAAGTGAATTCCGACGGTACGTTGTTGTCGCCCGTGAATGGTTATACCGGCGGTGGTTTGAATTTCCCCAACGACGCCGCGATCGACGGTAATGGTAATGTGTGGATCGCGAACTTCGATGGCGATAGCGCCACCGATATCACGGAACTCGCCGCTGACGGATCGCCGATCTCGCCCGCTAGCGGCTATACCGGAGGTGGCACAATTGGAGCGTTGGCAATCGCTATTGATCCATCTGGAAACGTATGGATAACGAACGGGGGATACCAGAATAACACCCCCAGCAGCAGCGTGAGCGAGTTGGTTGGCGCCGCGGCTCCTGTGGGGACTCCAGTAATCGGACCTCCAAAACTCCCCTGATGAAATTGTAGGCCTTGCGTCTACCGCCATCTAATACTCGCCCCTTGAGCTTCACGTCGATTGGCTTTTTCTGGTTGGGATCGTTGGTGATCGCCTCCATCCTGATCGAATCGCTCTTCTTTTTTTCGTCGTGGAGCTCGTCGGCGAGCACACGATCGTTGGTTGGTAGTCGTCGCCCGGGCTGGCGCGCACCAAGCCGGCATGGCCGGCGCACGCCGACTCCGCCGCTGATTGGGAATGGCGCTTCACAGACCGAAGTCGGTCGCGATCGTCACCCAGACGCGACTTGACACTGAGATCGGTGAATGGCAGGTATCGAGCTTTGGAAGAGAAAAAGGAAATTCCGGCTAGCTTTACGGGGGCTGCTCGCGCTGGTTGTCCTTATTTCCTGCTTGGGCCATCTCGATGCTGAAGAATACAGTGCGCAATCGCCGCGGACCATTAAGCCTCGTGGGTTTGATTCGGCTGATGGTGCTCGGACTCAGCGCAGTCACGGGCGCCTGCATGATCGGCCCGGACTACAAGCCGCCATCCGCGCCCGTCGCCAAAGTTTGGATGGAAGGCAACAAGGCGTCGGTCGATACGGGACGGCAGGAGTATCGCGATTGGTGGTCGGTATTTAATGATCCGGCGCTGTCGCGGATGATCGACGTCGCGTATCGGCAGAACCTGACGCTGATGACCGCCGGCGTGCGCGTGCTCGAAGCTCGTGCGCAACTGGGTGTGGCTATCGGCGAATTCTTTCCGCAAGAGCAGTCAGTGGGAGCGTCGGTCAGCTACAACCGGCTTCCTATTTCGGTTCCGTATCATCTTATCAGCAACACTTACTGGTCGGATGCATTCGGCGCACAAGCCGGATGGGAACTGGACGTCTGGGGAAAGCTACGTCGAGGAATCGAGACGGCCGACGACGCGTTCCTGGCTTCGGTAGCCGACTATGACGATGTACTGGTGACGCTGACCGGTGACGTTGCCAGTGACTATGTACAAATTCGAACTATCGAAAAGCAGATCATGATTGCGCGCGACAACGTGGTGCGGCAACGAGACGCGTACAAGATAGCTCTGGCAAAGTATCGGGGCGGCGCGGCGACCAAGCGAGACGTCTATCAGTCGGAGAACGTTCTCGATACGACGCAGGCATCGATCCCGCAATTGGATCTTCAACTGCAGCAGACCAAGAACGCAGTATCGGTGCTGCTGGGGATGCCGCCGGGAACGCTGGACCAATACCTGGGGACTAATTCGGAGATTCCGACTGCGCCGGACAAGGTCGCCGTGGGTATCCCGGCTGATCTCCTCCTGCGGCGGCCTGATCTTCGCAAGGCAGAGCTGCAGGCCGCCGCCCAATGCGCGCAGATAGGTTTCGTCAAGGCTGATCTGCTGCCGGCCTTCAACCTAACGGGTAGTATCTCGACAGTATCGGCAACGATATCGGGGGGCACTCTGGCAAGCGTCTTCACGGGAAAGAGCTTGACGTGGAATGTCGGTCCCAACGTGCAATGGAATATCCTCAACTATGGGCAGATCACCAACAATGTTCGCGTGCAGGACGCGAAGTTTCAGGAGCTTCAAATCACCTATCAGAATCAGGTACTAACGGCTCAGCAGGAAGTCGAGAACGGAATCATCGCGTTTGTCGACTCGCGGCTGGCCGTCGATTTTCTGCAGAAAAGCGTGATTGCGGCGGAAGGGGCTTTGAACATCGCTATGATCCAGTACAACCAGGGCATCCTGGATTTCACGACCGTGCTGACGGCGGAGCAGAATCTCTTCCAGGCGCAGAACAGCCTCGCGATCGAGATGGGAGACGTTCCGCAGGCATTGATCGCGACCTATCGCGCGCTCGGTGGCGGTTGGCAGATTCGGGAGGGCAATGATTTTGTGCCGGGAGAGGTGCGGTCCACGATGGCGAAGCGTACGAATTGGGGAACTCTGCTTTCGCCGGAACTCCTGCAGCCAACGGCGCCGGGGGTGCCGTCACCCAAGGACGAGGGTTGGTTGGTCCGGCCGCCGGAATGGTGAGAATCGAGTGACTCCGATAGCTAATACCATTGGCGCGCACCGATTCCGCATTTGTGCGCTGTTCATCACAGCGGCGATCGCAATTTTCGGATGTGGAAAGAAGAGCGGCCCAGCCCTCCCGCCTCCCAATGTTACAGTCGCGACCCCGGTTACACAGGACGTCGCGGATCACCTCGACTTTACCGGCAACACAGTGGCGGTGGATTCTGTGACGCTGGTCGCGCGCGTCGAGGGTTATCTGGACAAGGTCCACTTCACTGACGGAGCGCTGGTTAAGAAAGGCGACCTGCTGTTCACGATTCAACAGCAACAATACAAGGACCAGTTACAACAGGCACTGGCGCAGGTAGCGACGCAGAAAGCAGCTCTATTCCATTCGACCACTGAGTTGGCTCGCTACAAGGGCCTTGAAAAGCAGGGCGCAGCCACGCAGACGGAGGTGGATCACTGGCAGTACGAGCGAGCCGCCGCGGCAGCCGGTCTCTCCAGCGCTCAGGCACAAACCAGTCTTGACCGGTTGAATCTTAGCTACACGGAAGTGCGCGCACCTTTTGACGGCCGGATGGGACGTCACCTAATAAATCCCGGCAACCTGGTCGGCGCAGGCACCAACATACAGCTAGCCGAGATCAACCGCGTCGATCCTATGTACGTCTATTTCACGGTGGCAGAAACCGAACTGCTCAAGATTCGCCGGCGCATGAAAGAGCCTTCCGGCGGCGAACTCCCATCGCAGCCTATCCCGTTCTACTTCGGCCTCACGGATGAGGAAGGCTATCCGCATCAAGGGACACTTGACTTCGCTTCACTCAGCGTCGCGCCGACCACGGGCACACTGCAGTTGAGAGGCATCTTTGCCAATCCGGGTTCGTTCATCGTTCCCGGCTTGTTCGTACGGGTCAGGGTGGTCTCGCCTGAGAAGCACCCTGCCCTGCTGATCCCCGCCACTGCCGTGAGCTTCGATGAGCAGGGCGAGTACGTCCTGATTGTAGATAGCCAGAACATCGTTCGGCGCAAGAGCGTTAAGACCGGGACTCAGCTCGGTCAGCAGTTCGTGATTGATGAAGGCTTGGGTCCTGACGATAAGGTTGTTACCGAGGGATTGCTACAAGCTATTCCAGGACGCGAAGTGAATCCAGAACTGCAATCGCAGGGGCAGGCAGCGAGTAGTCACTAGGGCTAGCTAATGTCGAAGTTCTTTATCGAGCGGCCGGTCCTCGCGAACGTCTTCGCGATAGTGATCGTGCTGCTCGGATTTGTTTGTCTCTACTCCTTACCGGTTTCACAGTATCCGCCGATCGTTCCGCCGACTATCCAGGTGACCACGAACTACCCGGGCTCGAGCGCCGAGACTGTCGCCAAGACTGTGGGTGTGCCGATAGAACAGTCGGTCAACGGCGTAAAGAACGCGATCTACATGCAATCCACCAGCGGCAGCGACGGGAGTTATACGCTGACCGTCTCCTTCACTATCGGAACCGATCTCGATACTTCGCTGGCGCTGGTTCAAAACGCGGTCAATGGATCGCTCTCGCAACTGCCCACGCCCGTGAAGGATCAAGGGGTGAACGTCAAGGAAGTCACCACCAACATCCTGCTGATGGAGAGCCTTTACTCGGACGACAACCGCTTCGATGAGACCTTCCTCAGCAACTTTGCGACCATCAACCTGGTTAATCCTATTGCTCGTATCCCTGGTGTAGGTCAGGTCAAGGTTATAGGCGCCGGTGCCTATAGCATGCGCATCTGGCTCGATCCCAACAAGCTAAAGACCTTCGGGCTGACCGTGCTCGATGTACAGAACTCGATTCAGTCGCAGAACAACCAGGTCGCCTCGGGGCAGATAGGAGGGCCGCCGGTTCCGTCAAACCAGGTTTTCCAGTTCACGGTTAACACCCAGGGACGCCTGTCGGATCCGAAAGAGTTCGAAAACATCATCATCAAAAGTCGCCTCGCACCGACCCTCGTAGGACAAACCGCTAACAGCGCTCAACCGAGCGAGACTGCCTCGATAGTGCGGCTAAGAGACGTTGCAAAGATCGAGATGAGCCAGCAGCAGTTCACGCTCTTTTCCAATCTGAGCGGCAAGAAGGCTGGCCATATCGCGATCTATGCGCTACCCGGCGCAAATTCGCTGCAGGTCGCATCCGCCGTGCGCGCGCTGATGGCGAAGATGAGCAACACCTTCCCGGAAGGACTCAAATACACTCCGCTCTACGACACTACCGTCTTCATCGGCCAGGCAATTCACGCGGTGTATGTGACGCTGGGCGAGGCGGGGGTCCTCGTTCTGATTGTCATCGTAATTTTTTTGCAGAACTTCCGCGCGATGCTGGTTCCCGCGACGACCGTGCCGGTGACGATAATAGGCGCTTTTGCCGCGATGGCATTGCTCGGTTTTTCGGTCAACCTGATGACTCTGTTCGCCTTAATCCTCGCGATCGGAATCGTCGTGGATGACGCTATCGTCATCGTCGAGAACTGTACGCATTACATAGAAGAAGGCGAGAGCCCAAAGGACTCGGCTATCAAGGCCATGGGCGAGCTCACCGGCCCTGTCCTTGGCGTCACCCTGGTTCTTACTTCAGTTTTCTTGCCGGCTTCTTTCCTGCCCGGTATCACAGGACAGATGTTTCGCCAGTTCGCACTGGTGATCGCGTCGACCGCACTTATCAGCGCCGCCAACGCCCTCACGCTCAAGCCCACGCAATGTGCGCTATATCTCAGGCCCAGGCCCAAGGGCTACAAACCTAACTGGTTTTACAGTGAGTTCAACCGAGGATTTGCGGCCGTCCAGGATCGCTACATAGGACTTGTTAGCTGGATGGTCGCTCGTCCTTTCACGATGGTAGCAGGGTTTTTCGCCGTATTGTTCATGGTTGGATTTGCTTTCTCGATCTACCCGACTTCCTTACTACCTCTCGAAGATCAGGGATACTGCATCATCTCGGCGGAGCTACCCGAAGGATCCGCTCAGCCCCGGGTAAGAGAGGTCTCCGACAAGATTAACGCGATATTGAAAGAGAGTCCCGGTATCAAGGGATGGGTTACGATGGGTGGATTCTCGGCGCTGGACTCCGCCAACGTTTCGAACTACGTGACAGTGTTCTGCATCTATGATGACTGGAGCAAGCGTCCGGCAGGCCTGACCCAGGCCGGAATAATTAAGAATATTCAGGAGAAGGTCGCTTCAATTCGCACGGCTTCATTCGATGTGATGCCGCCCTCTCCTATTCCTGGCCTGGGAACGGCGTTCGGCTTCCAGATGGTAGTCGAAGATCGCGCCAGCAACGGACTCCGCGAATTGCAGAAGGCGACTCACGTATTGCTCGATCGGGCGCAGAGCGTAGATGGCTTTCTGCGCCTCGGCTTTACCACGTTCAGCGATAATAGTCCGCAGATCTATCTCAACATCGATCGCACAATGGCCGAGTCGCTAGGTGTTCCGGTTAACGATGTTTCCCAGACTCTGCAGACCTATCTCGGCTCGACCTACGTAAATCAGTTCAACAAATTCAATCAGGCCTTTCAGGTTCGCGTTCAGGCCGAGGCCGACTCTCGGCGCGCACTGGCCGACATACAAAATCTGAACGTGATGAACAAGGAAGGCCAGATGGTGCCTCTGGGTGCGCTGGTTTCGGTCCGCAGGATGCTGGGCTCCGAGCTCGTTACGCGCTACAACCTTTATCCTGCAGCTATCCTGACCGGAATTCCGATGCCCTCGTACAGTTCCGGGCAGGCATTAAGCATGATGGGCAACTTCGCCGATGAAACGCTGCCCACAGGTATGAGTTACGAATGGACCGGACTTGCCTATCAGGAAGAGCAGACTGGCAGTCAGGCTTACTTCATCTTTGCGTTGTCGATCACGCTCGTCTATCTGGTCCTCGCGGCGCAGTACGAGAGCTGGACCGATCCTATCGCAGTTATCCTGGTGGTGCCGACGGCTCTCATAGGTATCCTCGTAGCGTTGGTCATCCGGAAGTTTCCGGTGGACCTGTACACGCAGATAGGACTGGTCCTTATGATCGCCTTGGCGGCGAAGAACGCGATCCTTATTGTCGAGTTTGCTCGTGATCTCGCGGCGCAAGGGATGGGAACCGCAGAAGCGGCCGTGGAAGCGACCCGCCGACGCTTCCGGCCGATACTGATGACCTCCATCGCTTTCATCCTCGGAGTCGTTCCGTTGTTGACTGCCACCGGCGCCGGCGCCGCGAGCCAGCAGTCACTCGGCACCGTAGTCTTCGGCGGAATGCTCGCTTCGACTCTTCTTGCGATCCCCTTCGTGCCGGTCTTTTTTGTCTCCGTCCGCCATATCTTCGGACCGGCATCGGCGCCTGCGGTAGCACCCGGCGCCCCGCGTCGAGAGCCAGTTGTACCGGCGAGGTGATGTTTCAGCTCATCTCCTTTCGGTTAGTGCGCGCCACACCTAACGAAGTCCTACAAGCGAAATCTTGCGTGTACGAGTGGCTTATTGTGATGTCGGCGGCTGCGAATTCGGCAGCAAGCGTGAAATGATGAAGAGTAATACGATGACCACTAACGCCAGGATTCCCCACAAGAGCACGCCGCCCTGACTCGGCATCTGATTCTTATACCAGGAAGAGCCTTTGAGTTGTTCCTCGGCTAAAAGCGAAGCGTCATTTTTCTCAGCCGTCAGCAACTGTTCCGCGACGAGGCTCAAATCATAACTTGGCGGCGCGACTTGCGGGTTGCCGTAGTAGAGAAACAGTTCGTCGCCCGGTTTTGCTTTGAGCAAAATTCGCGTGGCTGGATAAAAGACCATGAACTTTTCCAGTTCGATGGACGGATTGTCGCCGTTGTCCGTTTCGAGAAATATCGTGTCGCTCTGTACCGGGCCGTCCACGGTCAGGGTGAAATCTTTCGACTGCCGTTCCGGAGTTTGCGTCCAGGTCGCGCCACCCAGCACCCGGCGATATTTGTCACCTCGCTCATCCGTCAGTTCTTCGTAAAGCGACACCGAGCGTTCAAACAGCGACGTTCGCGTGACGCAAGTCAGACGCGTGATCGGCAAACCGCTCTCGGGAAGTTTGATGATCCAGCGGCTCAGCTTCGGATCTTTCTCGTCCTTCGTCGCCGTGACGGTCGGCGTGAGCGCGCGGTTGATCGACGTGCGCTGAACTATGTACGGCACCTGGTTGCCGCCGTCCAACACGCGCAAGTCCTCGAAGCCCGGCCTCGCGTGAGCGAGCACTTCCAGGTCGGGTTCGATTTGTTGCGCTCCAGCGCCGCTGGAAATTTTCACCGGCTTGCGAAATTTCCAATCCGACACGTCGAGTGCCGCGCCGGTTACTTCAAGACCGGGCAAAACTTCGGCTGCGCGAAAATCCGGGTTTTCCGAAGGCGGCGAAATTTGAATTGGAGAAACCGCCACGGCCTTGAGGTTCATCCCCAGCCCGGCCAAATCGTATCGCGGTGCATCGCAATGAGCGTTGCCGGTGAGCAAATGATATGCGCCCGGCTGGCGCGCGAGGAAAACGAGATAAACCGGGCGCTGCTCGACGCGCACGGCGGAAATCGGCAATGGCGGGCTGTTGCCATTTTTTATGAGAACAAATAACTCGCGCGAACGCACCAGATCGTTCAGTGGCACGGAAAGGTTTTCAGACGGCGTCTGGCCTTCGACAGCGACGCGATATACCGTGCCCTGCCCGATCGTTTGTTCACTGATGGAGTCCTCGGACACCTTCGGCGAAGCAATTGAAACCTCGCGCATAAAAAGCGGTTCAGAGGTTTCGAGTCGAACGGAGGCGACACTCAAATTTGCTGCGCCGAGGCTCAATGCAAGACGCGTTTCTCCCGGATTTTCGTCACGTTCGGTGATCGTGGCCGGGATCAATTCTCCGGGCGCAGGCTCGCCCGTGGCCGGATGGACGAGCGCGCCGGTGAACGGAACCGGCGGCGAACGCCCGTCGTCTACGGTAAGGCGGAGCCATTTCGAAGAGGCCGGCGGCAGCGAAACTTGCAAATGACTTGCGCCGTCGGGCTGATGAAAAATCGGCTGGCCTTGCGCGAGTGTTTGCCAGCGGTTGCCGTCTTCGGAATTTTCCACGCGCACGGCTTTGATAAAGTCCATCGCCGGAGTTTCCAGCGTGACGCTATCGAGCGGTTGCGCCAGTCCTGTTTCGACCGTGATGACTGTAGTGCTTGCATTGAGTGAAACCTGAAATGCTTTTACCCCTTGCGCGACCTTCTCGACCGGCATGGGGCGTTCGATCAAATAGGGCACTTCATTTCCCGCCTCGTCGTAAAGCCTCAGGTCTTCGAGTTCCGGACGCGCCACATCGAGCGTTTCGATCGGCAGACTCATTTTCACAAGTCCGGCGGTTGAAACGTCAAACGATTGGACGCGCTGCCAGTCGGATGGCAGATTCGCGGCGATTGCAGAAACGCCGACCAACAGCGCGAACACGCAGAGCAAGCTTGCCGGGAAGTTAATGAGGCGTTTCATTGCCCAGATTCTTCTGATTGTTGCCGGCTGCGAAAAATTCCTGATACGCAAACGACGCGAGCATCGCAATCACTGCCACGCCGATCAAAGCGCCGATACGATAGAGCTGGCCGATTTGCGCAAGGTCGTGGAAGAAAAGTTTCAGCAGCGTCACGCACAACAAGCCCATCGCGGGATAGCGTGCGGCAGGAATTTTCTTCCGGATTCCATAGACGAGCAACACGAGCGCGAACAATGCCCATCCGATGGAATAGGTCATGTCGCGCGCGAAGTTGCCGCCTAGCTCAAAGGTGAGCGTCGAACCCGGTTCGCTGAAGTAGTCGGCGATCTCGATGTTCATTAAGAGGAAGGCGAGCGCCGTGCCGCATCCGGTAAGAATCGGCGGAACATTTACGTCCAAAATCTGGTTGCGCGGCGGCGCGAGAAGCTTTGTTCCAGCGAACAGACAGATCGTCACGATGCCGTAGGCGTAGAGATACCAGTTGAAGATCGGGATCGCCGCGCGCGTATGGTAGTCGAACACTGCTGGATTGAACGCAAGCCGGAGGAAGGCGGCGATGAGCAGGCCGATGCCGGTCAGCCGCAAACCTGGATGCGGCACGCGATGGAACAGCCACAACAACGCCATACCCTCCAACGCCCAGCCGATGGTGATCCATTGCCGGTCGAACTGGATCGGGAAAATCAGTGTGATGAAAAACAGGGCTACGCCGCCAAACCACGCCAGTTGAGCCATGCGCGCTTTGTTTTCGGCGGGGAGTTTTCTCAACACTGCGACCAGACTCAACAATCCGGGAATCGCAAATGCGGCGGGCAACAATCCCATCGCTCGGTTCGGGTAGACGGCGGATACGAAGCGGTGGATTAGAAAAAATTGCGGCGGCCCGGCCATCGCTGCCGTCGCCCAGGGAATAACTTTGGTGGAAAATTGTTTCCAAAACAGACACGGAAACAGTGCGAACACCGCGAAGAAGATCAAATACCAGGCTAAGACCAGATCCAACGGCTGCCTTATATTTGCGGGATCGAAGCGACTGAAATGCCATGCGCATTCGAGGGCGCTCACGCAGGCGAGGGCAACGGCCGGCATCCAGTCGAGCGAAAACAGTTTGGTGACGCCAAGCGACAACACGACCAGCAGAAGCGCAAGGCCGAAGATCGGCGACGGATTTATAAGCGGCAGCCGCAGCGTCGCCATGATGAGGAGCAAGAACGGAAGCACGATGGCGCTCGCCGGCAAAATTGCAGCCAAGTCTCCCGGCGCGGCAAGGTCGTTGCCGAATTTGATACCGGTCTGCAGTGCATCGGGCTGAAATGTCTTCACCAACCAAATGCCTGCCGCGGCAAAGAAAACGGCGAACGTGCCGAGCAGGAAAAATGAAACCGGGAGTCCGGTGAGATCGGACGGAATTCTGAAAATGAGCTCGCCGGTCGCGGCCAGCGTGAACAACAGCACGGCCAGCACCGGCAGCAGCATTTCCGTCCACACAGCAAGCGCGATGGCGAGCAAATCAACCAGCAAAATGAACGGCCAGACGATGATCGAGACTTCCGCGAGGGTGAAAACCGGAACGAGCACGAGCGCCAGCGCAAGAACCGGAAAGATGTGATTCGCCCAGGTTTGGGTGGTCACACCGCGCCGGCGCTCGAGCAACGTGGGCAAAGCCGAGTGAACAACGGCGAAGAGGAAATAAAATGCCAGCGCCGCGTTGAGCGATTCGTCGGTTAACGATCCTTCCGTCCAAAATCCGAGCAATGCAAAAACGGCGAGCCCCGCTATCGATTGATTGATGGCGATTGTTTCATCGGCCATCACAAGAGCAGCAACGCCAAGGTCAACCAGAAAAACAAAACTGAACATCAACCATGGGCGTTGCGCGAGCGGATCGAAATCCAAAAACCAGGCGGTGAGCATGAACGTCACGGCGACCAAGCCAAGTGCCGAACCAGAGAGCCATGACCTCGCGCGAACTCGGCCTAATCCAAGGATCAAGGATTCTTCACTTTCCGGAAGCTGCCGGTCTTTCGCCCACCAGTTCGCGGCGAGATAGAGCGCGTTGAAGCTGAGCAGCACGCCGAGCGCGACGAGAATCTTGTTTCCCTCGTAATATTTTTCGCTGACGAAAAATTCGCCGGCCCAACTGAGCTGCATAATTGCAGTCCCGAAGGCGGCGAGCGCGGTGAGAAAATACCAGCGGCGATTGAACGCGACGACGATCAGTCCAACGTCGAGAATCGCGATGTAACTGAACAGTCCGAGCGGATTGTCTTGACCGGTGGACAGCAAAACGGGGGTGAGGAATCCGCCCAGCATTCCAAGGATGGCGACGACGAGGGCGTTGAGCCGGACGGCGAGAAAGAACGCCGTGGTCGTGATGAGCGCCATCAGCAGGAAAGTCGGAATCGGTCCGAAGAAATCAAAGTGATAAATCGAACGGCACGCGAAGGTGACGCTATAGAGGATGACAACTCCGGTCGCGCACAGAGTCTGCGAAAGCACGGGGAAGCGTTTGCGCGACATCACCACGCCGCCGACGAGCAGACCGAGACCGGCGAGGAATCCAATCGTTACGCGCAGGACGGGCGGGACGAGATTATTGTCGAATGAGTATTTGACGAAAAATACAACGCCAAGAAAGAGTGCGAGTCCGCCAATCCATGCAAACCCTTTTACCCCGACGAATTGTTCCCAATCGATTTCCGGAATCGGCAGCGACGGCGGCCTAAAAGCGGGCAGAGACGTGGTGATCGGTGGAGTTGGCGGCCAAGACGCGCCCCGCTGAGGTGGAGCAGCGATTGGTGTTGGCGGCGTGTCAGGAGCGGGAGTGACAGGAGCCGGGGTGACAGTTGTCGGTTGTGCGGGGCGCGCCGATTGTAACCCGACAGGCTGCGGTGATCCCTTCTCGAGTTTTAGTCGAGCAACTTCGGATTCGAGCGCGTTGAGTCGATTGAGAACTTCCGCGAGGCGATTCTTTGCGCTGACGGCGCGCGCAATTAACCAGATTGGAATTCCGAGAACTATCAAGATGACAAGCGTCATTTTGTTTTCAACTCGCCATTCGACTCTGCTCCGCGCACTCTGCACCGCAACACGGACAACTACAACGACGCGGACCGTCTTAGTAGGTGAATGCCTTTTCTATCTCCCCCGTTTCCACGAGATCGGTCCTTTGTTGCAGTGAGAGTGGCCTGATCTTCCCGGTTCAATCGCTACGGGCGAAGCGCTCCGCTGACTCGAGGAGATTCCGCAGAAAAACGGCACTATCCGAATTGGGCAGCTCGACAAGATCCAACCGTATGCGCATCGCTTCCGCAGCCTCTGCCGTTAGCGCACGGCGCCGGCTCTCGCTTCCGAGAGTGGACGAACGCCGCAGAACACCCCGAATCAGTTGCATCTCGCGCGGACCGATCCTCGCAAGCTGCGCGCGAGTCAGGATCAGCGCGCTCGCCGTCTCCATCCTCGGAATTTCGGCTGCAGTCTCTGGACGATCCAGACGCAAGACGATCGTGCCGGCAACATGATCGCCTAGGCGCTCGCCGCTGGAGGACAACAGGATCGAGATCAGGCCGACCAGGTACTCTGCCGGGAGTATGTCCACCGCACGCATCAGGTTACGCACGATGGAAGTGCGAAGGTCGATCGGCAGACCGTTTCTGCGCACGACGCGAAGGCCGACCAGCATCTTGCCGGGCGAGCGCCCGCCCGTCACCATTTCCCAAAAAATAAAATAGCCCGTCGATATCACAAACTCGGTGAGTAAAAAGATCGCGATGGCCAATCCCTGGAAATGACCTCCCGAACCGGGATGCCTGGCTTCCTCGCGAGCGTGGTTTACCGCCTCTCTGAAGAGTCCTCCGATCCATTTGTCGATTGCTGCGCCGATTGGCAGAGTCATACTGATGATCATGAACAGCAAGGCGGAAAACGCGATCATCGTGAGCAGGTCAATGCCGTATGCCAGCATGCGCGGCGCCGGGCCCGAGATAGGCAAGTCGAGACGAACCGCTTCCGGGGAGAGAAAGCTATGAACGGGACCTTCGCGGTCATTCGAAGCTTCGTTCATCAATTGAGTCAAAGTGATAGCACGCTCGCGACAATCTGAGGAACAACTCGAAACGCTGCTCGATCGCGTTGAGGTCGGCGGCGGCAGGCTTTCGTTCGAGGACACGCGCGAAATGGCTCGGCTCTACCGCGTTTGTTCAGCGCGGTTGGCTGTCCAGCGTTCGCGCGCACGCGACCCCCAACAGGTGCGCTATCTCAACGCGCTGTGCGTCAGGGCATTTACGCGTTTGCAGGTTTCGCCGATCCATCGACAGCGGCTGCCGGATTTTTTCTTCGCGGACTTTCCGAAGGTCCTAGCGGCGACTGCGTCGATCCAGGCAGTGGTGGCAATCCTGATGCTGGTTGGCGCGCTGGCTGGCGCATCGATCGTAGCTGAGAATCCGGCCGCGGCTTACGATTGCATTCCCGCGGCAATGTACCCACCCGGCAAACTGGAGACATTGATAGAATCCCGTGAAGCGCGCGCGGATTTCCTCGAGCGCAAGCCGATTTCCTTCGGATTCAAGTCTATCTTCTCGGCGGCGCTGTTCACGCACAACTTGAGCGTGGGAGTGCTTTCATTTGCAGTGGGAATCCTGGCGGGAATACCCACTCTGCTCCTCGTTTTCTATAACGGACTAACACTCGGCGCGTTGGCGTGGATTTTTTCGCGCGACTCGATGTGGCCGATGTTCTGGGCGTGGATCCTGCCGCACGCCATCCCGGAATTGCTTGCTATCACAATGTGTTCGACGGCGGGTTTGCTGCTCGGAAAAGCGGTCGTCGCTCCCGGACGGCAAACAGTCCCGGCCGCGCTAAGAGCCGCCGGTAGACCCGCGCTGGAGTTGGTGGCGGCTGCGATACCACTGCTCGTCGTGGCCGCCTTTATTGAAAGTTTCATTCGGCAGTCGACTCTCTCGAGTCCCGCTCGATTTCTGGCGGCTGCGATCGCGCTCGGCTCCATCGTCGGCTACGTGTGGTACGTCTTCCGGCTCGCGCGGCAGCCGAAGCAGCCCGACCTGTCATGGCTCATCAAATGAGCGCGGCGTCGCGGACAGCGAGGTATCGATTCAGCACCGGCGCGGTGATTTGCGACGGGTCAAGGTCGAGCACTTGTGCACCGAAGCGTCCGATACGCACCAGCACTGCCTCGCGTTCCGCAACCAGGTCTTGAAGCGCTAGCCGCCGGTAAAGCCGTTCGCGTGAGATTTCGGGCTCGCGTTCATCCACTTCCCGGAGCATCCGATCCCGCAAAGCGACGAGCATCACGCAGTGACGCCGTGTGAGGACCGCGAGATAGTCTTCCAGCCCGCGTGACGTGCCGCCCTCAACGAAATCAGTGAGCACAACTATCAGCGCGCGCTTTTTTTGCTGCCGTGCCAGTGTCTCCACCAAAATCCGGTAGTCTGGCTCGAACGAGGAGGGTAAGAGCGAGGACGTTGCGTCGAGCATCGCGCCCACCCCGCCCAGTCCGGACCGGGGACGCGCGAACAGCCGGAGCGCGTTGTCGAAAGCAACGAAACCAATTCGGTCGCCGTATCCTATTGACGCGCGCGCGAGCGCCGCTGCGCAATTGATCGCATGATCGAGTTTGGAGGTGCCGTCGACGTACGCTCCCATCAGACGCCCCGTGTCGAGCGCGACAAAGACCGTATGGCGGCGCTCGGTTTGATATTGCCGAACTTGCAAGTGAGAGTGCCGCGCGCTGGCTCGCCAATCGATGTGTCGCGGGTCGTCTCCAGACACATACTCCCGCAATGATTCGAATTCCCTGCCTTCTCCTCTTAGCGGTCGCGGTTTGATACCGAGTTCGTCGCGCAATGAGCGATGATTGAGACCGGCACGCCGTTGTGGCGTCGATGCGGGCGGAAGAATCGCAACTGCATCCCCGGTGGTGACTCCAGCGCGCAGGCCAAGCAGCCCGAGATACGATCGCCAGAGTATCAGCGTTGGTCCGAGCTCGAAGGTTCCTCGCCTGGCAGGGACAATCTCTCGTGAGATTTGGAGAAGTTGGCCGCGGCCGAGCCTGACGCCCGTGATTCGCAGGTCGCCGCCGAGCGCTTCCGGCAATTCGTCGAGAAGATTGATCGTGGTGGCTGCTCCGGCCGCGCGCCAAATTCGATAAGCAACGGTCGCTGATCGATCCTTGATTAATCGAGTCGGTAGAACGCGCTCAATCTGCGGCGCGGGATCGTTTCGGCTGATCGCCCAATCGCTCGCAGCGATCAAGATCACGACGACGGCAAATGCTAACGCCGGAGCCATAAGAGCCGGGAACGGTAGTGCGGCGGCTGTCGCCAACGCGGTCAACGCCAACAGGCGCACCAGCAGCGGAGAGGGCCGAATAGCGCTCCATTTTCGATCCATCAATGTGGCACTGGCACGCTGCGAACGATTTCCTCGACGATCTCGTCAGGCGTCATTCCTTCGACCTCGGCGCTCGGTTCCAACGTCACGCGATGGCGCAGCGTGGGACGGATCACGGCCTGAATGTCCTCGGGCAAAACGAAACTGCGAGCCTCCAGGCATGCGACGGCCTTTGCCGCGCGCACCATCCAGAGGGCGGAGCGTGGCGATGCGCCGACGGCAATCGCAGGATGCTCGCGGGTGCTGCGCACGAGCGAAACTGCGTAGTGCAGGATTTCCTCTCTTGGCAGCGTGGAATTCACTATCGCACGCGCTTTGCCTAGGTCGCCCGCCGACAGCACCGGCGATGAGCCTACCGGCAACACGTCGCCCGCGTGATGAGTCGCTACAACCCGAACCTCATCCTGCTCGCCGGGATAGCCAATCTGAATCTTGAAGAGAAAGCGATCGATTTCTGCTTCCGGAAGCGGGTAGGTTCCTTCCTGTTCGACTGGATTTTGCGTTGCCAGAACAGTGAACCACTCGCCCAGCGGATAGCTGACGCCGTCGACCGTCACCGATCGTTCCTGCATCGCTTCGAGCAAGGCCGCTTGAGTCTTGGCAGGCGCGCGGTTGATTTCATCGACCAACAACAAATCGGTGAAGACGGGGCCCGGCCGAAAGCGAAATTCGCCGGTGCTCGGATAAAAGATCGGCGTACCCAGGATATCGCTCGGCATCAAATCGGGAGTGCATTGAATTCGGCCAAAGCGGATCCCGAGCGTCGAGGCCAACGTGCGTACCAACAGGGTCTTCGCCACGCCGGGAACACCTTCGAACAGGCTGTGGCCTGAGCAAAGCAGCGTAGTGAACGAGAGCCTGATGGCATCGTCCTGACCTATCACGACGGTTCCGATGGCGGCGCGAAGGTCAGAGAAAAGCCCAGCTACCCAGGCAGCGTCTTTATTGTCGTCGTGATTCATGAGTCGGGCTAGGACAGGATTCCAAAGCGCGCACTGCGCTCACAAGTTCGGTTTCGGTCGACGGAGAATTGCTTTCGTTGCCCATCAGCCACCGGCGGCTCTCATTGGAGAGCGATCGGTCGCGGCTGAAACGATCGATCACGGCTTGATCTGAAATCTCAATGCGCGGCGATAGCTGACGTCGTGCCCGGCGCAGAAAGCTCGCGCGATATGCGCGAAAAGCTGCGCGCGGATCGTTTGCTTGCGAATATAAAACGCCAAGCGATTCAACGAACGAGTCTATCGAGGGCGCCGGCCCTGGTTCCTGGCCCTCGAGCCTTCGCGGCGGCCAGGAATGTTGTTCCGCAATCCACAAAAGTGCCGTTATCAACGTGATCACGAGCACAGCTAGCAGGCGCGGATTGGCCAATAGGGCGAGCATCGATTCGGGCGTGGCTAGACCGTGGGAGTGTTCGTCGAAATCGGGCGTGCCCAATGCTCGCGCCAGATCTACGACGAGAACGCTATCGTCGCCCTGGTCGAGATTCGAATTGAACACGAACTTGCCGTCGGCAATCGCAATCAAGCGGCCGGAACCCATTTTCAAATCGAGCGCAAAGGGCTTGCCGTCAGCGCTAAGTCTAACGCGACTGTTAGCCGCGGCCTTGTCGAAGTGGACAAGTTCGGGAATTGGAATCTTTCGCGCGATGGGCGCGAAGTCGCCCTGGATCGTACTGGAATCACCGCCCTTTGAGACTGATTCCTTGAGGTCGAGTCGGTCCCATTCGCTTTTCGGATCGCCCATGATCACTGCAACTCCGCCTGCGCGAATCCAGTCCTTAAGATCGCTCGTGTCGACCTTAAAGGATTCCTCGACTGGACTCAGAAAGTCCGGAACGATGAACCACAAAACCCGATTGTGGGGCACGCGCCAGGATCGAGTATAAGAGCGGGTTACCGGGATGTGGAGCTCAGTCAGCAAGTCATAGGCGGCTTTGTAGCCGTCGGCAGCGACACCGAAGCTCGTACTTGAATAATCCAGGGAGCGGTTCCGCGCCAGCCAGAGATTCAGACAGAAGAGTAGCAGCGCCAAAGCTGCGATGGAGAAGAGAGTTCGTTTCGGTAACCGGGTCATCAGCCAGCGCGTGACAGTTGATCGAACGCCGATCTCCACTGCGAGTAGATGTCCGGGCTGTTCTCACGGTCGCCAAACCAGTGGCGTTCCGTTCTCGCGACCAAACCGTCAATTTCGGCGACCAGCTTCCCGTCCAATTGCGAGTTGCGCAAGGCACGTCGAATCCAGCGGTTGGATCTGTCTGGCCGCAGTTCGATCACCGACCGTTCCGCGAGCGTGCGAAAACTCGCGATCATGAGGTTGTGCGCGGCACCCAGGAAGTTTCCGGATGCTGCGAGCAATTCGGCCTCCGCGGCTGGATCGTGAAACTCCCCGTCTGAAGCAATGCGCTCCGGCGGCTCTGGAGCGCGCAGTGCCGTCGAAATCGACCACACTATATGCGCTACCAGCACGCCACAGACCAGGAACAGTCCCGCCAGTATCAACCAATACAGGCCTGGTGCGGTTACGCGAAGTGCCCCCAGGTTTCCCAGCCAGTCCATCAGACGATGCAAGATTGAATATAGCCAAGTCTCGACAGCCAGGGGCCTCGCCGCCGCGTACTCGGGCCGGGCGAGAATCTCGTGGGCACGGTCCCGGACGTTGCTATCAGACAGGTCAGTCAACGACAGGTGCTCCGGTCATGGCTGGGCTGCCTTGCGCTCCTTCCGCACGAATCTGTTCCGCAAGCAGGCGGAGATCGAAGTCCTCGGTACGGCACCGGCGGTCAAAGTAATAGACCGTCAGCACGACCCCGCTGTAGGCGAGTCCGACGGACGAAACCAAGCCGCTGAGGAGTACTCCGACTATTGGAATCGAAGACCAGAAAAAATTGAGGACACTGAGCGGGACTCGCACTATGACGGCAGCTATCAAGACAATCCCGAGTGTCCGCCACCATACGCCTTGAACCAGTTCACTGCTACGCCGGATCGCGGCTAACCCGAATCGCCGCTCGACGATCATGATGGGTCCGAGCAATGACCATCGAATCGTCAGATAAGCGAGTAGCGGTATCGCAACGATGATCGCCAGAGCGACCAGCAAGCCCAAGGCTTTTGAATACTTGGCGAACAGCGCAAGTAACACCACTGCCCCTCCGCCCAATCCAAACATCGCGTAGATGAGCAAGTAAGTTCCAAGAATCGGAAATATTATCGACCAAGCGGATTTGTATGCACTCGCGATAGTTACGGGTTTGCCCAGGTAGGTGTCGGCAATCGCCGATGTTAGGGCGGCCTGGACTAAAGGCGCTCCCGCCAACATAAGAAGAAAAAACATGAGTTGATACCATCCTCCAGGACCTGTAACAGCAGTCTCTGGAATCCCGAGGATTACGGCGATACCGATCAGCAAAACCGCGTTGTCAGCGAGGACTCGAAAGGAACGATCAAAAGTTTCGGCGAATGAAAGCGGCCGAATGTTGTACTCCATAGCTTGCCCCCACTTCGTTAACTAGCCGTTAATAGCTGCTACTATCAGCTAACCTGCCAATCATTGGAAGGCGAGTCAACGAAAAACCGTCCCGACTCGGATGGCGCGCTATGCGCTCTCGAGTGCATGCCGTTTGCGAATCAAATCCCAACTGATCCCGAATCGAGAGAGGTATTTCCGAAGACGGTCGGCATCATTCGAGCTGGTCTTCTTCTCCCGGGAGTTGGCGAAAAGCGCGCGTCCCGCATCGGAGAGAGAACGACTCGACGAAACGACTTCGATGACGCTGCCGAGCTGCATTCGGTCGAAGAGATCGAGGCGCTCGACCGCTTCTGAACCCAGCGTTTCCTCAAGCAGATTTTCGCGAGCGGACACGACAGCCGTTTTCGACCATGCTTTGCGCAGGCGCTCGATTTCTTCGTTGACCACTTCGACGGTAATGCGCCCGCCGGCGGCGACCGTGCACATCCTTGTTACTGCCCCGCTCAGGTCACGGAAGTTTCGTTCCCAAGAGGCCTCTGGCGAGGTCGTGAACAACAGAAATCGCTCGCGCGCTTCCCGGTTGAAAGTGACGCGCACACCTGTCCGGCGCGTGTGTTGTTCGAGTTCATAATCGAGATTCGGCGCTATGTCCTCGCGACGTTCGCGCAAACCAGGGAGTCGAAAGGCCCATAGATCAATTCGCGCCAGCAGGTCCTCGCGAAAGCTGCCCGAATGCGCCGCCGCTTGCAGATCGCGATTGCTGCCGGCGATCAATTGAAAATCGCTCTTCGCTTCACGGTCCGAGCCCATCGGCATGAAGCGTTTTTCTTCGATTGCGCGCAGCAGCATCGCCTGCTCATCCAGTCCCAATTCTGCGATCTCGTCGAGAAACAAGGTGCCACCGTCCGCGGCCTTGAGAAGCCCCAGGCGATCCTGCAGCGCCCCGGTAAAGGCGCCTTTCACGTGCCCGAACAGCGCGGACATTGCGGCATCGCCGCGCAGCGTCGCACAGTTGACCTCGACGAAGCGTCCCTCGATCTGACGGCGCGCCTTCTTGAGCTCGTAGATGCGCTCTGCGAGTTGCGACTTACCCGCCCCGGTAGGCCCAGTTAAAAGGATCGGCGCCTTCGAGCTGGAAGCGACCTGCTCGATTCGTTCGATCAGGCGATTGAACGCCGCGTTGCGCGTTTCGATGCCCGACTTGAGAATCGACGTTGCCTCGACGCGCTCGCGCGCGAACCGCGAAGCAAGGCGATCGTATTTCGACAAATCGAGATCGATGATTCTGAACGTTCCCGGTTCCCCCGAACGCGGACGCCTGGCCGGCGACGTCTGGATGAGGCGCCCCGGGAAATGCCGCGACTCGGTCAACAGGAAAAGACAAATCTGGGCGACGTGAGTGCCGGTCGTAATGTGGACCAGGTAGTCCTCGCGCTCGGGGTCGAAGGGATATGCGCGCGCGAAGTCATGCAGCGCGCCGAAGACTTCGTCGAAGTCCCACGGATCGCGAATTTGGACTTCATGAGGTCGCACTTCGGTTTCGGGCGAGACGCTTCGAATATCGTCCCGCGCGCTCTCGACAAGTTTCGAGTCCCTCCGCAGATAGAGCAGCTCGAGGCGATCGACGAGCAGCTCCTCGTGCTGGCAGAGGGAGACGGTGGGACGCCATCGATTCCATCGCTCGGCGCCGTCGCCGGAATCGAGATTGGTGCCGATTAGCCCGATGACTACTGTTGGCATTCGTAGATTATTGGATAAATCACTATCTATAACAATAGAATAGTAGACGTGCTTCTCCCACTAAACTTAATAAAACCCTGAAAAGGCGGTAAGTAATCTTGCGAGCTCTTGTTCCTGAGGTCTGGCATGAGGCTTGGTATATAGGTCTGGGAGAGCAACGCGGGAGGTAACGAAAATGGCCAACAAGAATCTGTTCGCTTCGATCGCGGGAAAGCTTTCGCCAAAGCCCGACGCCGTCAATGAGGCGAACGGTCCTGCGTACGCGTTGGCACCGAAGCATGCCCTTGCCCAGTATGTGGCGACCGGCTGCTTGAATTCGACCTTCTACGCCAGTGCTCAAGAGCAGCTTTCGACGGTACTCGCGCTGTGCGGCGAAGTTGATTCGGAGTTCATCGCCAGGACGGCGATTTTCAGTCGTGAGCAGGGTCGGATGAAGGATGCGCCGGCCCTGCTCTGCGCCGTGCTCGCCGGGCGCGATACCAGGTTGCTCGAGACGATTTTTCCGCGAGTGATCGACACCGCGAAGATGCTGCGGAACTTCGTCCAGATGATCCGATCGGGCGTGACCGGGCGGAAGTCGCTCGGTAGCGCGCCCAAGCGGATGATTCTCCGATGGCTCGAAGCGCGAAGCGAGGAGGTTCTTTTCATCGCGTCGGTAGGACAGAGTCCGTCGCTGGGCGACGTGATCAAGATGGTTCATCCGAAGCCGGCGGCCGCGGAACGCGAAGCTTTGTATGCGTACCTGATAGGCAGGTCGAGTCACGCTGACGCGTTGCCCGAGTTCGTTCGAGGCTACGAGGCTTTCAAGGCTGGCCAGACGAGAAAGGTTCCGAAGGTGCCGCTCGCGATGCTGACTGCGTTGCCGCTGGCGAAGTCGGATTGGATCGAGATCGCGCGGAATGCGCCGTGGCAGGCTACGCGGATGAATCTCAACACCTTCGCGCGGCATGGCGTATTCGGCGACGATGATGCGAGAAGCGAAGTGCAGATCGAGATCGCAAAGATCGTCGCTGATCGGTTGCGGGATCGAGCGGCTATCGCGAAGGCGCGGGCGTTTCCGTATCAGCTCATGGTAGCGTACGCGAACGCCGATACGCGGGTACCAGGTGTTGTGAAGGAGGCTCTACAGGACGCGATGGAAATTGCGCTTGAGAACGTGCCGTCGATCGCAGGCAAGGTTTACGTGCTGCCCGACGTGTCTGGTTCCATGCATTCGCCGGTTACTGGCACTAGAGGTAGTGCGACCACCGCTGTTCGATGCGTCGATGTTGCGGCGCTCTTCGCTGCGGCGATATTGCGGAAGAATCCGGACGCGGAGGTGATTCCATTCAACGATCGGCTGCTGCCGATCGAGTTGAACCCGCGGGATACCGTGATGACTAATGCGGCGAAGCTCGCGGCGTTGCCGTCCGGCGGCACGAGTTGCAGCATTCCGCTGGCTCATCTGAATGAGCGGGGCGCGAAGGGCGATATGATTGTCTATGTGTCCGACAACGAGTCCTGGCTCGACGGCCCGAGGGCAATGATCCGAGGGACCGCAACGATGGTCGAATGGAATCGGTTCAAGGCGCGAAGCCCGGATGCGCGGCTCGTATGCATCGACCTGCAGCCCTACGGCACGACGCAGGCGAAGGAGCGAGACGATATCCTCAATGTCGGCGGCTTCTCGGACCAGGTCTTCGAGACTATCTCGGAGTTCGGCTCAGGAAGGCTTGCAGGTGAACACTGGGTCGCGGTGATCGAATCTGTCGAGATTTGAAGTGAGATGCCGGTACGAATGCGGTTGGAACTACATGGGTCGCGGGTTCGAATCCCGCCGGCTCCATCACGGTGGGGCCGTAGCTCAGATGGTAGAGCAGAAAAGTTTCGGCGAATCCTTGTCGTGCTGGCAGTGAGTCAAGGCGGAATGGCGTTGAGTGAGAAAAAAGAGTTCGACTCGGGGCCGAATGCATGTCGGAGTTACTTTCCTGTAAAGAAACAAAACTTCGGCAGGAGGTTGTCGGCCCTGAGCAATAATGAATCGAGACCAAGGTGAATGCCGGCGGGATTACATGTTGGGAAGGCTTAACCGCCCTCGAGGGTTCAAACCCCTCACTGCGAAAGCAGCCTATATCTCGCCAAAAACTTGTCACCCCATTGGAAGCGTCGGGACCGGCACGAATGCGGTTGGAACTACATGAGCTCGGAGGTTGCGGGTTCAAACCCCGCCGGCCCGCATCGAGAGATGCGGCCGTAGCTCAATTGGATAGAGCGCTGAGCAGTGTTTTCGACAAAATTTGTCGTGCCGATCTCAACGCGCGCGCGAAAGGAAGAGAGCAATTCTTACGGTGGCCGGCGCGAATGCGATTGAAACTACACATGCTCCGGGTTCGAATCCCGGCGGTCATGCAAATGGCCGCGAATGAGTTGGCAGAGCAGAAAACTGTTTCAGTCAGAATTGTCGTGCCGGTCACCCGCGGGAGTAGAGTGTTAACAACATGACTCAAGAGAACAACTACGTCGAGGTCGACTCGGGCGGCGGTGCGCCAATCAGAGCGTGGGTGAAGGGCGTTATGTTCGAATCCCAGGCGCAGCAACAACTTCGCAATGCAGCGCAACTGCCTTTCATTTTCAGATGGATTGCCGCGATGCCCGACGTCCACATGGGAATCGGCGCGACCGTGGGCTCCGTGATCCCGACCAAAGGCGCAATCATTCCCGCGGCCGTGGGCGTTGATATCGGCTGCGGCATGGCAGCCGTGCGCACGAGCCTGGCCGCATCCGATCTTCCCGATGATCTCAGATCGGTGCGAACCGCAATCGAGGCAGCGGTGCCTCATGGACGAACTGATCACGGCGGCCGCAACGATATCGGGGCTTGGCACGACGTGCCCGAGCGCAACCGCGAACGATGGGCGTCACTCGAACAGGGCTACAGGAAGATCGCCGCGAAGCATCAGAAGCTCACGCGCAACGCGCATCCCAGTGCGCATCTAGGAACTCTCGGCACGGGCAATCACTTCATCGAAGTATGCCTGGACGAGAGCGATCGAGTCTGGCTGATGCTGCATAGCGGTTCGCGCGGAATCGGTAACCGAATCGGCAGCTACTTTATAGAGCTTGCGAAAAAGGACATGCGCCATCTCATCAGCAATCTGCCCGACCGCGATCTGGCCTACCTCGAAGAAGGTACGGAGCACTTTGACGAATACGTCGACGCTGTAGGTTGGGCGCAGAGCTATGCGCGGCTCAACCGCGAGCTGATGATGGACGCGATTCTCGAGGCGGCTCGCTCGGCGCGCGGAATTCCTCCGTTCACGACCACCGACGAGGTCGTGAACTGCCATCATAACTACGTCTCGCATGAAACTCACTTCGGCGAGCAGGTGTTCGTCACCCGAAAGGGCGCCGTGCGTGCGGGCCTCGGCGATCTCGGCATCATCCCGGGTAGCATGGGCGCGCGGTCATACATCGTGAGAGGGCTTGGTAACCCGGACAGCTTCATGAGCTGCAGCCATGGCGCGGGCAGGAGCATGTCGCGAACGGAAGCGCGGCGGCGATTCACCGTCGCCGACCATGAGGCTGCAACCAAGGGAATCGAATGCCGCAAGGACGCCGAGGTAATCGACGAAACTCCCGCGGCCTACAAGCCGATCGACGCGGTGATGGCGGCGCAGAACGATCTCGTCGAAGTCGTGCATACTCTGCACCAGGTCGTTTGCGTGAAGGGGTGATGCGATGTTGACGATTGACGGCTCGTCGGGCGAAGGCGGCGGCCAGATTCTGCGCACCGCGCTGGCGCTGTCGACAGTCGCGGGTAAGCCGTTTCGCATCGAGAATATTCGCGCTAGGAGACCCAAGCCCGGCCTTCTCCGGCAGCATCTTACGGCCGTCAAAGCGGCTGCGACGATCTCGAATGCAACCGTTGACGGTGCTGAACTCGGAGCGGGAGCTATAACCTTCACGCCGGGCAGTGTTACTCCGGGCGAGTTCGCGTTCGCCGTCGGAACGGCAGGGAGTGCAACGCTCGTTCTGCAGACCGTCCTTCCTGCGTTGCTCACAGCGCCTTTGCCTTCGAAGCTGATTCTAGAAGGTGGGACGCACAACCCGATGGCGCCGCCGTTCGACTTTCTCGTGAAGTCTTTCCTTCCGCTGGTCAATCGGATGGGACCGACGGTGACGGCAGAGCTCGAACGCTCCGGCTTTTATCCGGCGGGCGGAGGACGCTTCAGCGTCAGCATAACTCCCGCGGCGCGAATGATGCCGCTGCAAATGCTGGAGAGAGGCGCCATACGAAGTATCAAGGCGCGGGCGGTCGTCGCGAATCTGTGGCGATCGATCGCGGTACGGGAGGTAAACCTTGTCGGCCGTCTTCTGTCCCTCCCTGAGGACTCGCTCATCGTTGAAGAGATCCAGGGCGCCCTAGGTCCGGGGAATGCCGCAACAGTCGAAATCGAGACGGAACATCACACTGAAGTGTTCACTGCGTTCGGCGAAGTGAATGTGCGCGCCGAAGGTGTCGCGACCAAAGTAGCCCAGGAAGCTCGTGCTTATATCGCCTCGGGAGTGCCTATAGGCATTCACTTAGCCGACCAGCTTCTCATTCCTATGGCGCTCGCAGGCGCGGGAAGATTTCGCACGGGTCCATTGTCGCGTCACACTACTACAAACTTGGAAGTCATCCACCAGTTCCTCGACGTGGAATTTGACCTGCTCGAAGAACCCAAAAGAATCTGGACGATTTCGGTTGCGGGCACCCGCAACTGACTAACCCCTGTAGCTCAAACAACTCCAATTGATTCATGAGCGTCTCTTTGTGGATCGCTCATGATTCGGTCGGTCGAGGAATGTCGCACCTCGAGCCGTCCGCCAACACGCCGCAAGCAGTTCCCGGTTCGATTGCCTAGCAGCGGCAGGCGAAAGCCTTCCATTCGACGATCGAAGTTGCTGACTTCATCATGGAGGCTGCCAACGGAGCTGCAAACGCCGCGGCAAACCGTGCCGCCAGATGGAAAAACTGGGCGATTTGACACAAGCGGCAGAACACGAGTACGAACCATGAATGAGTATTTCGATGTAACTCAAAAAATAAATTAAAGAGAAAATCGATGCCGCAGAAACTTCCTCGAAAGGCCCTTGTTGCAGTTTCCAGCTTCAATGGCGCGCGGCGGCGTCGTCGGCGCCGTTTGCCATGGTCCGGCGATCATGCCGGTCATCATCGACTCCAAGACCGGCAAATCGATCATCCACGGCAAGACCGTGACCGGATTCACGATTGAAGGCGAACTCATCTTCCGAATCCTCGACAAGTTGAGAGCGGATGGAGTCGTTCCCGTCGTTGAAGTCGTCACCGCGGCTGGAGCGTTCTACGGATCGATTGGCGCCTTCGACGATTACTCGATCACTTCAGGCCGCGTGGTGACGGGCAACAACCCTGAGAGCGGCCGCAGTGCCAGCGAGCGCGGCGTGAAGGTGTTCGACAATCTGGAACTTGCTTAGTCCGGTTTGCCGTTGCCGATTCGCGGTAACAAATGTCGGGGTTCGTTAGACACGATCTTCAAATCGCGCAGCCGTCCGGTTGGCTCGATCAGCTCCAGAGGTTGCTCGCGCGGGAACTCGCGCCAAGCTCGCGTAAATTCCGCACTGCCTTACGCATAGCTACGATCCGACGATCGGCGCCGGATTGATCGCGAGCTGCCACGTCTACAACCAGTACGGCACCTATTTCGTATGGCTTCTGGCCGGCGCCGGACCGATGCCGTCCGCGCGCAAGGCATTGCTGTTTCTGATCGCGGAAGCCTTCACGTTGGCCGCATCGGTCGTCATGGCGCGTACGCTGGCGGAAACACCGTAGTTAATGATGCCGTTTCTGTTCGCACTGTTTTCACTTACAACCTACTTCGGAACCGTTTGGAAGCTCGGGCCTTCCTCCTCCTTATTGAGGTGGTATGCCTGAATAGTTTCTACGGCGTTGTTTTCGCGCCTGGGGAGATTGGCTGGGACGCGGCCGGAGCATTCGGCGGCTGTGTTATCGCATTCGGTGTACTCCTTCTATTTGACAATTGCCTGTGGCCCGACCCCGCTGAAGGGAACCTGATGGAGTCGCTGGCAACTAGTCTCGCGCATGCTCGTTCGCGGTTTCTCGAGGCATCAAGCTTCTATCTGGACAACCGGTCAGTGGCGCGTCCGCCATTCCCGCCCCCTACTTCCGCTCTACCTGTCCATATGACTCTGCTCGAGCAAGCGATCGCCGAGGGCGTGTCCGAGCGTCGCCGTGCAATCCCGCTTGCCACAATCACGCGCGTGGCGCGCATCGGTCTCGAAGTCGATCGCTTGATCATTGCAGCTCGTCAGAATGCGCCGGGAGAAATTCGGGCAATGCTGCGGCCCGAAATTGAGGCAAGCGTGGAAGCGATTGCGGCAACGTTGGACCAGATAGCCCGTCAACTGCCAACGCAGATCGCTGTTGGTCCGGACGGGCAGTCTTCCGAATCGCGGCTACGCGCGCGCGCAGCAATGGACGGCCTTGCCGCGCGCATGATCCAGCTCAGGCCGAAATACATCGCCACGGCGAGTTCAACGGATATCGAGAATACCGCGGACGTTCGCCGATTCACTGACTGCGCTGACCAGGCACATTGAACATCTCATCGATGAGCCTCGGCAGCCGCCCGCCAGGGTGTCGTCGGCTGTCGCTGTTCCGCGTCGGACCCAGGCTCCGGATCCGGCTGTTGTTCGCTATTCCCTGAAGGTTGGCCTATGCGTGGTGGCGGGGTTCATAGTCGGCATTACTACCCAGCGCGGCGACCTATCTACGATAATGATCACCGTATTGATAACCGCGCTTCCCACCGTTGGCGCGGCGCTCAACAAGATGATCCTGCGGATCGTCGGCGCGACAATCTCGAAGTGGTGATTGGCGAGTTGAATCAGTGGCTCACACAGATTCCCGGTCGCCCGACGAAAGCGGGTTCCCCCATTCCGATTCTTCAGCATTCGGAATCGGGTATTTGACGACCAGGGACATCACATCGCTTTTACATTCCATTGGTGCAGTATCCTGGATTCTCGGGCGTCTGCGGCTTCAGTGAACTACGGCCTGCTCTTCTGATCCGGCCAGCCCCCCGCTTTGAGGTGGGCCCGAACACACGGCGAAATCATTATTCCGAAATCACTTGGTGCGCAGCCGGCAATGCGAATTGCAGAGCAGATTTTCGTGACCTAGATTTTTGGCCCGACTCTTGTATATGCAAGCACTGGCCGGCGGAAGATGAAAAACTCCATTCAAAACTATGGCGACCAATTCGCGAACGGCCAAAGAAGTCGCGATTTGCGCGAATTATGGACCAATCAGGTTCATCGACGGCCTAACGATCCTTTTGGAAATCCGCTCATTTACTACCTTTTTCGGCAGGGCTGGGACGTGAGACCTGCGGCACAGTTGTTGTGCGGTCGTTTTTCACGCCTGACAACGCGGAGGGTTGTAGAGCAGTAATCGCCGCCAAAAATCGCCCACACGGTCGGACGCGCCTCCTCCTTGTTACCTCCTGAGCAGAAACAGCAACCGCCGTGTGGGCTTTTCATTTTGACAAGCCACTCGAGCGTTAGTCGCGATGAGTGATCAGATTTCGTCGAGGGATGCTGCAATAAAACGAATCGTCAAGGCAGGGCAATCATGGACAATCCAGGTACGCAAATCGATTCGATGGTGGGTTCGGCAGGCGATGAGCTTCGCGCTGATGCCGTCATGCCCGCACAATTTTACCCGGCGCGTCGTGGTTCGGCTTCAGTGGAACCGATCATGCGCCTGATGGGGGGCGTCCTGGCCGACGGGGTGCGCAGTTATCAGCGCAATTTCGAAGCGCAAACCGGGAGCAGGCGACAGGAATTCAGCGAAGCTCGGCGTTGGATTTTCGATACCAAAGAAGATGGACCTTTTTCTTTCGAGGACGTCTGCGAAACGTTGAATATCGATCCAAGTCGCCTACGTGAATTGATTATTCGCTGGGAGAAAACCCAACGCCCCGGGGATAAGCCGCGCATGATTCGGCGGTCCGCGGTCAAAACCGGCGGCCGGCTTCGATCGAGGCGGACCAGGTGACTAGCCCGCAGCGAGCTGCTGAGGTCTTCCGCGACAAGCCAACTGAGAAAAAAATTGTCGCACTGCGCGTTGACGGTCTGACCAAGCGTTACGGCAAGACCATCGCCGTCAGCGGATTGAATTTCGAGATCGGCGAAGGTGAGATTTTCGGACTGCTTGGCCCCAACGGAGCGGGCAAGACCACTACGATTGCGATGCTGGCAACGCAGCGCCGGCCCTCGTCGGGAGATGCGACGCTGTTCGGTCATAGCGCGCGCAAGGAGCAGCATCACGTTCGCCAGATGATCGGTTTCGCGCCGCAGGAGGTGTCGCTTTACCCTGCGCTCACCGCGGCGGAGAACCTGCAATTTTTCGGCAGCATTTATGGAGTGAGGCAGTCCGAGCTGCGTGAGCGTGTCGACGAGCTGCTGGCGCTGGTGGGATTGGACGCTCATCGCGACCATCAGGTCGGCATTTTCTCCGGCGGTATGAAGCGCCGTCTGAATCTCGCCGTCTCACTGGTACATCGGCCGAAACTCATCCTGCTCGACGAGCCGACCGCCGGCGTCGATCCTCAATCGCGCGAACAGATCTTGAAAATCATTGGCGGCCTGCGCGATGACGGCAATGCGATTCTGTACACCACGCACTACATGGAAGAAGCGGAGAGACTGTGCGACCGACTGGGAATCCTGAGCGAAGGGAAGCTGGTCGCGGTCGGCACTCTCGACGAGCTGCTGAGCGGTACCGAGTTCGGCGAGATTATCGAAGTGAGAGGACTGCCGGCTGCGATCGATCTTGCCGGGATGCAGGCCCTGGGCGGAGTCAGCCGCATCGAGCGCGCCGACGGCGTCGTCCGACTGTACGTAAAGCGCGCTACCGAGTATCTCTGGCCGCTTCAGAAAATTATCAATCGCTCCGATAAAAATGTGCGCATCAAGATTGCGCCGCTCAGCCTCGAGGATCTCTTTCTCCATCTGACCGGAAGGGAGCTTCGCGATTGATGCGCATCTTATCCCTCATGCTGGTGGCCGCGCTTCTCGCGGTCGCTCCGGCTCGGGCTGCGAGTCCGCTCGATTACACGCGCACCACTCTCGAGCAGGCGCGCGTGATCGTCGCGAGCAGTCAGACTCACAATGAGAAGTTGGCTGCCCTGTCCACCCTGTTCAGCAAGTTTCTCGACACCGACGAGATGGGTCAGGAGGCGCTCGGGCCGCACTGGTCAAGCTTCACGCCCGCGCAGCAGAAGGAGTTCCTCGGTCTGTTCCGCGAACTTCTCCAGCGGACCTACGTGCAAAAACTCCTGCTCTTCGAGAATCCAAACTTCGTCTATGCGGGCGAGCAGTCCACCGGCGCGGGCGCGGTCGTCGACACTAAAATCGTCACGCCACGCGATCAGTTCGACGTCACTTATCGGCTGAAACCCGCGGGCGATACCTGGATGGCAACCGCGATCACGGTCGAAGACGTGAGCCTGACTGCGAACCTCGGCAGTCAGCTCAACGATCTGCTGTCTCGCATGAGCGTCGACGACCTGCTCACCCTGATGCGGCGGAAATACGGCAACGCCGGCGAGGCGGCACAGTCATGAAGACAGTCGCCATGATGTTGAAGGACCTGCGGCTCATCTGCCGCGACCGTTACGGCCTGATTGCGCTGCTGGTCGTGCCGATCGTCGTGATCATGGTCGTCGCCGCTGCCACTCAAACCGACGAGGGCAGCAAGAGCATCCTGTTTCCTGTCGTTAACGAGGATCAGGGTCCCGTCGCGACTGCGCTGATCCGCGCCTTTCGCGAGCATCTTGATGTGCGCGTGGTTTCCCGCGCGACCGCGCAACATCTGGTCGCTGAGGCCAACGATGCTCCTGCCGCGCTGATCCTGCCGCCCGAGCTGAGCAAGCGTTACCTCGCGCAGAAGCCGTCGACCGTCGAGATGCTCACCGATCCCGCGCAGTGGCGAGAGCTCGAGGCGATCAAAGTGGTGATGCTGCTGGCCGATCGCGAGACCGCGTCGCTCGGCGATCCGTTCAGCCAGGAGCTGCTGAGCGTCAAGGAGCACAACATCACTGGCGACAACGTCTCGTTCTCGTCGCTCGAACAGAACATCCCGGGCTTCAGCCTGATGTTCGTTCTGCTCACTTTGATTTTCAGCGTGTCGCTCGCACTGCGCGAGGAGGAAGTGTGGGGCACGAGCGCGCGGCTATCGGTCGCTCCCGTGCGTCCCGCGTCTCTGCTTGGCGGGAAACTGCTGGCGCGCCTGGTTGTAGGTACGGCGCAATTGCTGCTGCTCCTGCTGTTTGGTCACTTCGTTTATGGGCTAAGGCTTGGCCATTCACCGGTCGCTGTGGTCCTGGTCGCGACGGCGGTGGTTGCCTCGATGACCTGCTTCGCCGCCGTGGTCGCGGCCTTCGTGCGCACGCGCGAGCAGGCGATCCCGGTCGGCTTGGCGGTGGCATTCGTGCTCGCCTCACTCGGCGGATTGTTCTGGCCCCTGTACGACCTGCCGAGATTGATGCAGCAGATCGCCAGCGCGCTTATCACCACTTGGTCAATGTCGGCGCTGCAGGACGTGATGCTGCGTGACAAAAGCCTCGTCGCAGTTTCAACCGAGCTGCTGGTACTGGTGGTCTACGGCCTCGTGTCGTTCCTCATCGCGTTGCGGCTCTTTCGCTACGGAGGGGAGGCTATTTCGTGATGGAGCTTCAAACCTTGCATAACTCTTCCGCGGCGTCGTTAAGGCGCGGAAAGGCAAAAACATACGCAGCTTTGCCACATTGGCGCCTCGTCCGCATGACGGGGCTCGCGATTCTATCGATCGTTTGCTTCATTTTGATCGGATGTTCCGGGCAACGTGACGCTTCGCATATGGGCAATGAGCAAGAGCGGGAGGCGCTCGCTTCGGACCTACCTTCTCCAAGCGATGGGATGGATTACGATCCCTGGGAATCGATCAACGACAAGACGTTCTACTTCAACTTCAATCTCGCCGACCATTACGCGATAAAGCCGGCCGCAAAGGTCTGGTCGCACCTACCAGAACAGTTTCGACAAAGTCTGGCCAACGCCTTCTACAACCTGGATATGCCGAAGCGATTCGTGAACAAGGTCCTGCAAGGCAGGCTGCCCGCCGCTGGCCTGGAGCTCGCGCGCTTTGTAGTTAACACGACAGTAGGAGTCGCGGGACTATTCGACGTCGCCTCGCGGCTGCATATCGAAAAGACTGACGCGGACACCGGAGAGACCTTTGCCCTTTACGGCGTTGGGCCCGGGCCTTACCTGGTCGTGCCGTTGTTGCCGCCGCTGGACGTGCGCGACGCGTTCGGGTTTGCCGCTGACTCGTTTATGGATCCGCTCTCGTGGTTCGTTACTCCGATTGGTGCCGACTTCGGGCGCAGCGCCGCCAAGCAAATCAACGAACGCGCGAATAACATGCAACTGTATGACGACGTCGAAGATAGCTCGCTCGATCTGTACGCCGCAGTCCGAAACGGCTACCTGCAGCGGCGCCGCAAGTTTATCGAGGACGCCATTCGCGATCGCGATCGATCCTGGGAACGCATTTCCCATCCTTCGGAGCCCGAATATCAATCGCCGCTCGAAGGGGATCCGAAATCGACGGAACCACCACCAGAGAATGACGATGTTGAAAACTCTATCAAGTGACTCCCGGCCACAGCTTGATGCGTCGCTATCGGCAGCAGATCGCTTAGATCTCAGGCCGCGGGCCTTTGCACCCACTGTTCAAAACCGGAGAGCGAATGGAATTCCGACAGGCTGTGCACGTCGCTATCCGGCATGAAGTCGTGCATCATGCGCGCGAGCGCGTTGCCAGGCCCTATTTCAACCACCTTGGTGACGCCGGCGGCGCGGCACGACTCCATACAAGCAGCCCAGTCAACAGTTTGTTGAATTTGGCGCGCCAACTTGTCCGCGCCAGCTTGCACGTCGAATAGCGTCGCACCGTCGATCCCGCTCAGCAGCCGAACACCGGACGGTATCTTGGCGGCCAAATGCGCTTTTGCCAGCGCTTGCCGGAACCGGCCGCTCGCATCGGCTAGCAGCGGTGTATGCGCAGGCACTACGACGGGAAGCATCGTCGTTCGCTTGGCGCCGTGGAATTGGGCGTCATGGATTACGGCAGCGAGTGCCTCTCTCGTACCTCCGACCACCATCTGGTCTCGACCGTTGACGATCGCGACATAGGCACTGTGCGCCCGACAGATCGCATCCAGGGTATCTCGCGAGAGACCGCGGATAGCCGCCAATCCAGACGGCTGAGTCGTCGCTGCGTCCATCGCGGCCGCGCGCTGTGCGGCAAGATCCAGGACGTCCGCAAAGTCGAGTAGTCCTGCGACACCCCAAGCCGCGAGCTCCCCGATGCTGTAGCCCGCCACTATCAGAGGGCGCGGCACCTTGCCGCCCACCACTACCCAAGCCGCCATCGCCTGGGTGCAACACAAAATCTGTCCAACTTTGTCGGCATGTAGCGCTTCGCTGCTTGCCTCGCGCACCAGTTGCCGCGGATCCTTGCCGTCCAGAACTGATTTTGCGGCGTCGAAAACTGGGGCTGCCTCATGCGCATCGGCCAGAAGATCAAACATGCCCGCATTCTGAAAGCCTTGGCCGGAGCAAAGGACGGCGGTAGCACTCACGAAGGCGCTTCCAAAGCATCGAGGAAAAGTGTGATCGCTAACAAGTCGGCACAGCCGCCTGGGCTTAGCTGGCGCGCGACGAAAGCTCGATGAACTGAGGCGGCTCGCTCGCGCCAGTCTGCGCGCTCGACGCCACCTAGCCGGAGAAACCCTGCAGCTTCTTCCTGCGCATAGCGCAAGCCTGCGGCTCCTCCGCGATGAAGCAGGTTGGTGTCCTCCATCGACGCCATGATTGCGAAGAAGCTCTGCACGTGAGCGGCCTCCGGATCTCCAGGTGCCAAGCGGCGGCCGAGGCGCAGCGCGGGCAGTCCGACCTCGAGTGAGATCGGAAATCCGGCTGCTGCCTGCGCCCGCGCACCGCCCGCGCCAAATTCGCGCAGCGCATTGGTCCCATGACTGTGCAGCGGGATGGGTCCGCGCAATATCGCATAGCCCCATCGCTGGGTTACGGTCGCGGCCAGAACTTTGGCGCGCCAATCCCAGCGAGCATGCGCCGACCCAGACCAAGCGGCACCGGCGGCCGCGCAGAGTAGCCCCAGACCAAAGATCGCGCCGCGATGCGTATTGATGCCCCCGGTAGCTGCCAGCATCGCACGCTCCGCCTCCACGCCAATTTCGCGCAACCCGTCCATGTCGCAACCGGCCGCGCCGGCGACGGCAAGCTGACCGAAGAACGGCGCGATAGCTATCGCGCTGGCTCTGAAGGTGCTCGCATCCATGTCGCTGTGACTGCCCGAATCCAAATGGCTCACTAGGCCCGGCTTGGGCCAGGTTTCGAGCTCCGCCAGCAATGCGGCGACCGCAGCCGCAGCCAGGTAATCCGCAACCCAGCGAGGCATGAGGCAGGTTGCGTGCTGTGTTGCTGCCGTCACGACAGTGACTCCGCAGTGCGGAACAGCGCGGCCCTGGTCCGGACCTCGACACCATCCATCGTCTTGACCAGCACCTCGGCAGTTGTGTTCGCAACGGTCTGGGCCAGCTCGCGCCAGTTCACAGCGGCGCCGTCGGCTAACTCTAATTCGCCGTCGAGACGCACCGGGCTGCTCGCGTCAAGTTTGAGCAGCCCCTCGACGAGCAATACAGCACGCCGCTCATCGGAAATCGGCCAGAGCAGATCAATGTCCGATCGATCGGTCAAATACCGCAGACCGGTCGTGTGCTGCCAAAGCAGAGCGCCGAACAGGCGCGGAATTATCGCTACAGTCTCGCCAAGGTCGAGCAGTCCTGCGATGACCGGCTGCCACTTCGCCGGCGCCGCACCCGCCGCGTCGCGCAGAGACACCGGCGGCAACGCGATCAAGGCTGCGTCGGAAGAGAAACTGAATGCGAGACGCAGCTTGCCATGACAAGGTGGCAACGGCAGCGCCGCCGGAACGTTATCTAATGAGTCACCAGCGATGCGTCTCCGCACGATCACCGGCCGACGGAGTCGCGCCCAGTCTGCTACCAGCGGCAGATCCCCGAGGCCGGGATGGCATCGGAGCATCGCGTCCCATGCCGCCGGATCCGCCTGCAGCAGATCATGTCGCCGCAACCTCATCACCTCTGCCCGGTCGCCTCTGCAATAACTCGCTTCGCGACGATCGCCGTCATGAGTCGGCCCTTGCGCTGCGCCCCGAGCTCATCGCGAGTATCCGTCGACGAGGCGTTCCTCAGCGTCTGCTCGAGCTGTTCATCTAGCGGCTTCTTCAGGTCCCAGATTTCTGCGACGGCGCCCATCTGGAACATGTGGTCGAGGCCCGGTGCGAAGACGGGACTGGTCTTCGCGAGCTCCTTCAGCTTTTCCTCAGGGAGCTTGGTGACGCGCGCCATCGAGGGCAGATCCATCACACTGGGATCGGCGCCCGGCAAGCCGACCAGGCAGTCGGTCGCGAGCGCTGTCGCCAGAAACGCGCCCGCTGCTGCCTTGCCATATTCCAGCCCTATCGTCCGATGTCCTAGCTGACTGGCGAGCAGCAGGCACTTGGCCAGGTGTGCGAGGTATTCGTTCAGGCCAATCATTTCATCGCGCCGCGCCATGAGCTGACCTTGCGTATCCACGATTACCAAAATGGGAGTGTCACCACCCTTCGCGACGACTTTCAGCACTTCCTCCGCGAGCGGCAGCACGCCGGCCGTTCCCAGTGCTGCGCCGTTCGCGACGCCGATCACAGCGATGGGAACGCCCTGCTTGCGCTTGCCGGTACCGGTAATCAATCCTGCCGCGCTGGTCTTCACATCGTGGCCGAGCGGAAACAAGCCTTTGAGAATTTCATCGAGCATCATGGTTGGCTTCCTTGATGCCGTTCGCGAGTGCGGTCAAATCCTTGCCGTCCATATCCCGAACTGCCGCGGGATCTTTGATACCGAGGATCCGCCACATTGAAACGGCGTCATCGCACGAACCGAGCTGCTGTTGACGCGCCGTCAACCGCTCCTGCTCCGCTTGCATCGTCTTGAGATCGAGGCTCGGAACCTTGGCGAGGACCGTTTCAGCCGCGGCGCGAAACCCGTCCATCGAGTCCTCGGCGAAGGCGTCGGCGCCACCGATCAGCCGCCGGTTTTTGCCGCCGTCGGTACTCCATACCAGCGCTTTGTCCTGAGCATCGAACTCCTCGACGCCCTTGTTCGTCTCGATTACTTCCGGGCCAGAGACGCCGATTCGCCCCTGTTCGGAAATCACGATGCGGGAACAGGTCGCTGCGGTCAGACCGGCACCGCCGAACGCACCGGACTTGCCGCCAACCAACGCGATCACGGCGACACCCGCGCATCGCGCCTGGACGATTGCCCGCATCAACTCGGCCACAGCAAGCTCGCCCGCGTTCGCCTCCTGCAGACGTACTCCACCGCTATCCAGCAGCAGCAGGACAGTTTGTGGCAACTCCTTATGATCGCGAGCCGCGCGCACCAAGCCCAGCATTTTGGCACCGCTGACCTCACCAAAGGTGCCGCCCATGAATTGGCCTTCCTGCGCCGCGATGAGGACATCCTTTCCCTTCAGCTTGCCGCGCCCGACGATGACACCGTCGTCAAATGCCGAAGGCAGATCGAACATTTTGAGATGCGGGCTCTGGACCCGCTCGGATGGTCCGATGAACTCCGTGAAACTGCCGGGATCCAACAGGCCCGCGACGCGTTGGCGTGCGGTCGCATCGAACCATCCGCTCTTGCCTCGGCTTGCGGTATCTTCCATCACTCGGCCTCCATGAGTGCGAAACCCTGCATCAGGCGGAGATAGACAGTATCCGGCCGAGCGCCGCCGTCATTGATGGAGATACGCAAGCCTCCCGGCGAAAACCGTTCGACGAAATCGGCGACCACCGCCTTCCACGTTTCGTCGTAGCCGGTGAGCGGCGTGGCAATGTCCACCTCACATTCCGCTCCTGGAATGACGCGCTCCAACAGCACTTCAAGGTTGCCTGATGCAACCACGCCGATGATCGCTTTGTCTTTCTTGCCCGGCAGTCGGGTCCGGGCTGTGTGCTTGAAACTCAGCGTCTGCATGGTTCGCATCTCCTACCAATTGCGAAACTTATTGGGCGGGTCGTAGAGATTCCCCGACCAATGCATCAGATCCTTGATCGATCGAGCGGCCAGCATGCTGCGGTCCGCGTCCAGCGGATTAATACCAAGGTCCTCGGGGCGGCGGATTATCTTCCGCGCGCGCAGCTTCTCGACGATCTTACGGTCGCGCCCGCGGCCTACGTCGGTGAAGCCTGCGATGCCGCGAATGGCCTGCTCGCGTTCTTCCGTCGTGCGGCAAAGCAGCAGGTTGGCGATCCCTTCTTCGCTGACGATGTGGGTCACGTCCTCGCCGTAGATCATGACAGGCGCCAGATCGAGCTTGAGCTTCTCGGCGAGTTCTATGCAATCAAGCTTCTCAACGAAGACGGGCACCATCTTTTCGCTGAAGGTCTCGACCAGTTGCACGACAAGCTTGCGGCCTCGCACAATCTGCGGATTGCCGTCGGTGGCCTCGCGTCCCGCCTTAAGCCAGGGCCCGGTTGAGTGGCGCCGGCCGCGCGCGTCCGAACCCATGTTGGGTGCGCCGCCAAATCCCGCGATCCGATCTGTCGTCACCGTCGAACTGTTGCCGTTGAGATCAATCTGCAGCGTCGCACCGATGAACAAATCCACTGCATAGAGCCCGGCAACCTGGCAGAACATCCGGTTCGAGCCCATCGAGCCATCGCGCCCAGTGAAATAAATGTCCGACCGCGCGCGCATGTAGGCATCCATACCCACCTCTGAACCGAAGCTGTGGATCTGTTTGACCCACCCCGACTCGATCGCGGGTATTAAGGTTGGATGCGGGTTAAGCGCGAAGTGCGTGGCTATCTTGCCCTTGAGCCCGAGCTTGTCGGCATAGGTCGGGAGCAACAGCTCGATCGCGGCAGTGTTAAAGCCGATGCCGTGGTTCAGCCGCTTAATCCCGTATTCCGCATAGATGCCCTTGATGGCCAGCATAGCTCCCAGAATTTGCGTTTCCGTGATGCTGGCCGGATCTCGAGTGAACAGCGGCTCGATGTAGAAAGGCTTCGGCGTCTCAACTACGTAGTCGATGCGGTCGCCCGGAATATCCACCCGCGGCAGCTTGTCCACCACCTTATCGACCTGGGCGATGACGATACCTTGCTTGAAGGCGGTAGCTTCGATGACGACGGGAGAGTCCTCCGTGTTCGGACCCATATAAAGGTTGCCGTCGCGGTCGGCGCTCCGGGCCACCGTCAACGCGACGTGCGGTGTAAGGTCGATGAAGTAGCGACCGAATAATTCGATGTAGGTGTGGATTGCGCCGAGCTCGATCTTTCCGGAGGTCAATACACGCGCCAGGTTCTCGCTCTGGGGTCCGGAGAAAGAAAAATCGAGTTTTTTGGCGATCCCTTTCTCGAACAGGTCGAGATGTTCGGGCAGCACGATGCCGGACTGCACGACGTGGAGATCATGCAGTACCTTAGGATCGGCTTTGGCCAGGCTGGCCGCCAGGAAGTCCGCTTGCTTTTGATTGTCACCTTCGAGGCAGATGCGATCCCCCGGCCGCACTACCGCTTCGAGCAATGCGGTCACATCGTTGGGTGCAACGATCTTACCCTTGGCGAACTTCCTGCCGGCCTTGAGACGATCCTCGCGAACTCGCCGCTCGCTTTGCCAATCAGCCATATCGTTCAACTCCCATTCAAGGATTACGGCTAACGCTGCTACGCGAATGAGAGATCGACGAGCCAGTCGCGGAATTGATCGATCCAGCGGTCTGACGGCATTCCCTGTTTCGCCATGCCGAACCCGTGGTTGCCGCGCCGGTAGATGTGCAGTTCAGCCGAACGTCCGGCGTCGGTCCAGTCGGAATAAAGTCCCTCGACCACGCGATACAGCAGGACATCGTCTTGCGCGATGCAGGTGAACAGCGGCGGCGCATCCTCAGGTATGGGCCTTCCCAGCGTTTCGCCGCCATAGATCGCCGCGACAAAGGCGAGCGGTGCCGCGCGTGGATCAAGCGCGACATCGACGACGAGAAACGCTCCGGCCGAGAATCCAATCATGCCGATCTTGGCCGAATCCACGTCCCATTCCCTGGCCCGCTCGCGAACGATTGCGACGGCGCGGCGCCCGTCGTCAGCCGCGACTGCACGCGCATCGCTGAAGAATTTCGCTGGCACGACGTCGCTCATGGCGCGGAAGGCAGTCTTTGCCTTGCGGGTCATGTCGATCCGCCCCATCATCTGCATCATCTCGGCGTCGTAGTCCGCCTGCGCCGCAGGCGTGCCACGCACCCGGTACTTCAGCAGAAAAGCCGTATAGCCATTCGCCGCGAGCCATTGCGCGACATCTAGCCCTTCATGCTCCCACGCCAGGATGCGCCAACCGCCGCCCGGGCACACGATCACGCCGGTGCCCTTCGGCTTGCCGTTCGTTGGCCTATACAGGGTGAGTGTCGGATCGGACACGTTGCGAAGTATCGCGGCGTCGCCCACGGTGCCCACCGGTGCGCGGAACTCCCCCTCAGGCCCAACACCCTCCAGCTTCGTCGGCGGTCCGTCCGGCCAGAGGCGGATAATGTCTCTGGGCGATATCACGGCCTTCGCGCCAATTTGGAAGTTCCTCTCGTAGCTCATTTTCTGTCACAACCTCTTGACGGTCTTGCCCTCTCGACGGTGGGACTTCTAGCTGACTGCGACTGTACAACCATCTGCAACAGCGCGGCAAAAGAAAAAGCAGGGGGCGATCTCTGCGCATTACGTGGCGCGCGCGGATTCTCAGATAGCGCTCGGAGAGAAAACGTCTACGGACCGATTGGTCCGATCGCGAGGCCGAGCGGGTGCGTTAGGCCCGTGCTGTTTCCTGTGATTGTGTAGATCGGGCGTACGTTACCGTGGCTGCCGGGTGCATAGGCGGTGATAGTTGTAGGCCCGGTCGGCGACGCAACATTTGCCACATATATTTTTCTGGTCGAATCGACCGCGATACCGAAAAACGGTTCATTTAGCTCCGTCCGCGAACCGGTGATAGTTGCGCTCGGCGCGACGTCGCCATTACTGCCTGGAGCGTAGATCGTTATGCTGCCAGCGCCTAAGGGACCACCTTCGAAATTCGTGACGTACATGTACCCTTTGGAATCAACTGCGATGCCCGCCGGGAAATTTAACCCTGTGCTATCACCGGCGATCGTAGCGGCAGGCGTCACGTTTCCGTTACTGCCCGCAGGGTAGACGGTGATTGTGGCTTCCGGCTGTGCGTTTTGGTTCACGACGTAGATGTTTCCTTCGGAATCGAGCGCGATGCCGGCGGGCCCGTCAAGCCCCGTGTTGTCGCCGCCGATGGCAGCGATCGGCGGGTCGTCGCCACTGCTGCCGGGGGAGTAAATAGCAACCGTGTTGAACTCGTGGCTGGTCACGTAGAGATTCCTGCTTGAATCCACGGCGACGCCGGTTGGGAAGGCACCCACGTCGATCGTCGCGCTGGGAGAAGCGTTCATGTTGCTCTTCGGTGGATATACGACGACGGTCCCGCCGGGGCCTACGTTGTTTGCCACATACAGATATCCGCTCGAATCCACTGCGATGCCCCAAGCTTCGAGGAGTCCGGTATCGTCGCCAGCAATTGTTGCAATTGGTGTGACATCGCCTTTGCTGGCAAGCGGATAGGCAGTTACTGACGACTCATCGGTGGCGAAAATTGCGGAGACGTTCACGGCGACTCCTGTCAGTTGAATCTTTATGGGCCGCTTGTGCGGAAAGTATTCAACTGGACCTCTGATGACGAGCGTTCCCTTTTCCTTCTTTCCTTTTGCGTCGCCGACGCCCGTAGGCGTGAAACTCACCGAGATTTGACAGGCTGAGTTGGGAGGCAGCGAAGAACAATCGTTGGTCTGCGAGAATGGTCCCGTCACTTCAATCTCGAGGGCGAGCTCAACATTGGCCGGATTCGAAAACGTGGTGGTCTGCGGTGCCGAGACCCACCCGACCTGAACCTTGCGGAAAGAGATGTGCTTCGAAGCGATCACGGCGGCCTGAGCGGGCACTCCAGAAATGAGGACTAACATTAAGCCGGCAATGGCGCGCTGGACTATGTTCACTGTTACCTGACCTCGCGAGTCTCCTACGACCACCTAAAAAACTTTTCCCATCATTAGATCCGGCTTCAAGTCTGGGACGGAATCTAACGTTTGGCAGCCGGCCGAAACTAGCAGCAAGCACAAGCTGTTAACAACCGCGAGGCTTTCTGAAGGGACGACTCAGTACGCGATTCGCGATCACCCAGGACCCGGAAAACGCCTCCGGTCATCCAGATTCGCGAAAGAATTCGGGTCGGTCCGGGTTTTGAGAAACGACGCCCAGAGATAACTTGACTTTTTACCTTGCGACGAGAACAACAAGGGTCGTGAAAGCAACTTCGTTTTGTCGAACGGCCGCGGTCTCAGCAAACGCACATCGAGTGCGTGGCCAACGGTCCACGACCCCGGGGGAATCCGAACTATGAGCGAAGCGGACAGAACGCCCGAGGCAGGTCGCACTGACGAAACGATTTCTCCAAGTGGTGCGGCGCCGGTCGGCTCCGGCGGGCGCTCCAGAACGACTTTGTACATTACATTGATAGCAGCCGTCGCGGCGCTGGGCGGCCTTTTGTTCGGCTTCGATACCGGAGTGATCGCGGGCGCGATGTTGTTCATCGTTCCCGACTTCCATCTTGGTCCCGCCCAGCAGGGACTCGTGGTCAGCGCCGTGACCTTCGGCGCGTTGTTCGGAGCGCTGGTCGGTGGAACTTCCTCTGACGCAATCGGCAGACGCTGGACCAACATCGCCGCCGGGTTGAGCTTTATCGCAGGTTCGATCTTCTCGGCGATCGCGGCCACCGTCGACGTTCTGATCGCGAGTCGCGTCCTCATAGGACTGGCCATAGGGCTGACGTCGGTAGCGGCACCGATGTATATCGCGGAGCTGTCGCCGGCACGCAATCGCGGCAAGCTGGTATCGCTTTTTCAACTGGCGATCACCATCGGCATCCTGGTCTCCTACATTGTCGATCGTGCTTTGGCGCCTGAGCATGCCTGGCGCTGGATGCTGGGTCTCGCATTTATCCCCGGCGCGCTGCTGGTGCTCGGAATGATCGCGATGCCTGAGTCGCCGCGATGGCTCCTGAAAACGGGAGCAGAGGAAGCTGCGCGACGAGCGCTCGCGCTGGTGCGATCTCCGGACGAAATCGACACGGAGGTGCATGAGATCCACGAGGACCTCGAGCACAATCGGCCGGCGGCGTGGAGCGAACTGCTGATGCCCGGACTTCGTCCCGCGCTTCTGGTCGGCGTCGGGCTCGCCGTTTTCCAGCAGGTGACTGGAATCAACACCATTATTTACTACGCTCCTCAGATCTTTCAGCGGGCCGGTCTGGATAGCGCTACCACCGCATTGGCAGCAACGGCGGGAATCGGCGTGGTCAACGTGCTGTCCACGCTGATCGCGATCTGGCTGGTCGATCGAGTTGGCAGAAAGCCGTTGCTGTTGGCCGGTCTAACTGGAATGACCTTGAGTTTGGCCGCACTCGGCTTTGCACAACGCTTCGCTTCAACGATCGGAATTGATCCGCTCACACTCGCGCCGATCACCGTAGGATGCATTGGACTGTATATCGTCTGCTTCGCCTTCTCGCTGGGGCCTGTCGTATGGCTGATGATCTCGGAAATCTTTCCGAACCGAGCGCGCGCGCGAGCTGCTGGAATCTCGACGGCAGCCAACTGGACGGCAAACTTTCTGGTCAGCCTTTCGTTCCCGGTTCTACAGGCAATGATGGGCCCATCGCTCTGGTTCCTCTATGCTGCGATGGGCGTAGTAGCTTTCATCTTCATAGTTGGTTACGTTCCCGAAACCAAAGGAAAGTCGCTCGAGGATATCTCGCGTCAGTGGAGGACTGGAAACCCATAGGCACCGCGGTTTCTTAACACCATGCCCTGGAGGAACCCGGTGTGAGTCACTCAATCTTCAGATCACTAATTGTCGCTTTCGTACTCGCCGGCGTCCTTACTGCGGCGCCCGCGCGGGCGCAGACCTTTTCAACGCCTTGGATGCACGCGACGAACCAGGATTGGGCCTCCGAATGGGGCGTACTCGATCCTATGATTTTGTTCACTCCTGAATCCTGGGCTCAGCTGAAAGGGGCGACGGGAGGTTGGGGTGGAGTGCGGAGTGACCTTTCCAACGCGGGAGTTTCTCTTTTCGGCTCCTACGAAAGCGAGTCCGCCGGTAACCCCGTCGGCGGAGAAGTGCACAAGTTCCGGTATACCCACAACATCGCGCTCGGAATCGCGTTGGATCTGCACAGACTGATCGGCCTCGAGGATACCTACTTCCTTGCGTCGGCGTCGGAACGCACCGGCAACAGTCTATCGAACGACATCCCTAACACTCTCCAGGTACAGCAGATCTTTGGACATCAAACGATACGACTGGTGGACCTGGCTCTCGAACATCTATTTCTTAATCAGAAGCTCGATGTTGTAGGTGGCCGCATCAACGCACTCGATGACTTCGCGACATCGCCATACTACTGCTTTGCGCAGAACCTTGGCTTCTGCGGCAATCCACTAAGTATCCCGACCAACGCCAATGTACCTAGTTATCCGGGCGCGGCATGGGGAATTCGAGCACGCTACCAGCCTACTCCCGAGTTCTACACGATGACGGGAGCCTACAATACGTATCACGACTTCCGCAGCGATAAATTCCACGGCGTTGATTTCAGCCTCCGCCACAATTCCGGCGTCGCGATCATGGAGGAACTCGGCTATTCGCCCAAGCGTCTGCGAGACGACGGCTATCCGGGAACCTACAAGCTCGGCGGTCTCTATGACTCCGAACCGCGGCTTCAATTCAAGACAGGCGAGATGCGTGGCGGGACCTGGCAAATGTATGTCACGGGACAGCAGCGACTTCTTCGGCGGCCGGAGGGCGCAACCAATCCTCATCAAGGTCTGTGGAGTTTCCTCGCATTCTCGTATGCGCCGCCAAAGATGAACACCGACGAGTATTTCTGGGATGCGGGACTATTGTACTTCGGGCTCATTCCGCACCGCGCCTACGACGAGTTAGGCCTGTTCGGAATATGGGGCCAGTTTTCGAGCGATCTCCGCGATGCTCAGCGCGCAGCTCATGAGCCGACACAGACGCATGAAGCGATCATCGAAGCCAACTATATGTACAACGTGACCCCCTCACTGACAGTGCAACCAGATATACAAGGGGTCTTCCGGCCCAATGGAACCGGCCTGATCAGCGACACGCTGGTCCTCGCCGTGCAGGTGACAATCGCGCTTTAGGAGACCTGGAATCACCAGGATGTGTGGGGACGGAGAAGCTGGCGGCCTACGGGGTCGTTCCGTGGCATCTTAATTTCAAGCGAGAAATTGATGAGTCGGCTTCGCCCCAGCGCTGGCCGAGCAATTCGTTGCGCTCGGACGCGATGAAAGAACTATCACGCGATTGATCGCAGAGGCAATCGGTCTTTTTTTTGCGGCGATGTGAACGTCGAGCACTCCTCTATACCAGTTAATACGAACTAGGAAGCACGTTTTGGCTTTCAGCCGGCGAGCAGCTTTCTTCAAAGAGTATGCTCAAGCGCGGCGCAAACTAATCCGCGCAATCCAATCGCGTGCCGCATACGTACTTCTGCGTAAATGACACCGCAGGAGGATTTCATGCAACCCAGGGTCTCACTCAGAGGCATCATCAAGACTTTAGGCTTTGCTGCCGCCGTCTTCATATCGCTGGCGTCAATGCCGCTGGCTGGTCATGCATCCAGCCATCGCGAAGCGCCGCTAATCACAACCATGCCGAAGACGGATGGCACCGACTTCTACATGTTCAACAGTTACGAGCCCGGCCGCGCTGGGTTTGTAACAATTGTGGCGGATTACCAGCCCTTGGAAGATCCGTTCGCAGGACCGAACTACTACACGATGGATCCTGAAGCGGAGTACACGATCAATCTTGATACCGACGGTGACGCATTACCTGAGATCTCTTTCGTATTCAGGTTTACGAACACTCTTCAGAATCTGACTCTTCCGGTGAATGGGCAGAATATCGCGATACCGCTCGTTAACGACGGCCCGATTTCTGTGGGTAGCACGGCCAGCTCGAACGTCCTCGAGACCTATACGGTGGAGATGCAAAGCGGAAAGAACCTCAAGAATCACGCGTTCGTCAGCAATGCCAGCGGTGGGGCAACGACATTCACCAAGCCCACTGACAACATTGGCAATAAGACATTCGGCAGCGCCGCCGAGTACGAGGCTTACGCCGACCAGTTCATCTACAACGTGAAAATCCCGGGCTGCAGCACTGAAGGCAAGGTATTTGTGGGCCAGCGTAAGGACCCGTTCGTGGTGAATCTGGGCGAGACGTTTGATCTCATCAACTATGCGAACCCGGTAGGCGCTCCCGACGAGGCCACCGATGCTCTCGCCGCTAAAAACGTAACTTCGATCGAACTAGAAATTCCCGCAAGTTGCATAACGCAGAGTCCCAGCCAACCAATTGTGAGTGGATGGACGACCGCGAGCGTACCGCGGACGCGCACGCTGATTGTCGATCCGAAGCACGGCAAGTCCAGCACACCTATGGCAGAAGGCAGCAAAGGTTTCGTCCAAGTCTCGCGCCTTGGCATGCCGCTGGTCAATGAGCTGGTCATAGGACTCAAAGACAAGGACAAGTTTAATTCAAGCCAACCTGTCGACGATGCGCAGTTCGCTCAATACGTCGAGACACCCAGCTTTCCTGCAATTGTTCAGGTGGTATTTCCGAGCGTCACGGCGCCAACTCTGTTTCCAAGGAAAGACCTTATCGCTACGTTCCTGACAGGTATCAACGGAGTGAATCAGCCGCCTGCCGTCGTGCCGGCTGAGATGCTTCGGCTGAACACCAGTACTCCCATTACGGCGATGGGTTCCCAGAACCGACTCGGCGCGCTGGGCGGAGACCTGGCCGGATATCCAAACGGACGCCGCCCGGGCGATGATGTCGTAGATATCACCCTTCAGGTTTCGATGGGAGCTTTGATTCACGCGGGTAGCTTTGGGTTTGGAACTCCCAGTCAGGCACCGTCCGGTGGCCTGCCGTTTACCGACGGCGCGCTCATTAACGACAGCTTCTTTACCGACGCCTTTCCCTATTTGAAGACCCCGATACCTGGATCGCCCAACGGAGCGATTCCCGAAAACAATGGTCTGCCGGTGAACGGCGCAGCCAACGGCGGGACCTGATTCGAGCCGTTCGGACGGAGATGGGGCTATCGTTATTCGGACCTTGCATCAGCGAATATCGAATGTCCCGCTCCGTCCTGTCCTTCTCAAACAACCAGGGGTTATAGAGATGAAGCCAGGAAAAGAAAACCACCGACCAATCACGGGAATAGTGGGCCTTGCCGCTCTTCTGCTGATTGGCCTTCTCGGTGTTCGACAAGCTAATGCGCAGAGTCCAACCATCGATCGCGACATCCTGCTTCTTCAGAAAATTTTGAAACAGCGGCCAGACCCCGATCTCTATTATCGCCTGGGCGATCTCTACGTCCAGAAAGGCCGGCAAACTGGCGATATCACTTATTTCAACTTGGGTGGAAATTCGCTTCGAGAAGCGCTGAAACTCCAGCCGGACCTTGCCCCCGCCCATCGCCACCTCGCATTCGTGCTGTACTCGTTGCACGAATTCGCCGGAGCCACGGCCGAGGCTCGCCAAGCTATCAAGCTCGACCCCAACGATTCTTATGCCTATGGGGTGCTAGGTGATGCTCAGCTCGAAACCGGCGAGTATCCAGAAGCGGCAGACACCTACAGCCGAATGGTTGCGATAAACGGCGATCTTTATTCCTACAGCCGGCGCTCGGGTCTCGAAACGATTCGCGGCGAAAGCGATCTGGCGATTGCAGACCTCAACCGCGCCATCGACGCAGGTATTCGAGCCGGCGAGCCGCCAGAAGCGGTTGCATGGGCACAGTACACACTCGCGCAGGATTTTTTTCTTTTGGGTAGGCTCGATGACGCGAATAGGTTAGGCGAGGCTTCGCTTAAGACATTTCCCAATTATCATCGCGCATTCGCAATTCTCGGCCAAGTGTCAGCCGCCGAACTGAAACTTGACTCCGCGGCGGACTTCTATCGCCGCGCGATCGCTGTAATTCCCCTTCCCGAATATGCGGTGGCGCTGGCCGACGTCTATACGAAAATGGGCCGCCAACGCGATGCCGAACTGCAGCGCCACTTGGTCGAATTCATCGCCCGACTCAACGTGCTCAATCAAGTCCTCTACAATCGCGTGGTGGTCGACTACTACGCTGATCACGACATCAACCACAAGCAAGCTGTAGAACTCGCAGCGGGGGAATATGCGATTCGCAAGGACATTTACGGCGAGGATGCGCTTGCCTGGGCCCTCTACCGTGACGGCCAAGCCGAAAAGGCGCTGCCTCATATTGTCGCGGCGCTCAGGTTTCGGACCGCGGACGCTCGCCTCTATTTTCACGCGGGGATGATCCTTCGAGCGGTCGGCCAGACCGACAAAGCCCGCTCGAATCTAGGACAGGCACTCGCAATCAATCCGCATTTCCAACCGCTTCTCGATGAAGCAGCAGCGAACGAATACGCGGCGCTCAACAAAGCGCATGCGAAACAGTACGCGGAGGTCAACGCTGATGCGCGCCATTAAACCTCCTTTGGCCGCTACCGCGATTGGCCTGCTGGTTTTCTTGTCGATGGCACCGGCTGCCTTCGCCCATCCGATGGGAAATTTCAGCATCAATCACTACTCGAAGATTATTCCCGGAGCGCATGCGATCGACGTCGACTACCTCATCGACATGGCAGAAATTCCGACTTTTCAGCAAATGCAGGAGAGCGCGATCGTCCCGAAGGTGAGCGATCCCAGTCTGGTGCCGTACCTTCAGCGTGAATCTGAAGTTCTAAGCAAAGGACTTACTCTGCAGGTCGACGGACGGCCTCTGATTCTTCGAACTGTCTCACGACAGGCTATCTTCCCGCCCGGCGCGGGCGGTCTGCCGACGATGAAGATGGGCTTCGTTTTTGTAGCCACTCTTCCAAGCCATCTGAAAAACTCGCTCGCCTCAGTTCAATATCGCGACGATAACTATGCGGGCCGCGCGGGTTGGAAAGAGATAGTTGCCGTGAATGGATCCGGAGCGGCATTGGTAAGCAGTTCGGTTCCGGCCAGCGATAGGAGCCTGGAATTGACCAACTATCCAACTGATATGCTGCATAGTCCGCCCCAAACGCTCGAAGCTTCGCTGTCGATCAAGGCCGCGCCGTTCGGTAATAAATCGGAACTCCAAGCAAATTCGGGATGGCTGACGACGAGCGGCGTCGTGGCGTCTGGCAAGGTAATTCTCAAGGCAAACAGCCAAGGCACTCCGCGCAGCGCGTTTACCGAGCTTATCAATTCGCAGCGCACTGATTTCCTATTCATGGCAATGGCCGCTCTGATAGCGGCCGTTCTGGGTGGGTTTCATGCGCTTGAACCTGGGCATGGTAAGACTCTCGTCGCCGCGTATCTGGTTGGATCGCATGGCAAGGCTCGTCATGCGGTGCTGCTAGGCGCGATCGTGACCGCGTCGCATACGATTTCGGTCTACGCGCTCGGCCTTATCACGCTTTACGCATCGCAATGGATCTTACCGGAACGACTCTACCCATGGCTGGGAATAGGATCGGGATTGATGGTTGCGGGACTTGGCTTCACACTTTTTATTCGCCGCTACCTCGCAACCGAGTTCTATACAGATGATGGTCATGCCCACGACCACGCTCATGACCATCGACATAACTGGTGGGGCGGACACGTTCGCCAAGTCGATAATCATTCACATAGTGATGTGATTGTGCACGAGCATAATCACGGCGGAGGACACAGGCATACTCATCGCGCCGAACATGAGCTGCCCCGCGTCACCCGTGAGCTCTCACTTAGCGGCCTGTTCGCACTGGGGATAACCGGCGGCATTGTCCCCTGCCCGGCTGCACTCGTAGTACTGCTTGGCGCACTCGCATTCCATCGCGTCGCATTCGGACTCTTTCTTATCGTCGCCTTCAGCGCCGGTCTGGCGGCCGTATTGATCAGTCTTGGCTTGGCGATGGTCTATGCCGGCCGTTTCATGAGCCGCTTCGGCGCGCAAGGTCCCTTGACCCAGCGTTGGTTGCCACTGGCCTCTTCAGCCGTAATCACCGTGATCGGCGTAACCCTGACGTTGCAATCGCTAATTACTGTCGGCGTCCTTCGCATCGGAACTTAACCTCAACTACTGACTGCTGCTAGAGGGGAGTACTTGGATGAATTTTGAAACAACTGCGCCGCTGGGAATCGCATTGCTAGGATTGTTAATGGGAATGCGGCACGCGACTGATCCCGACCATGTAATTGCAGTCACGACCATTGTGAGTCGCGAACGCCGCCTTACCGCAGCGGGCCGCGTTGGGATTGTATGGGGATTGGGCCATACGCTTACAGTGCTGGCCGTGGGTGCCGCGATCATAGTTTTCAAAATCGCGATCCCCATCCGGCTCGGCCTTGCAATGGAGTTTGCCGTTGCCATCGTGCTGATCCTGCTTGGCCTCGGCGCTTTTGCCAGTTTTATCCAATTAGTCGCGAGGCGGATCGTGGGGACGCCGCTTGCCGTCGATCGACCGCTAGTAGTTCATTCTCACGCACACGGTCACGGCTTCGGACCGCATCGACATCCACACGTTCATCTCGACTCGGGTGAGCAACATTCGGAGCAAATAGCCCTGAATCATGATCACGGCCTGCCGGCCGGCCCTATGTCTTCGTTTGCCGTTCGTCGGCCGCTATTACGTTCCTTTGGCATTGGCCTGGTGCATGGACTCGCGGGCAGCGCCGCGATCGCGCTGTTGGTCCTGGGCGCGATTCCGCAGCCGCTGTGGGCGACGCTTTACCTCGCGATTTTCTGTCTGGGCACGATTGTCGGAATGGGATTGATCACCACTGCTATCGCGACGCCCTTTGCGGTTGCAGCACAGCGGATGTCGTGGATGCATCGAAGCCTCGTCACGGGCTCAGGACTTCTGAGCTTCGGGTTCGGGCTATTCCTTGCCTATCAGCTGGGAATCGTCGATCACCTGTTCGGCGCAGCTCCAAGCTGGACACCGCGTTGACCCAGCGGCGGAAAGGTGATTTCTCCTTGCGCGTATGTAGCGACCATTTTCGATTCGCGCGCGTACGGTTGATGTAGTGAGCACCCTCTATCATCGCCATAGTGGAGGAAACCATCCGCACGTCCATCACCACGATGGCGCGGGTAAATCCCACCGCCACGACCATGAACACGAGAACGGAAGTCACCATTCGCGCGGTCACGGCGATCATGCTTATGACGTACATGGCAATGAAGCGGCGATCGTCGCGAGCGATCCTTATCGGCTTGAGCATTGGCACTTCGATCGTCCGTTCGAGGGCGTCGCAATCGTGCCTGTCCGCGATGTCGGGAACGATTCACCGGTAACAGTCTTTGCAGTTGTCAATCATGATCTGAACCGCTTGCCGCTGGCAGCCCGGCAAGCCGCCCGTCCTCGCCCCAATCTAAAATCGTTCCGTTCCAGATTTTCTCTGGCCTTTGAGTACGGAGGATCAACGTCGTCGTGCGCGACGGACGTGGCTATCCGAGCACGAAGCGGCTGGGGCCGTGCAGGCGTTTGAGATCGAGAGCCTGCTGTAGAGGACTTTGTCCATGGCGATTTCACCTTCGCGGATGTCGAGGGCGACGCGATGCTGCGTACAGATCTGTGCTGCACTAGCGATGGTGCCTCTCATTATACTGCTGACGGTCAGCCGCTCAGCCGCAGCCAACCAGCTACCTATCTCCGAGTCTGCGATAGGAACCGCGCAAGATGCCCTGGGCAGGCCGGTGACGAATGCGCTGGTGATATTGCGGGCGGCGGATGGTCGCACCGTCCTTCGCACCACGAGCGGTGACCACGGGCAATTCCAGGTGCGGGCGCAATTGCCGGGGACTTACGACCTGATCGTCCAAAAGTCCGGCTTCAAACCTGCCCGTCAAATTCTCGTCTTCCCCGCCTCTACCCGAACTTCCATTCATCTCGTGATGGAGTCCCTGCAGGCATTGACCTTGCCTGTGACCGCGAGCCGCGTCCATCCGCAGAATGGGCTGACCGCCACCGGTGTCAGCAAGTACACGTTCACTGCCCGCGACATCACGGGTCTCCCGCAGGCCGAAGCCACTCCGCTCAACCAGGTGTTGTTGCAGATGCCGGGCGTCGCGCTCGACCAGAATCAGGAGATTCACATTCGCGGCGAGCATGCGGGCATCCAGTATCAAATGAATGGAATCCTGTTGCCGCTCGACATCAACAACGATCCGACTTTCACGCAGCTGCTCAACTCGTATTTCGTAAAGAGCGTGAGTCTCATCGATGGTATATTGCCGGCCGAATACAGTTACCGGACCTCAGGCGTTGTGGAAATCAGCACCAAGAACGGATGCGATGACCCGCACAACGAGTTCACAATATACGGCGGCCAGCGCGATACGGCGCAGCCGAGTTTCCAGCTAGGTGGATGCAGCGGGAAGTTCAGTTACTTCCTGACCGGCGTCTACACGCACTCGAACCTGGGTCTCAGCTCTGCTACTCGCGGCCCGGATCCGATTCACGACGGCACCGACCAGGGGCAGGGATTCGCCTATCTCACCTACTCGATAAGTCCGACTACGCAACTGAGCCTGATCACCGGGATGACCGTCGCGCACAATCAGTTCCCCAACGTGCCCGGCGAAACGCCGAAGTTCACGCTAAGTGGCATCACTCCCGCCGATTTCCCATCCGAAGATATCGACTCGACCCTCGACCAGCAGGACTACTACGGAGTGCTCGCTTTGAACGGCGCGCTCGGCTCGAATGCCGACTACCAGCTTGCCTACACGATGCATTACAACCGCGAGAACTTTAATCCCGACGACATAAGCGATCTCATCTACCAGGGAATTGCACCGAAAGTATTCGACAGCGATTTTTCAAACTCGGCGCAAGGCAATCTCACTTATCGATGGAACGATCACACGTTGCGCGGCGGATTTTATTTCGGCGAGTACGGAGTCGAGGCGGACAATACTTCGCAGGTCTTTCCGATGAAGAGTGGCGTGCCGCTGACCGTCCCGGTTTCAATCACGACTGACCTCAACAAGATCAATTTGGTCTATGGTGTTTATCTGCAGGACACCTGGCAGCTCAACGAAAAGCTGAGCGTTAATTTCGGCTCACGATGGGATCGGGCAAGCGGCCTCGTCAACGACAGCCAGTTCAGTCCGACGATAAACTTCGCGTACAAGCCGCGCCGCGACACTACTATCCATGCCGGCTTCGCGCGCAATTTCCAGATACCGAACTTCCAAGGCATCTCGCCCGATATCGCCGCGCTCAACCACACGACCGGCGGTGTCGGCCCCGGCTTACCTCTGAACACGAGCCTTGACGCCGAGACCGACTACAGCTGGGACGTCGGCTACACCCATCAGATTACGCCGCAGCTGGTGCTCTCGCAGGACGGCTACTTCCGGATGGATCGCCACTATATAGATGAGGGCCAGTTCGGCTTCGTGCCCATCGACGCACCCTTCAACTACGTCAGAGGCTACGGCGCCGGCCTCGAAAACTCGATCACTTACAATCTTCCCAATCTAACTCTGCGAATGTCTTCGTATGTAGCCCGCGAGGAGGTCCGAGGCGTCGCCACCGGCCAGTACAACTTTCCTCCGGTGGCACAGCTTAACTACATCGATCAGCATTTCATTGTACTCGATCACACGCCGCTGGTAGGTGGCTCCGGCGGCGCCGCTTACCAATGGAAGACGTGGCAGTTTACCCTCGACGGGCTGTTCAGCAGCGGTTTGCGCGGCGGCTTCGCGAACCGCACTCAACTGCCGAAGGTATGGCAGTTCAACCTGAGCGCCGCTAAATCCCTCGACGTGCCGCTCCTCGGTCACATCGAGAACCGGGTGGTCCTGCTCAACGTCTTCGATCGCATCAATCTGATTCGTCCTTCGACCGGCATAGGAGTTTTCCAGTCCGCCTATGGACCGAGGATCACGGTCTACGATGCGCTGACGATTCCTCTGCCCGCGATCTAGAGGAAGCGGTAGAGATCTACTTCTTGGTTGCGGGCAGCGTCAGGATCTCAGGCCAGCCTGGATTTTTGCTGGATCGATGATGAAACGGCGATGTTCGCGCTTCACTACGCCTTCAGCAACCAGCTTCTTCAGGGACTCGCTCACTTTCGGGCGCGAAGACTCGACCAGGTCCGCGATGTCCTGACCGCTCAGACTGAGATCTATGATCATCCCGAGCTCGTCTCGCTGACCGAACTTGCGGCCGAGATCGAGCAAGGCGAGCATGATTTTCTCGCGAACGGTTTGACGGAGAAAGTTTGAATGGCGCTCCAGAAGCGTCCACCATCGACCCATCGTCAAATTGAGGGCTTCATTGAACTCACGAAATGGAATGCCGACGATGCCCTCCACCAGCGCGGTTGGGCCTATCAACCCGATTTGACAATCCGTGAATGTCTCGCAGGTGAGGTTATGATGAATATCTGGCAACAATGAAGGAATCTCGATCACGTCACCGGGTCCCAGTACTTCGAGCAGATTGCGTTCCCGTTTTCGATTGAGGCAGACAAGCCGCGCGATGCCCGAGAGCACGATGTATACGGCGTCATCAGATTCCTCCTCCTGGTATACGACTGAGCGTTTGGAAAACTGCCGAATTTTCATCCTCGCGCGCAAGGCTTCCAGCTTGCGTGAAGACAGGCCCGAGAGCCCTTGCAATTTCCCTAAATCTTGAACGCTGACTGCGCGAGGTTGAGGGGGCCTCGCCCCACTGTGCCTGATGGATTTGCCGCGCGACGATCGTGGTGCCATGGAACGAAGATTGAACGATCTCGGTTTCCCTAAGCCTAAATTTTGCGTCCGATGAATCGCCAACGTCGAGCGCAATCGCCGGATGTAACGACAATCGGTGCGACAAGACAACTGAGAATCTGTTCCCTTTGTTACAAAATCGGCCTTGAACCCAACTTTATTTCACTTAGAAGATGCTCCTCATTCAGGCTTATCGGTTTGGGCGCCGACAGTGGATATTGCCCGACCCTTGCCCGGTGCGATTTTGAATGAGAAGAAAAGCGCACGAAACTGATCTCGACAGACTGAGCCGACTCAAGGCTTTGTCGTGGCTCTCTCCGTCTGAGCTGAAACTCCTGGCGAGCGCGCTCTCGCTTTCCAATTACAAACGACACGCGTTGATTCTGCGCGACGTAGCGGTGGCTCAGGGGGCTCATATTCTGTTGGCAGGAATCGCGCGGATCAACTGCCGCACCTCGAGAAACGAGCGTGTCACGGTAGCGCTGCTGGCGCCCGGACCGATTCCCAATTTCCCGGCGCTGCCTCTCAGTCAATCCGGTTTTCAATGCGAGGCCTACAACGATTGCCGCGTTGGAACTGTGAGCTGGGCTGATTTCGGCGGTATTACTCCCAATGCTCCCGAGTCCGCCTTCAAACAATTTCACAGTAACGATTTGAAGCACTGGTACCGCCTCCTGCTGCGCAGCTCGAGTTTTCTGAACCTTGGCCTCCACGAACGAATAGTCACTGCGCTGCTGGAACTGTGCGCGGACTTCGGAGTCGAGGAGTCACGCGGTACGCTGCTGCGCGTGCCCTTCAGCCACAAGGACATCGCCAACCTGATCGGAGCCTCGCGTCCAAGAGTTACCGAGCATCTGGCGCGATTGGAGCGCGAGCAGTTCGTGATACGCCAGGAACGACAGATGGTGGTGCAGGTTGCCAAGCTTCTCGATTCGATGAAATCTCAGGCCGCCGCGAATGTTTCGCGGATCGATCCGCGACGCTCCAGAAGGACGAAATAACCAGCGGACCCTGGTTATGAGTGGGGAAATCGGGGAACTGGCCAGCCCGCACAAGCTCGGGACTCCCTCGCATCTGTACCAGCTCACGCTCCCCGCTGCGTCTTCTTGCCTTCTTAGAAGAAGACAAAGGATCGGACTACGACGTTTCTGCGACAAGGCGCGTCTTCGGGCGCGGTCGGGTCGATGCAGGCGCTGTGGAATGACCAGCGCGAGACCGAGCCGTCGGTGACCGAGTCATAGCACTTGAGCATCGAGACCTCGGTCGGCTTCTGTTGGGGAAACCAATACCACTCGTGATTGGGGCGGTAGGTGTAGCGAGTGGTCTCGCCGACGCGGTCGTCGTAGATGCGATAGTTGGTGATGTACGGCTGGTCGGCGAAAGAGGGCCACGCGCAGAGCACGAAAGGATTCTGGCGCACGGTCTCCATCGGCTTGGCGAGGTTGATCGACAGGAATCGCCGCGACATCTTCGCGTCGGCCTGCGCCGGCGTGTAGTGCTGCTCGCGCCCGAAGTTGCGCAGGTTCTTCGTGAGCAGCTCGCGGCATCGCACGCGGCCGCTGTTGTCGTTCAGGTCGTTGTGCACGATGTAGGCGTAGTTGGCGTTCACTCCAGGGTTCTTGTTGT
>Ga0210393_10000068_pt1 | contig 123830 bp, 86 predicted proteins | sample IncBWC27OmetaG_FD_160068 | JGI IMG/M metagenome (GOLD analysis project Ga0210393, IMG submission 160068) | Forest soil microbial communities from Barre Woods Harvard Forest LTER site, Petersham, Massachusetts, United States - Inc-BW-C-27-O ... | reverse complement strand
GTAACGCGACGGATGTGCATCACGATCCCATATCCGTGCATGGAACCGAGCTGTGAGAGTGTCTTGAGGATCAGGAGGTCGAGCGCGCCTTGGAGGTCATTTTTCGCCATAGCTCTTACCCTAGACAACGAGGGTACTAAGAAGCGTAGCGCTGGCTTACCCTAGATGTCAAGGGAAGATGAAGGTGATGAAGGTGACTATCTGTCCAGATCAAACTGATTGCCTCACCGGATTGTAGTATCCGGGAAGTGCGAATGTCCGGAAATCCCGATTGGCGATATCAGTAAGATAACCGACAAATACGCTTTGGGCCTAGACGATCGTGAAATGCTTGTAGGCCAGCCTTTTTCTGCCCCCTCATTCTCCCGGCACTGCTTCAGGCTAATTCCTGCGTCCGGCAGGTTCGCGTCTTCTGCTTTCCCGATTCCGCCCTTACCCCACTTGGGTTCCCTCCCATAAAGCAGCCGCCCGCTTTGGAAGCAGAAGCCCTCGCTCCGGGTGCCCCGGGAAAATGGGGCAGAAAAAGCAGACACTTTCATGTCCTACTTATGATGTTAAGTGGAATAGGGTTTTTGGTGGTTCCCGCGTTGACGGTTGAGTCATTAAAGCATGCCTTGAGTCGAAGCATAGGGTCTTCGGGTTAGCTTCAGCTGGTTCTCAGGGCAATCATCGGGTCAACGCGCGAGGCTAGTCGCGCTGGAACGTAACCAGCAACCACTGCTGCCGCACACAGAAGTATAATCACGCCGGAGAAGATCACAGGGTCCGTCGAAAAGAATGACGCAGGGGCCTCTCGCGGTTCTGGATCAGGATTGCGATACAAAGCTGCTACCCTTCTTCGTGAGACTTTCGGTCGCACTGCACCGACTTCGTGCAGGTCGGTCTACGATCCATCGGTCATCGCGTCTATGCCTTGGTTGTCGATATTTCGGCCACTTGGTCCAACGTTGTTGCCGATGACGAAACAATCGGACAGACGAGCCGGTTGAACACGCTTCGCGCCATGCGCGTGCGGCGGTGGTACCGCCAAGCTGAAGCTAGATCACAGCGACTGCCCAAGCCTTTTCTCCAGCGCAGCGCGATACGTTCGGCTGATGCGCGACTTCGATCCACTTTTCATCACGACTTCGAACTCTCCGTGCGAGATCGGCTGCAAGTGCGACACGCTCTCAATATTGACGATGGCGGACCGGTGTATGCGTACAAATCGCATCGGGTCGAGTTTTCGCGTCAAGTCGTTAAGCGCCGCGCGATAGAGCACTTCTTTGGCGCCGACGTGCAGGGTTACGTAGACACCTGCGGCCTCAATCCACTCAATGTCCACGACACGTATGAATCGCGTCGTGCCTGCGGCCTTCACCACCAATCGATCGAGCCGTTGTTCGCGGTTCGGCTCGCGCGACACCATTTCTAGGACACGCATTCCGAATTCGCGCATTCCGCGATCATCGAGGCGCGCCTTGATGCGTGCCATCGTTGCTTCGAATCGTTCGTCGCTGAAAGGCTTTAGCAAGTAGTCCAGCGCGTTGGCCTCGAATGCGCGAATCGCGTGTTCGTCATAGGCGGTGACGAACACTGTCAGCGGCAGATGCTTGGCGCCGATTGCGTCGATCACGCCCAGACCGTCCAACTCAGGCATCTGTACATCGAGAAAGAGTATGTCGGGCCGCTGCGCTCGGATAATTTCGACGGCCGCTGCGCCATTTTCGGCTTGGAGAATCGTTCCAACCTGCGTGTCTTTATGCAGCAAATCGAGCAATCGCTGGCGGGCAGGGAGTTCGTCGTCCGCGATGAGCACGCGAATCGGCTCAGCGTTGCCAGACGTCACGCACGATCTCCGTTCACCGTTCGAAAGGGCAGTTCGACTTCGACCTCTGTGCCACCGCCTTCCCGGTTTCGAATCGCAAAGCGACTTCGCGCATCGGGATAAAGGCCCGCGATCCGTTCTCGCGTCGCCGTTAGGCCCAGCCCCGACGATTTCTGCAGATTCCAGCCTGCAGGCAAGCCGACGCCATCGTCAGCCACACGAATCGTAACGCGTCCATCGACGCATGCGGCCGAAACCTGTACAGTTCCGCCGCTCGATCTCTGGGAAACGCCGTGTCGAATTGCGTTCTCGACGAGCGGCTGCAGGAAGAGCGACGGTACGGATGCGGTTCGGGCTTCTGGCGTAACGGCAACCTCAATCTTTAGGTGCTCGCCGAACCGAATCTTCTGGATCGCGACGTAGTGCTCCAGAAATTCCATCTCCTCTGCGAGCGGCACTTCTTGTTTGTCCTTCGATTCGAGAGACAAACGCAGCAAGTCTCCCAGGTGTTCGATCATGGCCCGCGCAAGCCTTGGGTCACGTTCGACCTGCGACGAAATCGTGTTCAAGGCGTTGAAAAGAAAGTGCGGGTTGAGCTGCATACGCAAGACGTTCAGTCGAGCTTCCGAGAATTGGCGCTCGAGTCGTTCGCTGCGAAGTTCACTCGAGACGTAGCTCTGGTTGTAGCGATATGCCTGCCATCCGCCGGCAATCACCCAGTAAATCAGCAGGTTCCAGAGAAACATGCCGCGCAACGCGTTCGGGAATGCCCGCGCGTCGAACAATGTGGACCAATGCTGTAGCCCGAGCAGCGCGCGCATTGCGATCAGCACGTAAACGAATAGGGAGGTGCAGAGAACGCTGAGGACTACGTGTGCCGCGACTCGCCGGCCAAGCTGCGTCGCGGAGAACGGCAGTCGCGCATCAACCGCGATGATCAAGAACGAGAGAAGTCCCCACGACCACCACATTGCCAATGCCGAAAGCACAGCCGCCTTTCGCTGACCTGCCATTCCCAAGCCCGGCAGAGCAAAAATGAGACCGATCGAGGTCCAAAGCGCGGCCGCGAATAAAATCCGCCATGCCCAGTGCCCAAACCGTGTGTCTGCTTCGTAAGTCATTCTCTAACGCCCACTCGCTGACAGACGCTGTTTCCTGAACTGCCCATACAAATTCTTCCTGCATTTAAACAAAGATGCAACCTAGCCAGCCTCGCGGCTGACGGTTGCGCCTCACATTTCCATTCGCCAGTTATTTTCCCGCGAACTTCAGGCCCTCTATAGAGTCAGGTCGCAGAATCACGCCGATGCCATAGAAGTTGCTTGCGATGGCGACCGCTACCTCGTTTGCTCCGGCAGTCAACGGTAATTCGAACGAGCCGTTGGTCAGCGCCAAGCGGCCATCCGGATTCTTTCGTGCACTCGCTGGCATGAACAAGTTTTTATCGGCGTAAACTTGCTTGCCGTTCACGAAAACCCATACTTCACGCACCCAACCGATCGACGTGTGGATCGTTTGCACCTTGTCGGAGTTGATGGTTGTCTTGATCCACGCCATCGAACGCTTTGGACGCTCTAACGGGAGTCCGTATTCGCGTGTTACGTCGATCAATCCGCCAAGCTCAGCAGTGATTGGCTTCCATTCTGCCGATGCGGCCGGCATCTCTGAGTAGCTGGCATCCTTTCCTGTCGGAAGTTCGGACACAGGCGAGAGTTGCCAGTCGCGAACGATATTGGAGTCTTTCGCGGTGGGATCGGCCTCAGCTTCCGGCGACAAATTTTCCGTCGCACCAGGGATCACGACGACATTTGCGAAATATCCTGGCCCCGACAATCCGATTGAGCCGTCGTTCGCGTCGCCTTCCAGTCGGCCCACTCTCAAAGTCGGCGCGGAACTGTGGTTCACGTACATGTTCATCCGCTTGCCTGAAATCACAAGCTTGACGTGGTTCCACTCGCCGTCACGGATTGGCGCGGGTGTTTGATACTGTGGAAAGACATCCCAAAGCAAGATGTTATGTGTTTCCGGAGCGTACTGGAGGCAGTCGGGAGCTTCCGAGCATTTTCCATTCGGCCGGAAATAGAACATCTCGAAGGTCTTGTCGTCCTGGCGGTGGAAGATCATGCCGGTTCCCATCACCATCGGCTGCACATCGAACTCGATCGTGCCGTCTTTCAAGGTAACGTTTTTCGCGATCGCGAACCCGCCCTGGTGTAGGGCGATCGCGTCCATTCCTTGAATCTTTTCGAATGCGCCTGACTCGGTCTGCCAATAGTCCGCTATCATCGGCACCTTGATGGGCGCCGAGGCCGCCGGAGTCTGAGCCGTGCCGCCGGCTGGATTCGTGTTAGAGGCTACCACGGAGCCTGCCAGCCCCGCGACTCCTGTTGTGAACAGCAGGAGCGCCGTTCGTACGCACCGGCTTTTCGAAATTTTGTTGAGTAAAATGTTGAGTAGGTTGTGAGGTCTAACGGATGTGCTGGGTACAACGTCATGGTTTCTCATGCGCGCAGCCTAGGCGGCGCCATAAGCTGCGTCACCTGAATTGTTCTGAAACGGACTACCGCGCCGCAAAGCGGACGAGCGCGAGTTCGGTTGAGCGCTTCAAAAGTCGTCGTAGTGGAACGAGACTTCGCCTTCACGGCAACCTGGTAGGCCGACACATGCTGTTCGAAGAAGTTGGTCAGCTCCTTCACGTCCTGCAACTCCATAAATCCGAACGAGTGGCGAGACCCTAGATTTGTTCGGGCCAGCCGGACAAAATGGTCACTGGGGGCTGCGTGGGACGGCCAAACGAGCGGCGAAAATCGAAGCAAAGTTCTCCTGCATTAGCTCGACAGAGGTCCAGATAATCGTGCCGGCCCGTCGAGCCTATGGGGCGTGGAATGGCTTACCCTGGTTTTGGCGCAGGGCCGGCGAGTGAAAGTCCTGCTGGTGGTGAAATCTGTGGGGTCCAGGGAACGGTTGTGCTCCAGTGGTTCAAGCGCCGTCGGGCCGGGGCTCTCTTCCCAAACCGGTTAGCCGTTGCTCCGGGGCCCAGGTGTGAACGTCTGGCCGAAGGTTTTCAATTGCTTTGCTTAATTTGACCGCAATGCAACCATCGGATCGATCCTGGATGCCTTCCAGGCGGGAATATACCCAGCGATTGCCGCAACCCCGATCAGAAGCGTTCCCACCTCGATAAAGGTCGCCGGGTCGCCGGTCGTTATCCCGAACAACAGGCTGACAAGCCCGCTCGCCAAAACTCGCGACCCTATCATTCCCAATACCAGCCCCAACTCAGCCATTACCAACGTGCGGAGAACGATGCCGATCTGCACGTCGCGGGGGGATGCCCCCAGCGCCATCCGAATCCCGATTTCCTGCACGCGTTGACTTACCGAAAACGAGATCACGGCGTAGATCCCCAGGGAAGCGAGTATCAAGGCGAAGCCCGCGAACCCGGCCAGCAACAACACCAGGAATCGCCGCGGAGAAACCGCCCTGTCGACCAGATCCTGCAAATTCACAAAGTCACGGACCGGCAGATTGCGGTCGAGCGGCCGGAGAGCCGTTCTAAGTCCCGCCGCGACACTGTCCGGTGGAAGCGCGGTTCGCACCACCAGTTCCATGGCCGCGTAGTCCGCGGTTTGCCGCATGGCCAGATACATCTCCGACCCGCTCACCTTTTCGAGAGCTTCATGACGGACGTCGGCGACTACACCCACCACTCCGACGAACGTCTTGCCGTCCACGGTAATCATCTGCCCCAGCGGGTTTTGACCAGGCCAGAGTGTCCGGGCCATCGTCTCGTTGATCATCACCACAGGTTCGCTCGTTGCGCGATCCCTCTCTGTGAAGGTTCGGCCCGAACGCAACGGAATTCCTGCCGCCTCGAAATACCCGTCGCTCACAATGCGAACGAATGCTTGTGGTTGCTGGCCCTTCGCGTAAACCTGTCCTTTGGCCTCGATAGCCCACCCGCGGTCGCCGCCCAGCGGCAGCACATCGGTAATCCCGGCGGCCCGAATACCGGGAACCGACCGCGCCCTACGCAGCACCTCGTCGATAAAAGTGTTTTGGTGCGGATAACTCGTGATCTGGAAGCTCGGGTCAATCCTCAGCGCAGCCGCTCGCTCCGGTTGAAATCCCAGATTCACGTCAAGTACTCGGAGAAAGCTCCGAATCAGCAGTCCCGCACCGACCAGCAGTATGCAGGCGAAGGCGAGTTCGGAGATCACGAGCCCATCGCGGACCCAGGCATGGCGCTTGCCGCCGCTCGATCCTCGGCTGGCATCTTGCATGCCTTCCCGGAGAGAGAGTGCTGTAACCCGTAAAGCTGGCAGCAGGCCAAAGAGCACGCCGCAAGCGAACGCCGCAAGCAAGGTGAAAACCAGCGCGTTCCCATCGATCCTGACGCTTTCGAGCAAAGGAAGGTTGAATGCATGGAGATGCGCCAGTTCACGCGTGCCGGCCACTGCGAGGAGCAGCCCCAACACCGCGCCGCAACACGAAAGCGCCACGGTCTCCGTAAGCATCTGCCGCAGCAAGCGTAGGCGTCCCGCTCCCAGCGCCGCCCGCGTGGCTATCTCCTTTTGCCGCGCGCCCAACCTCGCCAGTTGTAAATTCGAAAGATTGGCGCACACAATCAACATTACTAACCCGACAGCGCACGCGAGCACGAACAGAGCCGGTCTCACTTGTCCGCTCACATGCTGCTCCAGCGGGACCAGCCTCGGATCCATTGCGTTCCGTTCCGGATGCTGGCTCTCCAGTTGTTTCCCCAGCGTCATAGACTCAGCCTGCGCGCCCACCAGCGTCATGCCCGGCTTCAGTCTTCCAATGATCCACATCGTGTTCCCCTGGGGTTTTGTTTTGTCCGTCAGCGGCCAGGGGATGAACAGATCGACCGGTGTTCCTGGGGCAAAGATGCTCGCGAAATCAAAGGATGCTGGCAGCACTCCCACCACCATCGCGGGCTTGTTGTTCAACAAAAGTTTCCGACCCACGACGCTTGGGTCGGCGGAAAAATGCCCCCGCCAATAGCTGTAGTTGAGCAGCACGGCCGGCGGCGCCGAATATTCCCCCTGGCATTCCTCGGTGGTGAAGGATCTTCCGATTGCGGGTTGCACACCCAGCAGATCGAAGAAATTCCCGGTCACGGCAACGCTCGTGAGACGCTCTGGCTCGCCGATTCCAGTAAGTTCACTGTCCCCCGCGCGGTAGTACGCGGACCAACCCGCCAGATCGGAGAATGATTGGTTCAACTCCCGGAAGTCCGCATAGTGTTCGGTTTGGGTGTTGAAGTTATTCTCGCCGTTGGCAATCCATACCAGGCGTCCTGGATCGCGAAAGGGGAGTGGCCGCAGTAGCAGCGCATTGACCACACTGAAGACCATGGAACTGGCTCCAATGCCGAGTCCGGCGATAAGAATTGTAAACGCTGTGAAGCCGGCATCGCGCCGCATGCCGCGAAACGCGTACTGTAGATCTTGCGCGAGATCGGACATCCAGCGCGCGATCCAGGTGAAGTGAGCTTCTTCCGAAATCTGTGTCATGTTGCCAAACTTTCTGTACGCTGCGGCAAAGGCTTCGGGCTCGGATATGCCTTGCGCGACCAGTTCATCAATCATTGACGCAATGTGGAATTCCATCTCCTCCGACAGCAAGCAACTCCTTTCGCTGCGCTCCAGCCAATACCGTAAACGCCTTCGAAAACGCTTCCAAATTGAACCGGCTTGCATGCGCCCCTCCAATCTGAATTAAGCGAACCCCATGATGCGGGCTACCGCTCCCGTAACCTTCCGGTAACGGTCAGACTCTTCAGTCAGATGTTTACGGCCGTCGGCGGTGAGCTTGTAGAAACGAGCCCGCCGGTTGTTGGCCGACAGGCCCCATTCACCCTCGATCCAGCCATTCAGCTCGAGCCGCTGGAGAGCCGGATAAAGAGAGCCTTCTTCGACGCGCAGCAGATCGTCGGACAATTGCTGAATCAGTTGCGCGATCGCATAGCCATGCAAATGGCCGCGCATCAATATTTTGAGAACGAGCATGTCCAGCGTTCCAGGCAAAAGGTCGGCTTTCGGCTTTTCAGTTCCCATAGACTGTCTATTATAGACGATGAACTACTCGCCGAGTTAGGCTGAAATTGAGCACTTCTTGATAATCAGACAGACTTTGGGAGAGATGTCCGATTTCGCTACGATTCTTCCCGAAAGTGGACACCCGGTGAAACGCTCCCGTTGTCGACAAAGCGCTAAATATAGATAGCATTGCAAGTTAGAAGTGAGGAAGGTTGGAAGAAAACGTGCCTGTAGGAATGTGCCGATGCTGACGCTTTGGCAGGATCTGTTTCGGGATTCGCGTAGCCTGCAACATCTTGGAGGATTCTTAAATGCTCAGATTCATTGCGCGCGTCGTGGTTCCTGTTGGCCTAGTATCTGTTTCCGTCTTGGCGTCCCTGGCCAACGCTCAAATCTCGCCGAACCTTCCCAATCCGATCGCGGCGCCGAATCCGCTGACCACGACGTTATCCATTTTCCGTAGCAATATGCAGGACAAGATCATGAAGTCGGCGGAGACGATGCCAGAGTCCAAGTACAGCTATCGGCCGACGAAGGACGTTCGGTCGTTTGCCGAGATCCTGACTCATGTGGCGGATATATCCTACTTTTTATGTTCAAACGCCAAGGGTGAAGCGCCCCCCGCCACGGCTACCGGGAAGGGTTCGAAGACCGAGATCATCGCCTACCTCAAAGGCGCGTTCGCTTACTGCGATGGCGTGTACTCCGGGTTCGCCGATGCGCACCTCAATGACCCGGCGGACTTCTTTGGCTTCAAGACGAACAAGATGTTCATCTTGACGCAAGTCGGAAATCATGACGCCCTGCATTACGGCAATCTCGTCACATATCTGCGCCTCAACCGCCGCGTACCGTCCGGGGGGTGGTTTTGATGGCGCAGCGGGGCACGCGTCCCGCCACGCAGGTCCAGAAAAAAGAGAGAGCAGACACCCATTGCGTCCGGTTGCTGATGAATCGATGACGTTCTTTTGAATCCCTGGTAAGGAACGAGCAGGACTAAACGAGAGGGGAACCATCGTGACGCTAGGCAAGTTGACTCCTCGGGAGTTCGCATCTTGGCGAATGGTATCGATTGCAAGACGAGGGATCGCCGCGATTTTCATATTGTTTTCGAGCGGGTACGCGGTGGCGCAGACTTCATCCGGTGGTGCCAGCACCGCGCTGGTCAAAGCCGGGAGACTGCTGGATGTGAAGACGGGCGACTATCGGATGGATCAGGGGATATTGATTGTCGACGAGCGGATTAAGGAGGTCGGTCCACTCTCGGTTGTCCAATCGCATGCACCCAAAGACGCGGCCATCATCGATCTGACGCATTTCACGGTGTTGCCCGGGCTGATCGACGCGCACACCCACTTGCTGCAAAACAACGCTCTAGGGTTGGGCGATGAGCCGAATTTGATCATCATCGTCACCTCGATGAGCACCGCCTCGCGAGCCCTTCTCGGCGCCGCGATGGGGCGTCAAGATCTGGAAGCTGGGATCACCACTGTGCGCGATGTCGGCAATTCCGGTTTGAATGGAGACGTCGCCCTTCGCGACGCCATCGACGGCGGTTGGGTGGCGGGCCCACGCATGGTGGTTACCACGCGAGCTCTCGCGGCGCCCGGCGGGCAATTCGAATCCGCGGAGCGTATCCCTCCCGATCGTCAGAACGTCATCGACCAGGAATATTCGATCATCAGCACACCCGACGACGCCCGCAAGGCCGTCCAACAAGCGGTGTACGCTGGCGCGGACTGCATCAAGGTGATCACCAGTCATCAGATTTCCCCCGAGGAAATGAGAGCCATCGTGGAGGAAGCGCACCGCGCCGGCAAGAAAGTCGCTGCGCATGCGATTGATGATCTGGAAACACGAACGGCGGCCGAGGCAGGAGTGGATTCGATCGAACACGGCTATGACGTGCCGGACGACGTATTGAAGATCATGGCGCAGAAACACATTTTTTTGGTTCCGACAGATGGATCGGAGGAATTGTGGAGAAGGACCATTCGGCCGGAATTCGGCGAACGCGCCACTCCCGAGGAGCTAAAGCAGACGAACGATATAGTAAAAGGCGTTTTTGGCTCGCGCAGCCAACGGCTCCGACGCGCCATGGCCGCCGGAGTGCCGATTGCCGCGGGATCCGATGTCTACGTTGACCATCCGGGGATTACGCGCGGAGAGGCGAGTGTGGCCGTCGTGCATGGTTACGTCGAATCGGGCATGTCGCCACTCGAGGCCATTCGCACCACTACTCTCAACGCGGCGGAGCTGCTCGGTTGGCAGGACCGCGTCGGTGCTCTAGACGCGGGAAAATTCGCTGACCTGATTGCAGTAAGTGGGGATCCGCTCAAGGACATTTCGGAATTGGAACGAGTTCAGTTCGTGATGAAGGGCGGGATCGTCGTGAAGGATGCCGACAGCAAGCGCCAACGCACAAGACCACTTTCCAAGCAATCTTGGTTTTAGGGGGTGATTTCCCGTGCTCACTGAGACGGCACCACAAACTGCCAGACAAGTTGCATGAAGTTGAATGGCAGATGAAACGCGGAGAGTACAGCCGATGATCTTCCCACGAACCCTCGGTTCGTTAGTGGTCACGATAGCTTTTGCATTGGTTTTTCCGATAGCCCTTCCGAGGGCGGATGGATTTGCGCGGAACGATGGGTAAGACGACCGCATAGCCTATGCGGCTGGCATTAAAGAGTCGCGCTGGCATGCCGTGACTTTGGCTGTAAATCGCCTGCTGCGGGAGGTTTGAAATGTCGATGTGGCGGCGTATTCTGAATGTCTTTCGTGGGGATCGTTTGAATCGCGAAATCGACGAAGAGTTTGACTCGCACATTCAAGAGGCGGTCGAGCAAGGTCGTGATCCCGGTGGGGCTCGCAGAGCATTTGGATCCGTACTGCGACGGCGCGAGGAGACCCGGGGTGTTCGGCTCATTGCGTGGCTGGATTCGCTTCGCGCCGACGCCGTCTTCGGCTGGCGGCGACTCATCAAGACAAAGATAACTTCGGCTGCTGCCATCTTATCGCTGGCTCTGGCCATTGGCGCATGCACATCTGCGTTCCGGGACTGACACCGGCGCTGCAGGCCTCAGCCGTCAAGGTTATAAGCGCGCTCAAAGGCGGCGAAGATCGGCGAGATTCTCGGGCTTCGTTGGAAGCGTGTGGATCTGTTGCACAAGACTCTCGAAGTTGCCGAAATATTTTCGGACGGTGATTTCGGCACTCCGAAGACGAACAGTAGCAATCGCGTGCTTCCGATCAGCTCTACTCTTTGTGAAGTGTTCGAAGCGCAGCGTTCCTACCGGGCAAAAACCGGCCCGGACGATCTGCTCTTCACCACGCCACGGGGAACTCCACTCAGTTCGAAGAACCTCTATAACCGTGAACTCGCGCCAGCGTGCGACCGGATTAAGGAGCCACGCATTTCGTGGCATCCTTCCGGCACACCCATGCGACATTGCTCACGGAAGTAGGAGAGTCGATCAAGACTGCCCAGGCGCAACTGGGCCATTCAGATATTGCAACGACTCTCAATTTGTACGCTCACGTAATCCCCGACTCACAAAGACGCGCCGTGGAGCGAGTCGCGGAGGTTTTGTTCTCAAACGTTTTCAAGTTGGACGACGGCGCGAAAAATGGGCGAATCAACTGATTGAAAAATCAGGAGATGTTGGTGGGCCCGCCAGGATTTGAACCTGGGACCAACGGATTATGAGTCCGCTGCTCTAACCGCTGAGCTACGGGCCCCACGGGAGCTACCGTATTGATTTTATATTATTTGGGAGATTTGGGTGGAAGATTCGAGGCCCCAAAAATCAGCACTGTAGTAAATTCGTAGTACTTTCGCGTCAGTGGTGCCCTCGATTTCACTTCTCCGGTAACCGCATTACCGGACATCCTTTCGGGCCGAACTTGTGTGGTAATCAGTTGCGAAATATTTATTGCGAGAAATGTATTACAATCCCTGCCAAAGGGACGGGCCACTGTCTTGCGTCAACTTCTGGTCACGATTGCGCTGCTTCTTGCTGTGATGTTCTCGGCGCTCGCGCAAACCACCGCGACACCTGACTTCTCCGGTACTTGGGTTCTCAACGCCGCAAAGAGCACCCTCCCGAAGGACAGCACAATCAAATCCCAAACAATCGTCATTGATAACAAGAAGTCGGCGATCGTTTTCCACTACAAAACAGACGGCAAGAAATTGACCGAGTCCTACACGCCGGATGGGAAGAAGCGCGTCTCGCTGAACATGTCGTCAGGTCAACTGACTTCGAGCGCGAGCTGGCAAGATTCGGTGCTGGTCATCGAATCCAGGCTAGATATAAAGGTCCCTAACGCTACGGTCGTCGTCACGGGCCTTAAGCCTGTCATCGATACGTGGACACTGGCGGCTGGCGGTCGAACTCTCACCCACGACGCATACGACCACAAAGAGATTTACGTCTACGAGAAGCAGTAGGCGCGGCGATGCGAACCTTCAATCCTTTAGTCTCTCTAGCTTCCAATTATGCGGGCCGTCTCCCTTGTGCCTGGTAAGTTCGCATTCTTGTGCGGACTGAGTGGTATAGTGACAACGCTCTAACGGATTAACCTGGAAAACCAAGGTGAGATCATGCAAGTTCGCCAGTGGGTAGTTCTGACGTGCACAGCTGCATTGCTGGGGTTTCAGGGTTGCGGCTATTTTGCCGACAACTCGCGATCATTGACAGAGGCGCGACGGGCCGCGATTGAAGACGGCGCGCGACAATTTACAGCTACGGTTGCTCACGATGTGACGCAGGACGGTCCGATTGCCTGGCGCAAATTTTTTACGGAGGGCCCGGAATTTTTTATGGCAGTGAATGGAAAGCTCGCGTTTCCCGACGGGCAGTCGGCGGTGAAGGCGATTCCAGAGGTCGCGCGTCAGTATAAGCACATCGAATTACGTTGGGGCAACGACTTGCGTCTGGATGCGTTGACGGAAAACTTGTGTAGTGTCGCGACTTCCTATACAGAGAATATCGAGCTGCAGCCCGGCGTCGATGGGTTTCAAGGCACGCAAAGCGGTTATTTTACGGGACTGGCCGAGAATCGAAACGGGCATTGGCAATTTCGAAATGTCCATTGGTCAGTGCCTGTGCCTCCTTCCAAGGCTCCTTGAAAACTCAGATTTTCGGCCATTCGTTGGGCCAACTCCTGATCTGCACGCATTACCGGACATTTGAAGTACCAGGACTTCACTTCTCAGGTAACGGGGTTTGGCACTATCAGACATTGGCACTATCAGACATTCTTTCCGTTCCAAAGTCTTATGAGTGCCTCGCGGCGATCCATCAAGTCTCCTCTCTTGAAGGCTGCGAAACACGGGCCTATATTGCTTGCATGAGGCCACGCGGCTTGCTATTGGTCGTTCCGCTCTTTGTGGTGTGCATTCCAACTGCATTTGGACAGTTGCCAAAGAGAGTCGAGAAATGCCTCCCCTATTCCACCTTGGCTCAAGAAACCCGGGAGATGCGACCCGCCGATCCGGCACCGCCACGGGTCAGGGTGCGCGTAATCCGCGTGGAGTTCGATTCGAAGGACGACGTCCCGCCGGATGTTCGGGAGGAGATTTCGGCGGGGCTGCGAAGTCACGTGTTCGAGCGGGATGCAGACGCGGCCTATCTGGAAGATCTGGCCAACGAAATCGCTGAAGTCAATGCTAGGGGAACACTGCAAGATCGAGGCTATTTCACAGTGATAGCGGCTGCAAAGCTAGTGGCAATACAGGCTGAAGGTAGAGAGGTGAGCGATGAGGTGATCATAAGTGCGAAAACCGGAGCTCAATACTGGGCGGGGGACATTCGAATCGAGTCTGCGGATAGAGATATTCCGCTGAGGATGTCTCCAGAAGTCCTGCGAGGTCTCATTCCGCTTCAAAGAGGCGAACTGTTCAATGTCGAGAGAGTCCGCGCGGGTCTGAAGAACATCACACTAGCCTATGGGCGAGAGGGTTATGTGGATATGACTGCGGAGCCGGACTTCCAGATTGATGAGGCCCACGAAACCATCGACATGGTGCTTAAAATCGATCAACAGGTGCAATAACGTGTCGGAAGGATTGAATTTCTAGGCATGAGTAGAGTGACACGAGAAAAATTGGCAGAATCGCTTCCCAAGCCCGGAGAGGTGTTTGACGGGACCCAGTTGGAAGAATTCTTCAAAGTGAACCGGGCGATCTTGCCCTCAGATGTGTCAAGAGACGATGTGAACGTTGGGCGTGATCCTAAAACGAAAACGGTGGCGATCTTGTTCGACTTCCGGACTTGTCCGACTCAGTCGAACTGACTCAACTCGGATTAGTTCGTGTTTACCAGGGAAGAACCTAGTCAAAATCTGCTACGGTCAGACCTGCGCATCAGGGCTGTGCCGGGGCTTGCGGCTGCCACAGTCTGCAAACGTCAGCCTCGCGAATTAACCCGCCTGCCTCATCGGATCAATGCCGCCGCGGTGGCAGGTCGAGCAGTTGCCTGCCGATTCGTGGAAAACTGTCTGACAATACAATTCCCAACTGTTTAGCATAATCGGAAGCGGGGAGGTAACTATGAACGTCTCATGGTTCGGTGCTGGATTCTCCAAAATAAACACATGGTTCTTCGACTTCTGCTTATGCGTTTTTGTCGGGAGCTTGTTTTTCGTCGCTCTCGCCCACGCGGCGCAGGCCGAGAACGGCACCACCTTCGACGGTCCAGGCGGAAAGATCTACTACGAAGTCATCGGCAGCGGCAAAGCGATTCCGTTGGTTCTCGTGAACGGAGGACCTGGTCTCGACCATTTGTATCTGCATACCTCGACTGCGTGGGACGTGCTTGCGCTGAATCGCCGAGTCATTTTTTACGATCAGCGCGGAAACGGTCGATCTTCTCCCCTGAAAGAAGGGCAATCGTGCACTCTCGCCGACCAGATCGACGATCTGGACGCACTTCGTGCCCATCTTGGTCTCGACAAGATGATCCTTCTTGGGAGCTCCTGGGGAGGATATCTCAGCATGGCGTACGCCGCGCGCCACCCCGAACGTGTGGCGGGTCTCATCCTGGTCGACTCTGCCGGACCCAAGTGGGATGAGAAATCGGATCTTAACGACAAGGTGTACCCGGAGGTTGTCGAGCGGGAAAAAAGCCTCGAGTTCGCCGTCGAATTAGGTGACAAAGCTGCCAAGGACCAATACAACCGTGAGGATTTTTCCATGCTTTTCTACTCGCCAGAAAAGCGCGACGCGGTGCTGGCATTCCTCGCGACCGTAAAATTCAACTGGGAAATAAACGAAGCGCTGTCACACGATTTGGCGCGGTTCGATTTAACGCCCCAGCTCTCTAAGTTTCGTTTTCCTGCACTGGTTATCACTGGGCGCTTCGACATGAACGTCGCACCCGTCTTCGCCTATCAAATGTACCGAGCCATTCCGGGGCACAGTTCACTGTGTTCGAGAAAAGTGGTCACCTTCCGTTTACAGAAGAGCCTGACGCCTTTGCCCACAGGGTCGAGGTGTTTCTCAGTGCGATACCTTCGGGCCCTGTAAATTAGAAAGTCCCTTGGAACACCGGAGACAACTCAATCTGATAAACAGGGCGTCAGGACGGATGCTAAGTGCAGCACATGGTTTACCGCGCTCGTCACTTTGCTCCGGGCTTCGTAACGAAACAGGGCATGGCGTCTTCCCAATGACTGTCGGTTAGACGGTGGTCTTTTTCAGCGCCGCCCGCGCTTTGCTGGCGATCAATTTCAGTCCGAGCGCATCCGCCTGTTGCGCGATTTGCTCAATTTCCTCTAGCGTTGCGGGGCTGCGTCCTGGTTGCAGCTCGATTTCGGCCAGCGTGAGTTTTGCTTCGAGCAAGAGCGGTTTATTCCCCATCCGTTGGGATTTGGAGATCACGTCAGTCAACAATTCGTGGGCGCCCTTTTTGTCGCCGAATGCAGCGCGAGCGCGAGCGAGCTGCATATGCCCGGTCAACATGGCAGTTTCGTTTTGCGTTTCCAGCACAGCTTTGGCCAGCGCAGCAAGCTCGTGCTTAACGTCGGCAAACGGCATGGCGAGCAACGCCTGTATGAGAATGGCTCGGGCTTCGACTTGGTTGGCCTGTTCTTTTTTCGATGCAAAATACGTCAACGACTTACGCAGTGTCTCCGCCGCAGCCTGCGGGTGGTTTTCTTCCACATCCAACCGGGCCAGCATAAGACGACTTTCTTCCGTCGCGGTCTCCTGGTTCAGTTCCTGGCTGACCTTGAGCGCCAGCTCCGCCTCTCGTCGCGATTCCTCGAAGGCTCCTTGAACGAACAGGAGCCTCGCGCGGCACGCATGAAGATACATGCTGTACGATTTGTTCTGCGTCTGCGCGTTCACCTCGAAGCCTTCATCCAGGTGTTTTTGCGCGCCCGGAAGGTCTCCTTCGGAAACAAGAACATCCGCCAGGTCGGCTAGCCAAAGGTCCAGTTCTGTCTTCGATTTGGTCTCGTGTTTGATGGCAATTGCCAATTCTTCGTTCTTCACGGCCTCCGTGAGATTTCCCTCGAGGGAGTACACCCAGCCCAGATTGCCGTACGAGGAACTAATACCCTGCTGCTCGCCCACCTTCTGGTACAGAGCCAACGCTTCGCCGTATTCCTTGCGTGCCCGCGAATAGTCGCCCGCATTTGCGGACAACTCCCCAGCGACGGTCATGGCGTAGCTGAGACCCGGAGCCGCTCCCATTTTTCTCAGCAATGCTATCTGCCGTTCATTGGCATCTCTTCCGGCAACCGTGTCTCCGCTTCTGCTTGCTAGCGTGGCCAACTGCCCCCAGACCTTGGCCTCGCCGCCTAGGTCTACGATTTCTGAGTAGATCACGCGGGCTTTGTCGCAAGCGGCTATTGCCTTGGCAGGGTCTCCAAGGCTGTAAAGCAAATGGCATTGAATGTTCAAGGATTCCGCCGCCAGACGGCGCGCGCCTTTTTGCGTAGCCCGGAGTTCGACACGCTCGGCCAAAGCCAGGCCTTTCTTGCTGTCCCCCGAGGCCACAGCCACCGCGGAACGGACGTGGTCGATGCGGGGGTTATCGCCGTCAGGAGATTTGAGCTGTTGCAGGGCATCGAGAGTTGTATTCGCTTCCTGCCACTCTCCGTTGTAATACTGGCTCTTGGCCAGAGACAACCCGTAATCAAGACTCTCGGGATAAAACGTGAAAAGGGACTTGTAGATTTCGGCCTCGCCCACTTTATCCCCTATGGAGTTTCGATATTGCGCTTCGATCGCCAGACGGTTTTCCCGCGAGAGGTTGATCGAAAGATCCATAGCCTTCTTCGCTTCGTCCTTCGACTTGCTGCTATAGCCAAGGCTCCTCCAAGCCTCCGAGAGGGCGGCATGGGCCAAGGCATAATTGGGATCTTCACTGACGGCTCGTTCCAGCAAATCCCGCGCCCCAGCCGTATCGAACGAATGCAGTTTTTCAATTCCTTCGGAATAGAATCTTGTGGCGAGTAAACTCTCGGATTGCGCGGCCTTGGCGTTGACGGCATCCAGAGGGGAAGCCTCTGCTACTCCTAGTTTTTGGCGCAAGCGGTCTCCGGCGCGGGCAGCTACGTCGGGCAATTTGTTATCCGGACCAGCGTCGGAGATCGTGTAGATCGTTTCTCCTTTTGCAGTGTCTTGCACGGTCAAATCGACTCGGACCTGTCCATCCTGGTCCAGAAAGGAACCGAGGACCACATAGTCGCTCCCCAGGTTGTCCCGGACGCGAGACAAGGTTTCTGGCCCCAAGGCTTGTTCGTCAGGCAAGGCAAGATCGATCTTGCCGTGAGTGACTTGTTCACTCGGAATGATGAGCAACTGCTCGCCAGCCGACAGCTGGCTTCCGAGCATCTGCGTTAGGGCGGGCGAAATCCATGCCGCATCGGGTTTGCCAGAAAGATTTTTGAATCCCAGCAGGGCCACCGCCGGCCGGCTTGGGGAACGGCCGGAACGCAATTTCGCAGATTCCGAAAATGGAGTGGAGATGTTCCGCCGGTTGTACTTGACGATCCCAAAACCGGTGGCGACGAGAAGCGCGGCGACGGTGGCTGCCCCTAGGCCAAAGCCTATCCGATATTGACGTCTTGTCTTTTCGCCGTCAAAATTCGCGCGGTCGCCGTCAACTTGCCTTTGCCGGGACACCGCAGCGGGCGTATCCGCATTACCGACGCCGTCTTGAAGCAAGTTAAAGACATGGACGCGCACTCCGTGCTTGACTTGAACTTCACCTAAGTCGTGGAGTGCGCTGGACCATACACTCACTTGCTTGAGCACGCTTGCCAGCGCAGCCGAAACGAGTATGTGCCCCGCATCTCCGCAATCCATCACGCGCTGCGCGATGTTGATTCCTCCGCCCGAAACATTCCGGTTCGCGTTAATGTCTGCGATGCGATAAACGGGACCAGTGTGCAAGCCCATCCGCAATTTCAATTCCGGGTTGCCGGAAAGCTTTCGCGTCAGCTCGATAGAACACGTTACGGGTGCTTCGGCGTTTCCAAAAAACACCAGCGCCATCCCATCCCCAGTGGGCAGCGAAATCAATTGTTCCTGGCTCTTTGCTCGAGTGAATTCCGAAGTGCTGGAGGTTACTTGCTGGAGCGCTTCCACCTGTTCCCGCTGGTGGTCCATCGGAAGTTTCGAGTAGCCCACAATGTCGATGAATAGAACATGGGCAATCTCCAACGCCGGAGTGGAATTTTTATCGCGCAAAAGGTTTGTGAACCGACGTGGAATCCAACTGGACGAGAGTATGGAGGATTCCGTCTCACCCGTCAATTCTCAACCGAATCTGAGCGTTGCGCGGTTCGTTTCCATGCCGGGTGCCAGTACCTCAAGTTTCCAATTACGGCGTTACCGGAAAGTGCGCTGCCGCCATTTGCGGAACTGTCGCCAGGAGGCAGACCATTACGAGACTCGCTGGTAATCGACTCAATGCTGCTACCTTCTGCGGAGATAAGAGAAGCGCCGTCGCGATAACGAGCGCAGTCCTAGAAATTCCTCGGTCGTATCGCACAGTGCGCCGATAGTTTATTGCAAACTGTCGCTAAGTACGACCCGCCATGTTCTCTAAGTCCCGGTAGCGTTAATCGGGACTTATCGATCTCGGCAAAAAACGATTTTGTGATTTCGGCAACGGAAGCCACATTCCGCATGATTTTGCGTTTTTTTTCATAAGCCACTTTATACCGGGAAAACAACATAATCGTCGCTTTCCGCAGGCAAGCATGTCGCACGCTTTCTCGATCCGGCGCCTGCGCGTTTCCGGTTGCTTGGCTGAGCTTATCGAGAAAATCCAGTCCCGCCGCGCCATTGGCGTGCACGGTTCCGCTACCGCCAGTTACCACGCAAGTCTGTGCGGGGGAAGCCGGTTGAGTCAGCACTGTAACGGAGTAGGTGGCTCCGCTCTGAAGCGCAGTCGGAAACGTGAAGATTCCGTTTGCCGTGACTGGTAAGGGGTCGTCGTCGTTATCTGTCAAAACCAGACTTCCGCCTGTTCCCCAAAGACCCAGAACTGTGACGTCTACCGCGTACGTTGCTGGTGGTGGAGGGCCAACTCGAATTGTGCTCCCGCTTCCGCCGCAGCCTTCGAGAATTAGGCCTATAACGCCGATACAAAAAAGACATACGCGAGAGCAGTTCCGTTCCACGTTACTACCTCGTCGATTAAAACATTATATTGTAATTCTGCGCGAGATCTACGTACCTGCCAACGCCCACGCTTGGCTCCCTCAACTCTCATCTGATTAGTTACCGGAGATGTGAAGGAACACTTCTAAGCGGTCGGTCGAAACTTGCGAACAATCTCTCGGCGCTGAGAATGTTGATTTGGCAAGATCGCTTTCCTCTCTCGCCACCCTCTATCGCGACAATCACGAGTTCGACATCAAGCTGCATTGAGATACCAAACTGCACGGCCGGTCCCCTGCATGAACGAACTGTTCGATAACGCTACGAATCGGCCTTCAGCCGATGCTTCCTCTTAGCTTCACATTTTCCTAGCGCCGCCCTCTGTTGCGGGCATACAACCAGCCCGCGCCGTCGCAATGGCCACAACGAGTCGTTCCTATGCTCCCGACACCCTCGCACGCAGTACATTGTTTCCAATCGTCAGCGTTGAGAGCGCTTCCATTGACTCCGACGCATCTCTTACCTGCAATCATCTGAACACACTGACCGTTAATGAGCCCTTGAGCGTATGAAACGGCGCCGCAACGCGTGCAGACGGCCACGGGCTTGGGTCTCTCGCTTCTGTTGTCTCTCGTTTCGTGTTCTTCGTTGACTGCCTTCAGTTCAGTCTTGCTCTGATTTCGGCATGCATGTGTTGGGGGAGGCGGCAACTCGCTTTCTTTCACGGGCGTCCTGGGCCAGTCGAAAGAACAAGAATCACACACATATCGAAATCGGTCCGGGAGAATCTGCCTCTTATCAAGTGTCATTAGGCCCTCATCTGGCTTATTGGGGCGACCTACCCCAATGCGTCGAGTCTCCTGTCGATTTTACGGCAACGCATCCCAGAGAAGTAAGGCCCTAGCCCGGTTACCTGACGCGAAAATGATTTGCACAGTTTAGACAGACTCTTTCCCGCACTTAGAAACCAAGCTTGCTGACCGAATATGACCACTCATCGGCTTTGACGAATAAGAACCACTAAATCTTGGTGTTAGCTCGACTCTGGAATTTCGAGCTTGCGACTTCGTACTTGGCACGAAATATGCACTTGCATTCATTGCGGGCTACTTGCTCGGACGCGTCCAATCCCTATGTTTTCTGATCCCGGGATGAAAAGATTGAACTCGACCAGGTAGCTCGCGCCACTCCCTCCGTGACTGCGAGTTTTTAAACTCTCGAAATCTAAACTGAACAGATAGGAGTTCTTACTGTTTGGGAAAAATCTTATCAGGAATACGAGCTTCTCTTCCCCGGCAAAAAAACAAGGGAGTTCCTCGTTATTGGCCACAGTAACAAATCAGGCGCTGCTTCCCGGTAGCCCTTGATGCGCCTCCAATTGTGCAATCGCGTGGTTCAACAATGGAAAGTCGCTGCCGTCAAACCTGCGTTTGGTTCATGCCTACGGACCTTGGTGTATATATAAAGGACGCATCATCCAGGGCGTGAATACGGAATACGGGAGGAACACATCCCACGAGGCTGTCCGGCGCTGTTTCGGTGGGGCTGACTGGGTGCATAGCAGCCACGGCATTCTTGCTGGGCGCAGGTTGGGCGAGCCGGCGTCCCGATTCCGGCGAAGCCGTCTATCAACAGTGCTGCGCCGCTTGCCACGATCACGCCGGCCCGCGAATTCCTTCGCGCAACGCTCTGCAAAAGCTCAGCGTTGCCCGCATCCTGCATACCCTGGACTTCGGCGAGCGTGGCCTCGACATTGACTTCACTTGACCGACCATCCGGCAGGTTTGCCTCCTCTAATGTACATGGTGTACTACGCTAGGCTATTCTGTTGTTTTCCGAGGAAAATATGAGCCTGCAGCCAATCATCCGCACCATATCCCAACCGCTATTTGCAATCCTTCTGTTCCTCCCAGCCTTGGCTCAACAGCCTGCTTCTCCCATCCCTTCCACTGGCTTCCGCGAGCTCGATGAGTACCGGGCGTCGCGCATTTCCATCTACACGGACGATTTCGGACAACTGGCACGCTATCGGGATGCCGACGCTGCACTCGCGCCGCCGGCGGCGGGCGAAAGCCGAGTCGTATTTCTTGGCGACTCCATCACCGACTACTGGAAGTTGCCAGACTATTTTCCCGGCAAGCCTTATATCAACCGCGGCATCGATGGGCAGACTACGCCCGAGATGCTGGTGCGTTTCCGCCAGGATGTGATTGGCCTGCATCCCAAAGTGCTTGTCGTGCTCGCGGGAACCAACGACATCGCGGGCGTCACCGGGCGCACATCTAATGAAGACATCGAAGCCAACTACGCTTCCATGGCCGAGCTGGCACGGGCGCACCGGATCCGGATGCTCTTTGCGTCCGTCCTCCCCGTGCACAACTACACGCATGATGCTGAGGAATCTTTTGCGTTGCGTCCGCGCGATAGAATTCTGGCGCTGAACAAGTGGCTTAAAGACTACTGCGCCAAAAACGGCTTCGTGTATCTCGACTACTTCAGTGCCTTGGTAGACGAGCGCGGCATGCTGAAGCGTGCTCTGGCTGACGATGGACTGCACCCAACGGATGCTGGGTATAAGATCATGGCCTCCCTGGCAGAGAAGGCGATTCAGAAGGCGCTCGCCGGAAACAGTGCCCGCTAAGCTAACGCGGCTATTTTTCGGTTTGGTCTTCCGGTGAAGAGTCCAGCGGCTAGGACATCTCGCCAAGGACAGCCAGCCCCTGTACTTTCTCGCGGGTCCAGCATCCCGACCGACCGGTCCTCAACCGTTGCGGCGCTCACAAATGGACATAGCCACAAAAAGGGAATAGCATGCGCGATGGATAATTTGGCTGTGCGCACCGGGGGCCAACGGTGATGGCGCAACGTACCAAAACGGACGAACTTATCGCCGGAGCGTTGGACTCTTTTCGGATTGAATTGCCTTCCTGGGGCTTTGCGAATACCGGGACGCGCTTTGGAAAATTTCTGCAACCGGCCGCGGCAGCAACGATCGAGGAAAAATTCAGCGATGCGGGGGAAGTCCACCGCCTGACGGGTGTTTGTCCTACGATTGCCCTTCATGTTCTGTGGGACTTGCCGGAAGGTGCGGCGGGTGTCGCGAATATCAAAGCACTCTCCGAAAGTTTTCGCGTGCGCCCGGGTTCCATCAACCCAAATGTGTTTCAGGACCAGCTTTACAAACACGGCTCCGTGGGCAGTCCGGATGTGGCTGCGCGTGCTGCGGCGATGGCTCACCTTCTGGAAAGCGCTGATTTGGCAAAGCAACTGGGCAGCCGCGACGTTTCCCTCTGGTTTGCCGACGGTTCCAACTATCCGGGGACCGCGAATATTCGACAGCGCCGAAAATGGTTCGAACAGAGCCTCGCAAAACTTCATGAGCGGCTTGCTCCCGGCCAGCGGATGCTCGTCGAATATAAACCGTTCGAACCGGCTTTTTATCACACAGACATCGCGGACTGGGGCATGGCCTTTTCGCTCGCAAAAAAGGCGGGCCCGAAGGCCAAGGTGCTTGTGGACACCGGTCACCACTACCAGGGGCAAAATATCGAGCAAATCGTCGCATGGCTGCTGGCTGACGACATGCTTGGAGGATTTCATTTTAACGACCGCCGCTACGCTGATGACGACTTGACGCTTGGCTCGATTGATCCATATCAGATATTCAGAATCTTCCACGAGATTTTTTATTTTGAGTGGGAGACGGGTGAGCGTGCGGACGTGGCTTACATGATTGACCAGAGTCATAACTTGAAGGGCAAGATGGAGGCGATGATCCAGACGGTTACCACCGCGCAAGAGCTGTACGCCAAAGCGGCGATTGTGGATCACGAAAAACTGGCCGCGTGCCAAGCGAAATGCTCTCTAGTGGACGCGGAAGTCTGTCTTAAAGAAGCGTTCTCAACCGATGTTCGGCCGGCGATTCGCGATTGGGCGCGATCCCACGGCTTGCCGGAAGATCCCATGGACGTGTTTCGGAAGAGCGGCTATCTCGAACGGATCACGGAAGTGCGCAGCAAGCGAAACGCGTCGTCGGTATCGAGTTACGCGTAGCTCGGCGAGTCCGCGGGCTCTCTCCTGAAAAATATGTCAGAAGCAACGAGCGGGTCCACATACCTCGCATTCGACCTCGGCGCCGAGAGCGGCCGGGCCATCTTGGGGCGATTCCACTCCGGACGTTTATCCATCGAAGAAATTGGAAGATTCCGCAACGAGCCGGTAATCAACAACGGCGGCTTGCATTGGGACGTGTCACGTCTGTGGGCAGAGATGAAGAGCGCGCTGCGCTCAGTTGGCTCGCACGGCGTCAACCGCTTGGATGGAATTGGCGTCGACACCTGGGGAGTGGATTATGCATTGCTGGGGAAGAATGGCGCGCTGCTGGAAAATCCATTTCACTATCGCGACACCAGGACCGTTGGTGCGATGGAACGCGCGCTAAAGATTCTGACGCCGGAGATGGTTTATGGCATCACGGGAATCCAATTTCTGCCTTTCAATACGTTGTACCAGCTGTATGTGGCTCAACTGCTGACACCTCGCGTGTTGGAGTTGGCCGAGCACTTGGTGACTATTCCAGATTTGTTTCATTTCTGGCTGACCAGGAAAATTGTCTGCGAGCGTACCAACGCCTCTACCACGCAATTCCTTGACGTGCACAGCCGAGAATGGTCCGTGGACATTCTGCGCAAGCTGGGAATCCCCACTCACCTACTTCCGCCTCTTGTGGATGCGGGCACGAATCTCGGGAATCTTCTTCCGGAAGCGGCTGAAGGTGTTGACGCGCTATCGGGAACTACTGTGATCGCTCCTGCTTGCCACGACACCGGCTCCGCATTTGCGGCAGTGCGTTCCAGTAAAGATGTGGCGCTGATCAGCTCGGGGACATGGTCTCTGCTGGGCACGGAGTTGAGCAGTCCGATAGTCACGGACGAAGCGCGTCATCTGAATTTTACAAACGAAGGCGGCGTTGGCGGAACTGTGCGTCTGCTAAAGAATATTTGCGGATTGTGGCTGTTGGAGCGCTGCCGCAAAGACTGGCAGAGCGAGGGAAAGATCATCGAATACCAGGAATTGCTCACGCAAGCGGGTGCGGAGGCGCCCTTGCAGCACTTGGTCAATCCGGATGACAGCTCTTTCGTATTGCCACAGCACATGCCGCAGGCCATCGCGGCGTTTTGCGCAAAGAGTGGACAATCGAAACCCATCGGACCAGGCCAGTTGACACGCACTATCTTGGAGAGTTTGGCGCTGAAGTACCGCGAGGTGCTGGAGTCGCTGGAGGGCTTAGTAGGAACGAAGTTTCAGGAAATCCGCATAGTGGGAGGAGGCTCGCGCATCGACCTGCTCAATCAGTTCACAGCGGATGCCACGGGACGAAGGGTGCTCGCCGGACCAGTGGAAGCGACGGCACTTGGGAATCTTGCGATGCAGATGGTGGCGATGGGAGCGGTCGCTTCGCTCAGCGGCGCTCGCGAACTCATCTCGGCATCTTTTCCCGTCCGCGTTTTTGAACCGGGGGATACGGCTCCGTGGGAAAAGGCGTATCAGCTTTTTCGGGCGTTTCCCACAAACTCGACGGATTGACTCTCGTACGCGTTCAACGGAGAAAAGCTTCGGGCAGTCCACCGTCGACAGGTATGATGTGGCCCGTGGTGCAACGCGCCTGTGCGCTAGCTAGAAACAAAATGGCGCGCGCACAATCCGCGGGCTCGACCGGTTGATGCGTAAGAGTTCGCTGGGCGTAAAAGCCGGCGAGCAGTGAGCGCAAATCGTCATCGGTCTGCTCTTCACGGAATGCAATCCCATATTTTTTGAGGGAGGCGATCACTCGATCGCGGGGAAACATCGTCGAGCCTTTGACGACCGCCGCGGGGCTGACACCATTCACGCGGACTCGCGGGGCAAGGGAGACGGCCAGCTCGCGTATGAGATGGCTTACCGCCGCTTTGCTTACATCGTAAGCTTCGCTGCCGCGCTTGGGAACCACAGCGTTCGCCGAACTTGTGAAGACCAACGACGCGGCAAGGTCCTGTTTGGCAAAAATCTCAGCAGCTTCGTCGGCCAGCAAATAATTGGCGCAGACGTTTAAATCGAGTGTGCTGCGCCACTGTTCATCGGAAATTCGGCCGTCGAGTGAAGACGGGAACAGCGCCGCGGTATTGATAAGACAATCGAAGCCGCCAAATGCGGCGACTACTGCATGCAACGTGCGGCGAATGGATTCACGATCGCGAATATCGACCGCCAGCGCGAGCACATTTTCCTTGCTGCAAAATGCCGTGGATTCCTTCACAACACTCTGCGCGGCATCGAGATCGCGGTCGGCCACAACAACATGCGCGCCGCGCTGCGCCGCTTGAATTGCGGCTTCGCGCCCGATTCCGCTGCCCCCGCCGACGATAACGAAGACTTGGCGGCTGAATTCTTTCTCAGGCGGCTGTCGGCGAAGCTTAGCTTCTTCGAGTGCCCAATATTCGATGCGAAATGCTTCTGAAGGCGGCAGCGCGACGTAGTTGTGCTTCACCGTAAACGCGGCGTGCGGAGCCGCCGCTCCCGCCTGAGGAACATGGGCTGGAGGCTTTCCGTCATCCAAGGCAGTAGCGCCTTCCATCACGTGAATGGCGTTGACATAAAACTCCCCTGTGATGCGCGCTTCGGTCTTGCTCTTGCCAAAGCTGAACATTCCCACGCCCGGCACGAGCACCACTGTCGGATTAGGATCGCGAATTGTCGGGGAATCCGGAGCTGCGTGGCTGCTGTAGTAAAGCCGATATTCTTCGCGGTACTTGGTGATCGCAGGCTGGATGGCGGCGTGAAAGCCGGCAATGTCACCCGCGGGGTTCCAGTCGACAAATAGCGGGCGGATCTTTGTGCGTATGAAATGATCCGGACAACTGGTTCCGAGAAATGCCAACTCCGCAGCCCAATTCGAATTCACAAACTGCAACACTTCAGGCAAGCCACTGTAAGTTCCAATCAAACGCTTCTCTGCGGATACTAGTCCGCGAATCACTGGAAAGAGGCTCGTGGCAAGTTCTGTCCTGCCTTCGAGTGTCGCGTGGCGTTGGCCGCCGAAGACAGCGATGGTTTTACCCTCGGCATGGCCAAACACAAACTGTCCAATCTGATCGATGATCGTAATAGTGTTCAGATAGCATTCGCGCTGCGTATCGCCCCAGGTGAAGAGTCCGTGTCCTCCGAGCACGATGCCATCGCAATTGGGATGAGCCTTGACCGCATTTTCCATCATGAGCCCCAGCTCAAACCCCGGACGCTGCCAAGGAACCCACACAAGCTGGTGGCAAAAGCGGCGATTGAACTCATCGAGACGTTCGAGGCCGTTCGCGGTCGCGGCTAGCGCAATGGCCCAGTCGGGATGGAGATGATCGACATGACGAAACGGAAGAAAGGCATGCAACGAGGTGTCGATGGAAGCCGCCACGCTGTTCTTGCCGAAAGTACACAGAGGATAAAAATCCACCATCTCGTCTTCGTAAGCGGCACCGCGATAGCAGCTCTTGAGGCTGAAAAGTTTCTCAAGGAAAAGTGTGGCGAAGCCGCCGCGCTGAATGCTTCCGAGGTCGCCGCCGCTCCCTTTTACCCACAAAACCTCCGTGGAAGCGCCGCTGACCGGATCGGTCTCCGAGATTTTGGAGCTGGTGTTTCCCCCTCCGAAATTTGTTATACGGAGGTCGGCGCCCAGAAGATTCGAACGGTAGCGAAGCAGTTCCGGCTCGTCAAATTTCGCGGCCAGCTTGGCATCCCAAAGATCTTTCAAGTAGCGCAGTTCGGGCACCGCGGGCCTGGAAGCCTCCATGAATCCTCCAAGTGGGAAATGCAATCAGCAGAGCAAAACCAATTCCTGAACAGTGCAACGTAGTTATCTTACATGACGCGGCGGCGGCCGGCGAAGCGCACGCGCTTCCGACCATCGCGAAAATATTGCCTCGCGCAACAGTCATCGAGTATCATCCGGCGGCGGTCGAGGTTCCCGAGCCTCCCAGCGATAGCCTTCACATGCCTCTTTCCCCACTGCTTGAGATCAAAGAAATCTGGAAATACTACGGCGGCACGGCGGCGCTGCGCGATGTTTCCGCTTCTCTGCAAGCGGGAGAGATTCTCGCCCTCATGGGACACAACGGAGCGGGAAAGTCGACGCTCGTGAAGATTCTCGCCGGATCGACGCGGCAAGACTCCGGCGAAATCAAGGTTGCGGGAAAAATACTTTCGGGCGGAGTGCGCGAGGCGCGGGCGGCAGGGATTGCCGTAATTTATCAGGACCTGAGCCTGTTTCCCAAACTAACGGTAGCGGAGAACATCGCGGGAGAGCCGACAGGGCGGCGCAGTTACTCGTGGCGCGCTGCAAAACGCGCAGCGGCTGCTAGCCTGCAGCGCGTTGAAGCAAACTCGCCCCTGCTCTCGTGTCTGGACCGCAACGTCGAAGATCTGCCGCTCGCCATGAAAGAACGCGTCGCTATCGCCCGCGCGCTCACCTATGATTCGCGAATTCTTATTTTGGATGAGCCGACCGCCTCACTTTCGCTGCAAGACACGGATCATTTGCTCACGTATCTGCGCAAACTGGCCGGCGGTGGTGTTGGTGTGCTTTTCGTCAGCCATCGTCTTTCCGATGTGCGACGGATCGCCGACCGCTATTTGGTTTTGCGCGATGGAGCCGTAGCGCTTTCGGCAGCGCCGGCGGAAGTCAGCGGGAACGCGCTCGCGCGAGCCATGTTTGGCGATAGCGAAGAAAAGGATGCTGCCAAACCTGATCGTGCTGTCGGACAAATACGGATTAGCGCACCGCAAGATGTTTTAACAGTCCGGAATGCAACGCGACGCGGAGAGTTCACAAACATCTCCATGACGCTGCGCGCTGGTGAGATTGCCGTGCTTACGGGACTAACCGGCGCGGGCCGAACTGAGTTTGCGGAAGCCCTTGTGGGTTTGCGGCGTTTGGATGGCGGAGAATTGCACGTGGCCGGAAAGCTGGTCAGCCTTTCCGGTCCACGGAGCGCCATGCGGAACGGATTGGTCTATGTGCCGGAAGACCGGCTGCGCACGGGACTTTTTGTGCGACGCAGCACGGCAGAAAATCTTGTTGGCGCGACCGAGCATCTGCGCGCCGGGTTCGGTTTTCTGGGAAAGGAAACCAGCAGAGCAGACTCGGCAATTTCCGATTTTGGCATACGATGCCAGGGACAGGATTCGACACTCGAGACTCTCAGCGGAGGAAATCAGCAGAAAGTTCTGCTGGCGCGATGGCAGATGGCCGGAGCACGCGTTTTGATTCTCGATGAACCCACCGCGGGCGTGGATGTGAGCGCTAAGACGGCAATTCACACTCGGCTGCGAGAGTGGGCCGCCGCTGGGGCAGCTCTGCTGGTCATCAGCTCGGAAACGGACGAAGTTCTCGATGTGGCCGACCGTATTCTAGTTTTTCACGCAGGCAACCTTGCCCTAGACAGTCTGCGTACAGAAATCAACCGGGAACAACTGATGGCCGCGATGCTGCACGGCAGCGCAACGGCGGAGCAAAAGCCGACGCAGGCCCGAGGCGAAGCATGAGGTCTTCGAATTCGAGCGCCTCGGCGCCGCTGCGCCTGAATTTTCATCGCCATGAAACGAAACTGGCCTCCCTTCTCCTCGTGCTGGGAATTGTACTCACGGTTGCCGCGCCAAGATTTTTTTCGTCTGTGAACCTGGCTCTTCTGGCCAGAAGCATGGGCGTACTTCTGATCATTTCCGTTGGCATGCTAAACGTAATTTTGGCCGGAGGAATCGATGTTTCGGCTGGCGCCATCCTGGCCGTGGTGAGCGTTGTGCTGGTGCGTCTCGGAAATCACGGTCTTCCGGCATCCATCGTTCTGCCGCTGGGTTTGTTGACAGGCGCCGCCCTCGGCGCAGTAAACGCCGCGTTGATCGCCGAATTACGAATTCCTCCGATCGTCGCCACGCTGGGCACCGCCGGTTTGTTTCGCGGCCTCCTTCTCGAGTGGACCCAGGGCGAATGGGAAAGCTCCATTCCGTCGTGGCTAAATGCCGTCGGCAGTCCGCGGTGGGGAGGCCTCGATCTTTCCGTTTTAGCCGCGGCGTTAGTGATGCTCGCCGCAGCCTGGATCCTTCATCGCACGCAGATTGGGCGCTCTCTCTTCCGATTCGGCGATTCGCCGCTGGCCGCCGCACGCACTGGCGTTTCCGCTCGACAACCGATTTACTTCGCTTACATCTCGCTTGGTCTGCTGACTGCCATCGGTGCGGTTTTTTACGCCGCACAGCTAGGCGCCGTACAGGGCAATGCCGCAAATGGCTACGAACTCACGGTGATTGCCGCTGTCGTTCTAGGTGGCGCGGATATTCTGGGAGGGCGCGGCGGCTTGGTGGGCACATTTCTGGGGGTGTTGCTCCTGTGTTCCCTGCAACAAGCGCTGGTGCTGCTGCATGTGGCCACGTTTTGGCAAAACATCGCCACCGGCGCCATCGTGCTTCTTGGCGTGATTCTCAGCAGCGCCCCGCGACTTCATCGAACTCTTACGCTACAGCAGAGTCCTTCCGCATGACTTCGTCCTCATCGGCCTCTCTCGAAAAGTTCGGGAATCCTGCACCGAAGGTTTCGGGGAGCGGGAGAATGATGGCGTTGCGCCGGTCGGGCAATCTCCAGCCCGGTGTTGTAATTCTGTTGGTGCTCTTTTTCTGCGTCTACTCTGGCTACCGGAGCGGCGACTTCTGGTCGGCGCTAAATTGGCAACTCCTCGCGCAACCGCTCGCCGAAGCGGGCCTCGTGTCTATCGGAATGATGTTCGTCATCGCCTGCGGAGGAATTGATCTTTCCGTGGGCTCTATCGTCGGCGCCGCCGCAGTAACAGCGGGCATTGCCGCGCATCACCATTTGCCCGTCCCGGCAATCGAAGCCGCAGCGCTGGCCGCCGGCACGCTATGCGGCGCTTTCAACGGTCTGCTGATCGGAGTTTTTCGCCTCTCTTCCATCCTGGTCACGCTTGGCAGCATGATTCTCCTCAGCGGTATTGCGTTGGCCCTCAGCGATGGCGGCAGCTTCGCGGGTTTTCCCGACGGACTGCTATGGTGGAATGACGCAACGCTACTTGGCATTCCCGTGGAATTTCTCTTGTTCCTGGCAGGCGCCGCGGTAGCTGCCGTCCTTCTGCGCTACTCGTTATGGGGACACTACGTCGTCGCGATTGGCAGCAACCGCATCGCCGCGAGATATTCCGGCTATCCAGTCGCTCTCACTTTGTTTGGCGTTTACACCTTGCAAGGCTTGCTCTGTGGAATGACCGGCATCTTGCTCGTGGCGCGGCTTGCGAGTGCTCGCGCCGACATGGGCCAAGGACTGATGTTGATGGCCATCGCCGCGGTAGTCCTCGGCGGCGCTCCGATCAAAGGCGGCTCCGCTTCCGTCATCGCCACCGTGGTCGGCGTTGCCGCGTTTTACATTGTTCAAGATGGTTTGCTGCTTCTCGATGTCCCGCCTTTTGTTCAACACGCCCTTACGTCGGTCTTGCTTCTGGTTGCCGTCGCCGCTGGAATTCTCTTGGGGGCAAATCGCGAGGAGCGGGGATGAGTAGCCATCGCGCCCGCGCGCTAGCGAGCCTGGCGTTTGCGGCGCTGTTGATCGCGGCGGGTTGCTCGCGGCTGCCGCGCAACTCCAAGACGCTGTTCGTCATGGTCCCAAAGCTTGTGGGCATCCCGTATTTCAATTCCGCGCGCGACGGAGCGTCAGAGGAAGCGGGACGCTTGGGTCTTCATTTTTTCTACACCGGACCGACCGCCGCCGATGCGAGCCTGCAGGTGGACGTCATCGCCGGATTGCTTGCAAGGCATCCGGCAGTGCTGGCGGTCTCCTGCGATGACGCCAACGCACTCGCTCCGGTACTGCGCCGCGCCCGCCGCTACGGCATCTCCGTGCTGACATGGGACGCCGACGCGCAGCCGGACGCACGCGATTGGTTTGTCAGCCAGGTGGAAGATGAAACGCTCGGCCGCCACGTCATGGACGTTCTCGCCGAACAGCTGGGCGGCCGCGGACAGTACGCTATCATCACTGGTTCGCTGACTGCCTCGAACCTGAACGCCTGGCTCTTCTGGATGAAAAAGCAACAACAGGAAAAATATCCGGAAATGCAATTGGTTGCGGTGGTTCCTGGCAATGACGATCAGCAGCAATCATTCGTGCAGGCGCAAAGCTTGCTGCAGGCCTATCCAAACTTGCGGGGATTTATCGGAAACAGTTCCGCCGCCCCGCCAGCCATCGCCCGCGCCATCGAGCAAGCGGGACTCTCCGGCCAAATTGCCATCGCAGGGCTCTCGACGCCAAATCTGATGCGGCACTACATCGAAAGCAAAACAGTGAAGACGATCACGCTTTGGGATCCCGGCAAGCTAGGCCGCCTGACTGCCGCTGTCGGTGCGATGATGCTCCGCCATGAAACTCCGCGCGACGGCATGGACGTTTCCGGCGTCGGACGGATCCGCGTGCTCCCGGAGACGCGCAAAATCGTGATGGGGTCGCCGCTGGATTTCACCCTAGAAAACATCGGCCAATATTGGTTCTAAGTGCGATTCCATCCCGGAATCAGGCTAACCCAAGCCGCTGCGCGCACGACCGCAATATTTCCGGCTCCCATGCCGGCCGCTCCGGACTCTTGGGATGAGTGCGCATCGAGGGAATTCGCCCGGTCAAGTGCAGAAAAGCCGCCGCCGAATGCTTGTAAGCGGGAACCGGATCGCGAAAAGCAACACTCCCCAAATATTGCAACGCATCGGAAAGCGCGTAATAGGCTGCGTCTCCCGTTTTCCAGAGGCGGTCTCGCTCGGCAAACTTTTCCGGCGCAAAAGTCGCTAGTCCCAATAAGTAGTCGGAACCATATTCGATCATATCGATGCCCAGATCGTTGCCGGTGTAGATGTGAAAATCCGGGCGACGCGCATCGCGCAGCTCCAGCCGGTCGAGCTCCACGAGCCGGTCCAGCGATGAATGTTTTATCCCTTTCAATTCCGGGATATCCATTAAACCCAGCACGGTGTCCGTGTCGAAAATCTCGCCGTTCGCCGCGAACATGCGTCCCAATTCAAAACCCAGCACATGCGCATATCCGCGGCACGCCGCCTGATACGCCGCTACTTTTTCTTTCGACGTTTTCCCGTGCAGCCGCGTGGTTTGAAACAGGATCGGTATGCCGCCCATCCCGACGACCGCGTCCATCTGCTCTCTGTACAACGAAACAACGTCGCCCCCACGCCCTTCGATATACGCGCCGGCGACAAACGGAACGTCTTTGCCCAGCGCCTCTCTGGTCCACTCGAGCACTTCAAGCTTCTCGACATCGCTCAGATAATTTACATACCCCGTGTCCATGTTGACCGCATTCATCAATCCAGCCCGGTGCGTCGCCACGAGATGCCGCTGAAATGCCGCAGTAGCCACGCGACCGTTCGCCTCGTACGGCAGAAGCGCGGCCGCAATGCCGTGCACCTCGCGATGTGATTTTCGCCGCCGCTGCATTCTTGTGATGGTCATGACGAAATTTTCCAGCCTAGTGCCGACAATCAGCTCCGCTTTTGTCGCGCCTTGGTAACCTTAAGAAGCTCCGCCGACGCCGACTTTTTGTAATAATCGTCCAGTGGATAGCATCCGGATGGCAAGCCGTTGCGTGGAGCAGTGGTGCAGTCGCTGAATGTCCTGCAAACGAGCTTGTGCTGAAACGCCCGACCATTCACCGCATCGGAGAGCATTTCGGGATAGCTGAGCACCATTCGCCCCAATCCTATCGAATCGACCCATCCCAGGCGCACCGCCGCCTGCGCCACATGCGGAAGAAAATCCTGCAAGTAACTGTACGCGGTCCCAACAACAATAAGCTCTGGAAAATGCTGAATCAGTTTTCGGGTTGTTTCCAATTGCCTTGCTACGCCAACTAGAGGATCTTCTGGCGGCTGATATCCGTCCGAGGGCGGATAAAACGCCGGGCGTTGGATGTGCGGACAATAGTAAGGACTCCCCGCCGTAAGATTAACGAGGTGAATGCCCAACTCCTCGAGTAAACTGAAAAATCGTATCGTCTCGCTGAGATCCGGTTGCGTCGGATCGCTCTGATTGACTCCGAATCCCCACCTGTAGGGAATCAAATGCCTGTGTTCCTCGGGAATTCCTGGCCCCAGCTTTCCGGGAGTCGAAAGCGCAGGGTCCGGCCGATAAGGAATCGCGTCAAACGCCGAAAGCCGAACGCCAATTTGCAGCCCAGGCGCAGCCGCGCGTATTCCTTCGACCACCTCCCGCAAAAACCGCGTGCGATTCTCGAAGCTTCCGCCGTATTTCCCTTCCCGCGTATGGGCACTGAGAAACTCGTGCCCCAGATATCCGTGGCAATGCTTGATGTCGACAAAGTCGAAACCCAGTTCGCTCGTCATGACCGCGGCGCCGTGGAACTGTTCGATGATCTTCTCGATTTCCGCATCGGTGAGCAGCGGATAGTCCGGCGGCAGATTCAATCGGCGGTCCAGGAAAGGGTGACGATACAGAATGCGCGGTTCAGGACGGCCTTTTTGGTTCGGGCAACTGTAACGCCCCGAATGCGTCAATTGCAGTCCAACGAAAAGTCCGTCATCCGAACCCGAAACCTGGCGGTGCTCTGCAATTAGCGCCGCCTTCAACCGCGCCAAACCTTTTCTGGTGTCTGAAGCCGCCAAAAGCTGATTCGGATTGGCGCGCCCCTCGTGACAGACGGCCACCGCTTCGCCGCCCCAGATCAGCTTTGCTCCGCTGCTCCCGAAGCGCCGCCATCGGCGAAGCGTATGTTCGCTAGGATTGCCATCGGGCGTTCCGTCCCAGCCTTCCATGGGATTGACTGCGAAGCGATTGCCAATCTTAATTCCAGCGCGCAGGATGGGCTGTGCCAGCGGCGATTCTGCTCCGCGAAGAAGTTCTCGATCGCACGGAATGGTTAGACGCAGCGCAGCGAGATGTTCCTCAAAGTGATGGACATCCCGAATGCTGCCCAAACGCCGAATTTCGCCCGGGTTCATGCGGCTCCTAGCGGAGAGAGCAACTCCTAACCGCCGAGTTCCCGCACATTATTCTTTATTCCTAGACATCGCACAAATCCGCCGCTTCCCGCAAAGAGGTAAGAGGATCGCGCGAGGGCACGAACTCGTGCGCTACGTAGCCCTGAAAGTTGGTCGCGGCGATTCCACGCATCACTCCATCCCACTGCACTTCCTGCGTACCGTCAAGTTCATGCCGGCCAGGAACGCCACCCGTGTGGAAATGAGCAAGCCATTGAATGTTCTGCTGGATAGTACTTATCAGATCTCCTTCCATGATCTGCATGTGGTAGATGTCGTAGAGCAGTTTGACTCGCGGCGAATTCACTGCTTGCACCACTTGCACTCCCCAAGCGGTGTGGTCGCACATGTAATCCTTGTGGTTCACCTTGCTGTTGAGCAATTCCATGCAGATGGTGATACCGTGGTCCTCGGCAATCTTTTTCACGCGATTGAGACCAAGAATGGTGTTCTTGGCGCCCTCTTCGTCGGACATGCCTGCGCGATTTCCGGAAAAGGTGATTACATTCGGCACGCCGGCCTTCGCCGCCAGAGGAATGTTCTTGCGAAAACCCTCCTCGATCCTCGCGTGGTTTTCAACGCGGTTCAGCGCGGTCGGAATCTCGCCGCCGCCAGCGTAAGCCATGCTGCAAACCAGCCCATGACGGCCCGGCACTTCGTATTCCTCCGGACCGAGCAGGTCCACCGCCTTCAAACCAATCTTAGCCGCGTACACGCACAGGTCATCGAGCGGAATTTTCTCGTAACACCAGCGTGAAACCGATTGCTTAATCCGGCCCTTGCGCTGAATCGGTTCTTTCTGCTCCGGCCAAGCCATGGACGGCATGGAAGCAACGGTAATTCCCGAAATGGCACTCTTCAGCATCGTCCGCCGCGATAGTTGTTTAGTCATAGAAGTTCACACAGAGTTGACCGGAGAAAGCTGGTTGCGGGCCAGGCGTCGACCGGTTCGTTCCCCTTTCGAGTGGTTCATCCAGTTCGCAGAGTGAAACGGTTAACCAAATTCGCCGCCAATTCTTGCATATTCCCAGCTCGCGCGGATTTTAATCTTGAGAATTTTCAGGTCATCCACGAAAGCACCGTCCGCAGATCGACAGGCGCCGTCGACTCGGTTCCGCGCGGCATCGAGGGCCCGACCGCCACAGCCTCGCCGTGATTTTCGAACCACACCAAAAACGACGATTGCTCGGCTCCCGTCAAACGTTGTTGGTTGAGCCAGTTGTAATACGCTCCGAAATCGGCATCGACGAGTGAACCCATTGGATCGAGTTCCACGCGTGCGTCGGTTGCAGCGGAGAGCATTTCGTTCATCGGCTTCTGCCGTTGCCGTGGCGCGAAACGGACCAGCAGCGTGAGCGGCTGCGCGCGCCGCAACGCTTCCCGTGCCGCCCACTGTGCGAAGGTCGTGCTGAAAATCTGCGTGCCCGAGCCCTCCGTCAACAGCTTGACCTGAAAGCGATCCAGCACCGCCTGTCCCGGCTTGGCCGGGTTCCCCATCGGGCCCTGATCCGGCCCACCGTTCAAACCAAGATCCGCGGGACGCATCTGCGCGAGTAAGGTGCGCAGCGTCTCTGGCCCCATGCCTGGCCGTTCGATCTCCACGCGTATTTTGCTGGATAAAGCCGCACGCGCCGGCTCCAGTGCGTGATAGGAGACGCACGTAATCGCCGGATCGTGAGCCAGTTCTTGTCCACCATCGATATACCAGTGACCGTGAGCAATGGGACGCGTTTCGGCGCGAGCGGCCACCGCATCCAACAACTGCTTCATCCCGTTCTCTGGCTGCACGCGGCTGAAGTACACGCCGTGGGGACGCAGTTTGCGGAACAGCGGCTCGTCCGGAGTGGTGACACCCTGGCCAACGACAGTAATTCCCATCCTGGGCATCGCCGGTGGTTCCGGCGGCACGGCCGCCTGCAAACGCTCCGCATAAGCCAGCGCCGCCACGCGAAATGCATCCAGTTGGTGCGTGCTCCAAAGATAGGCCGAGAGCTGCTCGACAAACTGGGCCGGCGCATTCACCCAGTCGAACTGTTCCAGTTGCGGCGAAATCTTGATCTGCGCGAAACCCTGAAACCAGTCTCTTGTCTGTTCCGCGGAAAGCGAACTCAGATTTGCCAGTTCCCTATCGAGCGCTTTGCGCTCGGCGGGAAACTTGAAATCGTATTCGATCACTTCGCGCAATAAGCTCGGCAAAAAGCTCAGCGGCAGGCGCTGCAGCGCGGCAAGGTCGTTCGTGACCATTTTTCTTGCTTCCGGCGGGTAACCGTTAAATTGCTCGGCTTTGAGATCGGTCGGCAGCATGGAGTTACGCCAGCTCAGCAATGGGCTTGCCCTCGGCGAGCGCAGCAGAAAATCCCAGGATCGATCCGATCGACGGAACAAGATCGGTGGACTCGAGTGCGCGGTCGATGACCACGCCTTCGCGAACGCCCGCGCCCATGGCCATCATCCACGTGGTGCGAGAAAGCGCATCGCCAGTGCGGTGATGCTGAAATCCGTTGCCGCCGGCATCATCGTCGGAGTCACGGCCAAAATCCGGCAGGATAAAGAGTGTGGTATTGCCGGCGTATTCCGGCTCGCTCTGGATCGTTTTCCAGAGCTCAGCGCAAAGCCGGTCGGTGCGGCGTATGCCTTCGATGTACAGCGAATAGGCACCTGCATGCGCGATATCGATGTCGTGCAGCGTGATCCACAAAAGGCTTGGAGCGAGTTGCTGCATCAGTTGGCGCGTGATGTAGACGGAGAGTTCATCGGGGCTCGAGAGCGTGCGCGCGTGTTTTTTGAAGTCGTCCACGGAGAGCTTCAACAGCATCTGCAGCTGCTGCAATTCGAATTCGCTGCCGCCAAGCTCCGGTGTGTAAAAGGGTGTCTCATAGTTGTCGCGTAACAAATGTTCGTAGTCCGCACCGCCCGAGGTCGCCGCAGTTAAGAGATGCTTGGGCAGAATCACGCGAGCGCCCAAACCCGGGCCGTAGGCGCGGTGATTGCTTTCGCCGATGCGATTGAAGCCGTTGCTCGGCGCAACCACCCATGCATCGGAAGAGGGCCGTTTCAAATCCTTGCGAAAATATTCAAACGCCGTTGGGTGTTCCGGTGGAAGTGACGCAAAATTGTTGATGGTTTCGTAGACGCCCGTGGCCAGGCTTGCCGTCGCCACGTAGTGCCCGAGGATGCCGCGGTTAACGACTTGCGTAAAGAATGTGGATTGCGGAATCAGTTCCCGCATCAAGTGGGGAATATTTTCCTGACCTTCGGGCGCAAACGTTTCCTGGTCGCGTGCCCCGCCGCCGAAGGTGATAACCACCACTTTCCTTCTTTTTTGGGGAACCCCAGTTCGGGCGAACAAACCGGATCCAAGCAGGGTACCGCCCAGGGTAACCCCGGCGGCGCTGCGCAAGAATTCGCGACGGGAGAAAGCTAATTGCCTGGCAAGTTCCCAGGCATTAGAGGCGTGACCGTTTGACCTAGGTCTTGAAAGACCCCCTAAGTTCCGCGCTATTTTGGACTCTGATGACATGTCGTAGGTCATTGCAAACGCAAAGCTTAGCGTAAGCTACGCCGGGCCTCCGTCGAAGTCAAGTATTGGCAGGAATCAACTTCGCCGCTAGGCATTTTCCTCTCCTCGGGCCGTCTCGCTAATTCCAGAAGCGGGACCTCTTATCTAGAATGGGGCCACGTATTCAACCATTCGGTGACCTATCTCACTGCTTGCCGGACGGACTGTCCTTTGCCGCATAGACAAATTGACGTATCTCCGCTCTTTGTTTTTCTATATCCGCAAGATGCTGCTCGCGGATCTTCTGATAAATCTGGAGTTGCTCCTGGGCGGGCCCCTTCTGCCCGGTGCGAACGTAAGCCTGCCCCAAGCGATAATGGGCATCACCAAGATCGGAGTCCAGCTCCAGTGCCCGAACGTATTCCGGGATAGCCTCGGCATACTTGCTCTGGTCGGAATAAAGATTCCCTAACTGCAAGTGCGACTCGGCCAGTTTCGGATCGAGTTCGATGGAATTCTTGAGCAAGGTTTCAACTTGGCGGAGATCCAAGGTTGGGTCCTGAGCCCTCTTCCCCTTCCACAGACTCATCGCGTAGTAATAAAGGGCTTGCCCATTGCGAGGCTGAAGTTCGGAGAAGCGGCGGAATCGTTGGATGACGTCGTCGGCCTGGCTCGGTGAACTGTCGTAGGCCCGGGAAAGAAAAAGATAGCAGCTCGGATCGGAAGGGTTTAGGTCCGCCGCTCGCAACAACGATTTGACGGCCTCGTCGTAGTTACCGTGCGCATAAAGAGCCATCCCGAGGCCAATCGCCAGCCGCTGCGACGCAGGATAGCGCTGGGAGGCATCCTGGAAGATTTCTATGGCCGGTCCCAGAGTCCGGTGAAGCAGGAGCTCGCTTCCCCAATCGAAGAGGTTGCTTTCGCTCGGATCGGCATGCGCGGCAAGCTCATATTCGTTGGCAGCCTCGACGAACTTCCCATCTTTTTCTTCCACTTCGCCCAGCAGGTTGTGCAGTTCGGCGGTGTTTTTCTGCTTCAGCAGCTCCTGGATTTGCTGCCTCGCGTCGGCAAGGCGCCCGGAGACCAGGTAGGCGAGAGACAAGTCGTAACCATTGTCGTAGGAGGAGGGATCGATACGCTCGGCACGCTCGAGAAAGGGCACGGCGTCGGCGATTTTCTTGGATTGGACGTAGAACTCGCCGAGGTTGTGATTGGTGTCGAAGCTTTGCGGCTCGAGCTCGGCTGCCTTCTTGAATTGCTCTCCGGCGCGATCGATCTTTCCGAGGCGCACAAGATTGGCAGCGAGATTGGTCCGAGCGGGGGCGGAGCGGGGGTTCAGCCGGACGGCTTTCTCGAGGTGCGTGTTGGCATTGGCGTCCTGAGACTGTGCGGAGTACACCAGGCCCAATAGCTCGTGAACTTCAAAGCTCTCCGGGACTTGCTGCAGCAAGGCCTCCAGCTTTGCCGCAGCCTCGCTGTAGTGGCCCGAGTCAAATTGAGCGACAGCCGCTTGGAAATCGCGATCCAGGTGCTGGTCCTGGCTGGAGCGTGCCGTCACTGCGGCCGCGCACAGCAAGAGAACGAGAAAAACGGCCCTGGCAGAACGGCTTCCGATGTACACGACGGTCCTAGGTTATCACCGCACGGCAAGAGCGGAAAAGCTCCTGCAAAAAGGGGCTCCCCGCAGAGCGCCCTCGACGAGCACTCTGCGGGGAGGTGTGTGGCAAAGTTAAAAGTACAATTTCAGAGCGAACTGGATCTGCCGCGGATCGTAGGGAGCATCGCGCGTGGAGCCAATTTCGCCGAAGGTCGAGCTGTTGAAATTGCCCGAGTTGGAAATTGCGACAACGCCGTTGCCGCCGAAATTCGGTGCATTGAAGTTCGGGTGGTTGAAAATGTTGAAGATCTCGGCGCGGAACTCCATGCGGAAGCGCTCGCTGAGCGCGATCTGCTTGAAGGCGGAAAAGTCAAGCCTATGGAATCCCGGGCCCGGCACCTGCGTGACGCCGCCCAAAGCGGCAGCACCCGTCAGAGGAACACAGCCCGCCGGGGTGTTGGGCTCCGGAACGCCGCCAGCACCTAGCACGCAAGGCTGCGTGAACGCTGCCGGATTGCCATACCAACTCAAGAGTCCGTTCGCGTCATTGTGGAGTCCGAGGTCCAGCGGTTGTCCCGTATAGAGGGCGCCGCAACCCAGGGCAGATGCCGTACCGCTGGGACAGCCGATGCTTATCGGCTGTCCGCCCTGGAATGTGGAACTCCAGTTGATGCTCCAGCCTCCGATAACCTTATCCACAGCCCCGGAGGCGTCGGTTGCGAAGCGCTTGCCCTTGCCGAAAGGCAACTCGTATCCGCCGCTGAAATGGAAAACATTGCGGATGTCGAAATCCGCCAACCCGTAGTCGAACGCCATTCCGAGGCCAGGAACGTCCGGCGCTCGAAAGCCTGCCACGCTGCCGCCGTTGAGCAAGTCGCCGGCGTCCGACATAGTCTTGGAATAGGTGTAGGTGAACAGGAAGTTCAGCCCGTTCGCAAACCGCTTTTCGACTTTGGTTTGGAGCGAGTGATAAGCGCTCATACCGGCAGTGGCTGCGTAGCTTGCGCCGAATCCAAAATCGGGAAATGGCACGAGAGTGCTCTCAGGAGTGTTCTCGGCAGCGATGGTGGTGGGTTCGTTAGAGCCCGGAAACGATTCCAAATGCCGGGCCAGCGACGTCACGTAACCGGCTTGTATGGAGAGCGAAGGCGTAAGCTGGTATTGGACGGTCAGATTGCCGCCCATGGAATAGGGCGTTTGATAATTAAACTGAATCCCGCGCAACGCCAAGCCGCTGGCGTTAACCTCTAGCGGTGTCAGAGAGTTGCATGAAAACCCCGCTTCAAAAATGGCTGTCCCTCCAACCGGGGCAGTCGTCGCGCAATTTGCAAAAGGAGTGCCTCCGCTGATGGGTGTAACGTCGTTCGGCGAACTGTAGGTGAAATTGAACTGGAAGGGATAGTTTTCGCCAAGGTTCGGGGAAAATCCGCGATTCTCAAACCCGTTGTAGAAGATGCCGAACCCGCCGCGAAGAACGAGCTTCGAGTTAACCTGATATGCGAAACCCACGCGAGGGGCAAAATTGTTCTTCTGCGAGTTTCCGAGTCCCTTACCTTGAGAATCCGTACTTTCGCACAGGATGTTGTCCTGGGCTAACAAAGCAACAAAGCTCGAGGAAAGGTCGACGCCCGGACTGCACGAGGTAGAAGAAGGAAGCAAGTAGGCTGCCCCTCCAAACGGACCGCCGGCGGGGATGAAGTTTGCCTGGTTGCCATGGTGCTCGAAGACCAAGCCGAAGAAGTCGTAGCGAATGCCGAGGTTTACGGTCAGTTTGCGGCTGACCTTCCAGTCGTCGTTAAAGAAGCCGCCATAGTAGTTTTTGCCGTTGTCGGTCAAAGAGATGTTGGACAGGTCTATGTTGCTTGAGCCGCCGATGTAATTGCCGCCACCCACGGTCGAGGTGGTTGGGATCAACAGGAAGTCCGCGCGTCCGGTATTGCCACTGTCGACGCTAGGAATCGAGGTGTAATCGCCGTTGTAGTCATATTCTCCGCGGGACCAGGGTGGTTGCAGCGTCGAGAACTTAACGTGTTGCCACTCGAAGCCCATTTTAAAAGTATGCTTGCCGTAGATTTTTGTGACGCTGTCGGTCAGCTGGAACGTGGAAGTGACTTCGTCGGAAGGCAGGAAAGCGTTACTGCCGAGTGTTGAGAGCCCGTTGATTCCAAAGGCGGGAAGCCCACCATTCAAGGAGACCTGAGGAACACCCTGGATGCCAAACTCTCCAGGAATATTCGTCAGATCATCGGCTTCGGGCGAAACGCGTGTCGTGTGAAGGTAATTCAACCCCGCGCGAACCTCGTTGATCAACGTCGGAGAGAACGTGTGCGTATAGCCTAACGCGCTCTGTTCAGCGATGGCAGTCTGGGTTCCCTGTTGGAAGCCGCCGCCGTCCGCGACGCCGCCGAAAATGCCGGGAATGAATTGCGGGTCGTCGACCAAGCTGAACCGATAGAACAATTGGTTCTGCTCGTTAAAGTTGATGTCCATCCGGGTATCGAAGGAGTTGGCGTGTTCAAAGAGCTTCGGTGAATCGGCGAAGTTCGAAAAAAGCGAGCCAGCTGCATTCGTTGTGGGCAAAGGATACAGATTCAACAAGGCTATAGCGTTTTGATCGAGCCGGTTGGCGTTAATCATGTTCAGCGTTGGACAGCTGGCAACCGTAACGGCCAAAGTATTGGCAGCGCAGCCGGCCGCGAACGGACTGCGAACGAATCCCGTGCTGGTGGCAAAAAGGCCCGTGACCGGATCCACTTGCCCAGCGGTGACGGCCCGGGTAGTCGCTGGATCGAAGACCGTGCCGTTGGAATAGGTTTGTAGGTCGACAGCGGGGCACGGCGAAACGTTGACGGAACACAGTCCCTGCGTCTCTGTTCCCGTTTGAGCGAGGATCAGATCCTGGAAGTTGGTGTAACCGCTGTTGCGCTCGGCGACGCTCGGAACCGAGCCGCTTAGGATGGTCCCTTGAACCCGTCGCAAAGCCTGGTAATCACCGAAGACGAAAACTTTGTTTTTGCCGTTGAATAGTTTCGGGAGATAGACCGGTCCCCCGGCGGTGAAGCCGAACTGGTTCTGGCGGAGTTCGCCCTTCGGAACCTGATGCTCGTTTTCAAAAAAATCGGCGGCATCGAGCTTATCGTTGCGGAAGAATTCCCAGACGTCGCCATGGAACTCGTTGGTCCCGGACTTGATGGTGGCATTGAGAACGGCGGCACCGGAGCGGCCGAACTCTGCGCTGAAGTCTGAGGTCTGCACTTTAAACTCTTCGACCGCGTCGACCGGAGGAAGCACCACGTAGTTGGTGCCGTTGAGGAAGTCCACAGTGTCCGAGTTGTTGTCGATGCCATCCAGGAGGTAGTTGTTCTGCGCCGGGCGAAGTCCATTGGCAGAGAAAGCGCCGCTGGCCGCATTGCCGCGCGTGTCGGCTTGAGGAGTGTTGACGCCGGCAGCTAGCTGGGCGAGGAAGGTAAAATTGCGTCCATTCAGGGGAAGATCATTCACGCTGCGCGAGTCGACGACTTGGCCCACGGACGCGTCTTGCGACTGGAGCACAGGAGCGGCAGCCGTGACCTCGACGGTGGTCGTGACGTTGCCGGGCTTAAGGGTGAAATCCGCAACCACGTTCTCACCGACGTCGACCGAGACATGCGGCCGCGTGCTCGTCTCAAAGCCTTGAAAGGTGACGGTGAGCTTATAGCTCCCGATTCTTACCGGCGTGAATTTGTAGATGCCATCGTTCCCCGTAGTGGTGGAGGTAGTGGCGCTCGTGCCTTCGTTGGTCAATGTGACGGTGGCGCCGTGGATGGCCGAACCCGAAGCGTCGGTAACGGTCCCCAAGATGGCGCCGGCATCCACTTGAGCCCGGAGCGGCGCTACGCACAAGAGCGTGAGAAGAAATGCGGCGGTCATCCCCAAGAATGCCCGCCGGGTGAACCTTGAACTAACCATTCGCTTCATGAACTTCCTCCTCGGCACCCGCACGGTGCCGTTTTTCGCGCAGTCAAGAGCGGCGTGGACCGTCATTCCACAACGCCCGCCAGACCACGCCGTCAGTCGTGCTTACGGCAGGTCGCTGGATTCGACTTTCCGATCGAACCCGCCGGGCTTCAAAGCCCTCCGCCTCGCGCCACGAACGTCATTAATTGGACAAACCCAAAGCCCCGGAATGGATAAAAAGCTCACAACCCCAATTAAGCGACCCCAGAGCACTTAACCGCTTAACCCAGCTAATATCACCATATTTTGCGTAGTGTCAAGCACTTTTTTTGCTTTATACTCTGAGCAGCTTGCGGAGTTCCGCATCCGCGAGGTTCTGGTGTAGCTTCGGAGTTGGTCGAGGAAAGCGAAATGCTAGCGTTATGGGTCTAACGATTCGAGATGTCGCCAAGGCTGCTGGTGTGTCCACAGCCACGGTTTCCAACGTCTTGAACAAGACTGGAAAAGTGGGCCCGCGCACGAACCGTCTGGTGCTGTTGACGGTGAAACGCCTTGGCTATTTTCCGAACGCACATGCGCGCCATCTGGCTTCGCGCGACAGCCGCACGCTCGGAATTATTGTTTCAGACATCGTGAACCCCTTCTTCCCCGAGGTCATCAAGAGTTTCGAAACGCGCGCGCGCCAGCTCGGCTACGATGCGATTCTTAGCGATACGAATTACGATCCGCGGAGAACGCGTGAAGCTGCGGAACGCATGATGGAGCACAATGTGCGTGGCGTGGCGATCATGACTTCCGAGATCAGCTCGCAACTCATTCAGGAACTGGAACGCAGAAGAATTGCTGTCACCTTCCTGGACCTCGCGCCCGTTCGCGGTTACGTCAGCAAACTGCGAATCGACTACTTTTCGGGAATCAAACAAATCGTTGAGTACCTCCACAAGAGCGGGCACCGGCGCATTGCCTTCATCGCCGGGCGGCCCAAGCTCAAGTCCAACATCGCCCGGATGGAAGCGTACGAAAGTTGCATGCGGGATTGGGGATTGGAACCTGGACCGATCGTACACGGAGACTTGCGCTACGAAGGTGGCTTGGCGGCCGGCTTGCACATCGCAAAACTTTCGCCAAGACCGACCGCTGTGATGGCCGTGAATGACCTTACGGCCGTGGGCGTCATCAAGGGATTGCTGAAAGGCGGCTGCCGCGTTCCGGAAGATATTTCGGTTACAGGATTTGATAACACTCGGTTGGCCGAATACTGCAACCCCTCACTCACGACCGTGGACATCCACAGGGATATGCTGGGGCAGATGGCAGCCGACGCCCTGCACGAACTCTCTTGCTCGGCAAATCCTCAAGGCCGGGAATACCACATTCCGGCTGAACTGATCTTGCGAGATTCTTCAGGGCCCGCTCCCGCCGAAAAGTCCTAATCGTAATCCCGGTATTTTGCAGTTCGCACAAATCGAGCGCGCCGTGGGCAGTTGCTCCAGCTTTGATTCCGCCACGTTGGTCTTTGGAACAGCTTCTCCTCGATGCTAGCATTCGAATGGCGGGCGAACGGAGCGGAGAAACTTAAGAATGGCGCGTCAAAAAAACGAAGATCACGCGTTCTCGCGGCGCACTTTTCTACGAGGGATGCGTTGGGCGCCGGTGCTTTTCCTCCCGGCGCCGCTTTATTCCTCATCGTTCCGGCCGCTACTCGCGAGAACTCCGGACAAGGGGAACTTTGCTTTCGATTTGGCTGATTTTCGCGTAACCCCGCACTATCCGGCGAAGTCCCCTCTTGATGATGTTCTTCGCAAAGTGGTTCCGGGCACGGACGAATACGTCACGGAGAAATACGCGTTTGAGATCATGCGGTTGCTTGATGGATGGAGCCGGGCTCTTAAGGCAGTGTCACCCGCTCTTGATGTTTTCGAGAAAGTTTTGGACAGTTCGCTCGAAGCGTGTTCGCTCGTTCCAATGCAGCAAACCGCCGTGCGGAGCGGGAATGGGCTTGAAGTCTTTCGAAGAAAGTTTTCGACCAACGTCGCATTAGGCCGCGAACGCTTTCTTCAGGAGATGAAGACCTACTTGGCTTCGATGTCGCGCTTGGAGACGGCCGAGTTTGAGATTACCGGGATCGAGGAAATCTCGGAATCGCCGGCGTTGGTGCGTATCGAGATTCGGTATGACTTTGTCGGCACGGGAACAGAGGCAACGCGCGAGCAGCGCGTTGGACGTTGGCTGACGCAGTGGTCGTGTAATGCCGCAAAGGAATGGCGCGTGCTTCGCTGGGAAGCGGCTGAGGAAACCCTCAGCCGGGCAAGCACGCCGATATTCATCGACATTACTTCCCAAGCGCTCGGCCAAACGGAATCCTACAAGAAGCAGATGCTTCACGGAGTCGACTATTGGCGCACCGTTTTGGACGGAGCCTGCGGCATCGATGTTTACGGAAACAACGGCTTGGCCGTGGGCGATTTCGACAACGATGGGCTGGATGATTTCTACGTCTGCCAGCCTCCGGGACTCCCGAACCGGCTCTATCACAATCGCGGCGATGGAACGTTTGAGGATGTGACGGAGAAGGCGGGAGTGGGCGTGCTGGACGGCGCGGCGAGCGCGTTGTTCGCGGACTTTGAGAATAAAGGGCGGCAGGACCTTTTGGTCGTGTGCGGCAGTGGACCGCTTCTTTTTGTGAACCAAGGGAATGGAAAGTTTTTGCTGAAGCGCGATGCCTTTCAGTTTGCCGAGCCGCCGCAAGGAACTTTTACGCACGCTGCCGTAGCCGACTACGACCGCGACGGACGTCTCGATATTTATTTTTGTTTGTACAGCTACTACCTGGGCCTCGACCAGTACCACTACCCCGCTCCCTATTTTGACGCGCGCAACGGGCCTCCCAATTTTCTGCTTCACAACGAGGGCAACGGGACTTTTCAGGATCGCACCGAGGCGGCGGGATTGAACGCGGACAACGACCGCTACAGTTTCGCGTGCGCCTGGGGGGACTACAACTCCGACGGCGCGCCGGATTTGTATGTGGCCAACGACTTTGGGCGAAACAATCTTTACCGCAACAACGGCGATGGAAAATTCACGGTGGTCTCTCGGGAAGCGGGCGTCGAAGACGTCGGGGCAGGGATGAGTGCAAGCTGGTTTGATTTCGATAACGACGGCAACCAGGACGTGTATGTTTCGAATATGTGGTCCGCGGCCGGCATGCGCGTTTCCGAACAGAAGAGTTTTCATGAAAAAGATCCGGAAACTATCCGCGCGTTTTATCGCCAACATGCGCGGGGTAACTCGCTATACCGAAATCTGGGGAATGGAAAATTTCAAAATGTAAGCCATGCGGCGGGAGTTGACGCGGGGCGCTGGGCATGGGCTTCCGACGCTTGGGATTTTGATCACGACGGCTACCCGGATCTTTACATCGCCAATGGCTATATATCGGGGCCGGTGAGTCGAAGGCCGAAGACTGCAGGGCGCGACGCAGATGACGTAGCGGGCTTTTTCTGGCGGCAAGTTGTGGCGAATTCGCCTCAAAATCAGGCGTCATCGCCAAAGTATGAGCTGGGCTGGAACGCTATCAACGAGCTGATCCGCTCGGACGCCTCTTGGAACGGCTTCGAGCGAAACGTTTTCTACGCGAATAACCACGATGGAACGTTTTCTGATGTTTCGGGCACTTCTGGGTTGGACTTTCCCGACGACAGCCGCTCGTTCGTGCTCGCCGACTTGGACCACGACGGGCGCTTGGAAGTTATTCTCAAGAATCGGAACGCACCGCAACTGCGGATTTTGCGCAACGCGATGAAGGAGATTGGCAACTCGATTGCCTTTCGATTGCGCGGAACAAAAAGCAATCGCGATGCAATCGGTGCGGCCGTGACGGTGGAAGCCGATGGGCACCGGCAGACGAAGTATCTCCAAGCCGGCTCCGGATTTCTGTCCCAGCACACCAAGGAGCTTTTCTTTGGAGTTGGAAAAACGCGAGGCATCGTTCGTGTAACCATTCGCTGGCCTAGCGGGGCGACTCAGGACTTCGAGCATGTGCCGGTGAACCGTCGAATCGAAATCGAGGAAGGTTCCGAGGTTTTTGCGGCGAGGCCATTTTTGGCTGCGCCGGCGCCATACGGCCGACCCGGCGAAACTCAAAAACCGGACGCACTGCCAACGTCGCTCGAGACATGGCTCATCGAGCCGTTGAGCGCGCCGGAGTTTCCCTTGCCCGACCTCTCCGGCAATCTACGCAATCTTTCGTCGTTCCGAGGCGGCTTTGTGCTTCTCCATTTTTGGACAGCGGGTTCGCCCATTTGTGTTGAGCAGCTGCGAGTTTTTCAAAAGCGCCAGCCTGCTTTCGCCGCAAGCGGGCTTCGCATTTTGGCCATTAATGTGGATGGTCCCGGCGAGGTTCGAGGAGCGCCTCCCTTCACGCTGAAGGAAGGACTTACTTTCCTGAACTTCTATGCGACCCAAGATGTGGCCGGCGTTTACAATATTGTTTACCGCTACCTCTTTGATCGCCGCAGAGATCTGGCGCTCCCCACATCTTTTCTCGTCAACGCGGAAGGCATGATCGTCAAGGTCTACCAAGGCGCGATAAGTCCCGAGCGTATGACAGAAGATTTGAAATCAGCGGCGGGAACCGCCGCTGCCCGAATGAAGAGAGCCCTTCCCTTTGAAGGAACACTCTATCAAGACGAATTTCAACGCAACGATTTTACGTACGGAGTAGCGATGTTTCAGCGCGGCTATCTCGACCAAGCGGCCTCGTCTTTCCAACAAGTGATTGCAGCCAAGCCGCAGGATCCGGAAGCTTATTACAATTTGGGAACCCTCTACCTCCGGAAAAACGCTTTGCCGGACGCGCGGCGTTACCTCGAGCAGACCGTGAAGCTCCGTCCGGACTATCCGGAAGCGTGGAATAATCTGGGAATGATCGCCGGGCAAGAAGGCCGGGCTGATGAAGCCATTCGTAACTTCCAACAGTCCCTGTCGCTGAGGCCAGGCTATGTCACGGCGATGCTAAATCTCGGAAACCTTTACCGGCGAGAAGGAGCGGTGGATGAAGCCGAAAAGCTTTTGAACCGCGCGCTCGAGATGGAGCCAGAAAACCCGGAGACAAATTACAGCTTGGGAATGCTCTACGCGCGGCAAGACCAACTTCCACGCGCATCGAGCTATTTGGAAAAAGCAGTGAGCTTGCGCCCCGATTATCCGGACGCGCTGAACAACCTGGGCGTCCTCTTTGTCCGCCAAGAGAACTATTCCGAAGCAAAAGAAAAATTCGAGACTTGCATCCGCGTGGCTCCCAATTATGACCAAGCCTATCTCAACCTGGCGCGCCTTTACGTCGTTTTGAACGATAAAGCAAAGGCCAGAGAGGTATTGCTCGCGTTGTTGCACCAACAACCGCAGCACAAATTGGCTCAGCAGGCGCTGGAGATGCTAAATTGAGATTTCAACGGCAGCGCTGCAACGCACTCGGCGGAGAGTTGCGAAATGCCTAGGGGCGCTTCATTTCGGGGTGCCTCAAAATGCGCCTGGAACCGGCCGCGCCTCTCTCAATTCCTCGCGCTGCTGGTGATTCTTATTCCCGCCAAAGGATTTGCGCAGCAAACCGTCCCCAAGAGTGGCGAGGTTCGACAACTCCCGAAGATTTCGCCGCTTCTTCAGGAAGCCGAAGAACTGCTTCGCCAAGGTTCCATCGATGAAGCCAAAAAGAAAATACAGGAAGAACTCCAGCGGAATTCTTCCAGTGTCGACGGCTACACCCTCTTGGGAATTGTCTACACCGACGAAAAAGATTATGCGAGCGCCCTGCAATCTTTCCAAGAGGCGTTGAAGCTGGACCCCAACTCCACCAGGGCGCTTAACAACCTCGGAAACCTAAACGTCGCCGAGAAAAAGCTGGATCTCGCGGAGAAAGAGTTTAGGAAGGTTTTGCGCATTGAACCCGGCAACCGCGATGGAAACTATAATTTGGGCCTTGTTCTGATGGCCGCGGGTTCCCCTGCAGAGGCAATTTCTTACCTGCAGCGAGTCCGCCCTCCGGACAATGCGACTCGCTCCAACCTGATTCGCGCTTACTTGCGCGCTGGTAGAACCCCAGAAGCGTTGAAAATGGCGACCGAGCTTTCCACGCAAAATAAGGACGACATGCAGCTGCATTTCACGCTGGGCGTGTTGCTGGCCTCGGAAAAACAATACCGCGCGGCTCAACTTGAACTGGAAAAAGCCGACGCGTTGCAGCCCGAAACGCCCGAGATTCTTTATAACCTCGGACAAGCTTATCTTCGCGCCGGCGAATACGCCAAAGCCGAACTGGTATTGAATCGGGCGCTGAAACTGAAATCCGATTCACCCGAAACGCTCTACATCTTGGCGCAGGTCTATCAGCAGCAAGGCCGTTCGGTGGATGCTCTGGACTTGCTGGTGCGCGCCCACAAGCTGGCTCCACAAAATACCGACATCATTTTGCTTCTCGCGCGGGTAAGCATGAGCCAAAATTATTACGAAGACGCGATCCCCCTGCTCGAGTCAGGCGTGACCATCGAACCGCAGCGCGCCGATCTCCACGCCGCCCTGGGTGAAAGCTATTTCAAATCTGAGAAAACAGAAAAGGCCATTGCGGAATTTCAAAAGCTGATCGACCTTGCCCCCACGGCGCAATCGTATGCTTTCATGGGAATCTCCTTCCGCCGTTTGGGGCGCTTCGACAAAGCTCGAGAATATTTTGAGGCTGGGCTGAAGCGGGATCCCCACAACGCTTCCTGCTTATTCAATATTGGCTACATCGAAGAGCGGCAGGGCCATCCGGCACGCGCCGAAGATTTTTTTCAACAAGCGCTCCGCTACAATCCCGATTTCCCCGAAGCGCTTCTGGAACTGGCCGATCTCCGCGTCGCCAGCAAAAGATTCGAGGACGCCGCGGCGCTGCTCAGGAAGTACGTAAAGATCAGCCGCGAGCCTGCTTCGGGATACTACAAGCTCGCAATGGTGGAGAAGAGCCTTCATCAAACGGAGGCCTCGCTGCGAGATTTGAAAGTATTCCAGACGCTCTCAAAAGATTCTGCATCGGGTCCGCAGCCCTATCAGCACATCTTTGATTATCTTGACGAACGCTCCAGCCTTTCTCGCGAGGCCCGGACGCAACAAGACTTGGCCGATCTGACCGAGCAACTCCAGAAAAACCCAGACCACCCGCAAGGACTCTACTTGTTGGCGCAGACCTATCTAAAGCTCGGGAAACTCGAGGAAGCGCGCGCGACCATCGGCCAGCTTGATCAAATCAGCGCTGGCGACTACCAGACGCAGGCCGGCGTGGGCGTGCTGCTGGCGCGTTATCGTTTGTACGATGAAGCTATCCGGCATTTCCAGACGGCCTTGAGCGCGAGCCCCGACTTGGATGACGTGAAATTCGACGTGGCCGATGCGTACTTCCGAAAAGGCGACTATGCCCAGGCGCTGCTGGCTGCAAACCAAGTGTCGGCGACGGGACGGCAGGACGATGCGTTCCTTTCTTTGCTCGGAGACATCTACGCGCATCTTGGCGATGGCGCCCGCGCGACGCAGATTTTTCTGAACGCAATCAACCGAAATCCGGATAACGATCAGTACTACCTGTCGCTCGCGCTCGTCGAGCTTCGCGGGAATGATGCCGCCGGAGCGCGCGAAACGTTGCTAAAAGGCCTGGCACGGATCCCTAGCTCCGGAAAAATATTTTGGGGATTGGGAATTGTTTTCGTCCTCGAGGGCAAGACTCCCGAAGCCGAAGAGGATTTCGAACGCGCCGTGGACCTGCTGCCGGAATGGCCCGGCAGTTATTCCACGCTTGGCTTTTTCTATTTTCAAACGGGAGAAATCGGCAAGGCGCGGGAAGTGTTGAATCGCTTCAAGGGCAGCAACGCCGCCGGCGGCTTGGACATAAATCGCATTGAAGAAGCTTTGTCCCGGGCGCCGGACGGGCCTTCCACGATTCGCGAACCTATGCCGATGGCTGCCAGAAACCAGCTGGTGCAGCTGGCACTTTCGCTCGCCGATCGCACGCTTTGAAGCGCGCAGCGGGAAGCCGCGGTTGAACGCGCAATTGGGCGGGGCTAGAATGCTTGAAGCGCCCCAATATCTGAAAATATTGCATTGAAAACGTCGAGAGCTTCTTTGCGGCGCTGCTGATAGAACGGACACCGTCGAGATAAACTTGGAATGGGGAAAAAACCGGAGACAGGCAGGCGACGCGCAACCATTTCCAAAGGTAGTGCCAAAGGTAGCGAGCCGACGAAGAGATGGAATTTCGCAAACGTGGCGGAATTCGTTAAAGCGCTACAGATGGATTGCTCCGATCCAGACTTTGTGCCGAGCCAAGCTTCGGGCTGGAAAAGCCACCAGTCATGAATCCCTTCCGGCGCCGTTTCCTCGGTTCTTCTTCGGTTCTTCTGGGCAGCGCACTGTTGGACGCGATCACAAACCCGCTATGGAAATGGAAGCGTTCCCTGGTCCTCGAAGCGGACGCTTGCACGAATCCTCAAGCGGCAAAACCTGGCGTTTCCAATTCACCAGCGGCCTCACCTGTTACCTTCGTCGACGTGGCCAAGGAAGCTGGCCTGAATTCCCCGAATGTTTGGGGCAGCGTCGATCGCAAAGAATACATCATCGAAGCCAAAGGCAGCGGTCTGGCTTTTTTCGATTACGACAACGACGGCTGGCTCGATGTTTACTTGACGAATGGGACGCGCTTCAACACCAATTGGCCGCCGGGCAAGGTTCCCACTTCCCATTTGTACAAGAACAACCGCGACGGAACTTTCACCGATGTTACGGAAAAATCCGGGCTCGCGCGCACGGGCTGGCAGACCGGCGTTTCTATAGGTGATTACGACAACGATGGCCGGGACGATCTGTTTTGCTGTTTCTGGGGACACAACATCCTGTTTCACAACGACGGAGACGGAACGTTTACCGACGTCACCCGCAAAGCTGGCGTTTACGATGAACAGATTCGCTGGGGCTCCGGCTGCACTTGGCTCGACTACGACCGCGACGGTCACCTTGATCTTTTCGTCTGCCACTACATAAAGCTCGATCCGGAAAAGACGCCCTCGCCGACCGCCCCTCCCGTTTGCCAGTGGAAAGGCATTCCTACGATGTGCGGGCCGCGCGGCCTTCCGGGAGACACGAACCTCCTTTATCACAACAACGGCGACGGAACTTTCTCCGACGTCTCCGAGAAATCGGGCATCTTGAAACCCGGCCCGCGATATTCCATCACTCCGGTCTCCTACGATTTCGATAACGACGGCTGGCCGGACATTTACGTCGCTGTCGACTCGCAACCCAGCATCCTGTTTCACAACAATCACGACGGCACGTTCACGGATGTCGCGGTGATTGCTGGCTGCGCTTATAGCGAGAATGGGCACGAACAAGCCGGAATGGGAGTAGCAGTTGCCGATTACGACTGCGACGGCTGGTTCGACATTTTCAAAACGAATTTTGCCGACGACACTTGCAACCTCTACCACAACAATGGAGATGGCACCTTCAACGACGTCACGTTTGCGTCCGGACTCGGTGTCAACAACCAGTACGTCGCTTGGGGCTGCGGCTTCGTCGATTACGACAACGATGGCTGGCAGGATTTAATCCAGGTCAATGGTCACGTTTACCCGGAAATTGAAGGGCATGACACCGGTCAGACTTTCAAGAATCCGCGTCTCGTCTACAAAAATCTCGGCGACGGTCGATTCAAAGACGTTTCCGCTGAGATGGGCGCCGGCATCAGCGAGCGCTTCTCGAGCCGAGGCGCCGCGTTCGGCGACTACGACAACGATGGCGACATCGATGCCCTGATTTTGAACATGAACGATCTGCCTTCTCTTCTCCGCAACGACGGCGGCAACAAACAAAATTGGATCAAAATAAAATTGATCGGGACTAACTGCAACCGCACGGCCATCGGCGCTCGCGTCCGCGTAGTGACGGGAAAGCATGCCCAAATGGACGAAGTCCACAGCGGCACAAGCGTCATGTCCCAAAGCGACCTGCGCTTGCACTTCGGCATCGGAAAGTCTCAAAAAGTGGATCTCATCGAAGTGAAATGGCCAACCACGCAGAAGTTGGATAAGTTCACGGATGTAGGCGCCAATCAGATTCTCACCATCCGCGAAGGCAGCGGCATCGTCGCAGCCGTCAAACCCAAAACCAAGTAGCCGAAACAAATAGCTTGGCCCGGTTTCCTCAGTGCGGCGGAGTCGCCTGTGGGTGATCTTTTAGAACGATCAAAAACTGCTTAAGTTCCCGCCGTTGTCGCTCAATCTCTCTAGCGTCTGCCTTTTCGATCTGCTCGTAGGCTTGAAATTCCTGCCCCGCCTTTTCTTTCTGGCCCATGCGCTGAAAGGCGAGACCAAGCTGTCGATGTGCTTCGCCCAGTTGCGGGTTCACATCAATGGCTTTCTTGTAATCTTCGATGGCTTGCTCGAAATCGCCACGCGCGAATTGCAAAACTCCCAGCTGAAGATAAGCTTCGTCGAGCTTGGGATCGATAGCCAAGGACTTTTCTAGGAGCGCTTCGACCTGTTTCAAACCCTCGGAATTTTCAGATCCCTTCTCGCGCTTCCAAAGGCTTATCGCGTAGTAGAAACTGGCCAGAGCATTTCCGGGCTGCTGCTGGGCAAACCGCGCCAGTTTCTGCTCGCTGCAAGGCAACGGCGCGGGCGTGGTCTTCTCGATCTTGCCAAGAAAGAGATACGGCGCGGGGTCTGCCGGTTCCAAATCAGAAGCTTCGCACAAGCGTCTCGCCGCTTCTTCCAAGGAACCACTGGAGTAGAGAGCCGCGCCAAGCCCAGTCAGCATTCTTGCCGACTTCGGATGCGCGTTCGACCCGCGCGCAAAAATTTCGGCCGCAGGCTCCGCTGCTTTGTGAAGGAGCAACTCCTCCCCCCATTCGAAATAGTTCTGCTCGCTAGGATCCATGCGAGCCGCCAGTTCGTATTCGCGCACGGCTTCCAAAGGCTCATTCAGTCGCTCGCCAAGTTCGCCTAACAGACGATGCCCTTCTGCGTCGTCTCCACTCGAAAGTGCTTTTCGGACTTGCTCACGCGCCCCCGTGAAGTCGCCCTTGTCTCGGTAAGCCAAAGCCGCTTCGTACCGCTTTTCTGAAACGCTAGCGGAGGTCCTCTCCGGCTCGCCCGATTTCAGTGTCAGCGTTTCCTTTGCGAGCGATTCGCTGGTGCGCGAACTGGCCGCGGACCCATGCAAACCCAGATTGCTCCAGTCGGTAACACCCGCCACGGTGAAATTCGGCTCGTCCTTGAATTCCATCGCGCCAGGCGAGGGCTTAGGAGGCGGCTGCGACGCGGAAGAATCGGGATTCATCGGCTGGAAAGTCAGGAGCACCAAATCTATGTGCTTTCTGTCGCCAATCGACAAGACCAGCGACTCTTCAACTGCATCACTCCATCCTGCCTTCTGCGCCCGCACGGTATAGGTTCCGGCGTGCCCCGCAGAAAGCACAAAATCACCGGCCGCATTCGTCTTCGTCTCGACTTTCTTTGGGCTGCCCTTTTCTTCGAGGCAGACAGTCGCAAGCGCCACGGGCATGCCGGCAGCATCCCGAATGGTGCCTTGGACTGTGGCGACGTAAGACAGTTGGGGAAGAGGGTCCTGCTTTAACGCTGCAGCATTCGAACAACTCATCAGCGCGACAGTCGCCACGCCGAGCAGGACTCCTCCTCGATTCCGGGTTCTTCCGGAAAAGCGCCGCACTCGATTCCACGATTTCATCAGCAAGACCAAATTCTTTTCTCTACGCGCAGAATCGCGCTCGTTTTTCCCGCTTCTGGTCATTCTATCCCCGGCAATAATCCACCGCAATGAATCCCAAAGGACATCCCAAAGGACAAGCGCTTGCGGCAACCCGCGACCTCATGTACCCTCCCAACTTTGTGAAGCCCATTCGGGGGGATGCGGCCCCGTTATACTTAGGGAGAAGAAAAAATTGCGCTCCACGTTCCAGGTTCACTCGTTTTTGGATTAGATAAAAGGTGATGACGAGACGTTCGACCATCCTTGAGCGGTTTCGTTTGCGCTTTGGCGCGGACCCACACGTCTATCGCGCCCCTGGACGCGTTAACCTGATCGGAGAGCACACCGATTACAACGAGGGCTTCGCGATGCCCGCGGCCATCGAGTTTTATTGCTGGGTCGCCGTCAGCGCCAGGGAGGACCGCAAGCTCAGCATTTACTCCGAGGAGTTCTCAGCCGCGGCCGATGCGAATTTGGATTCTGAATCGCATCAGCCGTCAAAAACCTGGAGCGACTATCCCGTCGGCGTGGCGCTTCAATTGGAGCAGGCCGGATTCCGGCTTCGCGGAGCGAACCTGCTCATTGAAAGTGAAGTCCCCATGGGCGCAGGGCTCAGCTCCTCCGCAGCGATTGAAGTAGCGACGGCCCTGGCTCTCGCCGATCAGTCGGGCTGGTCTCCGGACCGCGTGCAATTGGCGCAGCTCTGTCAAAAAGCCGAAAACGAATTCGTCGGCGCGCGTGTCGGGATCATGGACCAATTCGTTTCGCTGCACGGACAAGAAGACCACGCACTTATGCTCGACTGCCGCGCGCTAAGCTTCGATTCGCTCTTGATTCCAGATTCCGTCAAGCTGGTGATCAGCAACACTATGGTCAAGCACGAACTGGCCTCCAGCGAATATAATCGCCGGCGCTCGGAATGCGAAGAGGCCGTCCGCCGACTAGCCGAAGTCCTGCCCGGGATTCGCGCTCTGCGGGACGTGAGTCTCGAACAGCTGGAACGGCATCGCGATGTCCTCTCCGAGGTCATCTACAAGCGCGCGCTTCACATTGTCACGGAAAACGCGCGCGTGCTCGACAGCGCGGAGGCGCTCCGCTCGGGCGATATCGCGCGATTCGGGATGCGCATGGCCGAATCTCATCGCAGCCTCCGCGATTTATACGAAGTCAGCTGCCGCGAGCTGGATTTGATGGTCGACTTGGCTTACCAGCAGAGAGGCGTTTTCGGCGCGCGCATGACGGGCGGTGGCTTCGGAGGCGCTACCATCAATCTAGTGGATGCGCGTTACGCCGGGGAATTTAAGGAAAAAATGGCCAAGGCGTATCAGAAAGAAACTGGCCTCGTGCCTCAAATTTACATTTGCAAACCGGCGGAGGGAGCGAGCGCGGTTTCTTCTTCTGATCTTTGACACCAGCTGCTTAAGCGCTCATGCTGCTTCGGCGCAAATAACCCCCGCACCTCTCAGAGGCCTCTACACGACTTCTGGAGCGCTGGGGACGATTTCAAAACTCAGCTGCTGTGTGCCTAACACGGGGTGCTTTGCCGTGAGTTTCACCGTTCCCGCCTGTTCTTTCGCGCGGATCCAGATAGCGCCCGTTCCGCCGACTAACGCAAATGGATTGTCACCGATAACTTCCGCGGGCCCTTCCACTTCCAGTTTGATGGCTTCGTTCGCAAACGGACGAATGGCGCCAAATTCGTCGGTGACGCGCAAGACGACGCGCGTGGAATCGGCTCCGTCAGCGTTGAGACGCGTGTCGTCGGGCAGGAGCGAAAATTTCTGGTCGACGCCCTTTCCAGAAAGCGTCTTAACAATTGCCTGCTTGCCATCGATATAGCCTTCAATCCGCAGGTCTCCCCAGTTAAAGACAGCCTTACTCAAATCAGCGACAAATGGCGCATGAAGGAGGTGGGCAAATTCGGCTTTGTTTGGGTCGGCTTCCGCCACCAATTTGTCGGCAATATAGAATTTCAAGTGGTCGCAGTTCGAACACACAACCGCCTTGGTGAATCCGATCGATTCGTCGCCGCGCGCCCAGTGGAAGGCGGGTTCGAGTACGACTTCCTCGGTGGGGTGGCACTGCGATTTGTAGAAGCCGGCCGCCGGCTTGGGCTCGCGAAACATGTCGGTCACTCCGTGATAGCAGATCCGGTCGCCGCTGCCAAAGTCTCCATGCGTGTTGTAGTCGAAGGCGCACCAGCCGATGCCGCCGGCGTATTGCGGATCGGAGGCAAGCTGATCGTGAATACGCGCATGACGCATTGCGTGCTCGGTCAGTCGCTCGACTTGATCGATGGTCTTGGTCGGATATGTGTGGCCCACGAATTCCGTGTTGAGGTAGCGCGGGTGATTCGGCTTCTGCAAGGGGAATCCGAAATCGTTCATTGTGAAAACATCTTCGAGAAATTCGGAAGATTGGAAATAGCGGATCCCGCCCGTCTGGCGGGTCGGGTCGAGGCTGTGAGCCAAAGCGTTGGTACGCGCGTAGAAATCGTGGTCATCCTTCGATTCATTGATGCGCACTCCCCACAAAATAATGCTGGGATGGTTCCAGTCTCTGCGAATCATACGGGACACGTTATCGATGGAGATCAGCTTCCATGGTTCGTCGCCTATGTGCTGCCAGCCGGGAATTTCCTCGAGCACGAGGAGCCCCATCTCGTCGCAGGCATCAAGAAAATGTCGGGACTGCGGATAGTGGGATGTGCGCACGATGTTGCACTTCAGATTCTTGCGCAGGATGCGCGCATCATTGCGCTGGGCGCGGCCAGGCATTGCCTGGCCGACGAACGGAAATGTTTGATGGCGGTCGAGGCCGCGCAACTTGATGACCTTGCCGTTCAACTCGAAGCCGTGGTCTGTGAACTGCGCCTCTCGAAAACCAACCGTGCGGTGGTCTTGATCTAATAGTTCGGACCCCTTCAGCAAACGGACGTGAACGGAATAAAGATTCGGGTGCTCAAGGTCCCAAAGTTTGATTCCGCTGAGGTTGTCGATGTGAACGGTGTGCGCCATCGGCTCTGCCGCGGCTTCCAGCAGTGGAACACGCTGCGTCGCTTTGACCACTACGCGATCGCCCTCGCGGAGCTCCACTTCCAGCGTCAAGGCCTCTCGCGACGCTTCCGTATGCTGAAGGAAGCAATCCACATCCAGGCCGGGATGCTCGCTGAGCACGCCTCTGGTCTTCGCAAAAATATTCTCGATAAATGTTGCTGGAACGATGCGCAGCCAGACTTCACGATAGATCCCTCCAAAAGTCAAATAGTCGATCTGATAGCCAAAAGGCGGAATGTCCGGCCGCTCCGTCGAGTCCACATCCACCGCAAGCACATTTTCTCCGTCGAAATTGACGTGCGGCGTCAGATCAAAAGAAAAGGGAGTGTAGCCGCCTTTGTACTCGCCGAGGCGCACACCATTGATCCAAACGGTCGAGGCGGTCATCACGCCTTCGAAGTCAACGAAAACGCGCTTGCCACGAGCCTCTGCTGGGAGGCGAAAACGGCGGCGGTAAATGGACACAAACTCATACTGTTTTTCGTCGAAGCTGTGCCAGGGCAGTCGGACATTCGTGTGCGGAATAACGACGCGCTCAAACGAGGAGTCGTCGAACTCCCGCGCGTGCGCTCCTTCGACAAAAGCACGGTTGTAACGCCAATTCCGGCTGATGGGAAAAACCTGCCGGCCGTTGGAACCGGGAGCCGCAGGAACGGACTTGCCAGCAAGTAGTCCCGGCGCAAGCGTGCTGCCTGCAATGACGGTGCTCGTGGTCTTCAGAAAATCTCGTCGATCCATAGTCTGCCTCTTCAATCTGCGCTCTGAAAGAAGAGCGGAAAAAAGTTTGCGACGCGCATCTTATCAGCTTTGTCGACCGGAACCGCAGAAAGCTGAAGAAGGGAGTCCGCTTCAGCGCCGGTTCCTTTGTTCATTCTGCGCAACGCGGGCTTTGACCAGCTTTTTCAATAGCGCCGGTGACAGAGGCTTATCCAACGGAAATTGGAGCGTTCCTTTGGATGTACGGAAGTTTTTGAGTTCGTCTTCGAAGGCATCGAGCACGGAAGCACCCAAAGGAAAAAAACTACAATGCTTCGAAAATGCGGCGAATGCCACAAGTGGACCTTTGTAACGGAATGTCGGAATCTGATAACTGATCGTCTCCGTAGCTTCTGGTGGTACGGCGGATCGAATCGTTGTCCGAATCTTCTTCAGAGTGCTGCGGGCAGGTTCCGGGACGCCGGTGAGATATTCGTCGATGGTCTTTGGAGCAACGCCGGCTTTGGCGGCTCCACCGCGACCGTGGGAATTAACCTTTTTCACGCGGGCCATGCTACAAGGGCCTTCGCCTCAAGTCCAGTTTTCGCGTTTTCCTGCTGAGCGCATTGGGGTTATTTCTTCGCTGAGTCGGAAGCCTTGGTATCCAGAGCGGCGGTTTCGGCGCGGAATTTTGCGGCTTGCTCGGGTTGTTTCAGCGCGTCGTATTCTTCCGCCAGGTCTTTGCGCGCATTCACGAGCCAGCTCACCTTTGGATCCATTTGTTTGACTAGAATCTCATAGCCGGCGCGGGATTCCGCTTCTGCCTCCGCAAAACGATTCTGGCGGAGCAGTGTTCTTCCCAGTTTGATTCGCGCGACGCCGCTGTTGATGTGAGTCGCGGATTGCGACTCCGTGAAAATAGGAATCACCTGCCGGTAGATTTTCTCGGCACGGGGCCACTCCTCCCGGCCCGAGTACACGCTGCCCAGGTTTGAAAGCGCGATGGCAAAGAGATAGTGATGTTCTCCGTAAACCTGCCGATAGATTTCGACCATACGCAGAAAGTCTTGTTCCGCGACGTCGTTCTTGTGCTGCCGGAGCGCTGCGGATCCCAATTCGTTGAGTGTGGAAGCCACGGTGGGGTGGACCTTTCCGTAGACGCGCTCCTTGATGGCCAGCGATTGCTGCAGTAAATCGACAGCCTCGTCGTAGCGGTCTTCGCGAACAAGCGCGCGAGCAAGCAAAGTCAGATCGGAAGCAGTTTCCGGATTGTCCTTCCCGTACCAGGCCTGAACGATTTCCAGAGCCTGGCGGTCATAATTTTCAGCCTCAGGATAATGGCCGAGATCAAATTTGATTGCGCCGAGATTAATCAATATATCCGCGACGCGAGGATGGCGTTCGCCGTAGATTTGGCGGTACATGGGGAGCAGCCGCTCGTTAATAGACTCAGAGATGTCATAGTGACCGGCATAGAAATGCGTGTTCGCCAGTTCGAACAAGCTGACGGCAAGTTCCGGAGTTGCTACCCCCTTCGTGGACTGGAGCCGCACAGCTTCGTCCAGCGTCTTGATGGCCTCGCTGTAAGAACCGCGATCTTCCAACACTTTTCCAAGTGCTGAAGTTGCTTTTCCAACGGCGGGGTGATTGGGAGGGAGATGGCGCTTGGTCATGGCCAGACCTTCCCGCACGATGCGTTCTGCCTCGGGCAGCTGAGCCTGATCATCGCGCAGCAGGCCGAGCGCGACCATGCTCTCCGCCACTGGCGCCGCATCGGAGCCGTAGAGCAACTTGCGCTTCTCCAAGCTGGAATTCAACAGCGTGTTTGCTTGATCGAGTTTTCCCAGTTTTTGATAAATGGTGCCAAGCGTCACGTAGAGATCGGCTTGCACTTCCGGTTCCGCGTTGAGCGACTGCGCCTCCTGGACGCCGCGGTCAAGGAGAGTCACAACGCGAAGACTTTCCGCAGGCGCGGCGGAAGCGTCGCCGCCCTGGAAGAGATTGGTCATGAATTTTTGTATGCGCTGCGTTCGCGCGGCTTCGGCAAGCGCGGCATTGCGAGCGATGGCCAGTCGCACAGTGAAGAAAATCACAAGGCCGGCAACGAGCGTGAACACAAGGGCCACCGCAGCTACCGGCTGCCGATTCCGCGTGACGAATTTTCTAAAGCGGTAGGCCAGCGTGTCTGGCTGCGCTTCCAGGGGTTCGCCTTTGAGGTAATGATCGATGTCGCGGATCAAGGCTTCCACGGATCGGTATCTGCGCTCGGGATCCCTGTGCATCGCGGTGAGGCAAAGCACATCGAGGTCCGCCCATTCGGCTTTACTGGCGGGGGCAGCATCGTCGCCGTACCTCGGCAGACGCACAATTCTGTCCGCGGCGGCTGATGGCTTCTCCGTTTCTTGTTGCGACAGAATTTTTTCGGCTTCCGCCGGCGTTCGATTGGAAAAATCAAACGGGAGGCGTCCCGCCAGGAGCTCGTACAGAATGACTCCGAGAGAATACACGTCCGAATGGATTCCGACCTGTTCGCCGCGGATTTGCTCCGGCGCAGCGTACGCGAGTGTCATGAGACGCAAGCCAGTTGTGGTTTTGTCGGCAAATTCGCCGAGGCCTTCGATATGTTTGGAGATGCCGAAATCGAGCAGTCGAATCGTTTCGTCGTTTTTCACGAGGACATTGGAGGGTTTAAGATCCCGGTGAATGACGGCATGCTGATGAGCGTAGAGGACCGCCTCGCAAACAGATCGAAAAAGCCGCAAGCGCCCGTGGATCGAACAATTATTTTTGTCGCAATAAAGCCTGAGAGGAACGCCTTCAACATACTCCATGACGAAAAAGGGAGAGCCGTCCGGCGAGGTGTTCGCATCGTAAAGCCGCGCAATGGAAGGATGATTGAGTTGCGCGAGAGTGCGCTGCTCCGCGGCAAAGAGTTCGCGGCGAGCCGGTGAAAGCCACGCATCTCGCAGGATTTTTATGGCAACTTGGCTGCCGAGATCCTTGCGCTCGGCGAGGTAAACGATGCCCATGCCGCCTTCGCCAAGCGTCTTCAGAATTCGGTAAGGACCGAATTCTTTAAACGCCTGCGGCGCGCCGGCTGGATCGTGAAGAATCTGATGGGCTACTTGAGCAATATCGCCGTCGAGCATGGAAGCGCCATGGGCGTCTTCCCTCAGCAAGATGATTATTTCTGCGACGAGTGCCGGGTCTCCGGCGCACGCACTTTCCAAAAAAGTGCGTTGCTCGGTCTCCGGAAGGTCGGCGGCTTTGTGAAATAGATTCTGGATTTTTTGCCAGCGAGCACTGTCCATCTCCGCCCCTTGAGCACGCGCAAGAAAAAGGCCGTCCCTCAGCCGGCTTGGCGAAGTTCGTGCGCCAGCCACGCTTTCGCTGCGCGCCAGTCGCGCAGTACGGTGGCTTCCGACACGTTTAGAAGCGCCGCCGTCTCAGGAATATCCAACCCTCCGAAGAAGCGGCTTTCCACCATCGTCGCTTGGCGTGGATTCATGCGCGCAAGTTCATCCAGTGCGCGGTCAAGACGAAGCAAGTCCTCTCCGCAGGAAGGTGCCTTTTGATACGAGTCTTCGAAGCTTAAGGTAATGTCCTGCCCTCCGCCGCGTTTTCCGGCTTTGCGGCGGCGCGCCGCTTCAATCAAAATTTGGCGCATTGCGCGGGCGGCGATCCGTTTGAAATGCAGGCGCGAGGTCGCAGCAATTCGAGGCGAGTTGGCCATTTTCATCCAAGCCTCGTTGACGAGGGCCGTGGGATTGAGTGTGGCGCTCGGATCGCCCCGTCGCACACTAGACGCCAGACGCCGCAACTCTTCGTAAGTCGCACTAAACAAATGGTCTAAAGCGTTTCTTTCCCTAACTGGCAAACCCACCTCGGAGGGCTCCATGGGGGGCGCGCCGGGCGAAGATTGAGGTAAGTTTCCTCGCGCATTTCTCGCCGTCATGACGGTTTCCTAATCCCTTTTACGCATTGCGTAGTGAGAAGCAGCAAACCTAGAGATTCGTTGATGGGGGCTCGAGGACTTTCGCCCCTTGGTCGGACGGAACTTTATCACCAGGGCGGCTAGGCGGCAACGGGCAAGGTGAATTTCCCTGAAGCGTGTGGTCATTCGCGCGGAAGAGTTGCAGTTACAGACTTTTTAGAATTTGGACCCCGGTTAACGGCGTTGAATACTCCAAGAAGGGAGAATTACGATGGATCTGTCATGCCCCAAGTGCAAAAGCGAGGACACCCAGAAACTCACCATGGTCATGTCGGCGTCAGGCTTGTTTGGAAAAATCCTGCGTTTTGGTTCGGTGTACGTCTATAACGTTTGGATTCCCGTGGCCTCCGTATTTTTCGGGATTGCTTTCGGAATTGCATTTGGTCTGTTCAACGGCTATCTAGGATTCTTTGCGTTCACCGGCACTTTGGTTGCCGGCTTCTTTGCGCGGAAATGGGTCAAGGCAAAGACCAGATCCAAATTTGCCGATCTTTCCGACAACATGAAACAAAACGGCTTTCAGTGCAAACGCTGCGAGCACCTCTTCATTCCAGTGGAAAGTCTGCCGGCCCCGAAGATGCAGATTGCGTCCGCGTAGGCAGATTTTTCACCCTGGAATTGCGGGCAACGTGACGAGCATTTTGCGTCGCCTCGTATTTAACTACCCGGTTAAATACGAGGCCCGAATATCGCGGTAGAGTGCCGTTCGGACGCAAAATCAACGCTGTGCAATCTGCGCCTGGTTCCTTCGTAACTAACTACATAAAAAAGACTTACACCTAAAGAGCGCATCCTTACTATACAGGCTCCTCCTGCCTTTCGGCCCCTCCCCTAAGGTTGCTCCTAGATGGACATCGGACTATGCTTCTAGTGCCGCACTGCCGCCTTCAAGGGTGCGCTGCGGGGTGCTGACCCTCATGCCAAAACTGAAGAAGTTTTTCGCCTGTCTGTTCTGCGTTTGCTTGCTGAACGCTATCCCTTCCTCGGCAGGAACCGACTCGAAACCGCTCGGCAGCTCTCTCGAGCAAATTCGCGCTTACATTTCAACCGGGTGGGATTCACTCACGCGATCGCTTACCGACTGCGCCACGGTGGTGGACACCAAAGTTTCCTCGGCTTCCGTACTTTATCTTCCCGCCGATTTTGCCGTCCCGGCCTCGGTCCAGCAGCTTCAGAAACAATGCAATGTGCAGGCTCAGCATTTGCCGGCGGTGATTCATCATATCGGCGAAATGGATCCCGGAAATATCGATCCCGCCGGGCTGCTGTACCTGGAAAATCGTTACGTCGTGCCAGGCGGCAGATTCAATGAAATGTATGGCTGGGACAGCTACTTCATCATTCGTGGATTAGTGCGCGATGGCAGGATCGATCTCGCAAAAGGTATGGTCGAAAATTTTTTCTTTGAGATTGAGCACTATGGCGGGGTGCTGAACGCGAACCGCACGTATTACTTAACGCGCTCGCAGCCCCCGTTCCTAACGTCCATGATCCTCGCCGTCTATGACGCGCAAAAAGCCAGCGGAGGCGCAAATAACGAATGGCTCGCGAGAGCGTATGACTATGCGGTCAAAGATCATGAACTGTGGACGAGCGAACCGCATCGCGCGGGATCGACCGGGCTCTCGCGCTATTTCGATTTCGGCAATGGCCCTGCTGCCGAGAGCGTGAAGGACGAGACGGGGCACTATCGCCAGGTGGCGGCATATTTTCTCGAGCAAACCGACTTCGGCCGGAACTACGTGCTGGAATCAAGCGCGGCGAAGCGCAATACGCTTGCGGCAGGGCCGCTGTTTGCGTTGCAGATTTGCGATGTCGCGAAAACCATGGCGCCAGCAGCGTGCGATCCGGCGGGAACCGTCGCACTGAGCGCGGAATACTACAAAGGTGACCGCGCCATGCGTGAGTCCGGCTTCGACATTTCTTTTCGCTTCGGTCCATATGGCGCCGCAACGCACCATTTCGCGCCGGTGTGCCTCAACAGCCTGCTCTACAAAACTGAAAAAGATCTCGAACAAATGAGCGCGGCGCTGGGCCATAAGGAAGAATCGGAGAAATGGCGCCAGCGTGCCGAGCAGCGAAAGGCCAGCGTCCAAGAATATCTCTGGGACAGCGAGCGAGGGCTCTTCTTCGATTACGATTTCGAAAAACAGGCTCGCTCCACATATGAATACGTGACTGCGTTTTATCCGCTGTGGGCCGGCATCGCGACTCCGGAACAAGCGCGCGCCGTGATGCAGAACGTCGGCAAATTCGAGCAGCCCGGCGGTTTGGTGATGAGCCCGTACGAAACCGGAGGACAGTGGGACTTTCCGTACGCGTGGGCGCCGAATCAATTGATGGCCATCGAAGGTATGCGCCGCTCGGGCTTCAATGACGATGCAAACAGGCTGTCTTACAAATTTCTTTCCATGGTGATGGAGAACTTCAGGCGCGACGGCACGATTCGCGAGAAATACGACGCCGTAAAGCGCTCTTCCGAAACGCAGGTCACGGCTGGCTATCACATGAATATCGTGGGCTTCGGCTGGACCAACGGCGTGTTTTTAGCTCTTCTGCACGAACTCCCGCCAAGCGAAGTCGCGCGGCTGGCCAAACAAGAGGATCAAGTCCCGGTCGCAATTCACTGAAGTTTGGTACTTCGTTCTTGTATCGCTCAAGCGTCCGCTGCGCGTATGGATTCGAGCCGGGCTTCGTCGCGTGCGGGAGTAGCACCTGTCTGGCTTGCGACCCACGAACCCATTCGATTGGCTGCCTCGTTCATGGCTGCAAGAGGATCGCGCCGCAGATAGTGATAAACAAGCGCCGCAGTGAACGCATCACCCGAACCCACCGTATCCGCCACATGCACTCGAATGCCAGGATGCTCGTGCTTGGCATATTCGCTTACCAGGAAACTTCCCGCCGCGCCGCGCGTGATGCATACCAGTTTTATATGAAATGTATGCCGGAGCCATTGCGCCGCGGACTCTTCGTCGTGAAATGGAAAGCCGAGCAACTGGACAACTGTTGGCAACTCATCGTCGTTGAGCTTGATGATGTCGGCGTGTTTTGCCGAATTCGCAAGAGTCTGCGCGGAATAAAAAGACTGCCGGAGATTGACGTCGAAGACGCGCGTAGTCTCCGGCCGGATGGTTTTCAAAAAAGAGAAGATGGTCTGGCGGGACTGCGGAGACCTTTGCGCCAGCGAACCGAAGCACACCGCGTCCGCTTTCTGCGCCAGCGCTTGCCACGCCGGAGTCCATTCGAACGCATCCCAAGCGGCGGGCTCAGCGATCTGAAATGTCGGCTGGCCTTTCGAATCCACTTGGACCTGAACAACTCCCGTCCGGTAAGTTGGATCGAGCTGTATGCAGGAAGTGCCGAGACCGAGATGCTCGAGGCGGTTCTTGGCTGCCTCCCCAAGCTCATCGTCTCCCACGCGGCTGGCGACGATACCTTCATCGCCCAGAAGATTCGTCATATACGCAAAGTTTGCCGGCGCGCCTCCAAGCTGGCGGCCCGCCGGGAAAATATCCCAGAGCAATTCGCCCAGCCCGACCGTCGTGAACTTTTTCATGGACGACCCGCATTCCCCTGTCAAGACGGCGCTTTCGCGCGGCACTCCATCGCGCCCTTGTTCGTTTGAGCTAACGCCTTGCGAACCCAATTGCTACGCGCCCGCGAAATATCAGGTCGGAAATCTTCATAGACTAGGGCGTCGTTTTCAAGGCCTCGCGTTTTTGCCTTGCTCCAGCTGTCCAGCCACCTTCAGCTCTCGGTCCGCGTCTTCGTTTTTTCCCAATTCGCGGTAGGCCTGCCCCAAAAGGTGGTGCGGCATCGGATTATTGGGATCCATGGCAAGCGCCCGCTGCAGCGCGCGCACAGCCAGTTCCGTCTCGCCTTTCTTCTCTAACACTTTGCCGAGCAGGATGTACGGCCCCGTGGAAGTGGCGTCCAGCCAAATAGAACGCTGCAGAAGCCGCTCCGCCTCGTCGTATTTCTGTACACGCGAGTAGCCATCCGCAAGTTTGTAATACGCCACGGCGTTACCAGGATTGATCTCCAACTCTTTGCGGAACTCCGCGATGGCCTCTTCTATCTGGGAATGATAGAGATACACTTCGCCGAGAAGCTGGTGCGCTAAGGGAAGCTTTGGATCGAGCGCCACTGCTTTGCGCGCATACTCTTCAGCCACAGGCCCAAAATCCTGCCGCAGCAGCATGCGCGACGTGAAGAGATAGCTGGCCGCCGATTCCGCCGGGACATCAAACATTCTCGCAAAGGCCTTGCGTGCGTTGGGATAGTCCTTCGTCTGGATGTAGCAAATCCCAAGGATATACGCCGCATCGACATTCGCGCTGGCGAACCACGTCTGCACCTTCTCCAGCTCTGGAATCGCCTCCGCAGGCCGCTCGGCTAGGTAATACGACAATCCCAGCAGTTGTTCCCCCTCCGCGTCCGCTGGATTCTCTTCGAGCGCTTTCTTCAAGGATGCGATCGCGTTCGGATAGTCGCCTTTCTTGTAGTAGGCAGCACCCAATTCGTGGGAAAGTCCCTTCATCCCCTGGTGTGCTGATTCCAGTTCATGGAGCGCGTTGATCGCCTCGTCGTACTTGCCCTGCTGCATGAGGTGTCTCGCCTCATCGAACTCGGCTCGAGGTTCCTGCGATTGTGCGGGACGAGAAGACTCGACAGGCGAACCGGACCGCGCCGCTTGTGGCATTTCAGCGCCTAGAACCTGCCAGCAGGCGATCAAACTTCCTGCGAGAGCAACACCCGACCAATGAATCCTAACCATGAAGTCCGTCCCACTATGGCGAAAACAAATTAGAACATAAAAAACGGGGAGCCCGTGAGGGCTCCCCGTGGGTTTTGGGGTGTTTTGTCTGTTTTGTTAGAAAATGAATTTAACGCCGAACTGCAATTGCCGCATGCCAATAGGAGCACCCGGGGCCGAATCGGCCTCGATGTCCGTGATCTGGCCCGCGGACGAGTTGCCCAGGCAATCGAGGCAGGTGTTGCCCGGTGTTGCCAAGACCGGATGATTGAAGAGGTTGTAGGCATCAAAGCGGAATTGCGCCTTGTAGCGTTCTGTGATGTTGAAAGTCTTCGTCAACGACATGTCGTCATAGAAGGCGTGCGGACCCCAGTAGGAGTTGAATCCCATATTGCCGATTTGGCCGCAAGCTGGCAGTGACAACGGTCCCGACACAGGCCGGGCGAAGGTGCAGGAATCCACGCCGATATTGGCATTGAGCTCGGCTTGGGGGTATGCGAGCGGTGCTACGGGCGTAAACCAGTAGGTATTGCCGTTCGCGTGGGTGACACCGGTGGCAAGCTTTCCCGTTACGTTCGGTCGGCACGGGCCGGCATCTTCAATCAGACCACACTCCGCAATGCTGGGTGTGAAGGGTAGGCCGGTGCCATACGTTGTCGTGTTGGAAATTTGCCAACCGCCGACTAGCAGATCCATGGCACGGCCGGCATCGCTCAGGAACCTCTTGCCTCTCCCAATCGGCAAGTCGTAGATGGCACTCCACAGGAACACCTGGTTGCGATTGTACGGGTTCGGACCGAACGCGACCCTCGGGTTGATTGTGTTGTAGGTTGAGTCGTAGCCATTGGAGTGGGAAAAAGTGTAATGCGCGAGGAACTGGAGTCCCCAACTCATCCGTTTTTCGGCGCTGACTTGTAGCGATTCGTATTCATTGCTGGCGTCATTGCCAAAGTAGTTGCCAAGGTCGACCGCGCAACACGGCGGTGTTGGAAACGTTTGGCCGTTGGAAACGAAGGTAGACCCGGGGTAAGTGAAGGCAGGGATGCCGTTCAGGTTGAACGGTCGCCGGTCGTTCGGATTCTGCAGGCCAGTAAATCCTGGCGCAAACCCCGCCCCTCCAGAACCCAACTCTACAACATCGGTGCCTGGACCTACCGCAATTTGGTTGATGTTGTACGACGGACCCGTTCCAGCGAACACGTGAGTTCCTTTATTAGCGACGTAACCGACACTAAGGTTTAGCGTCGGCGTGAGCTGACGCTGAACCGTCGCGTTCCACTCGTCGACAGTGGGAAGCCGTTGAATGGTCGGGCGGATGTAGGGGGATGCGGTGCCGTCTGGACCAAGCAAGGGTAGCGTGCCTGCAGGGCTCCCTGCGCCGATATCGCTGAGAAGCGTGGTGAAGTTATATGCTGGCGGGCCCACACCCAGGTTGAATACGGCGCTGCGATTGTTGGCTGCGGCCGCATTGAGGCTCGCGTCCGAGATGTTTTGTGCCGCAAGCACCGGCAGGTTCTGCGTCACGGCGTGGCCGAAGTTGGAACCAAATACTCCAAGATCAAAGCTGCGACCGTAACCCATGCGAAGTACGGTTTTCGAATCGAACTGGTATGCAAGACTAAGCCGCGGAGCAAAGGCATGCAAAGTGTCCTGAACGTCGCCGTTCAGTCCGATGCCGCCGTACCCGGCGACGCGGAGAACGCCTTCCTGCAAATCCGCAAACCCGCCGTTGCCCTTGCCGTTGACAGACTCTGGTGTGTAAATCTCCCAGCGCACACCGCCGGTGAAGGTGAGCTTCGGGTTCACGCGCCAAGAGTCCTGGCCATAGAAAAATGTGCGATACTGGTGTCCGATGGCGTCGGTGGTGCTGCTGACGAAACGCTGGAATTGAGAAACATCCCCGAGTAGGAATGTGCTGATCCCCAATCCGAAGGCGCCGTTATTCCCTGTATTAAGCTGGTCAAAGTACAAAAGGCCGGAGCGGCTCTCGTCGCTCGGCACGCGAAGGTTCGTGGCATATCGGATGTCTGCGCCGAACTTGAAAGTGTGATTTCCTTTGATATACGTCCAGTTGTTTATGAACTGGATCTGATGCTCTCTCTCGGTTAACGGGCAGTTGCAGCGCGCAGCGTCCAAACCATTGCCAAAGGCGTAGGCGCCACCACCATTGTTACCAAGCGCGCCGTTCACTCCCCCATTGTTGCCATTGTTGGTGAAGAGGAAGCCGGAAAGGCCATTTGTATCGGCCTGCCCAGGGATATTCAGCCCGGGAAAGCCGAAAGTCGTCATGGGCGTTTGACTGGCGTCGGAGTACGCGGTGATCGGATTGTATTGAAACCACCCAATTCGGAAGTCGGTCAGCAAATTTGTGCCAAAGGTTTTCGTGAAACCACCCGCCACGTTGTAGTCGTGATTAGTCGACATTCCGTTTAAGGTTCCCGGCCCAAATCCTGCGCTGCCAAGCGCACCGAGGCCACCCTTGCCGGACAAGTTGAAGTAGTCCAGGCTGAATCGCCCGAAGACTTGAATACCATGTGGTGCGCTCCAGTCTTCGCGCGTGTCGAACGAATACTGATTGAAAGGACCGGAGCCTGTGGCCACATAATTGTTTGTCAGGCAGGAGGCCGTGGCCGGCGTGGGACAGGTAACCGTAGGCGTCGGGAACAAGGCGAGGACACTGCCTATATTCTGCGAAATGTCGGCGATGGGAATCATATTGTTTGCAAAGGGCGTGCGGCCGCCACCAGTTAGAGAATTGCCAGTGCTGGGATTAAAGATCTGGCCGCTCGCAACACCGCCGACGGGAGGCCCGTAAGCGTTCAAATATTGGCTCAAGTCACAAAACCCAGGCGTCGCGCTCGCGGCATTCGTCGCGGGGTTACAAGTCTGGTCAACTTCCGACGACGGAACGTTATACTGGTTCGTGATGCCTTGAATCTGATGCGTGCCCTGATAGTCACCGAAGAAGAACAGCTTGTTCTTGATGATGGGGCCGCCGATGGAACCGCCATACTGTTTCCACGTGGCCGGAGCGAGAGGGACACCGGGCTTATTCGTAAAGGGGTCGCGCGCTTGCTGGTCGCTGTTCCGATAATAAAAGAACCCAGTGCCGTGGATATCGTTTGAGCCCGACTTAGTCTGCACCGTTATGAGGCCCGCAATAGCCTTGCCCGCCTCCACGTCGTAATCCTGAGCCGCAAACTTGGTTTCAGTAATGGCGTCGAGGTTGGGGTTAACGACGATAATCCCCAATATAGGATCCTGGTTATCCGTCCCGTCTAACTCGTATCCAACCCCGCTGAAGTGCTGTCCATTTACTTCGATTTGTCCGCTACCCTGCGGATTTTCCGTGGCAGCGTGGTTGAAACCCGGTAGCTTCTGCGTGCCCGGGGTGAGCAATTCGAAACTCGTAAAGTTGCGGTTGAGGACCGGCAAATCTTCCACATATCTCTGACTGAACTGGACGTCCACGTCCGCGCGGTCCGTCTGGAGCTGCGGTATGTCTCCTGTGACTTCCACAGTTTGCGTCACTGCTCCGACAAGAAGCTGTGCATTGACGGTCGCGGCAGAGTCCGCATTAAGAACCACATTAGGTATTTCCGTTACCTGGAACCCTGTTGCCTCAATGTGTACTTTGTAGGTGTCCGGAATTAAGTGGGTAACAGAGTAGTTCCCGCTTTCATTGGTGGTCGTATCATAGGCAAAGCTCTTGGTCGTTGAAGTGACAGTTACCTTAGCTCCGACAACTGCATTGCCTTGGGGATCTGTAACCGTCCCGATGATGTTTCCAAAAACTGCCTGGCCGGACGCTTTTGGCGCGTTCACCAAAACTACGCAAAACAGAACAGCCAAACCTAGAACTACGAGTCGTTTTGCCATCCCACCCCTCCTAGCAGATCCGTCTCCCGCAACTTTTAAGAGAATCTCAACTCCAACCGTCGAAAAGCCAAGCCCACCACTTGTGCCAATACGGCCAATTTCCGTACATTTTCGATTTGGTTGGCTAAGTGTTACAAAGGAAAGCTGAACGCCAACTCGCAAGGAACGAGCCAAGTTCAGCCGTTAAACGCACCCCCACTAAAAACCCTCAGGCGCCCTCGACGTGCGCCTCGCACTAAAGCACCCGGCCATTTAGACCCCGCGTCTCGCCCTAGACGCAAACCGCGCGTCGGCACCAATACACAGGCGCATGATGCGGCTATATTGATGCGTACTATTCGTTTTTTGGCGAACTCTTAGAAGTCTCAATGCGTCTGATACGGTTACAACCAATAAATGGCCATCTTGCAGAGAGATGCGAGGCTTGTTACACTCCTGTTACTTCGACGTATCAAGGACCTTTGTGACAGACCGGGACCATCTTCTCGAGCAGGTTAACCGGCTCGTTGGCAGCCATGCTCTGCATGGCTCAGAGTCCCTCTGCAAACTGCTCCGCTATTTGGCGAAGCATGCCGTCGATCACCCCGGCACACCCATTAAAGAATTCCAAATCGCCACCGAAGTCTTTGGACGTTCCGCCGATTTCGACCCGCAACTTGACTCTATGGTTCGCGTGCAAGCGGGCCGCCTGCGTTCCAAGCTTACCGAGTATTACAGCTCGGACGGATTTGAAGATCCCATAGTCGTGGAACTCCCCAAGGGAACTTACGTCCTTTCTTTTCATCATCGCAACGCCTCGGGCACAAAATCCGCCTCCGCCGCCCTGAACGGAGAAGTGGGCAAGGAGGCGCGGGAGAAAAGCCCGGAGCGCCGATGGGGTACCGAGGTCATATCCCTTTCTATTTTTCTGGCTGCGGCCATCACCGTCATCGTCTGGCTTCTGGCAACTCGAACTTCGGCACCGGTGGGTCTCGCGAGCGAGAGCGAACCTGTACCAGCCGCTTTTCGTGTCTTTTGGAGGGGTTTTGCTTCGGGACCGGAAGAGCCGTGGGTTGTTTTTAGCAACGCCGCGTTTGTAGGCCGTCCTGAGACGGGTATGCGTTACCGTGATCCAACGCATGACGCGGGCGTCCCTATCCTGGACCACTATACCGGCGTGGGCGAAGTATTGGCAGTCCACGAACTCGATCGCGTCTTCGCCCTCCTCCATCGCCGCATCCGCGTCAAACGCGGGAGCCTCTTTTCGCTCGACGATGCCAAGAACAACAACCTGATTTTCATTGGTTCGCCGGTAGAAAATCTTTCTCTGCTGGAAATTCCGGGCACTCAGGAATTCTTTTTCGAGCAGCTGACCTCCGGTCCTCGCAAAGGCGATCACGCCATTATCAACAAGCACCCACAACCCGATGAAGGCAAGGAATTCTTCGCAACTCCTTCGGGTATGCCTCTCACCGAGGACTACGCCCTTCTGGGTCTTGTGAAGGGGATGAATCCGGGTCAATCCGTGCTCATCCTCGCAGGGAACACCACCATCGGCACACAGGCCGCCGTCGAATACGTTTGTCGGCAGAGCTCGGTGGAAGAGCTGCTTTTGCGGCTTTCCGTTTCGCAAAATGGCGAACTAAAGCCGTTTGAAGCTGTCATTCGAGTGAAAGTAGCCCGCGGCGTGCCCGTCGAAACCGAACTTGTCGCCATTCGTAAGTCCACGATATAGAACCGGCGGAGCGTTCGAGTCCGGCTACTGGAATGGCGCTCTCAAGTGCGGGTCCAGTTCCGACGCTTTCTGAAATTCCCTGTTCGATTCCTCTTTGTTTCCCTTCCGCTGCAAAGCCACTCCCAGCTCATAGTGTGCAGGAGCATAGCCCGGCAACGCTTGAATTGCCGCGCGGAATTGCGAAATCGCTCCATCCAGATCCCCGGCGTTCAAAAGCCTGCGTCCGGAGTTCGTCGCAAACGTCGCCGCCTGCTCACTCGATAAGTGCTTCAAAAGCTCCATGCCGGCGCGGCTCTCGGCGGCAGCACCTTCTGTGTCCCCCATCTGGCGAAGAACGGCCCCGAGATTCGTGTGTGCCCCGGCAAAATCCGGCTGCAACCGGATTGCTTCTCTCAACGCATCGGCCGCCTGCTGTAAATCCCCTTTTTGCTTCAGCACAGAACCCAGAGTGTAATACGCCTCCGCATAGTTTGGTCTTGCTTGGATGGCCGCGCGCAGTTCTTCAGCTGCCGCCGCAAATTCTCCCTGCTGCCAAAGCGTCACGCCAAGCGTGAAGTGAGCATCGGCCAGCTTAGGGTCCAGCTCCTCGGCTCTCTTGAACTCTCGGATGGCCTCGGGTAATCGATCTTTCATCTTCAGCGCCAGACCGAGATCGTAGTGAAATGTGGCGTCTTGAGGCGAAATTTTCAGTGCCGCCTCAAAATGTTCTACTGCGGCGTCAAAATCCGTTTTCTGCAAATAGGCTGCGCCCAAGTTGCCTTCATACCCGGCGTCGTTCGGTCTCAATTTCAACGCCGCCTCAAATTCCCGAATGCTGCTCCCCGCGTCGGCAATCTGCAGGAGCGCCAGCCCCAGATCGTTGTGCGCATCAGGACTCTGGGGCCGAATCCTCACTACTTCCCGAAATGCGGCTATCGCGCCTTCTCCATTGCCGGAGCGCTGCAAGAGAATCCCCAACTGTTTTTGCGCATCTGCATTATCGGGATCTAGCTTTGCCGCGTACTGAAATTCCTGTAACCCCGCGTCCACCTCTCCTTTCGATTCGAGCGTCTGCCCCAGATAGAAATGCGCCAGCGAATTGCTTGGCACGAGGTCTGCGGCCGCGCGCAATTCGGACTCCGCTCCCTCAAGGTCTTTTTGCTGCAATCGCAAAACACCGAGATGCAGATGAGCCTGGGCGAATTGCGGCTGAAGCCTCAGCGCTTCAGAAAACTCGGCCGCAGCTTCCTCCGCCTTCGATTGTTGGATCAAAACCGAACCGAGATCATCATGCAGCTCCGGCCGGTTCGCTTCGATGGCAATCGCTCTCTTTAATTCCTCGACTGCAGCGCCAGGATCACCGGCGTTGGAAAGCACTTGCCCCAGAACGTGGTGTGTTTCCGAGTCTGCGGGAGCGAGTCGCACCGCTTCTCGCGCCTCGCGCACCGCACCCGGCGCATCTCCTTTCTTCAGCAGTGCCCGGGCAAGATTCATGCGCGCTTGCGCAAAATCGGGGTTCAAGCTCACTGCCGCTTTGAACTGAGCAATGGCCGCGTCGGTTTCACCTTGCGCCAGCAAAACCCATCCAAGCGAGTTGTGCGCTTCCGGGCTCCCGGGAATCAGCTGGACCGCCTTTTCAAATGCCGTTCGCGCCCCCGCCAAATCTTTCCGCTCCAGCGCCTCCAGGCCTTGGCTGTAAAGCGAATTTGCAGCCACGGCGTCGGCGCTAGGATTCGAGTTTTTCGTTTGCGCTCGCCCTCCCGTCGAAACAAGGAGAAATGCCAGCCCCAGCGCTCCAGCTCTCAACCCAGCCCCCCATCCAAGCCGATTCGATTTATGGCGCATCGATTCTCGATACAAACTGCAAATCCTCGCACTCGTCAATTTCATCCGCGGGAATGAATGTGCGGCCGGCGCCTTCCTCGGTGATCATGACACCGCCCCCGTATTCGTGTATGTACCAGTCTGTTTCCGGGTCGCCTAGCTCAGCTGCAATGAGTTCGATTCGGCCGGGTTCGCGATGGAATAATATGCGGTCACCTTTCAGAATCTCCTCACCAGTTGGGTATTTCAATACCATCGATACGTGCATCCATATGGCGGAGTCTAGCGGAACGCTTCGCCTTGACCCTGCCTGACCTGCCCCTTAGTATGCCAAGAGTTCATGATTTCCGGTCCGACTCATCGTTCGCTATTCCGCTTCAAAGCCTCTTGGGTCGCGCTTGTTCTGCTCCCGCCTCTTTCCGTTCTCTTCGCCCGAAGCCAGCTCCCCAAAAGCACTCCCAAACCTCTCGCACATTTCACCGACATCGCGAAAAAAGCAGGCCTCGCCGACCCGGTGGTCTTCGGCGGCGTGGACACCAAGAAATACATCATTGAAACCACCGGAACGGGCGTCGCCATTTTCGACTACGACAACGACGGCTGGCCGGACATTTTCATCGTCAACGGCACAAGCCTTGATGCGCCTCCTTCCGCAAAAGCGCCTACGAGCCATCTTTACCACAACAATCACGACGGCACTTTCACCGACGTCACGCAAAAAGCCGGCCTCACCCACACCGGCTGGGGCCAGGGAGTTTGCGTCGGCGATTACGACAACGACGGCTGGGAAGATCTCTATGTCACCTACTACGGAAAGAACGTCCTTTATCACAACAACGGCAACGGAACATTCACCGACGTGAGCGACCGAGCCGGCGTCGCTGGCTCCGGAAAAGCCTGGGGCAATGGCTGTGCCTTCGTCGACTACGACCGCGACGGCCATCTCGATTTAATGGTCGCAAACTACGTCGACTTCGATCTCGCTACTGCGCCTGTTCCCGGTGCCCGAGCCTCGTGTATCTGGAAAGGAGCTCCGGTGATGTGCGGCCCGCAAGGACTCCCTGCCTCAAAAAATATTCTCTATCACAACAACGGCAACGGCACCTTTGAAGACGTCAGCACAAAATCCCACATCGACAAAGCCGACGGTCACTATTCCTTGAGCGTCTCCACGCTCGATTACGACGACGACGGATGGCCAGACATTTTCGTCGCCTGCGACAGCACCGCCAGCATTCTCTACCACAATAATCGCGACGGCACGTTCACTGACGTCGCCATCACCGCCGGCGCCGCCTTCAACGAAGACGGCCGCGCGCAAGCAGGCATGGGATCGACTGTCGCCGACTACAACGGCGACGGACATCTCGACATCTTCAAAACTAATTTTTCCGACGACACCGCCACCCTCTATCGCAATAACGGCAACGGCACTTTCGACGACGTCACCTTTCCCGCCGGCCTTGGCCTCAACACCAAATATCTCGGATGGGGCGCGATGTTTTTCGATTTCGACAACGACGGCTGGCCCGATCTCCTTCTCGTCAACGGGCACGTCTATCCCGAGGTCGACAGCCAGCATCTCGGCAGCACCTTTCAAGAACCCCGCATCCTCTATCACAACAACGGCAACAGCACTTTCACCGACATTTCCGCCGATGCCGGCCCCGGAATCACCACGGCGAGTTCTTCGCGCGGCCTCGCCATCGGCGATTTGTGGAACGACGGCCGTCTCTCCGCCGTCATCAGCAACATGAACGCCCCGCCCAGCCTACTCGTCAACGACGTGCGCACCTCCAATCACTGGATCGCGTTCCATCTGATCGGCACTTCTTACGCCACCCCCTCCGAAAAATATCGTTCCGCCCATGACGCCATTGGTGCGCGTATCACCATGAAAGCCGGCTCGCGCCTCTTCGTCAACGAAGTCCGCAGCGGCTCCAGCTACGATTCCAACAGTGACATGCGCGTCCACTTCGGCCTCGGCTCCGCCACCAAGCTCGACTCCGTTCAAGTCCGATGGCCCAGCGGCCTCGTCGAAAATTTCGAGAGTCTCGCCGTGGATACCTTCCACACTCTCAAGGAAGGCAACGGCGCTGCCGTCAAGCCTCGGCCGCAAAAGTAACTCTCTCTTTTTTCACCGGTCATACTAAAATTCCCCCGTTCTCGGTGATCGCGCCATGAAGCAGAAATCCAAACCCAAGCCTCAGCCCAGGCAGGCAAGCAAATCGTTCCGAGCCACGCTCGAGCGTCTCCGATCAAATCTCGGCTGGGTGATCGTTTGGATCCCATTCAAGGTGCAGAAAATTTGGGGAACGCGCGGAATGTTTCGCGTGAAGGGAGAAATCAACGGCTTTCGGTTTCGAACGTCGCTCTTTCCCACGCGCAAAGGCGAACACTTCCTGCTCGTCAACAAGAAAATGCAAGTCGGGGCGCGCGCGTCCGAAGGCACAACGGCAGACTTTTTTCTCGAACCCGACACCGAAGAACGCTTTGTAATCGTGCCTGCTGAACTGAAGCGCATCCTCGCCGAAGACAAGACCTTTCGGCGATGGTTCGACGCGCTGAGCTACTCCATTCGCAAGTGGATCTGTGACTGGGTTACCCAACCGAAAAGCGCTGCTTCCCGCACCCGCCGCGCCGAACAAGTCGCCGAGCAGCTTTTCTCCGCCATGGAAGCTGAGCAGGAATTCCCTCCCGCCTTGAAGCTGGCATTCACGCGCGAGCCCCGAGCCCTCGAAGGCTGGAGCCTCATGTCGCCGTCGCATCGACGCGGCCAGCTGATTGCGATCTTCTATTACCGCTCGCCCGAAGCCCGCGCTCGGCGCCTCGAAAAGGTAGTCGCTGAGGCGATCGCCCTCGCCGAGAAAAAATCGGCCAAATGAATTGCCTCGCGGGCTGCCGGCGGCCGCTATTTCAAAACATCCGCCCCAGCTTTGGCACACTGCGCGTCTTGCGAGCTGGCTGCTCCCGACACTCCGATCGCCCCGACGATCTTCCCGTCCATCACCAGCGGAATTCCTCCCTCCACGGCCACAACTCCCTTCAGCGTCAAAACTCGTAGCCCGTCTCCGCCTGCCGCCAAGACATCTTGGAACGCCTTCGTCGGCCGTTTAAAGAGCGCCGCCGTCCGCGCCTTTTCAATAGCCACGTTCGCGCTGCCCAATTGCGTGTTGTCCATTTTCTCGTAGTACACCAGATTCCCGCTCGTATCGACGATCGCCACTGCCATATTCCAGTGATTCTTCTCCGCTTCGGCCAAAGCTGGTGCCGCCACCTTCTTGGCATTCTCGAGGCTCACGTTCGCTCCATATGGACTCGGCGCCTGCGTCGGGGCCTGCGTCTGCGCCCGCGCCATCGCCAACCCGCCAAGCAAAATTACCGCCGCAACAACCGACCTCACCACAGTTTTTCGCGACATGCTCTTTCCTCCTTTGGCTTTAACAATCGAAACCCGTCACCTCTTCATTTTCGCGCGCCGCTCTTCGCCCTTCATTCTTCACGCTTGATCGACACGTAAATTGGCCCCGCGCCCAGCAGACTCACCAGAAACCAGCTAAAACGCCCTGCCCGGCTCATCGTCTGGAATTTCAGATGATCCCCAGGCACAACGTCCAGCTCCACCGTCTTCCAATTCCAAGTATTGTCCACGCGCAATTTGTGCCGCCCCGCCGTCACTCGTATTGAAATCGTGTCCCCGTAATACAACTCCCCAACGTTTTCTCCGTCCAGCTTCACGATGATTTGACGCTGCTGCACATCCTCCGGCGATTTCCGCCGAATCGTGATGCTTGCCTGTTCCTCTGCGGACTCGGAACCCATTTAAACCCTCTCTCTTTTCCAGGGCCAGACGCACAACCTCTTCCTGCATGACACCGGCACTGCCTCTGAAACGTCAGACCGCCTCTTCACATTTTGCAGACCTCTGTTACAATTCCGTACATGAACCGACGCACATTGCTGCAATCGCTTCCCGCCGCCGCTCTGCTTCCAACCGCAACTTTGGCCGACGCCCCGCAATCTTCCACCACCGTTTACGAACTCCGCGTCTACCACACCTACGAAGGCAAGCTCGACGACCTCCTCCGCCGCTTCCGCGAACACACCATGCAGCTCTTCGAAAAGCACGGCATCAAGAATATCGCCTACTGGACGCCCACCGACGACCCGCTAAAGGGCAAAACTCTCGTCTACATCATCGCCCACCCCAGCCGCGAAGCTGCCACCGCCAACTGGAAAGCCTTCCAAGACGACACCGAATGGCAAACCGTCCGCGACAAATCCGAAGCCAACGGCAAAATCGTCGAAAAAGTCGATTCCACCTTCATGACGCTAACTGACTTCTCCCCGCCCCTCCGCTAACTCTTCTCTGTGACCTCTCGGCTCTCCCGGTCCTCTGAGTAAAGTTCCTTTTCTTTACTTCGTAACCCTTGCAATAAAAACCGAGTAAGGCTCCATCGGCAACTCCGCAAACATTCCCTTCAACGGCTTGTGAAAACTCGTCAACAAAACCTCCACCTTCGGCGCCAAAAATCCCGCCCCCGAAAGCTCAAATGGCACCTTCTGCTCCGCCGCCGACATATTCAGAATCACCAAAATCGCCTCACCCTTATACCGCCGCACATACGTCAAGACATTCGGATTGCCTTCGTTAAGCGAAACATAATCCCCGTCCAATAGCGCCGTCTCCGTATGCCGCATCGCTAGAAGCTTCCGGTAAAAACTGAGAACGGAGTCGGGATCATTGATCTCGTCCGCCACGTTATGCGTATGCGCACTGAGCGGAACGGGAAGCCACGGCTTTGCCTTGCTGAAACCCGCGTTCGCGCTGTGATCCCACTGCATCGGCGTGCGCTCGCCATCGCGCCCAATCTCCAGCGGCCAGCCTAGCTTCCCCTCGGGATCCTCAACATCCTCTTTCCGTTTTGGGTCGTTGTTCTCCATCCCAATCTCTTCGCCGTAATACATGATCGCCGACCCGCGCAACGTCAAATAAAGCGCTGCCATTATCTTCGCGATGTCGTCGTTATGTATCCCGTCTCCATACCGCGTATACGACCGCACGATGTCGTGATTCGTAATCACGTACACCGGCCAGTGCCCCGCCGCATTCACCGCCGCAATATGCTTCCGGTACTCAGCCGCGGAGAGTCCCTTGAAACCGGTCATCATTAAATCCATCGGCATCTGCAATTCGTCGTTCTTCGCTCCGTAATAATCCTTCAGCTGATCCACATTCGTTGTCCAAGTCTCCCCGATCAGCACCGAACCATATTCATCCGCGACACTCCGCAATTTCCGCATCGCCTCATGCACTTCCGGCAGTTTCTTGTTGTACTTCTCGTCCATGTTCGGCCGCCCGAATTTGTCCTTTCCCGCCACCACCGGATTGTCGGTCAGGTTCGGATCCTCATAGAGCGTGTCCACCGCATCCAGACGGAATCCCGCCACTCCGTGCTTGTACCAAAAGCGCGTCACATCCAGCATGGCCTTTTCCACCGCGGGATTTCGCCAGTTCAGGTCCGGCTGCTGCGGATAAAAATAATGGTAGTAATATTGTCCAGTCTTCGGATCAAACGTCCATGCCGCCGTCCCAAATGTCGAAAGCCAGTTGTTCGGCGGCTGTCCCGGCCCTTTTCCATCCCGCCAGATGTACCAGTCGCGATATGCCGAAGTCTTCGACGACCTCGAATCGATGAACCACTTGTGCTGATCCGAAGTGTGGTTCACCACAAAATCCAAAATCACCCGTATGTCCCGTTTCTTTCCCTCTGCCACCAGCCGGTCGAAATCCTCCATCGTCCCGTACATAGGATCGATCGCCTCGTAATCCGAAACGTCATATCCAAAATCCACCTGCGGCGAAGGAAAACACGGCGTGATCCAAATCGCGTTCACTCCGAGCTCTTTCAAATAATCCAGTTTCGAAGTAATTCCCTTCAAATCACCCACGCCATCGTTGTTGCTGTCCGCAAAACTTCGCGGGTAAATCTCATAAAATACCGCATGCTGCCACCAAGCGTGTCCCTCCGCATCCACTCCCTTCGCCTGCGCCCCCGCTCCGGGCGGGCAGATGGCCAAGCCCGCTGCCGCTCCCAACACCGCCAACAGCGCCGCCAAGATCTGTCGTTTCATGCGCGACTCCTCTTCTTCGAACATCTCTCTGAATGACCCGAGGAGCAGAAGTGCCGCAAGCAAGGCCCCGCGTAGATAATTCTTCATGACGGTTTTCTCCATCGCCGGCTCAACAGGTTGCCGCCAAGGCAGGTCACTAGATTATTTCTTCAAAAATTTCCGAGGTACCTTCGGTGGGTGGAAAAAGATCACCACTCGCTGGTGCGGGTACTCTTCACCTTCTTTTTCCGCAAAATGAACTCGCAGATTCGTTCCGCCACTCGCATCCTTTACCAATTCCGCTCCGCGAACCGATTCGATTATGCTTGGGTTCCAAACTGCCAAGTCGTAGGTTGCTCCCGCTCGACCAGCCGTAACCAATTCCATCGGCGCCGTCACATCTTCCATGTTGGCGGATAGGATGCGTAAGTCGGAGCTCGCGCTTCCCAGCTCCGGCAGCCGGAACGCATACGACACGCCAAAATCATTCGCTACCGGGATGTGAACGACGTTTTTTCCTTCCTTCAACGAAACTTTTATTCTCAGGTGATGATGCTGTGCCAAGATCTGCTGGTCATAAGTGGTTGTACGCCCGTTCACATTCACGCGGCCGACCAATGCCGTGTTAGCCAGCGCGGGCTCGAAATCCAGCAAGCATTCCCCGCCTGCGCGGGTCACTTCCAGCGTGATTTCGTCCGGACTCTTCTGGTAGCTCAGATTCAGCACACTATCGCCAACGCGTACGTTGTTGATTTTGAAGTTTGTCCAGTCCGCCGGAACATGCGGTACAAACGTCAGCGTCTTTTTCGTCGCGTCCTTTTCCAGCCCAAACATTCCCTTCAGCAGCGGGCTTACTACCATAGCCGCCGACCATATCTGGTGCGGCGAACTCGTTGCCAGTGGCTGGTAATAATCCCCGGAAAGCACTTCCGTCACATGCCCGAGCGACCCGTCAAGAGCCAGCAACGCGTTCGCTCGCAAATTCTCGTAAGCCGGAAATTCCTGGTGGTAAAGGTATTCCGCAACGGATGCCCAGCCGGTGAACAGCGGCCACACCGATCCGTAATGGTAACCACCACCACTGAATACCGCAGAGTGACTGGAAATAATTCGCATTCCCCAGTCCGTTTGCTGGTCCGCATCCGCCAGTTGCCGGATCGTGGATATTCCCGCCTCCTCGCTCGGCAATCCAAACCACATCGGCACGGTCGCCAGCACGGTTGCCTCATCCACCTGCTTTTCGTTCTTGTCCAGCGCAAACGCAAATCGTTTCTTGTCGGCGATCCAGAAGCTGTCGTTCACGAGCGGCCATTGCTTAGCGAATTCGATTTCGAGCGTCGCCGCGGCATCCGCCTGCCCCGCAAATCGCGCCAAATTCGCAAGCGCCCGCAGCGCCTCCGCCCCGAGTCCGCTCTGATAGAACTCCGTCTTCACCGGTAGCAGTGGCCCTCCTTCCACCCAACCGTGCCCCACCCCTTGGTTTTGCGGTAGCCCCTTCGCGTCATACGTCGACTTCAAAAACTGATACGCCTTCCAGAGGCTCGCCCATTTTTCTTTTGCAAAACTCGTGTCGCCACTGCTCACCACGTAATCGTTCGCCGCGATGATGTAGAGCGGTGTCGCGTCCGCCGACGCGTAGGGATATGGATAGCCCTTGAACCAATCCACGAAATTCGCGCCCTGCGAAATCTCGTGTGGAATCTTCCCGTCTTCCCGCTGAAACTTGCTCACAAACTCCAGCGCCGTCTTCGTATTCCGAAAATCTCCCGCCGCGTTCAAAGCCAGCGAAGTCCAGAACGAGTCTCGCCCAAAATACCAGGCAAACCCAGGCCGCTGACTTTCACCAGACGTTCTGTATCCAGCTACCAGCCCCATTCCAAGAAATGGATTGGTTACCATCCCCTGCACCAGGCTGACTCTCGCCCAGTCATACGCCTGCTGAATCTGTTTGTCCGGCAACTCCACGCTCACCGTTTGGCTGAGATAGTTCCTGTAGTAGTCCGCCGATTCGCGCAACATTTCGCCGTATCCAGAACTAAGCCGCCGATACTCGCTCTCCGCGTCTGCGCGGCCCGTGACCGAGCCTGCGATCACCACGATTTGCGACGTTTTGCCCTTGGAAATCGTCCCGAGCCGGAACGAATTCTCCTGCGACTCCGAATAATTCGTTTGAAACTCTTCTTCCGGATTTCCTGCCGTCGGCGATCCCACAAATGCCGCGAACTTTCTCTGCTCTTCTCCAAACGCGAATGCCTTCAGCCCCGAATCCCATCCTATATACGTAGCTCCCAGCGACGCCGGCCATTCCAGCTGAAAATCCCGGTGAAACACCGCCTCAATTTCCAGCGGACTCTCCGTTTCCACCTCCAGAACAACCACCGCTCCGGGCTCACGCACCGGCACAAAAAATGTCTCGCGCACCGAAAATGTATCGCCCGTGTAAACGATCGTGCTCGATTCCGGCCGCGCGATCAGCGTCCTCGCCAGCGAGTCCGCTGCCAGCGTTTGGCCATCCACGTGAAACTTCAAATGAAAGTCGCGAAGAATCTTCAGCGGATAAACCCACGCTTCCATCCGCCCCGCTTCATTTCCGAGAAGCCCTGCCTTCGTTCCCACCGCCGAGAGAAATTCCCACGGTCGAACTGCCCGCGTTAGTTCGATAGGCTTTGGCGGCTCAGCCGAAGGCGCCGTGGCTTCCAGGGTCGCCGGTTCTTTCGCTGGCGCCTGCGCCCTCGCGCTTCCTGAAAAAACGAACTGCGCTAGGGCAAGAAGACCCACGCCAGACGCACGCATGTTTCGAAATGCGGTTTTTCTTTCGTTCACGGTAGGAAGGTCCTGCCACAAGAGAAAACCTTCGATCTCTTGCGACCCTAAGATTGAATGGCCATTTGCCGTACAATACGGAGCGGCGGCAAATCTTAGCACGAGCCATCCCGGGAAGGTATGATTCCATTTGTCTTCACGTCGCGCGTTTCTTAAATCGCTGAGCCGCTCCGTGCTAGTCCTCCCGCTCGAAAGCGTCCTCGCTCTTGCGCGTCCCCTTCACTTAAAGCAGTCACTAGCAGTCCAGAACAATTCAAACCAAACTGCCGCCAATGCAAACCAATATCCTCCGCCGCCAAAGGAAATCGGCGTCAGCTTTCTAAACGTCGCGCGTGAATCCGGTCTGAATGCAAAAACAGTCTACGGCGGCGAACACAAAAATAAATATCTGCTGGAAACGACAGGCTGTGGCGTCGCTTTCTACGATTACGACAACGACGACTGGCTCGACATTTTTCTCGTAAACGGCTGGCGCCTCGAAGGTTTTCCGAAAGGGCAGGAACCCGTCTCGCATCTCTTCAAGAATAATCGCGACGGCACATTTACCGATGTCACGGCGAAATCCGGCATCTCCCACTACGGCTGGGGACAAGGCGTTTGCGTCGGCGATTATGACAATGATGGCTTCGACGACATTTACATCACCTCGTTCGGCAAAAATACTTTGTATCACAATAACGGAAACGGAACGTTCACCGACGTAAGCGAAAAAGCCGGCGTCGGCACGAATGGAAAACGCTGGAACACCGGCTGCGCGTTCGTCGATTACGATCTCAACGGCCACCTCGATCTTTTCGTTGCGAACTATATCGATCTCGATTTAGCAACTGCGCCCGTGCCTGAATCTGGTCCGTGCGTTTACAAAGGCGTTCTCGTTGCCTGCGGCCCGCCGGGACTGAACGGTGGAAAGAACATTTTGTTTCACAACAACGGCGACGGCACTTTCACGGATGTTTCCGAGCGCGCCGGACTCTTCCAGGCCAACGGAACCTACGGCCTCGGCGTGCTCACCGCCGACTTCAACAACGATGGCTGGCCAGATATTTACGTGGCGAACGATTCGACGGCCAGCGCGCTCTATCAAAACAAAAAAAACGGCACCTTCTCCGACGTGGCCATGGAAGCCGGCTGCGCGCTGAGCGCCGACGGCAAACCCCAGGCCGGCATGGGCGTTTCCGCCGCAGATTACGATCTCGACGGAAACCTCGACATCGTCAAAACGAATTTCGCGGGCGACACGCCGTCGCTGTACCACGGTATCGGCGGCGGAAATTTCGAGGACGCTACTTTCACCGCCGGACTTGGAAAACATACGCAGTACCTTGGCTGGGGCTGCGGCTTTTTCGACATGGACAATGACGGCTGGCCGGACATTTTAATTTGCAACGGCCACGTTTATCCCGAAGTCGAGCAGTTGCGCACCGAAGCCGGTTATCCGCAGCAGAAAATTCTGTACCGCAATTTGCGCAACGGCCATTTTGAAGATGTTTCTTCCGAAGGCGGCGCGGGCATCATGGTTCCCGTTGCGTCGCGCGGCGCGGCGTTTGGCGATTTTGACAATGACGGCGACATCGACGTAGTGGTGAATACGATCAACGATTTTCCTCAACTGCTGCGCTGCGATTCACGGCTTGAAAATAGCTGGCTGAAGGTAAAAACGATCGGCACAAAATCGAATCGCAGCGGAATCGGCGCGCGTTTGCGCTGCGTGACGCACCCGCCGGGGGAAACGAAGCCACACCAGCAGATTGATGAAGTGCGTAGCGGCGGCAGCTACATTTCGCAAAATGATTTGCGCGTTCATTTTGGTATCGGAAAAGCGGAAAAGGTTGAGTTGCTCGAAATTCGCTGGCCGAGCGGCGCGGTGGATGCCTTGAAGGATGTAAAGCCCAACCAGTTGATCGTGGTGAAAGAGGGTGCTGGAATTGTGCGGTCGGTGAAGTTTGAAGCGAAGACGGGCAAGCCGGCGAAGTGAAGAGTTCCGGAGAACGCGCAGGGATAAGAAGGACTTCCGTAGAGCAGTCCTCCGTGGAGAGAGGCGAGTTCACGATAGGGCGAAAGGCGTGTCCTTTGACCGGTGACCCGTGAGAAGCTGAAGAAGTGAACAGCCAGGAATGGCTGTCCCGAGCGGTGTCGCGAGGACATCAGATTTATGGAAAGCAGATCGGAGAATACAATGAAGGTCGAAATCGTTCATTGCCCGACGTGACAAAACAACAAGGTAAAGGTCGCGAGTCTCGTGAACCTCATCAAGAATCGCCTCAACATGGACGTGGTGCTTACTCCGGGAAAAACTGGTCAGTTTGATGTGGTCGCGGATGGCGAGAAGATCGCGGAGCGAGGCGGGAACTGGCTCACAAGGAGCTTTGGCGCTGGCTATCCAGAGCTGGATAGCGTGGTTGAGAAGCTAGAAAAGCACCGCAAGAACAAATCATAAGGCTTTGGCACTCGGCACTCATTTAACTCGTCGTAGTCCGGAAGGCGGGCGGCGTGCCGGAGCAGTAACCCGACAGGAAGCGCGCGGTTACGCCTCTGAGATCGTTGTCGAGGATGGACATAGCCCGGTCGGCGATGGCCGCCGGCACGCCATAGTGCGCCTGGGCAATTCCGCCTGTAATCGAGGCCAGTGTGTCGCTGTCTCCTCCAAGCGATATCGCGTTTCGGATGGCATCTTCAAAATCCGTTGATTCGAGGAAGCACACGATCGCCTGAGGAACGGTCGCTTGGCATGATTCGTTAAACTGGTATCCTGGCCGAATCTCATCAACACTTCGAGATAAATCATAGTGAAAGGTCGCCGTTGTGTATTGCCTGATGTCGGCTTTCGTACTTCCTGTCCTCGCTAGAAAGATTGCAGCTGCAGTTGCTTGCGCGCCCTTGATCCCCTCTGAGTGATTGTGTGTCACGGCAGTGTATTCAGCCGCCCGGACCAGCACTTCGTCTAATGTATTGAACGCAAACCCTACCGAACTGATTCGCATAGCGGCGCCATTGCCCCAGCTATTGTAGGGCTCGGATTCGGGGGCTTGCGCCCATCGGTGAAAAAAGACTCCGTAGCCTGCGTCTGGATAACGCCGATAGTAGGCCTTCATCAGGGAAACATAGTCGGTGCCGGTCAGGAGCGATTCAGCGAGGGCAACGGTGAGGACTGTATCGTCGGTGAAGAAGCAATCCGGACTGAACAGATCGAACTGCTTGGTCTTGATGTTGTTCCACTCGTAGACCGATCCGATAATGTCACCCGCTATTGAACCGATCATTTGGATCTTCCTCGAAGGCGGCCATGCATCGTTTAAGGCGCTTTAGAGCGTTTGGGCATTATCTCCGAAGAGAACTCGTATCGCCATCTCCCTCGGGGCACTCAAGGGGTCAAGCGGAGTGGTTGCCCTTTCGCGCGCGTGTCGCAATGGCGGCATCGAGACCGAAGTTCAGGGGAGGAAGACTATCAGAGTGTAGATGCCTAGAGTTGTGCCGAAGGGCAAGTCGTAAAGAGAGAAGAAGGCGGCGAGTAGAGAGAGGGTGCGTGCGGATTTTCCGGCGATGAGGGCTAAGCCTGCAAAGAGACCGAAGAGGCCGGAGAGGGCCGTTACGATGATGGCGGCGACATAGAGGATGTGGAAGATGGCCATTAGGGACACGTAATCGACGACACGGGTCAGGAGCGCGCCGAACATGACCGTGGCTGTGCCGGCGTAAAGGACGAGGAGGATTACGGCTACGAGGCGGAGGATGGCGTAGACAATCCAGAGGGCGCCGAGGGTGGTGGAGTTTGCGCGCGGATTTTGTGAGGTTGCGGCGTCGGTGGACATGGGCGCTCCTTGATCGATAGCGAGTTTTGGATCGTCTTGAGGAAGCTTAGCACTCTGCGAGGGGCTTTCGTGTCGGGTAGATACGGTAGGGGGGCGAGCAAAGCCTGGGCGGCGTTTCTTCTGAAGATTACCGAATGAATAAAAAGGATTTTACACGGAGGGCGCAGAGCGGAGAAAGAGAATAAATGCAGAGAGATTTCTCTCTCTGATGGCCGGCGGAAGGGGAGCAGAGGTCAGGCGCCGGAGAGGGTTTGCCAGCCGCGGCGGCTTAGGCTCCAGAAGATGAAGTAGGCGGAGAGGGCGGCAATGATTAGCAGGATGATGCCGGCGAACCATTCGTGGAGGACTAGTTCGCCGATGGAGAACATGGCGCAGTAGACGAGGAGGCAGCCGGCGATCCAGTCGTAGGTGCTGGCGGCGAGGTCGCGGACGGGGGTGACGTCGGGAGCGAGGGCGGCGATGTGCTTCCAGCCGTGGATCGTGGGGCGGACGCGGCGATAGAACTGAAGGAGTTTGGCTTCGGGTTCGGGCTTGGTGATTAGCGTGGTGACAAGCCAGACTGCCGTCGTGGCGGCCGTCGTGATGAGGGCGGTTTTGGCGAAGACGACCGAGCTGTTGCCGGCGAACTGAACGCGCATGAGCGACATGGAGACGACGAAGGCGGCGATCATGGAGGAGATTTCGCTCCAAGCGTTGATGCGCCACCAGTACCAGCGGAGGAGGAGGACGGAACCGGTGCCGGCGCCCATGCCGAGGAGAAGTTGCCAGGCGGATTGGATGCTGGTGATGTTGGCGGCGGCGTATCCGCTGAGGATCACGAGCAGGACGATGATTATTTTGCTCGCGAAGACGTAGTGTTTGTCGCTGGCTTTGCGGACGAGGAAGCGGCGGTAGAAATCGTTGATGAGATAGGACGTGCCCCAGTTGAGCTGAGTGCCGACCGTGGACATGAAAGCTGCTAGGAAGGCGGCGATCATCAGGCCGCGCAGAGCGGGCGGGAGAAAATCGCGCAGAACCATGACGTAGCCTTTTTCGGGTTCGGCGGCGAACTCGGCGCTGGGGTGAAGGCCGCCGTGGGGAGAGTAGACGGCTACCGCGACTAGGCCGGTGATGATCCAGGGCCAGGAGCGCATGGCGTAGTGGGCGATGTTGAACCAGAGAGTGGCGCCGAGGGAATTTTTCTCGTCCTTGGCGCTGAACATGCGCTGGGCAACGTAGCCGCCGCCGCCCGGTTCGGCGCCGGGATACCAACTGGCCCACCACTGGACGGCGAGATACAGCGCGAAAGTTATGACGGGGAGTGTCCAGAGGGCGTCGGTCGTCCAGCCTAGGTGGAACGACGGAAAAAACGAGAGGATTGAACCTGTGGTTTCGCCGGATTGGCGGGCTACGGCGTCGACGTGAGAGAGCTGAACTTTTAGGAGGGCCATGCCGCCGATTTTGGCTACAGCGATCCAGGCTAGGACGACGATCATGGTCATTTTCAGGGCAAATTGGAAGAGGTCGGTGACGAGTACGCCCCAGAGACCGCCGATGAATGTGTAGATGCCGGTGAAAGGGACGAGGAGAAGGACGCAGATCAGGAGAGCGGTGTGTTCGGGAGTGCCGAGTGTGTAGGTGGTGAGATTATGGCCGGCGAGGCCGATGCTCAGGACGCGGCCTTGCGCGATGGCGTCGCCGAGGAGGACTGTGGTGATGCTGATCATGGCTTTGATGACCCAGCCGAGGATGAGACAGTTCATGAGGGCGCCGAGGTAGATGGCGCGGAAGCCGCGGAGGAAGGCGGCGGGTTTGCCCTGGTAGCGAAGCTCGACGAATTCGACGTCGGTGAGGATTTCGGCGCGGCGCCAGTAGCGCGCGAAGAAGAAGACGGTCATCATGCCGCAGAGACATTGCGACCACCAAAGCCAGTTCCCGGAGATGCCGTTGCGCGCGACGAGGCCGGTGACAAGGAGCGGCGTGTCGGCGGCGAAAGTGGTGGCGACCATGGAGGTTCCGGCGAGCCACCAGGAAACGTTGCGGCCGGAGACAAAAAATTCTTCCGTGCTGCCGGAGGAGCGGCGGCGATAGTAGAGAGAGATGAGGAGATTGAGGAGGAGGTACGCGGCGATGACGATCCAATCGGTGGCGGTGAGGGCCATATTTCGTTTTGCTCCGCTCGTGTGAGTGCTGGCAGTGCGTGAAGCGGCCTAGTATACTGCTATATAGCTCCTGAGAGGCAAGCTAATTTCGGGACGGCGCATTTTACTCTTAATTCGCAGAATTTTTGCAGATTTCCCCAAACGATTTGAGCGAGGCGGGGACTTGGTATATATAGCACCGGCTGGCATAGTGTTGAGTGGCTTTGAGGCCGATGAGGATGGTACACGGGAATGGCCGGTGCGGGCGAGGATGTGCTGATTGTTTTGCTGAGGAGAGATTGCCGAGAGTGGGGAAAATGGCGGGGCAATGCTGGTACTACTGAATTCGAGTTATGAGGAATTGAGCCGGGAGGCAGCGCGGATTGTGGCCGCGACGGTGAAGAACAAACCGTCCGTGACGCTCGGGCTGGCTACAGGTAGCACTACTCTCGGGATGTACAAGGAGTTGGTGCGGCTGCACCGGGAACAGCAGCTGGATTTTTCGAAGGTGGGGACGTTTAACCTGGACGAGTATTTGGGGTTGGCGGCGGAGCATCCGCAGAGTTTTCATTGTTTCATGCAGGAGAATTTTTTTGCGCACGTGAATATTGCGGAGCGGAATATTCATATTCCCGATGGGACGATCGGCGGCGACTACGAGGAGTACTGCGCCGCATATGAACGCGCGATTCGTGAGGCGGGCGGGATTGACTTGCAGATTCTGGGCATTGGGCGGAACGGGCACGTTGGCTTTAACGAGCCGACTTCGAGTTTCGGATCGAGGACGCGGCTGAAAGTTTTGACGAACGAGACGATTGAGGATAACCGGAAGTTTTTCGGCGCGGGAGAAGAGATGCCGCAGTGCGCGATCACGATGGGGATTGGGACGATTCTTGAAGCAAAGAAAATCTTGCTACTGGCGACCGGCGAGGCGAAGGCAGAGGCAGTGGCGGACGCGATTGAAGGGCCGATTACGGCGTCGGTGACGGCCTCGTGCTTGCAGCTGCATCCGGACGTTACATTTGTGATCGACGAAGCGGCGGGGGCGCGATTGAAGCAGCGGGATTATTACCGGCGGGTGTTGGAGATGACGTCGCGATTCACGCCCAACCGGCTGTCGTGAACTTTATTCACAGCCGCCACATATATAGGCGTACCACCAATCGAGCGGGGAGCGAGGAGTTCCGGGCGGCCGGAGTGGTTCGAAGTGGCTTGGGCGGGGCTGGCGGAAGCATCCGAGGGGCGGGTCAGGTAAACTAGTCCCCGCTGTCACAGACCAATCTGGAGAGGACAAAGCGATGGGCAATCGAGACGTGAGAAGCAGAGAGAAAAAGAAGCCGAAGAAAAAGGAAGTCAAGGTGACGTATCAGCCGGCCAGGCCCACGACCGTGTACAAGCCGACGCCGCCGGTTACACCGCAGCCACCCTCCGATCCGACAAAACCATAGGATCTCGCGCGTTAGGCAGGCGTTGCTCACAGATTAGCCCGCGCGGCGTCTATGCCAACTAGGGTGCGAGGCGAACGCCGGAGTTTTGCGCCCGGTCCATTTTTGTTGTTAGAGAACGAGGGAAAGGTGTGTTCATGCGAAACGGTTGCAAGATTTTTCTAGGGATGATGATTGGAGTGGGCTGCCTGGCGGGCCGGGCGGACGCACAATTCAAGAATGGCGCTCAGGCGACGGAATTGAATTTACCGACGATAAGCCAGCGCGCGGTGGTGACGCAGCGAATTGGGTTGACGGATATTACGATCATCTATCATGAGCCGCTGGTGGGCGGACGCGAGCTTTGGGGCAAGGTCATCCCGTACGGCAAAGTGTGGCGCGCCGGAGCGAATGAGAACACGACGATTACGTTTGCGGATGACGTTTCGGTGGAAGGCAAACCACTGGCGGCGGGTACATATGGCTTGCACGCGATCCCGAACGCTGACCAGTGGACGATTATCTTTTCGAAGAATTCGACGTCCTGGGGCAGTTTCAGCTACGACGATAAGGAGGATGCCTTGCGCGTGGACGTGAAACCGCAGCCAGCGGAATTTCGCGAGGCGCTAACGTATACGTTTGACGACATCAAGCCGGAATCGGCGGCAGCGACGCTGCGCTGGGAAAAACTGGCAGTGCCGTTTCACATTTCCGTGGACGTGAAAGCGATCACCGAACGAAGCATTCGCAACCAGCTGCGGAACACCGGGGGTTTTTCGTGGTCGGGGTATGACGAAGCGGCGATGTGGTGCCTGGATGGGAACTGCAGCCTCGAACAGGGATTGAAGTGGGAAGACATTTCGATTCAGAACGAGGAAAGGTTTGAAAACTTGCTGACGAAATCGCAGATTTTGGAGGCGATGGGGAAGAAACAGGAAGCGGATGCCATTAAAGCAAAAGCGCTTGATAAGGCCACTGGTGTGCAGCTGCACGTCTATGGGCGGGGCCTGCAAATTCAGAAAAAGCAAGAAGAGGGATTCGCCGTTTTCAAGATAAATATTCAGAAGCATCCGAATGAATGGTACACGCACGGAGAGATGTCCAGGATGGCCTCGGCAAAGGGCGACTTCCCAACTGCGCTTAAAGAAATGAAGCTCGCGCTTGCCGGAGCGCCAGATGCAACGAAATCACAAATCCAGGGATTGATCGCGCGGCTGGAGAAAAACCAGGACATCAATCCGATTTAGTACCTGCACCAACGAAGAATTCCGAGGAGCGCGGCCGGCGGCGTCAAGAAGTGATGCCACCGAAGCAGAGATATTTGATTTCGAGATATTCGTCCATGCCGTACTTGGAGCCTTCGCGGCCGAGGCCTGATTCTTTTACGCCCCCGAAAGGGGCGACTTCGGTGGAAATAATTCCGGTATTGATACCAACGATGCCGTATTCGAGGGCTTCGGCGACGCGCCAGACGCGGGCAATATCGCGGCCGTAGAAGTAAGCGGCCAGGCCAAATTCCGTGTCGTTTGCGAGGGCGATGGCATCGGCTTCGCTCTTAAAACGGAAGAGCGGCGCGACCGGTCCGAAGGTTTCTTCGCGGGCGACAGCCATTTGCGTAGTGACACCGGTAAGAATCGTCGGCTCGAAAAAGCGGCCACCAAGAACGTGGCGTTTTCCCCCGACGAGAATTTTTGCTCCTTTGGATTGGGCGTCGTGGATGTGGCTTTCCACTTTTTCGACGGCGGCGTCATCGATCAGTGGTCCTTGCGTTGAGCCCGCCTCCAACCCCGGGGCTGGCTTCAGTTTCTTTACGGCCTCGGCTAGCTTTTCGGCGAATGCGTCATAGACGGCGTCTTCGACCAGCAAGCGGTTCGCGCAAACGCAAGTTTGCCCAGTATTGCGATACTTGGAAGCGATCGCGCCTTCGACCGCGGCATCCAAATCCGCATCTTCAAAAACGATAAACGGGGCGTTGCCTCCGAGCTCGAGGGAGAGCTTTTTGATTGTGCCCGCGCACTGGGCCATCAGGATTTTTCCGACTTCCGTGGAGCCGGTGAACGAAAGCTTTCGAACGATGGGATTGCCAGTGAGTTCGGCGCCGATTTCCGTGGGCGAGCCAGTGACAACATTGAAGACGCCCTTTGGAACGCCAGCGCGCTCGGCAAGCTCGGCAAGAGCGAGCGCGGAAAAGGGAGTTTGTTCGGCGGGCTTGACGACCACCGTGCAGCCGGAACCGATGGCGGGCGCCGCTTTACGGGTGATCATGGCGAGCGGAAAATTCCAGGGAGTGATGCAGGCGACGACGCCGATGGGCTGCTTGATGACAACGATTCGTTTGTCGGCCTGATGCTGAGGAATGGTATCGCCATAGACGCGTTTAGCTTCCTCGCCGAACCATTCGAGAAACGAGGCGGCATAGGCGACTTCCCCGCGCGATTCGGCGAGCGGCTTGCCTTGCTCGAGAGTCATCAGGCGCGCGAGATCATCCTGGTTGGCCATCATCAGATCGAACCAGCGGCGGAGGACGGCGGCGCGCTCTTTTGCCGTTTTTTTGCTCCATGCGGGAAAGGCGTTGTTGGCGGCCTCGATGGCGTGGCGCGTTTCTGGGCCGTTCAGTTTCGGCACTCTGCCGATGATTTCTCGCGTGGCGGGATTGTCCACGTCGATTGTTTGGCCTGAGTTTGCTCGAATCCATTGTCCATCGACGTAGCAGGCTTCGCGGAAGAGGCGCGCGTCTTTCAGTTCGGCGGCAACGCTAGCGGATTTCGACAAGGTGTCTTGCATCGAACGCTCCTGAAGGTCTTCCTAGCTTAGATGCGGCAGGCGATTGTTTGGCGCTTCTCGACAAACTACCACGCAATTATGCGTGAGAGAGCGCGGCTTGCTTGCGCTCGGCGACGCTTGTCAGGGCGGCTTCAAGCACGTCGAGACCGTCGTTGAACTGCTCGTCAGTGACAACGAGGGGCACGAGAATGCGAATCACGTTATTAAACGTGCCTGCGGTGATCATGATGAGGCCGTGCTCGTAGCAATATTTGGCGATCTCTTTTGTCTCGGTGTCGGCAGGTTCACGAGTGCCGGCGTCGCGAACCAGTTCGATGGCGCACATACCGCCGAGGCCGCGAACTTCGCCAATCAAGGGCCATTTTTTCTGCCAGCCGAGCGCGCGTTTCTCAAAATGTTCGCCGAGAGCCGCCGAGCGCGCGAGCAGACCATCTTTTTCAATGGTTTCGATCGAGGCAAGCGCGGCCGCGCAGGAAAGAGGATGGCCGCAGTAGGTGCCGCCAAGAGAGCCTGGCCCGGGCGCATCCATGATTTCGGCGCGGCCCGTAACAGCCGCTATGGGCATGCCGCCACCAAGAGACTTCGCCAAGGTGATCAAATCGGGCTCGATGCCAAAATGTTCGGAAGCGAACCATTTGCCGGTGCGCGCGAAGCCAGACTGAATTTCATCGGCAATAAAGAGAATGCCGTGTTTGCGGCAAATATTCTGAAGCAGCTTGAAGTAATCGCGGGGCGGAACGACGAAGCCACCTTCGCCGAGAACGGGCTCGGCAATAACTGCGGCGACGGATTCCGGCGCGACCGAGCGTTTGAAGGCGTCTTCGAGATGATGCGCGAATTCCGAGGACGATGTTCCGGGAGCATTGCGATATGGATACGCGAACGGAATGCGGTAGATGTCGCTCGCGAAAGGCTGGAAGCCCGCCTTGTAAGGATGCGTCTTGCTGGTTAGCGACATTGTCAGAAGCGTGCGGCCGTGGAAGGCGTCTTCGAAACAGATGACGGCGGGTCGTTTAGTGTAAGCGCGAGCAATCTTGATGGCATTTTCGATGGCTTCAGCACCGGAATTGAGAAGAATAGTTTTCTTCGCGAAATTCCCAGGAGCGAGCGAGTTCAGCTTTTCCGCTACGGCGACATAGCCTTCATAGGGCGTGACGGCAAAGCAGAGATGCAAATGCTTTTCGAGCTGTGCTTGGATCGCGGAGATGACGCGCGGGGAGCGATGGCCGATATTGAGGCAGCCTATTCCTCCGGCAAAATCGATGTAGCGATTGCCGTCAACATCCTCGATCGTGGCGCCATCGGCTCGCACGGCGAAAACAGGAGTCGCATTGGCAGGTCCGCGCGGGATGGCAGCTTCGCGACGCGCCATCAGCGCGCGCGAACGCGGGCCGGGAATTTCAGTTCGAATCTGAATCGTAGACATTTTCTCTTCCTTTTTTTCTCTGGCCGCCGGCCACAAGATTGCCGGCGTCCCGAATGCTAATACCAGCCGATGGGGGTTTCGTCGAGATTGACGAAGACCTGTTTGGTTTCGAGATATTCTTCGAGGCCCCAGGGGCCGAGTTCGCGGCCGAAGCCGGATTGTTTGTAGCCGCCCCAGGGAGCTTCGACGTACGTCGGCTGCATGTGATTGACCCAGACAATGCCGGCGCGGAGCGACTTCACGACGCGGAAAGCTTTGTAGATGTCGCGCGTCCAGACGGCGGCGGCGAGCCCGTACGGTGTGTCGTTGGCGATGCGAATCGCGTCCGCTTCACCGTCAAAAGGAATTACGGACGCGACCGGGCCGAAAATCTCTTCGCGGGCGATGCGCGCGGTGTTGTCGACGTCGTAGAAAATGGTGGGCTCAACGTAGTAGCCTTTGCCAAATTGTTTTGCGCGGCCGCCGCCGATGGCAACCTTGGCTTCTTTTTTGCCAAGCTCGAGATAAGAGCTGACGCGATCGTATTGTTCCTTGCTGACGAGCGGACCCATCTTTGTTTCACGCTCAAGCGGCGCGCCGAGCTTGATGCGCTTGGCTTTCTCGGTCATGGCTTCGACAAACTTGGAGTAGATTTTCTTTTCGACGAGAATGCGGCTGCCGGCGGAGCAGACTTCGCCTTGATTGATGAACACGCCGAAGAGCGCCCCGTCGATGGAGGCTTCCCAATCGGCGTCCGTGAAAAAAATGTTGGGTGATTTGCCGCCGAGTTCGAGTGTGACACGTTTGAGAGTGTCGGCGGCGCTTTTCACGATGATTTTGCCGACGCTGGCGCTGCCGGTGAAGGCGATTTTATCGACGCCAGGATGCGCGACGAGCGCGGCTCCTGCGGTTTCGCCGAGGCCGTTGATGATGTTTACCGCGCCCGGCGGCAGGCCCACTTCGCTGAAGTAGTTTGCGAATTCGAGCGCGGTGAGCGGCGTTTGCTCGGCAGGCTTTAGAACGCAGGTGCAGCCGGCCGCAAGCGCCGGTGCAAGTTTCCATGCAGCCATGAGCAGCGGATAGTTCCACGGAATGATTTGGCCGGCGACGCCGACGGGCTCACGCAGCGTGAAGCTGAGCGCGTTGGCAGGAACGGGATTTACGCTACCGAGAACTTTGTTGGCGAGGCCGCCGTAGTATTCAAAGCATGTGGCGACGTCGGCGATGTCGTATTCCGCTTCGACGATGGGCTTGCCTGTATTGCGGCATTCGATTTCGGCAAGCTGGGCGCTGTTCTGGCGGATTTTCTCGGCTAGCTTGAAAAGAATGCGGCCGCGGTCCTGCGCGGTGGTGGTGGCCCATGGACCAGAGTCGAAAGCGGCGCGCGCGGCCTTTACCGCGAGATTGACGTCGGTGGCACCGGCCGCAGCGACGTGCGCGATGACTTCTTCGGTAGAAGGATCATAAACCGGAAATGTTTCTCCGGAAGCGCTGGCAACCCACTCGCCATTGACGTAGTTCTTATACGTTCGAATTCCCGCTGTCGCACTGCTGGACATTGCAGCCTCCCAAAATCGCCGCTCGCAGAGCGCCTCGCCCGAAGCGCGCGGCGCTCAGACTACCGGCACGGCCTCCGCAAGTTTTCTCGCAGTCTTGCGCCGGCCGTAGATAAAAAAGAAAAACGCGGCAAGCCCGATGAACAAAAGCGTGCCGCCGAACATCCACACTTCGTAGGAGCGGAGAGACGTAACCTGCTGCGCCGGAAAAAAAGCCAGCGCAATTCCCAGAATCGTTGTGACCAGTCCACTGGCGCCGGAAAAAATCAGCGTTGTCTTGCTGTAAACAGCCTTAACAAAAGAATTGCCAAACGCGATTTTCAGGAGCCCGCCAAACATATAGAGAAACGGGATCAGCTGAAGCACAACGGCAAGCGACAATAGTTTCTGGAAAGTTTCCTGCACGCCTGTTTCGCTAGCCGACAGATTAGCGACGACAAAACCGAACGACTGCAGAATGTGTCTCACAAGCGACAAGCCGATGAACTGATTCCAGATCCACCAGCCGCTGAAGTTCAGCACGACGAGCACCATGGAGACCGCCGCGTGGACAATCAGCGCGGCATACGGCGTGTGATAACGGGGATGCACTTTGCCAAGCCAGGACGGCATATAGGAATCAAGCCCAGCGACGAAAGGAATGCGCGCCGAGCCGCCGAGCCAGGCGGACGCAATGCCAGCGATGGACAAGCTCAGCATAAGCGCGAAAGGCGCGACGATCCACGCTACGCCGACGCGGCTGGCCATGTGCCCGACAGCTTGCACGATGCCTTGCAGCACATTGATGTCGCTCTTGTTGATCGCAATAAGCAGCGTGAGCGTCGCGCCGATGTAGAGCAAGCCCGAAAGCACGCCGCCCCAAGCGACGGCGCCGGGCAGGGTCTTTTGTGGATTTTCGATTTCGTCGCCCATAACGGAAGCGAGCTCGAGGCCAACCAATCCGAAACAAATCACGCCGAAAGAATTCAGGACGAATTTTGGATTGGGCGGAATTCGAAAGTCGGCCCAGGCCACTGTCGTGCCGAAGCGCAGCCACACGACGATCCCCAAGCCGATCAGCACGGCGGCGGCGATGCCGGTGCCGATCGCTCCGAAGTTGTTGATCCATTTGCCGACGCCGAGGCCGACAATATTCAGAACGACGAGAACGACCAGCAGCAAGAGCGAAGCGGTCAACGCAAAAGTTTTGTTGTCTCCCAGCGCTTCGTGGCCGGAACCGAGCGCGAAGACCGAAACGCCGACGAAGTAGAGCATTACCGTTGGCACGTACATCATGTTGTTGGTCCAGTAGCACCAGCCGGAGAGGAAACCGTGGAAGTCTCCGAAGACTTCCTTGGCCCAGAGGTAAACTCCGCCTTCGCCGGGATAGCGGTGGGCAAGCTCGATGACGGCGATCCCTTGCGGCCAGAAAAACAGCAAGAGCGAAATAAGCCAAAGCCAGACAGTGACCCCGCCGTTCGCGGCGATCGAGGGGACGACGTTCAGATTGAAGACGGCGACAACGAAGAGCAGAACGAGGTCCATGCGTCCCAACACTCGGCGCAGGTTCGGCGCGCCTTGGGCTACTGGCGCGATGGGCGCGGTGGACGCAATGGCGGCCTCGTTCTGCAATGGAGCGGTCTCCTAGAATCAGTGGCCCGCGGCACCGACGAAGTGTGCGCCGCGCTCGAGCTGGGCTTTTGCGAGAGTGGGAGCAACTTCATCGAACACGGCGAGGTGCTTCTCGATGTCTGCTTCGGTGTGCTGGACGGAGATGGTCCACTGCTCGTCCCACCAATAGGGCTGAGGGAGGACGCCGCGGTTGACCATCGCAAACCAGTAGTGGCGCCAAAGATCGACATCGATTTTCGTCCAGTCGCGATAATTGCGAATTTCCTGAGGATAGAGCATGAGCGCGCCGTTGACTCCGGCGCTGATGACGTAGGCCTGCAAGCCGGTTTTCTTGACGATGGCGCGATAGCCCTCGGTGAGTTTTTTGCCGAGCTTGTCGACGTGTGCGTAATTCTCACGCGAAAGGACATCACGAAACGTTGCGAGGCCCGCCGCCATCGCGACGCGATTCGTGTTGTACGTGCCGCCGTGAAAAACCTTGTGCTGGGAGATTAAATCCATCACCGCCCGGCTCGCGCCAAACGCGGCGAGCGGCAAGCCCCCGCCGATGGATTTCGCCAGGCAAATCATGTCCGGCTTCACGCCAAAATATTCGCTGGCGCCGCCCCAGGCGAGTTTTGCTCCGGTTTTCACTTCGTCGTAGATGAGCAGCGCGCCGTTTTTTGTCGCGATATCGCGCAAACCCTGCAGAAAACCTGGCTGTGGCATGCACAGGCCGACGTTCATCAGTATAGGTTCGAGGATAATTGCGGCGATCTGGCCGGGGTTTTCGCGGAAGCGGCGCTCGACGCTTGGCAAATTATTGAAAGCGGCGACAACAACATTGGCAATCGAAGCTTTAGGAACGCCTCCGCCTCCGGGGACGGAGTTGGGCGCGTCGGGATCGCCGTAGTCTTCTGCTTTGGGCTTGACGCTGACGAGCGCCGTGTCATGCAGACCGTGGTAAGCGCCTTCGAACTTCAGAATTTTATCGCGACCCGTAGCGGCGCGGGCGATGCGGCAGGCGTGCATGGTCACTTCAGTACCGCTCGATCCGAAGCGAACCATCTCGACGGGGTAGCGCTTGCAGATTTCTTCCGCGAGCTCCCACTCCATGTCGTGCGGCATGCCGAAGGTCGTCCCTTCATGCAGCTTTTGTTCGACGGCTTTAACCACCGCGGGGTGGCAGTGCCCGGCCATCAGCGCGCCGAAACACAGATTGTGATCGATGTATTCGTTTCCATCGATGTCGTGAATCCTGCTGCCTTTACCGTCTTTAACAAAAAGCGGGTACGGCTCGTAGTGGCGGTAGTTGCTGGCAACACCGAGGGGGATACGTTGCAAAGCGCGCTTGTAAGCGTCCGCGGATTTGGGCGTGCGCTTTTCGTAGGTGACGATTTCCTTCTGCAATGCGTCGTGCATTTCCTTATTCCATTTGCTGTGTAGCCGCGAAGCGGCCAACGCTAGCAGGTCTGTTCCCTGCGGTCAGTTTGTAGTAACAAAAATCTCACAACTGTATCGATTGTCTCACTTTCTTCTTACGTAGGAAGGCGCCCCGGCCAGGCTGGGGCGCCTCTGGAACCGTTTTGCTCTCCGCTATCGCCTCAGAAACGGAACTTCAGCGAGAACTGAACGAGCCGCGGATCGTGGACATGCTGCACCTGGCCAAACGTGCTGCCCTGATCCGATACGTCTCCATCCACGCTGTAGAACTGCGCGTGATTCCAGATGTTGAAGATGTCGCCGCGGAATTCCATCTGGAGTCTTTCGCCAAAGTTCGTTTCCTTCATGAAGCTCATGTCCCAATTGTTGATGCCCGGCCCGCAGCAAATGGTGCGAGGAGCGTTGCCAATCGTGCCTGGGAGAACAGTGGAATTCGTGAAGAGATTCGGGTTGAATACGAACCCGTTATTCTGACGAATATTTTGCGTGTGAAACGGGGCAGTGAGATTCGGCTCACCCGGAAACTCGAACAGGTCGGTGGAATCCAATTCTTCGATGTCATCCTGAGAGGTGATTCGAATGGGGAAGCCGCTCTGGAACGTCAGGATTCCAGACGCCTCCCAGCCATCCAGCAGCTTTCCTTTAAAACCGTCATACTTCGGAACGGGCAGATCCCAAACGTAATTGACCACAAAACGATTCCGCGCATCGTAATCGGACAACCCGTAGGTGGCATTGAAGTTCAGCGGATTAAGCGCGCTTTCAAAGCTCGAGGCATTGTCCATAGTCTTGCTGAAAGTGTAGGCAGCCTGGAACTGCAAGCCGTGCGAAAAATTCTTCTGCAGCATGGCCTGCAACGAATTGTAGTTCGACCGCGCGACGGTGTTTTCGCTGAAGATGCCGGAAAAAACCGGCGTACCGTCGGACGGGCATCCCGTGCCCGTCAGAGGCTGGCATAGTGGAGAGGAGTATGGGCGCAGACCTACGAGCGTGATGCCGCCGCCGGGAGCGTTCACCGCGCCTGCAGGGATGGTCAAGCCGCCAGTTCCCGCGTTGTAGGGCAGCGGAAGTCCGCCGGCGGGGATGACCGCGCCGTTGGGAATAAAGTACGAACTGTCTTCCCCAAAAGGACCGCAAGTCGTCGAACCACCTCCCGGCCCGCTCAGGACGTTGCCGGCGCCTGCGGTAGCCATGGCCGCCAAGACGTTGCAGGTCGCAGGGTTTCCGGGGTTGACTTCATAGCTCGCGAGGAGGCGATGACCTTGCGAACCGACGTATCCGATTTGAAAGAGAATTTGTCCAGGCAGCTGGCGCTTGATCGTCAAATTATACTGGTCGGAGTATTGCAAACGCAGATTGGGAGGAAACTCTCCGAAGAAAGTCATCGGCCGGAACTGTTCCCAATCAATCGAGCTGCCTCGCGGCGGATCAAGAATTCCGTTGAAAGGATTCGGGAAGACGCCGCCGCTTTGATTGACATAAGGAGTTTGCAAGAGCGGACTCGTGATGAAATTGCTTCCGCCAAACGGAGGCTCGGCGCTGAACTGCTCGAGCACGAGTTGTTCGATCGGATTGTAGAAAATTCCGTAACCCATGCTGACGCTGGTCTTCGAGGGACCGCCGGTTAGCTTGCTGAGCCATCCATCTTTCCAGCCGGGGCTCCAATTGAGGCCGAGGCGGGGCGCGAATCCTTTGTAGTAGGTATTCGTCAACGCTTCGGGCACGCCTTTGTCACCCGGAAAAACCAACCCGACCGGCGTGACGCCAGCTTCATCGCAGGTCGTGACGCTGCCAGCAACGTAGAGAGGGCTGGTCGTCGGAAGGGTGCAAGGATAGATCGTCGACACTTGGCCGGGCCGGAAGGTCTGCACTTTCTGACCGATGTCTGTGAGCGGCGTGTTCATTTCCCAGCGCAGCCCGTAGTTCAAAGTGACGTTCGGCTTGATCTTCCAACTATCCTGCGCGAAGAGGTAGACGGAAGTGCTGCGCACGAGTTCGTGTTGCGCAGATCCTTGGAAATAGCTGTTGCCCAGCCCGAGGAGATAGTCGGGATAGGCGTCAGAATAGCCAAGGTCATCCCCCACCGGTGAGGTGGTGGACGAGAGGAAGGACATATCGCCGTTGACGTCGAAATAAAGCAGCTGGTTAAACATCTGATAGCGCGTATCGACCCCAAACTTCAGACTGTGGCGGCCGATGATCTTGCTGTAGTTGTCGCTGAACTGGATCGTGTTGCCGATCTGCGGCAACTGTCCATTGAAATTGTTGCCGATGGAAAAACCACCGCCCACGCTGATGAAGGGAACTCCCTCTTTGCTCGCTCCGAGACCGGAGTGGATTCCATAGTCAGGATTCGTGCCGAGTGCATTGCCGTTGTCATCCACCAGAGGCGTGTCGGAGGTGCCCGTAAAGCAAAATGCCGCTGCCGCCCCGGTTCCACACGAAGCTTGGATGGAATTGGTGCGCGTCGGAGTATCAAACTTCAGCTGCCCTTCGCGGAAATAGCTAACGCGCAATTCGTTCACCGCCGTGGCGCCGATCGTAGAAGTGTGCGTGACGTTCAGCTGCTGAGTGCGGGTTGCATAGTCTCCGGGGAAATTGCCCGTCGTGGCGCCGGACGCCTGAAACTTTGCAAAGGGGTCCACGGTGTTGTCGTCATCGAAGTAGTAGTAGAACGCGGTCTTCTGATTGTTCGACCAGTTGTGGTCAACGCGGATCTGGAACTGGTCGCCGCGGTCCGTTTCGTTCGGCGTGATTTGCACCCCACCACTCCCGCCTGCCCCGGGAACGTATTGCAACAGGCTGAGAGCCACGGGGTCAAAACATTGCGTAGGAATCTGGAAGTTCGGAAAAATCTTGCTATACAGCTGCGGAGCGCCGCCGTTGATCACAGACTGGACGGCTCCATTGGCCGTTGCGCTAAGATTTGCGCCACAGCGGTTCTCCAGAATATTCGCGACAGTCGCGTCGGATAAGGATCCAGCAAAACCGGGAACTCCGTTCGGATCCACGACGCCGTTGGCAATCCCGTTGGCGGAGAAATTTCCACTGGTGAGTTCGGCCGCGGTGGGCACGCTGATTGGCTGCGACACGATACCTTGAATAATCCGGCGTCCTTCGTACGAACCAAAAAAGAAAGTCTTGTCCTTCTTGATCGGGCCGCCAATCGTGCCGCCAAACTGGTTTTGCTTGAATTCCGGCTTGGGCGCGGCGAAGAACGTGAAAGGATGCGCGTTCAATACATCGTTGCGGAAAAATTCATAAATGCTGCCGTGAAGATTGTTTGTTCCAGACTTGGTCACAACGTTGACGACGGCTCCGGAGTTCCGGCCGTACTCCGCGTCAAAGGAATTGCTGATCACGCGAAACTCTTCAATGCTGTCCGGAGAAGGCTCAATGGCGGGCAGGTTGGCGAAGAGGTCGTTGCCGTCGCCGCCGTTCACGGAGTAATTGTTCGAGCGGCCGCGGCCGCCGTTTACGGTCACGACTCCGGGCTTGTCCGAGCCGTAAAAGAGATCATTGCCCAGCTGCGACTGCACGCCAGGCTGCAATTGCAGCAGCTGATAGACGTCGCGCTGGTTCAATGGCAATTGCGTCGAAGCCCGCTCATTGACCACCGCGCCCAGTTGCGTCGAGCTTGTATCGACGACGGGCGGCGCGCCCGTAACTTCTACGCTTTCCGTCGCCGCGCCGAGCTGCAGCGTGATATCGACACTGATAACTTCGTTCAGATCCAGCGTGATTGCCTTGCGGATAAATTTCTTGAAGCCGGCCTGGGTGACGTCAATCTCGTAGCTGCCAACGGGCACTTCGATAAAGATGTACTCTCCGCTGGCGCCGCTCTGCACCTCGTGAGCGGCATGCGTCGCCTCATTGACAAGTGTTACCATGGCGGCGGTCACCGAAGCGCCGCTGGGATCGCTGACCGTTCCGCGAATTCGTCCGCCAGTGCTCTGCGCCCCGGCAAACGGCGAGGCGAGCATCATCGTTAGCGTGAGAGAAAATAGGGAAAGAATGTTGCGGTGGCAGTGCGGATAGCGCTGCCAAAGTCCTCGAAACCTCTTCATGAACTCACCCCTTGTCTCGAAGAATTCTCTTGGCAGCGAATTCTTCGAGGTTGCTGCGCCCCCGAAACCTTACTATAATCCAGCAAACTTAGAGAAAGCCGGGAGCCGTGTCAAGCGGAAAGAATTTCTCCAAGCCATCAGCAAATCGAACGGTGCGGCGGCTACTGCGCATCAGCGAAGTGGCGCGGCGCGTAGGCATTTCGTCTTCTGCCTTACGCGCATGGGAAGCGCTGGGCCTCGTTTCTCCGCAGCGCACACAGAGCCGGTACCGTCTTTACGCTGAGGCCGACGTGCGGCTGCTGCAGCGCGCTGTTTTTCTGCGCCGCGCCCGCGGGCTTAATCCTGCCGCCATCGTCCACGTATTGAAACGCCAGGGCGTCGTCTTGGCGCCGGCGGAGAGCGCTCCTCTTCCCGGCCAGCGTTTCCGGCGTTTGCGAACGCGCCGCGGACTTTCTCTCGCGCAAGTGGCGCGCGCCACAAAGGTTTCGGTCGGCTTTCTCAGCGCGCTCGAACGCGGGCAAATGCGCTCCTCTATTTCGACGCTGCGCCGCATCGCGCGGTTCTATGGCACGAATATCCTCTCGCTCTTTGAAACCGCCGCGGAAAATCCGCGGCTCGTGCGGCCAAGCCAGCGAAAGATCCTGGAGACCACTCCCGGCGTGCGCATGGAATTGCTCGCCTGGGGACAAACGGCTATGGAACCGCATCTGTTTCGCATCAAGCCGGGCGGCGGCAGCGGCGAGTCTTACTCGCATGAAGGCGAAGAGTTCTTGCACATTCTTCGCGGTGCATTTGAAATTTGGCTCGACAGCAAAGAGCATTACCGGCTCGAGCCAGGCGACAGCCTCTATTTCGAAAGCTCGACGCCTCATCGTTGGAGGAATCCTGGTCGTTCCGAGACTTGGCTGCTTTGGGTGAACACGCCGCCGACGTTTTGAAAAGGAAGCAGCGATAGATTCGCAAGAATTGGCGTGGGAGGATGTTGATGCTGCGGAAATCGGTGACCGTATGAAACGGGGCACAATCGTCCTCGGAATCCTGGCGCTAGCGATGGCCTGCGTCGCTTGCAAGGAAAACGAAACGACGCTCAGCCTGCTTGTTTGGGAAGGTTACGCCGATCCTTCCTTCGTGCGCACCTTTGAAGAAGCGAACCACTGCAAAATCTCGGCTTCCTACATGGGTTCGAGCGACGAGTTAGTCGCTAAGCTGCGCGGCGGAAGCGCCTCCAACTACGACGTGATCTCGCCATCGAGCGACGTCGCTCACTCCATCGCTAGCAGCGGCTTGGCTGCGCCATTGGATCTCTCGAAGCTCCCCGCCTATCCGCAGCTCTCGGCCAAGCTCCGCGACCTTCCTCTGGTGAAAAGCAATGGCCAAATCTATGGCGTCCCTTTTATGTGGGGGCCAAATCCGCTGCTTTACGACGCAAAAGCGATTGGGCAGCCGCCGGACTCGTGGGCGGTCCTCTGGGATCCCAAGTACAAAGAAAAAATCTCCGTGTGGGACGACCTTTCCACGGTCTACATGGCCGCGCAAGTTCTCGGCTACGACAAGCCTGATCCGTCCCAGCTCTACAATTTGAGCGACCAACAGCTTGAAGCCGTCAAAAAGAAACTGATTGAACTGAAGCCCAACATTCGAAAAATCTGGTCCACCGGCGGCGAGCTGACCAACCTCTTTCAAAACCATGAAATCGTTCTGGCCATGGGCTGGCCTCTTAATACCAACGACCTTCGCAAATCGAATTTTCCGATTGGCGAGACTATTCCCAAGGAAAACACCACGGGATGGATCGACCACCTCATGGTCACATCCACGAGCAATAACAAAGAACTTGCCTTAGCCTTTCTGGAATACATGATTGAAGCGAAGACGCAAAAGTTGGTGACTGATCGGACGCACTACACGCCTGCGAATCCTGGCGCCTCGCAATTCCTCACGCCTGAGGAAATGAAGGGCCTGCACCTCGACGATCCTGACGCCTACATGCAGCGAATCTATTTTTGGCAGGATGTGCCGCGCCGCGGCAAGTACAACGAAATCTGGAACGAGGTGAAAGCCGCACAGTGAGTTCCATCGCCATTCCGCAGCCCGCGCTCGTGGACGCCAACACTTCGCTGCTCGAAGTGCGTGCGGTGGCCAAACGGTTTGGCGCACGTGAGGTTCTGAAGAATATTTCGCTGAACATTGCTGCAGGAGAATTTCTCACGTTACTCGGCGAAAGCGGTTCTGGAAAAACCACGCTTCTGCGCCTCATCGCCGGTTTCGACTTGCCCTCAGGCGGCGAAATCTGGATGTCCGGCGAGCGCCTCGATACGCTGCCGCCCTACAAACGCCGCGTAAACACGGTGTTTCAGAACTACGCGCTCTTCCCCCACCTAAGCGTGCGCGACAACGTCGCCTACGGCTTGCGGGTGCAAGGGGCGCCGAAAAAAGAAATTCCCGCGCGTGTCGGCGAAGCTTTGCATATGGTCAAAATGACGGAATTCGCCAGCGCGCGCCCGTCGCGCCTTAGCGGCGGCCAGCAGCAACGGGTCGCGCTGGCCCGCGCCCTCGTGAACCGTCCGCAGCTTCTGCTTCTCGATGAACCGCTATCGGCACTCGATGCCAATTTGCGCAAGCAAATGCAGAGCGAATTGAAAGCGCTTCAGCGCGAAATCGGGATCACCTTCCTTTTCGTAACGCATGACCAGGAAGAAGCCATGGCTCTCTCCGACCGCATCGCACTGCTCCGCGATGGCGCGCTCGAACAAGTTGCTTCTCCGCGCGAAATCTACGCGCACCCCTCGACGGCCTACACCGCACAATTCATCGGGCAAACCAACTTGCTGCGCGGCGAGATTCGTCGCAGCATCGCCACCTGCGGCGTCCTGCGCTGGCCCGTCGAAGAGGCAGACGGTCCGGTGCTTTTTTCGCTTCGCCCCGAAACGATTCGCCTGTGTCCCGACGGTAAACGCCAGACTCATGAAGTGAAATTTCGCGGAAACATTCGCCAGCAAATCTACGGCGGCTCGAGCGAACTCCTCGAAGTAGATTCCGGCGACGGCCAGATCTTGCGCGTGCGGCTGTCTGCGAGCGGCCCGCTCACCGGCGAACACGATTTCGTTTTCTCGATCGCGGATCTCATTCGCGTGGTGGACTGACCCCACATGTACTCGCGCGCTTATAAAACGATCGTCTCAGCCCCGCCTCTTTTCTGGGTCGCGCTGTTCCTTTTATTGCCGTACGCGCTGATGTTTGCGCACAGCTTCTGGACCGTACAAGACGGCGTCCTCGACCATCACTGGAATCTCGGCAACTATCAAAAGTTAGTTGCGAATCCCCTGTACGCCGAAGTCCTCTTCCGCACCATGCGCATCGCCGCCTCCGTGATGCTCTGTTCTCTGCTTCTCGGCTATCCGCTTGCCTATTACCTCTCGTTTCATTCTGGCGCGCGCAAAGAATTCCTCTATCAACTCGTCATCGTGCCGCTCTGGGTTAGCTATCTCGTTCGCGGCTACGCATGGAAAACAATTCTCGGCAGCGAAGGCGTCCTCAACGGCTTCCTTCAATACGCGCACATCACTCACGAACCTGTCAGCTTTCTTCTCTACAGCCCTTTCGCAGTAATCCTCATGCTCACGCACATCTACACACCATTCGTTTTCCTCCCCATCTACGCCTCGCTTGAACACATTCCGCGCCCGCTCGTCGAAGCCTCAGAAGACCTCGGCGCCAGCCCTTTCTCCACTTTCTTCCGCGTAATTCTTCCGCTTTCGATGCCCGGCCTTCTCGCTGGAGCCACTTTCGCGTTCGTTCTCTCTCTCGGCGATTTTCTCGCACCGCTTCTCGTCGGCGGTTCCTCCGGCACCATGATTGCCAACATCGTGCAAACTCTTTTCGGCGCGGTCTACGACTGGCCGCTCGGCGCAGCGATTTCCGTCTGCATCCTGCTCCTCACTCTGTCGCTTCTTTTCTTCACGCAACGCCTCGAAAAACGTTGGTCCTTCAAATGAACAAATGAGCCGCCACTCTTCAACTCGCCGCTCTCCCTTGCTAGCGATTTATGCCGCACTCGTCTTCGCATTCATCTATCTGCCGCTTGCCGTGCTCATCCTCTATTCCTTCAATCGCGACGGCGTCGGCGGTTTTCCGCCGCAGCACCTCACACTCGATTGGTATCGCCAGCTCTTCGCTGACGGCCCCATCTGGGATTCCGTCCTCAACAGCCTCATCGTTGCCGGTGGCGCCGTCGCACTTTCTCTCACTCTGGGCTTGCTCGCCGCCCTTGCTCTCGACCGCGCCAGCTTTCCCGGTAAAGCCCTCTTTCGCAGGCTCGTACTTCTCCCGCTTATTCTTCCCGGCATCATCACCGGGCTTTCATTGCTGATGTTCGTCGTGCTTTGCGGTCTGCACCTCAGTCTGCTCACGGTTTTTCTCGGCCACGGCACAGCTCTCATTTCCGTTGCCACCACCGAGCTTTTCGCCGGCCTTCAAAAAACCGATCGCGCCCAGGAAGAAGCCTCTCTCGATCTCGGCGCCACGCCGTGGCAAACGTTCTGGCGAATCACGCTCCCGAATCTCAGACTCTCACTTGTTGCCGCCGGGCTGCTCATTTTTACTCTTTCGATGGACGAGATCGCTGTCACCTTTTTCCTGATCGGCCGCGACAACACGCTCCCTCTTGAAATCTGGGGCCGCTTGCGCCGCGGCATCACGCCGGAAATTAACGCCGTCTCTACACTGATTTTTGCCGCTTCCGTCGCTCTCATCATTATTTGGTATCGCATCCGTATGCGCAGCTTCGGAGCCGAAGCAAAACAGCTACTCGAAAGACCCTGAGGCCCCTGGGAGGACAAATGTCGCACTCGCGCCGTGAATTCATCAGGTATGTCGTTGCCGGATCGGTCGCGTCGAACTGTCCAATGGATGCGGTTTTGATGGCCTCGCCCGATTCGCGGCCCGCAAATTCCAAGTCCGCTGATTCAAAGCCTTCGGACGCGCCGCACGTCGACGGCGAGCATTTCGACATTTGCCACCAAGTCCGCGATGGCCATCACTTCGATCTGCCCGCTACCACGTCAAGAACCGACGTGGTGATTGTCGGGGGCGGCGTTGCAGGCCTCTCCGCCGCGTACTTTCTTCGCGGAAAAGATTGGCTGCTCCTCGAAAAAGAAGACCATTTCGGCGGCAACGCCTATCAGGAAGAATTCGACGGCCAACCTTTCGCCACTGGCTCTGCGTACGCCTATCATGGCGACGAAGGCGACCAGCTGGCCTCGGAAATTGGCCTGAAACTCCCGATGGTCAACATGCCGGATCCCACGCTCGTCAACAGAACCTACGTCCCCGACACCTGGAAAACGGGAATTACGCAACTTCCTTATCCAAAAGCGGTCGTCGCCAGCTTCCAGAAATTCCGCGAAGACGTTTTGAAAATGAAAATCAGCGAGCGCATGGCCGAGCTCGACGTTCTGCCCTTCTCGCAATTCACCGGGGCTTACGCTCCGGAAGTTCAGCAATGGTGGGATATTTTCGGCCCTTCGAATTGGGGCGCCACCACGCCTGACACGTCGGCATTCATCGGCCTCTATAACGCCAACGACATTTTCACCGGCGGCGACGGCAAACGCGCCATTCTACCAGGCGGTCTAGGCTGCATCACGCACAAGCTCGTGGAAATCCTCCAGCCAAAATATAAAGAACGTATGCTCGACGAGACCACGGTCGTCGGCGTCGTCCAGGAAAAAGATGCCGTAAACGTTTCCTATTTCCGCGAGGGAAAGCTCACCACTGTCGCGGCAAAAGCCGTCTTAATGTGCACACCCAAACACATCACCTCGCGCATCGTTCAAGGATTGCCCTCGGAACAGCAAACCGCCATGCACCGCACGCGTTTCGCGCCGTATCCGGTCGTCAATCTCATCTTCGATAAGCCCGTCTACAATCGCGGCTATGACAATTGGTGCCCCGGCAACTCCTTCACTGACTTCATCGTCGCCGATTGGACCGTGCGCAATAATCCTGGCTACAAACAAAAAAACAATATCCTCTCCTTCTACACTCCGCTCCGCGAAGAATTCCGCCCCACTCTTCTCGACGAAGCCGGTTGCAAAACGCTTGCCACGCGCGTTCTCAGCGATTTCCAGAAAGTTCTCCCGGAATTCAACGTTGATCCCATCGAAGTCCGCATCTACCGCCGCGGCCACCCCATGTTCATGTCCACTCCGGGCCAATATACAAAAAATCGCATAGCAGCCGCGCATCCCATGGAGCGCATCTATTTTGGCGGAAACGATTCCGGCGGTCCGGAATCTCTGACGAGCGAGGCCGTGCGCCTGTCCGAAGCCGGCGCCGAATGGGCAAATCTTATTTTGGCGGGCAAGCCCGGCGCAAAAGAGCTGGCCGAGAAAGCTCTCGCCGCTGTCGCCGACTAACGATTTCGCCTGTGTTCCCCTTCCCTCTTCGCTCCTCGTTGTTATATAGGTTGTGAGGTAGGACGCAGTATCCTGCCGTTCCCTCAAGGAGTAGCGATGTCTCGCACCACCCGGCTTTTGCCCATCCTTTTGTTTTTAGCTTTTGCTCTCAACTGTGTTTTGGCTCGCCCGCAGGAAAAATCAACCACAACCGTAATCATCAATGCCCAAATCGCTGACGGCACCGGCGGGCCCCTGCGAAAAGACAACGTCCGCATCTCCGGCGACCGCATCGTCACCATCGGCGAATTCAAGCCAAAGAATGGCGAGCAGCTCATCGACGCCAAAGGCCTCATCCTGGCTCCCGGCTTCATCGACATTCACAACCATTCCACCGAAGGCCTCGAAAAAGATCCGCTGGCCGAAACGCAAATCGCGCAAGGCATCACCACGGTCATTCTCGGCCCCGACGGCGATTCGCCCTGGCCCATCGGAGCCTGGCTGGACACGCGGCGCAAGAACTCTGCCTCTGTGAATCTCGCGGTTCTCGTCGGCCACGCCACCGTTCGCGAAGAGGTTCTCGGCAAGGATTTCCGGCGCGCCGCGACGCCTGCCGAAACGCTGAAAATGACCCAGCTCGTCGATCAAGCCATGCGCGAAGGCGCCATCGGCCTCTCCAGCGGCCTCGAATACGAAATGGGCACCTACAGCACCACGGACGAAGTTGTCGCGCTCGCGAGCGCCGCCGCAAAACTTCACGGCTTCTACATGACGCACATTCGCGACGAAGCCGATCTCTCTTTCCAGGCATTGGACGAAGAGATCGCCATCGGCGAGCGCGCACATATTCCCGTCGAGCACTCGCACATTAAGCTTGGCACCGTCAGTGTTTGGGGAAAGGCCCAACAGTACATTCGTGTGATCGAAGCGGCCCGCCTGCGCGGTCTCGATTTTCTGGCCGATTGCTATCCTTACGACGCGTGGCACTCCAACATCAAAGTCCTCGTACCCGATAAGCAATACGAAGACCCAAAGAGCGTCGCAAAGGCGCTCTCCGATGTCGGAGGACCGTCGCACGTGACGATCGTGGAGTTCGCGCCGAACACCTCCTACGAAAACCACACCATCGAGGAGCTCGCCACGCAGCGCGGCACCTCTCCCGTCGAGATGTTCATCCGCATCATCCGCGAAGGCGATGCCGCGAACACGGAGGCCGAAGTCATCGGGCAATCGATGGTCGAACGCGATATTCAAGCCTTTTACCAGCAGCCTTGGGTAATGGTCGCCAGCGACGGCGGCATCGGTTCGCGTCATCCGCGGGGCGCCGGCACGTTTCCGCGCGTGCTCGGCCTGTACGTCCGCGAGAAAAAATGGCTCTCGCTTCCCGAAGCCATTCACAAAATGACTTTGCTCCCGGCTCAGCGTCTTGGCTGGAAGGATCGCGGAGTCCTTCGCGAAGGCGCTTTCGCGGATTTGGTCCTCATTAATGCGGGTACAGTAATCGACCGTTCTACCTTCCAGAAACCTTTCGAGCTTCCTTCCGGCATCGAAAAAGTTTTCGTCAACGGCGTGCTCGTCTGGGATGCGGGCAAAGCCACCGGTGCGCGCCCCGGCCGCGTCCTGCCGAACTAGCCCGATTTGGTCCATAATAATTGCTCCACTTTCGGAGGAATCATGGCGGACCGCCTCGACGATTTTCAGAAATTTCGTGCCGACATAAACGAGGAAATCCTGAACTGCGGCCATCTCGGCATGAAACGCTTCTTCGCTCTCGATAATCAGGCTTATGAGCCCGGCGCTCTCGGCACGAAATCGAAAGAGCTTCTGGGACTGGTCGCCTCAGCCGTCCTCCGTTGCGACGATTGCATCACCTATCACCTGGTTCGCTGCGGCGAAGAGGGCTGGAAGCGCGAAGAAGTCATCGATGCCTTGAACGTTGCTCTGATCGTCGGCGGCTCAATCACCATTCCTCACGTGCGCCGCGCCTTCGTCCGCATGCGCGAGATAGATTCATTGAAACCTTAAGCCGCGCCGCGTACTCTAAGTAAGTACATTACATAAGGAAGTAAGATGAGCACGGCCCCAGCCACTGCGGCATCTCCACACGAAGGAACCAGCGCGCGTTTCCGCAACTTGCTTGTTGGCACTTTGTTTGCCGTTGTTCTTCTGATCCCCAAGCTTCTCCGTATCCGCCGCAACGCTCGATCCTGGATGGTCTTTCGTGTTTTCCTCGGTTTCGCGGGCGCAGCGCTTGTTGTTCTGCCCCTCGGTCTCTGGAATAGCTGGCTTGCCGCCATCGCAGGTCTTGGCATGTTTATGGCCGCCATTCTGCTGCCCCCTGCCAAGTCGCATAGCGTTTCTGACGACAAAGCCCGCGAACTCGGCGCTCTCGTCATCGTAAACGGCGGAAAATATCAGCCGGGCAATGCCGCCCCGGCTCCTGTCCAACTTTTTGTCGGCGCCGAGCGCATCTGGGCCCTCGATGCGCACCTCCAGCCGCTGCTCGTCATTCCTGCCCCCGAAATCACGTCGGCAAAGGCCGTACAATATAAGGACCGCTGGATCCTCGAAGTTCGCTGGTTGGACAATGCCGCCGAATTCTCCTATCAAGGCATCTTCGCCGAACACCTCGCCCACGTTGCCCAGAGCACGCTTGGCAGCGTGATGCGCTCCCCCCTCCCCATTTTGCCCAGAAGCCGCGCCGCCAGCGCCTAGCCACGAGCCGAGTTAAGATGTACAACTCGCCCGCCGTCCAGGAGAAGCGCCTTTGAACATTTCACAAATCTCCTCAAGCCAATATTCCGCGCTGGTAGGCGCCACAATCCATATCAGTCCCACGGAAGAACCCATCCGCGACGGCATCGTCCTCATTGAAGGTGAAAAAATCCTTGCCGTAAACGCCAGAGCGCAGATGCAGTTTCCCGAAACCGCGCACGTCCTCGATTGTTTCGGCCTCACCATCACCGCCGGCCTCTGCAACAGCCACGTCCACTTTTTCGAACGAAAATGGGCCGATGTAGGCAAAATCCCAGCGGCCGAGCTCACCCGCCAGCTTCAGGACATGCTCACTCGCTACGGCTTCACCAGCGTCTTCGACATCGGTTCGGTGTGGGAAAACACGCGCCGCCTTCGCGACCGCATCGACTCCGGCGAAATCCCCGGCCCAAGAATTCGCTCAACGGGCGAGGGCCTCGTCCCTCCCGGCGCTCTTCCTTCGGATCAAGTTCTCGGCATGATGGGTGTTATGAAATTGCCCGCTCCCGAAGTCGCCGACGCCGCCGAAGCCGCCGCCGCTGCCAGGAAACTACTCGACGCTGGTGTCGACGGCATAAAACTATTCGCCTCTGGCCCGCGCGGCACAACGCTTCCCGAGACCGCTTTCCGCGCCGCAGCTGACGAAGCCCACCGCGCCGGCAAACCCGTCTTCGTTCACCCCAACAACGCGACTGATATCCTCACCGCCGTCCGCGGAGGAGTCGACATCGTCGCTCACACCACGCCCTATTCCGGCCCGTGGGACGAAACGCTGCTCGCCACGATGAAAGAACATCGCGTGACGCTCACGCCGACACTCACTCTCTGGAAATACTACAAGCGCCACGACCGGCTTTCCGAGCAGGAACAAGTCACCAACACGGAAGTTGCCCAGTTGCGCGCATGGCTCGCAGCTGGCGGCGAGGTCCTCTTCGGCACAGACCTTGGCGCCGTCGAATACGACCCAAGCGAGGAATATGCCCTGATGTCCCAGGCGGGAATGAGCTTCCACCAAATTCTTGCATCCTTGACCACCGCTCCCGCCCAGCGTTTTGGCGATGCCGAAAAAGTCGGACGCGTCGCTGCAGGCCTTCAGGCCGATCTGGCCGTCTTCGAAAAAGACCCTGCCGCAAACGTCTCCTCTTTGGCCTCCTTAAAGTACACGCTGCGCGCAGGCAAAATCATCTATCGCGCACCTGGCTAACTGGGGCCCAGCCGTTCCGAGCCACCACGCTAGGCACAAAGCAGCCTCCCCAAACTTTCTTTCACAAACACGCGCGCCTGCTGCAAAATGTGGCAAACTATACGTATGGCGCGAGGATGGGAAAGCAAAGACGTGGAGGCGCAGGTCGAATCCGGCCAGGCACCCAAGGGCCACTACGGCAATAAAACTAAAAGTCCCGAGCAACTCCACCGCGAGCAGGAACGTAAGGATTTGGAGCTATCGCGGATCAGGATCGCGCACGATCTGGAGTCGGCCACAAACCCCAATCATCGGAAGTCTCTCGAAGCCGCTCTCGCCCACCTCGACAAAAAAATCTCCGATCTGAACTGACGTTTCTGCCGAATCAACAACTCTCTGTTCCCTTTGCTAAAATTTGGTCATGCAATCAGGCCAGCCAAGCCGCACCGCCTGGGCCGCCGCCGCGCATCGCGCCGCCCACCAGGTCCTCGAAAAAGGTCGCATTTTCTCCGATCCGCTGGCCGTTCCGATTCTTGGCCAGGACGCCGAGTCCGTCGCTCGTGAAGCCGAAGCGCGCCCGTCCAGCGGCGCCATGCGCCTCTTCATCGCCGCCCGAACTCGCTTCGCTGAGGATTCTTTAACCGCCGCCGTCCGGCAAGGCGCTCACCAACTCGTCGTCCTGGGAGCTGGCCTTGACACCTACGCCTATCGCAGCCCTTTCGGCGATCGCCTAGAAATTTTCGAAGTCGATCATCCTGCCACGCAAGCCTGGAAACGCGAACGCCTCGCCGATGCAGCAATCCCCATTCCGCCGTCGCTGACCTTCGCGCCCATCGACTTCGAGCACCAAACCCTTCCCGAAGGCCTGGCCGCCGCCGGCTTCGATCCCGCGCAACATACATTCTTCACCTGGCTCGGAGTCGTTCCTTACCTCACGGAAGAGGCCATCTGGTCCACGCTCGCCTTCATTGCCAGCCTGTCCGGCGGCGCGCATGTCGTCTTCGATTACAGTGACCCTCCACACACACTCTCCCGAGAGGCGCGCACATACCACGACCGCCGCGCCGCCCGCGTCGAAGCCATTGGTGAATCCTGGGTCAGTTATTTTGAAGCAGACAAGTTGAAGGAAAAATTGCTTTCGCTCGGTTTCACGGAAGTCGAAGACCTCGGCCCACCGCAAATCGCCGCCCGGTACATCCCAAACTTGCCAACTCCACGTCCCGAGAGAGGCGGCCATATCCTCCGCGCGAGAAAGGCGTGAAGCCAGGGGATGGGCGTCAGGTGCGCCCAGCAACGTCAGCGCTGTGTTTGCCCTCAGCCCCCTGGCGCTCCACGCCCCAGCGTTTTCTTGCATCAAATCTTCCATATTGTTTTGACTCAGAAGGGTGACAATCGTGGCCGCCGTGAAGACCAGTTATCTTTTACTTTTGCTCTTCATCTCGCTCCTGGTTGCTTCAGCCAGTCCCCAAACTCGCCCCACGCTTACATCCTCGATCGAGACGATTGCTGGCGGTGAACCTTCGAGTATCCCTGGACCTGAGTTTAACCTCACCGGCGTCGCGGGCCTTGCTGCGGATCTTGACGGCAATATCTATTTTTCCATCCAAGCTCGAAATCACGTCTACCGTGTGGGACGAGACGGCAACGTCACGATATACGCCGGCAATGGTGTCCGCAGCAAACAGGTTGATGGCGCACCAGCGGCTTCCTCTCCTTTACCGGGTCCCAGAACTCTCGCCACCGATACCGTGGGGAATCTCTACATTATCTGCGACAACGCCCTCCTCAGTGTCGACGCCGGAACTCGCGTGCTTTCCACCGTATTCTCTGTCCCCTACAAGCAACCCCAATCCGCGGAGACGATCAACGGTATTGAAGAAATGGTGATCGGCCCCGATGGCAATCTCTACTTCAGCGACGGCGGAGATCACCGCATTAAGTCGTATTCTTTCACCACCCGCGCAGTCACCGTTCTTGCAGGAAACGGCAAAGCTGGCCCAACGCAACCCGGTGTGCTCGCAGTCTCCAGCCCCTTAAAGTATCCCCTTTCTCTAGCGGTCGCTTCGGACGGAACAATCTACTTCACAACGCTGGAGCCTGCCGTCTTCAGCATCACGCCAGACGAAGGCCGGCTGCGTGAACTCAGCGTCCGGCTACCCGGTGAAGATACTTCTCTCGGTGACTATGAAATTCCACACTCCATCGCGTTGGATCAGGATGGCAATTTGTTCGCTGCGCAGGCCAATCGTTCGCGCGTTCTTCGCATCATTCTGGAGACCGGCGCAGTCTCCGTCTATGCTGGCACAGGCATTCAGGGATTCAGCGGCGACGGCGCGGGGGCGGATAGCGCCACGCTGACTGGCCCTGTCAAGATCGCTCTGGCCGCCACGCGGAATCTTGTTATCGCTGAAGATTCTCACATCCGCAGCGTCGAAATATCCACGCGGCTGATTTACACTCTCGTTGGCCGCGACCTTGCGGCTGTCGGCGATCCTCGCAGCTCGGATCCTGCCCTCAAGCTCTTGGAACCCGCGATCGCCGTTCCCGCTCCTGATGGAACCGTGTATATCGCCAGCAGCTTCAGCAATCGCCTACTGCATCTGGATCGAAATGGCAGGGTCGCATCTGCCGCCGGGGGCGGGGAATTTGTGACCATTGACACAAAGCCGGGCGCAGCCGATCAAGTGGCGCTGTACAATCCGCAAGCGCTCTGGCTTGACGCCAACGGGGACGCCTATTTCTCAGACTATGACAACAGAATCGTTCGCCGCCTCGATTCCCACACTGGCTCGGTATTCAATTTCGCGACTACGCCCAAAAATTACAATTCTGCCGGTCTTTTCCTTTATTACTCCGCCGCCCTCGTAGCCAATGAAAGTTATTTCTTTCTGTCCGATCCGCAAGGCGGCTGCGTTTGGCGTATTTCTCGTCAGGACGGTTCCGTCGAACTCTACGCCGGCCTGGCTCCCGGCGCTACCGGACCAGCTCGCGAAGGTGGCACAACTACGCTGGCCGCACCATCGGGCCTCGCGCTGGATACTGCGGAAAACCTCTACATCGCCGATGGAGACATGGATGGAAAAAAAGGACGCATTCTACGCGTGGACGGCGCGACCCGCCATATGACGACGGTTCTGTCTGATTTGCGCCAGCCTTCCGGCCTGGCGTTTCAGTCGCCGGATGTTCTCTGTTTTTCCGAATCGGGTGCTCACCAGGTGCGTTGCCTAAATCTGAAGACTCAGGCCATCCGCGTCATCGCCGGCACTGGCAAAGCTGGCCTTAGCGGCGATGGCGGCCCTGCGGAATGCGCGCAGCTCAATCGTCCTGCCGGAATTAGTTTTGATTCGCATGGCAACCTCTACATCGCCGATACGGGCAATCAGCGCATCCGATTCGTGCGTATGGGTAGCGAACTCTCGCCTTGCTCTCTCTGATCGTCGCCTGCGCGAGCGGCATTCCCCTGCATCGCCGGTGCGAAAGATTCTCGGCTGCGATTTAGCGGACGAAATCCCCCGCCAACCCCCAAAAGTCTTTCACATAGTAGTGTGACAAAACATTCCCGAACAAATAGCATATCCCCTGGCAAGGCGGAATATCCCCATACATCTTCTTACCCCGCGAAAATATGTTTGCCAGCGACCCATGCCGCAACAAATTCCCGGCCACTTTCCGCAGCGGCTCGCACGGGTAAAACACGTCCCCATTCGGATACACCCGCGGAAACATCGTCGGATAACACTGAAACTCACGGAATCGCAGCAACGTTTCAATCGTCCGCGGCGTCCCGTTAATCGGCTGCGCCCCAGAAGCTCGCCGCTCGATAATCTTATCCACCAGCGCCTGATACTTCGAATTTTGCAGCAGCTTCAGATTCGGCATTTTCTCCATCTGCGCCGATTGCGCCGCAAACACATACCCTTCCGCTCCGCACCAATCCAGCAATTTCTCTACTTCCGCGATGTTCCATTCCTCGATTACAGTGCTGATCGTAATTCGCTGAGGGCTGCCCAAAACCTCCTTCGCCATCGCCAGATTCTGCAAAACCTTCGGCAACGCCGCCGGCTTCGATAGCGCATTCGAGGGATCAGCGGCTAGCGCATCCAAGCTGACCACCAACCCCGTCACCCCACGCAAGATTCCCGGCTTGCGATCCAGCAAAGTCCCATTGGTGATCAGCAACACCGACCTGAACTTGCAACGAAACCGCGCCGCCTCCACCAACTCCTCGATGTCCGCCCGCAATGTCGGCTCGCCGCCGGTAATCACAATCGAATCCGTCTCTTTGCGAATCTTCTTCAGTAACCGGATTGTTTCTCCGGTATTTAGCTCTTCGCTGAAAACGTCCGGCTCCTTCTGCGTGCAATACGAACAAGCCAAATTGCATTTGTGCGTCACATAAAACGTCACCGCATACGGCGCAACCACATCCGTCCGCAAAATGTGCCGCCGCCATCCATTTCGGAAATAAAGCCGGAAGTTTTTCGCCACGAACGGCGCCTGCCGCACCAATCCGCGGATCAGCGCCACCTTCGACGGTTTTCTCTTATCGAGAACGCTTGCAGGAACAAAATTCGCCGTTCGCGAACCAAGGCTGGACATGAGAACAAGATTGTAAGCTAATTCTCCGAGTTCCGAAGTTCCTTTAGCCAGTAATCTTCACATTCGCGAACGGGTCACGCTGACGGATGCTTGAGGATATCCGCCAAAGCATGCAACCGCGTCGAGTCAGCCGGACTTTTCGCGGATGCGGCGCTCTTTTCGAGGGACGGTGCCATACCCTTCAACTTGCCCAGCTTGTTCTTGCTCATCGCTGCTCGCAGAGCTGTGATTTCATCCGCCGGTAAGGCTTCTGACCGCTCCAACTGATCCACATACGCCTTCGCCACGACCAGCTTCGCCGGCCACTCGATTTTCTGCTGGTTCTGCACATTGAGCTCGGATACACGAACCGACTTCGCAGCGTCGATTTCGTTCTGCGTAAGGAACTTGGTCGGCGTCAGTTCAAAAACGTCCAATCCGCGGGCAATCTCCGAACCATAAATGCTGCCGTTGTACCAATATGCCGACCAGTCGCCGCCCAGCACCAGCATCTTTGGATCGATCGGCCCGCGGTCAAAGTACGCGATCTCGAATGGATGCGCTACGTCAGTGAAGTCAACAACGGAGATGCCGCCCTGGTACCAAGCCTGAACTTCGATATCGCGGCCGGGAACCGGGACCAGCGAACCGTTGTGCGCCACGCAATTCTCCGTGTCGCCCTGCGCGGACGGCAGCTTGTAATAACTCGCGAAGGTCAATTTGTCGTTCTTCAGGTTGAAGAGCGCATCCGCGCCCCACTTCATCGGGTCGTTCGGACGGCACCGCGCTCCGAGGCCGCCGCCCCACTCGTCGGTGAACACGACTTTAGTGCCGTCATTTGAGAACGAGGCCGAGTGCCAGTAGGAGTAGTTCGGATCGTTCACCGCATCCAACCGCTTCGGGTGTACGGGGTCCTTGACGTCGAGAATAATTCCATTTCCAGAGCAAGCGCCCGCTGCCAACCCAATCGCCGAATACACCGTGATGTCGTGGCACTGATTCGTGTCCGCGGGCTTCTCCTCGTCTTTGCCATGGCTGCCGCCGTTGTTCAGGCCGTTCAGCGCTCCCGTCCGCGGATCGATAAACACGCGGGGGCTCGACACCACCTTCGCATCCTGCGGCGCAGCCACCGGAACTTTGATCACGTCGATTCGAAACAGCGCCGTATTGGGGTCTTTGTCCGGCTGTTCGCCCGAGCACCCAGCCAGCTCTTCCGGTTGACGCACAAACGATGTGCCCGACACGTAGATATAAACGTTGTCCTTGTCGTTCAGATCTTGGACAAGAGTATGTGTGTGCGAGCCACGGCAGGTCTGCACCGCCGCCACTTGCTTCGGATTCTTGATGTCAGAAATGTCGAAGATCCTCACGCCGCGGAAGCGATCCTTTTGCGCTGCCGGCAACCGGCGCTTTCTTTCTTCCCCTGGAGCCGGAGGAGGTGGCGGAGGCTCCGGCGGAAACCCCTGCGCGCTGCAATCCAAACGTCCATTCGGCATTTCCACCGACATGAACAGCAGGTTTTTATAAACCGACACATCGCCCTGCCCGCCCGGACACACCAGCGAAGTCAGCAACGTGGTGTTCGCCGGATTGGAGATGTCAAAGATATTCACGCCATAAAAATTCCCCAGGAACAGGTGGTTGCCCTGGAACGCAATGTCCGAATTCGCGAAAGCGAGCTGCGCGACCACCAACTGCATCGGCTTCGGCATTTTCGAAGCGGCGCTAACGCCGAGCTGAGCAAGAGTCTTCTGCACCTTGGGGTCATCGGGTTCGGCGGAACCGAGTTGAAACGCGTCAGGCTTCTTGACCAGCACGAGGTGCTTGATGCCCATCGACGCTTCCCCCGCGTCATACAGCCCCGGCGTCAGCTTGAAGCGGGGATCGTTCACATCCGCCCCCGTCATCCCCGCCGGTAGCGGCGGAGCGGGCTGCGGCGCAAACGGATTCTCTTCTGCCTCCGGCGCTTTCTCGGGTTCCTGCGCTGGCGCTGCGGTTGCCGGCTTCTGAGCATGCGCCGGCGTTGGGGGTGCAGTCGTCTGCGCCTGCATCGTGCTGCCACCAGAACATATAAATATCGCGGCCACTGCCGCACGAATAGCAACGCTCGGCACTCGGTTCATCGTTTCTCCTCGGACGGTTTTTTCTCCAACATACTCTGCATAATCTTGATCTCGGCGCGTTGCGTATTGTCCGCATCCGTCGCGAAGTTGAACAGATCGGCGTCCTGCCCCGCACCCGCCGTGTCGAACAAATCCTTCACCATGGTCAGAGCGCCGCCGTGGTGCTGAATCATCCCGGTCAAAAATAAGCGGTCGAACTCCGCGCCTTTCGCCTTCCCGAGCGCCTCCATCTGTTCCGGCGTTAGCATTCCGGGCATCAGCGCCATCGGTTGACCCGACCTATCCATCTCCGGCATTCCCGGCATCGACATCGATATTGCCTCTCCCCGCGCCGCCAGCCACCGCTTCATAAACTTTATCTCGTCCGACTGCGAGCTGCTGATGCGCGCCCCCAGCGACCGCAAATCCTTATTCTCCGTATGTGACGCGATCAGCGCCGTCATCTCCACCGCCTGCGCATGATGCATGATCATGCCCTGCATGAACTCCACGTCCGCGCGCGACCGCGGCGGCAGCGCGCCCTTTGTTGAAGGCGCCAGCGTCTTGCTCGGCTTACCCGGCGCACCCGGCTGCACCACAACAGGCACCGCAGCATCTGTCTGCTGCGCCCACGTAGACGAAAATACCAGCGCCGGGAAGCAGAAGAAACCTGCGGCAAGCAGCATGCCGCACAGTATGTTTCGCCGCTGCCCTGCGATTCGCGTTGCTTGTGGAATAAGTGCCAATCCAATGCTCGGGTTTAGATACGACGTAGCGCCAAACCGGAGGGAATAGGCGTGAATTCAGCTTTCGCGTTTTCTCCGGACCTTCGCGTTCCTGTCAAACGCGATAGGCGGCCGAGAAACAACGCCGACAATCACGCCGAAGCCGCAGCATAGACCAAAAGTGCGGGCGATAGCAACGCTTAGAGCTGAAAAAGAATGGTTAGCGCCGTGATTCCTCTCTGAACCTGGTCAGCGAATCTCCGAAAGCTCCTTCGAAGAGACGCTTAGATTTATCCTCTCCGGCAGTCTGGCGGGATCGAGTTCCATGGGAACGCTATAGCGCGGCGAGCCCGCACCGGTTTTGCTATCGTCCATGATCTTTTCCGCAAAGACGCGCACATGCGCATCACCAAAGATGTGCAGTTCCGCGACACCGTTGTGATCTGTCTTTCGAAAGTATGCTGCATTTTGGAGCGATTCGTATGCCAGCGTGTTTTGGTACGCGACATAGGCCCAGGCGCCCTCTGCGGGCGTGCCATCAGGCCGGCTAACTCGAACCTCCAATTTCCGCCCTCGAAGGGGGTTCAAAACAAGTTTCACATTCTTGATGTGCTCGCCCTCGCCGATTTCGAACGTGTGCACGCCTTCCGGATTGGTCCCAGCTGGATAAGTTGCAGCTGCAAAGGGAGATTCCTCACTCGGCCCGTAAGGATTGACCGTCAGTTTGTAGCGGCCGGGAGCTAGCCCGCCGATGTGAAAGCGGCCATCCGCTTCGTTCTGGCGAGAAAACACCGGATTGATACGCGCGTACCCGGGATTCGAATTCTCCAACTGCACCCAAACTCGTGCTGGTCCACCGGGGCTAGCTCTAACCTCACCTTCGATAGTCCCGTTCCAAACCACAGTGAAGTCTTGCTCGCTGAATTTTGCTCGAAGCAGCCTTTCCTTGTTCACGGCGCCATCGAACGAGTATTGAGTGTCGGGCAAATCGATACTCAAAGCGTAGTCGTCAGGCGGTAAACTATCGCTCTCGTAGACGCCTTCTTGATCCGTAGTCAGAATGGTCGTCCCCGTCGACCCCCTCAGGCGAATTCTTGCCCCGACCAGCGGCGTCTCGGCCGTCGGCGGCGTCAGTCCCGCGAAATGGCCGCCGGTTCGCCAGTCCGTCACTTTTCCTAGGATGCGTGCGCCGCTCGAGTCACCAGATTCGCGCAACACGTGTAGGTCCAACGTAGAGTAAACGAGGGGACGCGTTCGCGTACAAATTCCAGTTTCGACAATTGGAAGAAATTCCGTTAGAAGTCCCGCGGCCCCTGTCCCATCAATGAAGTACGTCTCACCCTCCCAAAATACGTTGTCCGTCAGCAGCACGAACCGCGGGGTCCATGCACCCAGCCCCCAAAAGCGCTCTTCCACCTCGCCAACCGCCCACTCCCCAGCCCATCGTCCTGAAACTCTATGAACGTGACCAACTCGAACCAATCGGGCCGTGAATACTCTCTGCCTGGGAGAAATAGGCTGATTAAAAGGCTGCCTCCAGCCGCAATCCAGGCTATTGGACGTGGATCGCCATATCGTGAATCCCACGGTTGCCCCTACATCTAAAAGCGCAACCGCCAGGCATCCGCCAAACATCGTCGCCATTCGCCGGCGCAG
>Ga0210393_10000067_pt1 | contig 124893 bp, 101 predicted proteins | sample IncBWC27OmetaG_FD_160068 | JGI IMG/M metagenome (GOLD analysis project Ga0210393, IMG submission 160068) | Forest soil microbial communities from Barre Woods Harvard Forest LTER site, Petersham, Massachusetts, United States - Inc-BW-C-27-O ... | reverse complement strand
TTCGTCCCTACAGGACTAGCGCCCTTCGATAGCAGATGAGGTAGCCTGCAGGGAAGCACTTCACACCCGCCGCGATTTCGTCCATGATGTCAGCCGGCTACCGTGACTCAACTCTGGGTACTTAGAAATGATAACAGAGAGTCGGCCATCAAAAACAAAACGGCCGGATTTCTAGATGAGCTGGAGCGCGAGGGCGCGGGGACAGCGCGCAACTTGGCGAAAATATATTCCTTGAATTCTGTGCGGACGACAAAATGGGTTCGGAATAGGCCATGTTTAGGCCAAAGATTACGGGCGCGGCCCAGCGACGTCGCTATTTATGTCCTCGCTCAACAGGTTCACGACAATGCTGGCAAGTACTCCGTTGGGATGCGCTTCGGAATATTTAACCGCTGCTGCCACAACTCGTTCCGTGCCTTTTTCCTCGGAAGTCAGGGACCCCATAACGTCTACCACGATTCTTGATTGATCGCTGAACTCGACGAGATGGCGAGTCGCGCCAACCGATTGAGGTGCCGCCACGATCTGCCTCATGAATCCTCCATGCAGCGGATTCTACCACCAGCGCGTGTGATTGAACCCATTCCTTACTTGCAGGGAAAACTTTGGACCAACGCATCCGTTACGATAACAATCGCCGGTTGGTTTAGTTCCTCAGGGTGGGCGTCTCCGTACCGAGTTACAATTTTAGCAAGTTGAGTCTGTGAGGCGTTGTTGGGGACACAGTACGAGCCGGTTCTGGCGGTCGGCATGACCGCGTTCAGTGTGTTTCGCATGTCCACCAAGCCCAAAATGTATCCAAAGCAATACGAAAGTCCCTGAACATCTTTTAGGGGTACTGTTTTCGCCTGATTATCCATGCGGTCAACTGCGGCGCAGTCGTTCACGAAGTCCTCCGCGCTGCCGCCGCGGATGTATGCACCCGAGTCTTGCCCGACTACCGATGCAGAAAAAGCGTAGGTGCTGAGAATCACCATGATAACGACTATCAACAGTCGCATGAAGATCTCCTTTGCGGCCCCAGTGCGAGAGGCATAGGGGCGCGCCATGTCGGTGGGAGTCTTACAGTCTTTCGACGGAAGCAATTGAAAAATTTGCCGGAAGAACTTTCATAGTTCCTTCGAAGTCGCCGGGAAGAAAATCAACAGCGATGAAGGGTGGCCCGCTTACCGGCATAACGGCAGGCCTACCCACTAGCCCCACCAAGCTCGCGGCGCAATCTTCCTTGGTCATATTCCGAAGGTCCCCAAAATTCACTTGCGACCTATCAGAACCGTTCCGCCACCAGATGTAATCCGGGCCGATTTTCTCGATGATGCCGATCTCCGCAGCGATCTTCATACGTTGTGCTCCTAACGGAAAGACTACCACCCGAAGGTGATGAATAAAAAGTGAGAAAAACCGCCGCGTTGACGAACTACCGCCGAGACGAGTGACTGACTCTACGTGGGGACGGAGCGATCAATCAAGCGTCCGAAAATAGAACGCCCCCGACGACTTGGCCGGGGGCGTTTTGTGAACCTGGACGAATGCTTACGGCTAAGGGGTGGGCACGCCACGTAGCCGCGCTCGTGGCGGGTTTCCTAGATATCATAATAGAGGTGGAACTCGTAGGGATGCGGGCGCATCCGGACGGGATCGGCCTCGTTCTTCTTCTTGTAGTTGATCCAGAGCTCGACGAATTCCGCGGTGAAGACACCGCCTTCGAGAAGGAATTTGTGATCCTTCTGAAGTTCGCCGAGGGCTTCCTCGAGCGAGCCGGGCATCGACGGAATCTTGGCGGCTTCGTGCGCTTCGAGCTCGAAGATGTCCTTATCGAGCGGCTGGCCGGGATCGATCTTGTTCGTGATGCCGTCCAGGCCCGCCATCAGCATGGCTGCAAAAGCGAGATATGGATTGCAGGACGGATCGGGAGGCCGGAACTCGAGGCGCTTCGCCTTCGGGCTTTCCGAGTACACCGGAATGCGCACGGCGGCCGAGCGATTGCGGCGCGAGTACGCCAGGTTCACCGGGGCTTCGTAGCCCGGGACGAGCCGCTTGTACGAGTTCGTGCCCGGCGCGATGATCGCGGAGAGTGCGCGAGCGTGCTTGAGCAGGCCGCCTGCGTAGTGCAGCGCCATGTCCGAAAGTCCAGCGTAGCCCTTTCCGGCAAAAAGCGGCTTGCCGCCCTTCCAGAGCGACTGGTGCGTGTGCATACCGGAGCCGTTGTCCGAGAAAATCGGCTTGGGCATGAAGGTCACGGACTTGCCCGCCTTCGCCGCCGTGTTCTTGATGACGTACTTGTACTTCATCATGTTGTCGGCGGAATTGAGCAGCGTGTTGAAGCGCAGATCGATTTCCGCCTGGCCGCCGGTGGCCACTTCGTGGTGCTGGCACTCGACGTCCATGCCGATCGCGATCATGTTCAGGACCATCTGCGAGCGCAGGTCCTGGTAGTGATCGGCGGGCGGAACGGGGAAGTAGCCTTCCTTGTAGCGCGTGCGGTAGCCGAGGTTCTTGTAGTCGCCGTCGTTCGCGCGGCCTGTATTCCAGCGGCCTTCGTCGGAATCGACGTAATAGAAGCTGTGCTGCGGCGCGGAGTCGAAGCGGACGCTATCAAAGATGAAGAACTCAGCCTCGGCACCGAAGTACGCGGTGTCCGCGATGCCCGTGGATTTCAGGTACGCGTCGGCTCGCTTCACAACATGGCGCGGGTCGCGGTGATACGGCTTCTGCGACGGCGGATCGGTGGCATCGCCGATCATGACCAGTGTCGGAATAGTCAGGAAGGGATCCATGAAGGCCGTATTCGGATCGGGCATCAGGAGCATGTCCGATTCATGGATCGACGCCCAGCCGCGAATCGAGCTGGCGTCAAATCCGAAACCTTCCGTAAAGGAATCTTCGGAAAGCTCGCCGATGGGGTAGCTGACGTGCTGCCAGATGCCCGGGACGTCAATGAAGCGAAGATCGAGAATCTTCGCGCCGTGCTTTTTCGCGAATTCAAGTACACCTTTTGCGTCCATTCGCTCTCCTTAAGACGAAGTTAACCGAGTTTAACTGTCTGCCGAGCACTGAATTGGAAGCGCGAATCTACCGAACGACGAAAGGGTAGTCAAGTTTTCTGAATGATCAAAATTTGGATTCCTGATATCTGGAATCTTTATGAATTATTTATGTCTAGGAGGAGGGCTATGGGCTCGGGCAAAGAGCGCACCCGGCGCCTAGCACGACTAGTCGTAGTATTCCTGGCCGAGGTGAGTGATCAAATCTTCGCCCATCATCCAGCGCAGCGTGTTTTTCAGCTTCATGGACTGGATGAAGAGGTCGTGCTCGGGATAAAGCTCCGGGGCGCACATGGGAGACTTGAAGTAGAAGCTCAGCCATTCCTGAATGCCGCGCATCCCGGCGCGCTTGGCCAGGTCAAGGAAAAGGATCAGGTCAAGAACGATTGGTGCGGCCAGGATCGAATCGCGGCAGAGGAAGTCCACCTTGATCTGCATGGGGTAGCCCAGCCAGCCGAAGATGTCGATGTTGTCCCAGCCTTCTTTGTTGTCGCCGCGCGGCGGGTAGTAGTTGATGCGGACCTTGTGGTGAATTTTTCCGTAGAGGTCGGGGTATAGTTTTGGCTGAAGAATATATTCGAGGACGCCGAGTTTGGACTCTTCCTTGGTCTTGAAGGACTCGGGATCGTCCAGCACTTCGCCGTCGCGATTGCCAAGAATGTTGGTGGAGAACCAGCCGTCCATTCCGAGGAGGCGCGCCTTGAAGCCGGGGGCGAGAATCGTCTTCATCAGCGTCTGGCCGGTCTTGAAATCCTTGCCGCAGATGGGCACGCCGTGCTGCTTGGCGAGTGCGACGATGGCCGGAATGTCCACGGTCAAGTTCGGGGCGCCGTTGGCAAACGGCACGCCGCTCGTGATTGCCGCCCAGGCGTAGAGCATCGACGGCGCGATCGAGGGGTGATTCTCCTTCATCGCGGCTTCGAACGATTCGGGCGTGTCATGGACGGCGTGCGGCTTGAGGAAAATTTCCGTGGAGCCGCACCAAATCACGATCACACGAGAGACTTTGGTCTTCTTCTGGAATTTCTTGATGTCCTCGCGGATTTGCAGCGCCAGCTCGTATTTGTTCCGCGCTTTCTTGACGTGCGTGCCGGAAAGCTTCTTGACGTAGTTCTGATCGAACGCCGCCTTCATCGGGCGAATCTTGCTGAGAAAAGTTTTGACTTCGGCGAGGTGCTCCGGGCTGAGCACCGCGGCGTTCTTCGCAGCTTCGTAGGCGCTAACCGGAAAGATGTCCCAGCCGCCGAACACGAGGTTTTCGGGCTTTTCGAGCGGCAGGAAATCCTTGATCGCGGGGGAGCGCCCTTCGGTGCGCTTGCCGAGGCGGATCGTTCCCATCTGCGTCAGCGAGCCGATGGGCAGCGACTTCTTTCGCCGCACCAGATCCACTCCGGCCATGAAGGTTGTAGCGACCGCACCCATGCCGACGGTAAGGACTCCGAGTTTTCCCTTCGGCAAGGCAATGCCCGCGGACCTGCGCATTCGCATTTCTCCTGTCGTTTTCAAATTGTGCGGAACCTGGAAGCAGCGCGCGGCGCCTCTTCACCCAATACAAACGCCGCGGTTCCCCTACGCGCAAACAACGTATCATGCGCGATGAAGCGAAGATTTGCAACGCGGAACCGCAACAAATGATCGAGCCGGGGCTCAAGAAGCGGCGGAAAGAAGTCCCTTGCCTTCTCGAACGATCCTCGAGAAGACGGCGCAGAGAGCGACAAACAAAGGAAGACGGACCAGCGTTTGGCCGCCGCTCGTGGAGATGCGCATGGCAACCGACGTCAAGAGCGGCGACCGAGGCCAGATTTGGACAGCCAATGCGCCGTGCGATCGAAACAGACTGTACTCGACGATGTAAGTCAGTGCGGCCACGGCGTACGACATCAGGATCACACGCCTCGCCGCGACGTCGCTCGTCATGTGGTAGACCGCCGCGATCAGCGGGATCGACCAGAAGAGATACTGAGGCCCGTATCCCGGACCGAAAAGCGGGATCGCCAACATGACCCCCGCAGCGAACACGGCAATGAACTGCGGAGATCTTGGCCGGAACTTCCTGATGTCAACCGTGAGCCAAATTAGCGATACGAGAAGCAACAACGGTAACGCTTGCGAGTAGAGGAGGCTAAGCAAAGGCAAGTCCGCAAGACCTAGCAGACCCGTGATTCCAAAATATCCGGCGATGCTGCGATACGCCAGCACGTTCCGACTGACGCCGGAAGGCGCCAGGACGTAGATGATACTCATTCCCAGCGCCACCGGCCCGATTGTGAGAGCGCTCCCGAGGGCCTTGGTTAGGAGGCGCAGTCCGCCTGCTTCGACAAAAAGCAGAGGCACAAGCACGAGAGGAGCGGTCTTGAGCAAGATCGCAAGCCCGAGGAGCAGGCACGCCGTCAGCCAGTCCACCGGATCGCCGCTGTTCAGGTAACCCGCCACCGCGATGAGAGACAGCACGACGGCGAGTGCCAGCAACCCGTCAAAATTCCCGTGCTGGCACGTCAAAAGAATGCAAACCGGGTTCAAGCTGATGGCCCAGAGAACGACTTGGCCGGCGGGCTTTTTCGGCGCGAGGATTTGCAGAAACTTGTACAGTGCGGCGATCAAGGCCAGGTCCACGACAATCAGAAAAGACTGAACGCAAATCATGAATGGCAAACGCGTGATGACTGCGACCTTGCCCAGCAAGAAGACGATCTGCATCCAGAGCGGTGGCCAGTTCAGGACGGTCGTGGCGGCATAGGGATTCGCCCCCGCATTTAGAGTGTTGACGACTTTTTGCCAGGAGTAGAGGTCGATGGAACGAGTCATGCCCGCGGTCGCGGCCAGAAATAAAACCCGGGCGACGAGGGCGGCAAATTCGGCGTACCAGAAATCCCTTTTCCTCCAGAATTGTATTCCGGGTGTCGGCGGGAGAGATTCAGCCTGGACTTCGGTGAAATCTTGTACGGGCGGGCTGGACGCACTCATCTGATCCCCATGCAAAAACATCATCGCAGGAGCGCGCGGGCGGTTCGAGAGCGTTTTGGCCTGATTGGGCGGAATGATAACGATCGTGTGGCGAGTTTCGCGGAAGCCGAAGGTGCGGAGGTCGAAACTTGAAATCCGTTCAGTCCGATTTTCGAGATCTTGGTGACGGCTGAGCCGAAGCGGCCGCCGCGCGGCGACCGCCGCGTACAGTGGCGCCGGGCCGGACCCTAAGGCCCGCAAGAAGTTGTTCCAGCGGCAGCGCGTTGATGACGTCCTTCTTTTCGATCCACCCGCGCCGCGCCGTCTGGACTCCGTACCGCATGAGCCCAAGCCCGTGCGTCGAATGAGCGTCGGTCGAAATCACAACCTTGACCCCGCGCTCTTTCGCCATGCGCAGGTGCGTGTCTTTGAGGTCGAGGCGTTCCGGGGAAGCGTTGCATTCCATCACCACGCCGTGCTTGTGCGCGGCGTCTAGCACGCGCTCCATATCATAAGCATACTCGTCGCGCTTCAGAACAAGCCGCCCGGTGGGATGGCCGACGATTTGGGTGTAAGGGTTTTCCACCGCCGCCAGAATCCGGTCGGTCATTTCCGCGCGTTCCAGGTTCATGTAGGAGTGGATCGAAACGAGCACGACATCGAGCTGGGCGAGGACCTCTTCGTCCATGTCCAGCTTGCCGTTCTTCAAAACGTCGACTTCACTGCTGGCGAGGATGCGGATTCCGAGATTTTTCGCGTTCGCGGCGTGAATTTTCTTGATTTGCTCAAGCGTGCGTTTTTCGTCGAGGCCGTTCGCGACCGTCACGGCTTTGCTGTGATCGGTCAGGGCAATGTATTCATAGCCGAGGGCCTTCGCGGCGAGCGCCATTTCCTCGATCGAATTGCGGCCGTCGCTCGCCGTTGTGTGCATCTGCAAATCGCCGCGAATGTCGGAGAGTTCGACGAGATGAGGCAGGCGATGCTCGGCGGCGGCGTCGATTTCGCCGGTATTTTCGCGCAGCTCCGGCGGAATGAAATCGAGTCCCAGCTTGGCGTAGATTTCCTCCTCAGTGGCGCGGGCCACGGGCCGCTCGCCCTTGAGCGTGGCCAGGGCGTATTCGTTCAGGGTGAGGCCCATCTTGTTCGCGCGCCCGCGCAGCGTGACGTTGTGTTCCTTCGACCCCGTGAAATAAAGGAGAGCGGCGCCGTAACTCTCTTTTTCGAGGATGCGCACGTCCACCTGCATTCCGCTCTTCAAGAGGAAACTGACTTTGTTTTCGCCGTGAGCCAATTGCTGCCCAATTTCGGAATACGTGAGGATGTGCTCGGCAATGGCCTCGACCGCTTTGGGCTTGTATTTGTCGGATGGAATCGTGACCAGCAGATCGAGGTCGCCGACCGTTTCCTTGCCGCGCCGCAGCGAACCGGCGGGCGTTACGCTTTCGATCGGCCGGCCGAAGCCGCGGATGTGCGAGACGAGGCGCTCCGCTTCCGCGGCGGCAACGTCAAGGGGGAAGCGCCCGGAAATCTTCTTGAAGACCTGAATCGCCTTCAGGATATTCTCTTCGCTCTTTTCGCCGAAGCCGGCCAGGTCGCGCAGCTTGCCTTCGTGGGCGATCTTCTCCAGCCCGTCTACGGTCGCGCACTTGAATGTCTTCCAGAGCAGGGCGACTTTCTTGGGCCCCAGCGATTGCAGTTCCAGAAGGCTAAGAATCGTGGCCGGATATTTTTTGAGCAGCTTTTGCCGCAGGGAATAGTCGCCCGTCTTCAGGATCTCCGCGATGTGATCGGCCATGCCGTCACCGATCCCGGGCAGCTCCATCAGTTTGGCGCGGTCCTTGGCGAGCTCTTCGACGGACCCGGGCAGGCTGCCAAGAAGTTCAGCAGCTTTTTCATAGCTGCGGTAACGGCCGATCATGGAGCCGTCGATTTCGAGGAGCTGCGCGGTCTCGCGCAGGATGCGTGCGACTTCGCGGTTTTCCATGTGTGTCTTCCAGACGGACAGCTGATGACCAACGTGTAGCGCCCGCCTTTCAGTCGGGCATCGCACCGTTGAGGCGCGCGCATCCGCGGGTACGCCGGCGGCGCGACACCGAATGCCAACCTAAAGGTTGGCGCTACAACGACGTGGCGATCTACGGCCGGCCGACGAAATTTTCTACTGGCCCATGATGTACGCAAACATCAGCGGCGCGACGATCGAGGCGTCCGATTCGATCACGAACCGCGGCGTTGCGGCTTCCAGTTTTCCCCAGGTGATTTTTTCATTCGGCACGGCGCCGCTATACGATCCGTACGAAGTTGTGCTGTCTGAAATCTGGCAGAAGTAACCCCACAGACGGCACTTCTCGCGCAGATCCTGCGTGATGAGCGGCACCACACAAATGGGGAAATCTCCGGCGATGCCGCCGCCAATTTGAAAAAAGCCAATCGAGTGGTTCGCGGAAACTTGCCGGTACCATTCGATCAGGCAAGCCATCTGCTCGACGCCGGCCTTGACCACTTGAAACGTGGAAACGTCGCCGCGCACGACATTGGCGACGAAAATGTTTCCCAGCGTCGAATCTTCCCAACCCGGCGTGAAGATCGGCAGATTTTTTTCGCACGCCGCGACGACCCACGAATTCTTGGGATCGATCTGGTAAGACTCCTTGATCAGCCCGCCGCGAAGCAGCTGGTACATGTATTCGTAGGGAAAGTAACGCTGCTTTTCCTTGTCGGCTTTCTGCCACAGCTTCAGAATCTGGCGCTCGATGCGCCGCATGGCTTCTTCTTCGGGGATGCAGGTATCGGTGACGCGGTTCATCCCGTGGTCGCGCAGCTCCATTTCCTCGGCGTCGCTCAAGTTGCGGTAATTCGGGACGCGCTTGTAGTGATCGTGCGCGACGAGGTTGAAAATATCTTCTTCGAGATTCGCTCCGGTCGTGCAGATGCCATGCACCTTGCCCTGCCGGATCATTTCCGCGAGAGAGATTCCCAGCTCGGCCGTGCTCATCGCTCCCGCCATCGTCAGGAACATTTTTCCGCCGCGCTCAAGATGCGCAAGATAAGCTTCCGAGGCATCTACGACTACCGCCGCGTTGAAATGCCGGAATTGGTGCTTGACGAAATCCTTTACGCTCATGTCCACCTTTCTCTCCGAAATTATTTTTTCTCGGAGATCTTGCTCTTGCGCAAATCCTATGCTACACGCGCCGATGTTTCAAGCGAAGAACGATGAATTTCAGAAAATATTTTTCCTGAAGAGAGATTTTCTTCGTTGCGAGGACAATTTGCGTCGAGAAGTGCGCCTCATCACTTGCGTTTCACAAACCGCATGTAATAGAGAAGGCCGCAGATGGATTTCGCGTCGCGCAGCGTTCCGCGCTCGATCATTTTCTCCGCCTGCTTCAGCGTGAAGATGCGCGGCGTGATTTTTTCATCTTCTTCGGGGTGCGCGACGCCTTGGGTCAGCCCTTCGGCGGCAAAGATCCACATCCATTCGTTCACGAACCCGGGCGTTGGCACGACACGCATCAGCTTTCGGAACCGCTTCGCGACGTATCCGGTCTCTTCGGCCAGCTCGCGCCGCGCCGCGGAGACTGGAGACTCGTTCGGCTCTTTGCGTCCCGCGACCAGCTCCCAGAGAAATTCCCCGATGCTGTGCCGGTATTGCCGGATCAGCAGGACTCGCCCGTCCGGAAAAACAGGAAGCACGACCACCGATCCCGGGTGCACGATAATGTCGCGCTCGACCTGCACTCCGCCGGGCTCGATTACGGTGTCGCGCTGCAGTTGGAACACCGTGCCTCGGAACAGAATTTCGCTACTGAGAATTTTCGCGCCGCTTTTTGCCAAGTCATCCTCCGGGAAGAAACATGTCGATCCGTGCCGGCAACTCGCGCAGCCAAGCGCGCCCGCGAACGGTCGGCTGGGATAGTAGCAGGGAAGCGTCACCCCACGGGTTGCGCCGGCATTTTCTCGTGGTTGAACGCGCCGAAACGCTCGCATATACTCGCCTCATAGAAACCCGGATGATGATCAACACCCTCATTGTCGACGACGAAAAGCCGGCCCGCGACGAGCTGGTGTTTCTCCTGAAAGGCTTTCCCGACGTGCACCTCGTCGGCCAGGGGAAAAACGGCGTCGAGGCCCTCGCCCTGATCAAGGAGCACTCGCCGGATTTGGTCTTCCTTGACGTTCAGATGCCTGGGCTCAACGGGTTCGGCGTAATCAAGAAATTGATGGATCGCAAAGGGAAGCTTCCGCAGATCGTGTTTGCCACGGCATACGACAACTACGCGGTGCAGGCGTTTGAAGTCAACGCGATCGATTACGTCCTGAAGCCCTTTGAAAAAGGCCGCCTTGCGCGCGCCATCCAGCGTGCCAAAAAGGCGCTCGAAGCGGAAGCCTCGCCGAGCGAGCGGCTCGAGACGCTGGTCAATCAAATCGGTGCCGCCAAGACGCCGCCGGTGAAGCTGCTCGTCAAGACGCAACAGCGGCTCTTCCTGGTGGACGCCGAGGACATCATTTTCGCTTCCATCGAGGACGGGACGATCACGGTGGTGACCCGCGAATTCGAGGGCACGTCGAGCTACCGCACGATCGAGGAGCTGCAGTCGGCGCTCGAGTCGGACGTTTTCTGGCGCGCGCACCGCTCCTACATTGTGAATATCAACCACATTAAGGAAGTCGTGCCGTGGTTCAAGTCGAGCTACATGCTCAAGATGAACGATAAGCGCGCGTCGGAAGTTCCCGTGAGCCGCGCGCAGACCAAGCACCTCCGCGAGTTGCTGAAGCTGTAGTCTCGGTACAAGCGAGAACGACTTCAGCGGCTTAAAGCCGGTTTGGCTAGCGGTCGGTACGGCCGGGCTGAAGCCCGGCCCTCCAAAACCGCCTTTGCTTCTGCAATTTTGTTCGCTTGTGCTAGCATCGCTCGTACCTGCGACGCGATGGATTTTTCTCTCACCGACGATCAACGCCTGATTCGAGACACCATTCGTCAATTCATGGAAGCCGAAGTGCGCCCGTCGATCCGCGCGCGCGACAGAGAAGAGAAATTTGCGGGCGACGAACTGCGCAAGCTCGGCGAGCTCGGCTGCTGCTGCATGTTAATTCCCGAATCCTGGGGAGGCTTGGGCACGGACACGCTTTCCTACGTCCTGATGCTGGAGGAAGTCGCTCGCGTGGACGCCGCGATGGCCGTGGCGTTGAGCGTTACGAGTTCTCTTGCCGTGTTGCCGGTCTTTAAATATGGCAGCGAATCGCAAAAGCAAAAATACCTCTCGACGCTGGCCCACGGCGAGATCCTCGGCGCGTTTTGCCTCACCGAGCCGCAAGCCGGCTCCGATGCGGCCGCGATCGCGACGTCGGCCTCCCGCCATGGCGCGACGTATCGCCTGAACGGCACCAAATCCTGGGTCACGAACGGCGGAGAGGCGGGCCTTTACCTCGTATTTGCGAAAACGGATCCGGCGGCGGGCGCGAAGGGCGCGACGGCTTTTCTGGTTGAGCCCTCATTTCCCGGTTTTCGAGTGGCGCGGTACGAGGATAAGATGGGTCTGCGCACCTCGCGGTCCGCCGAGATCGTCTTTACCGATTGCGAAGTTCCGGAAGGGAATCGCCTGGGCGAGGAAGGCCAGGGCTTGAAGATTGCGCTCGAACTCCTCGACGGCGGCCGCGTCGGCATCGCGGCGCAAGCGGTGGGCATCGCGCAGGGCGCGTTTGAAGCGGCGGCGGCGTACGCCAAGCAGCGCCGCGCATTTGGCAAGCCCATCGGCGACTTCCAGGCCGTACAATGGATGCTCGCCGACATGCAAACGGAGATCGAAGCCGCACGGGCGCTCGTTCAGCGCGCGGCGTGGATGCGAGACACCGGCGCGCCGCGCCTGGGAGCGTATGCCTCGCGCGCGAAATTGTACGCGGGAGAAATGGTGAACCGGGTCGCCGGCAAAGCGGTGCAGATTCACGGCAGCCTGGGCTATTCGCGCGAGTCGGACGTCGAGCGCATGTACCGCGACGCCCGAGTCATCACGATTTACGAGGGAACAAGCGAGATTCAGCGCATGATCATCGCGCGCGATCTGTTAAGCGCGAGCGGTGAGCAGACGTTGTAGCGCCCGCCTTGAGGCGGGCACTCCGGCCGCTGATCGGGCGAAAAACCTGCCCGCCTGGAAGGCGGGCGCTACAACGACTGGGTAACCGGAACGATGGAGAATCGAATCGAGTGACGGATTCCTCGCACAAAAAACGCGTCCTGAGCGGCATGCGCCCCACCGGGCGCCTCCACATCGGCCACTTCTTCGGCGCGCTTGAAAATTGGGTCAAGCTCCAGAACGATCCTCAATACGAATGCTTTTTCTTCGTCGCCGATTGGCACGCACTCACATCGGACTACGCCGACACGTCGCAGGTCGCGCAAAACTCTATTGAAATTGCCACTGACTGGCTCGCCTCCGGCCTCGATCGCGACAAATGCACGATGTTCATCCAATCCTCGGTTCCGGAGCACGCCGAACTGCAGTTGCTGCTCTCGATGGTCACGCCGCTCGGCTGGCTTGAACGGGTCCCTACTTATAAGGAAGCGCTCGACAACGTGAAGGACAAGGACCTGCATACCTACGGCTTTCTTGGCTACCCGGTCCTACAAACTGGCGACATCGTTCTGTACGGGCAGCCAGGTTCGGAGCTGGTGGTTCCAGTCGGAGAGGACCAAGCATCCCATGTGGAGCTCAGCCGCGAAATCGTCCGTCGCTTTGACAACTACTATAGTTGGAAGGTCTTCCGGGAAAGTGCCTTGAACGCGCCCGTCAAGAGCCCCGTTTGGCAGGCTGTATCATCTCTGGTCAACTTATTGGCAAACTACAGCCAGCCTCAACCGAAGTGGGGGCAGGAACCGGTGAGCAAGGAAGTTGTGGATTACATCGAGGCGTCGTTGCCGAAGGCTGGATTACAAATGGGTGCCGATAACTTGCTGAGAGGGAATAACCTGTACACGAACATCATTTCCTTCCAGCCTGTTCTTGTAGAGCCTGGCGTAATGCTGACGCAGACTCCGCGCATTCCCGGCCTCGATGGCCGCAAAATGTCCAAGTCGTACGGGAACGCCATCACGCTGTCCGAATCCGATGCCGACATTCGCGCCAAGACGAAAGTGATGGTCACTGACCCGGCACGCAAGCGCCGCACCGATCCCGGAAACCCGGACGTTTGCCCCGTGTACGACTGGCACAAACTTTTCTCGCCGCCGGAGACGTTGAAGTGGTCGGCGGAGGGCTGTCGCAGCGCCGGAATCGGCTGCATCGAATGCAAAGCGGCGATGGCCGACAACTTGATCAAGTGGATCGGCCCCGTTCGAGCGCGGCGCGAAGAATACGCCGCGCACCCGGACAAGGTCCTGCAGATTCTCGACGATGGATCAGCCAAGGCGCGCGAAGTCGCGCAGAAAACAATGGCGCGCGTCCGCGAGGCCGTGTTCAATTGGAAAGAGAAACGTGCCGAAGTGGCAGGTCAACTTTCGTCCGCCAAAAACGTGAACGCGGGGGACTAAAATATGGCGTCACCGTACAAAATTCACCTAGATACGTATGACGGCCCGCTCGATCTGCTGCTTGATCTGATCAAGAAGCAGGAAATCGACATCCACAACATCCCCATCGCCAAAATCACGGGCCAGTATCTCGACTACCTCCACAAGCTCGAGCAGCTGGACATGGACATCTCGGCCGACTTCATCTACATGGCCGCGACGCTCATCTACATCAAATCGAAAATGCTGCTGCCGCCCGATCCTCTCGCCGGGCCGGAGGATCTGGAAGACCCGCGCGCCGATCTTGTCCATCGCCTGGTCGAGCACGAAAAGTTCAAGAGCGCCGCGCAGCTTCTCCACCAGCGCCAGCAAATCGAGGAGCACGTCTGGTCCAGACCCGACCTGTCGCTTTACAACACCGAAGAAACGGAAGGCGAGCTGATCGTCTCGCTCGTCGACCTCGTGAAAGTGTTTCAGCAGGTACTCGATCGGCGCAAGGAAGTGGTGAAGATCGAGCTGCACCACCAGCAGTTCACCGTGGCGCAGATGATGGAGCTTCTTCGCCAGCAGCTGATCCTGGCCGACGATGGGATCGACCTGATCGGCTTCTTCGAGTCCTGCGCGTCGCGCCACGCCATGATCGTGTCGCTGCTCGCGGTGCTCGAACTCGTACGCCTGCAGGCCATTGTTCTGGTGCAGCAGGAAATGTTCGGAAAAATCTGGCTGCGAAAGCATAAAATGTTTGAGGTCGTGTTTGCCGGCGGGGAATCGATTTCCGAATCGCTGGCGGATTCGCTGCGGGAAATCGACCAGCAATATCCCGATGCGGGCTCGGCTCCGGCCCCGCGGAGAGAAGACCAATGAACCCATCAGAATTGAAAGGCGCGCTCGAGGCGATCATCTACGCCGCCGATGAGCCCGCCACGCTCGATCAAATTGTGAACGCGGTGGGCGAGGAGAAAACCGCGGTGCGCGCGGCCCTCGATGAAATGGTGGCATCCTATGCCGCCGAGGATCGCGGCATCGAAATTCGCGCCGTGGCCGGCGGCTACAAGTGCTACACCAAGCCGCAGCATCATGAAGTGGTGCGCCGCTTCATCAAGAGCCTGCGCCCGCCGCTGCGCCTCACCATGCCCGCGCTCGAAACCCTGGCCGTGATCGCCTATCGCCAGCCGGCCACCGGCCCGGAAATTCAGGAGATCCGCGGCGTAAATGTTTCGGGAGTCATCAAGACGCTGCTCGAGAAGCGCCTGATCGTGACCGCCGGACGGAAAGCCGTTCTCGGCCGGCCAATCATGTACCGCACGTCCAAGGATTTCCTGATGCGCTTTGGCCTTTCCGACGTCGATGAACTGCCCAGCCTGAAGGAATTCGAGCAGCTCGCGCGCGCCGCTCTTGGCGCGGACGAAGGCATCGCGCCCATCGAACCGGAGTCGCCTGTCGAAACGGAACTCGCGAGCGAAAATGGCGTCGAAGCCGCTCCGGCAGCAACAGCGGATGGTGAGGCGTCCGCGCCATCCACCGAATCGGTGGAATCTGCACCCCGACCGTTCGCAGATTCCACGCCGTCTGAGGCGCCGCCGTCCGAACGCGTTAAGGCGGAAAGCGCTTCCTAGAAAACCCATGCTCGAACGCCTGCAAAAAATAATTGCGAACGCGGGAATTGCGTCGCGGCGCCACGCCGAGGACCTGATTCTCAGCGGGCAGGTCCGCGTCAACGGAGTCGTCGTCACAGAGCTTGGCGCCAAGGCGGACCCGGAGCGCGACCGCGTCGAAGCGGCGGGCCGGGTGGCGCAGGCGCCCGAATCGCGCGTGTATCTGCTGCTGAACAAGCCGCCCGAGGTTGTCGCCACGCTCGCCGATCCCGAAGGCCGCCGCACTCTCCGCAATTTCCTGGTTGGAGTTTCCGAGCGCGTCTTTCCGGTAGGCCGGCTGGACTATGCTGCGGGCGGGGCGGTGTTCCTTACCAACGACGGCGACCTCGCCAGCCGCATGCTGAAAGCGCTCGCGTCGCTGCCGCAGACGTACTGGATCAAAGTAAAAGGCCGGCTTGACGAAACACAGATGAAGACTCTCTCGCGCGCTTTACGCGGCAAAATGTTTCCGTTGCGCGGCACGCACGCGGCAGGGAAGAATCCGCCTAATCCGTGGTACGAAGTGCAATTCTCCGGCGTGCGCCGCGATTTGTTGCGGCGAAATCTGCTGGCCATGGGGCATCCCGTCGAAAAGATGCGGCGCATGAAGCTGGCCGCGCTCGATGTGGACACGCTCCCGGAAGGCCATTACCGCGAGCTCGCCGCGCCCGAAGTCGCGAAGCTCGCCCGCGCCGTCGAGCACGCGCTGGGGCCAGGCAAGCAAGTCCAGCCGCCGGCTCCCGCGAGGAAAACGAAACGGGCCTGGCGGCCAAGGCATGCCGTATCGAAGTAGGACAGGCTTCCAGCCTGTCGGTTTCGTTCAGTCCTTGCAAGTCCAAAGGCGACAGGCTATAAGCCTGTCCTACTGAATCTTCGACACGATTGTGACGGGCACGAATTCCCAAATGCAAAATACTGACGACGCAATCACGAAGGTCCTTGCAACGGCGAAAACCGTAGCCGTCGTTGGACTCTCGCGCAAGGGCCATCGCGCGAGCTACGGCGTGTCCGAGACCCTTCAGGCTTCCGGCTACCGCATTTTCCCCGTGAACCCGAACGAAACCGAGGTTCTCGGCGAGAAATGCTACGCCCGCCTCGAAGACATTCCCGAGAAAATCGATATCGTGGATATTTTTCGCCGGTCGGAATTTGTAGCCGAGATTGTCGATTCGGCGATTCGCGTCGGCGCCCGCGCGATCTGGATGCAGGAAGGCGTCGAGGACGAAGCGTCCGCCGAGCGAGCGCGCCGCGCCGGCCTCTTCGTGATCATGGACAACTGCATCGCCAAGGAAATTTACAAGCGTAATCACCGGTAGCGTGGTTAGTGGATGTGGCGGGTCTTCTTCTGCATGTAATCCATCAGCAGATATTGCCCCAGCGTGTAGGGCGTGGTGAAGTACGCCTTGCCGCGGCACAGTTCCGTCACTTTTTGCACGAAGTGCACCAGGCTGTAGTCGCTCGCCAGCATGAATGTGTTGATCAGAATCCCTGAGCGCCGGCAGCGTCCTACTTCCTCTAGAGTCTGCGTAACGACCAGCGGATCGAGTCCAAAGGCGTTCTTGTAAATGCGCCCATCCTCGAGCGTCAGCGCGGACGGCTTGCCGTCCGTGATCATGACGATCTGCCGCATGTCTTTCTTCTGCCGCGCCAGGATCCGCTGCGCGAGGCGCAAGCCTTCCCGCGTATTCGTGTAGTACGGCCCGACCTGCACGCGCGCGAGTTCACCGATCGGCATTTCCTCCGCGGAATCGTGGAAGAGAACGAGGTGCAGGGAATCTCCGGGATACTGCGTGCGAATCAAGTGCGAGAGCGCCAGCGCCACTTTCTTCGCCGGCGTAAAGCGGTCTTCGCCGTAGAGAATCATGCTGTGGCTGCAATCCAGCATTAGCACGGTGGCGCAGGAACTCTGGTATTCCGTCTGATGGACCATTAAATCCGGATAGTCGAGCTCGATCGGCACCTTCGAGCCTTCGCGGCGCACGGCGTTGAATAGCGTCCCGCTGATATCGAGATTCAGCGTGTCGCCAAATTCATAGGGACGCGAGATGCCGCCCGACTCGACGCCCGTCGCGAGATCGCGCGTGTCGTGCCGGCCAAAGCTACTCTTTCCGAGCGAGCCCATCAAATCCTTGAGCGTCTTAAAGCCCAAAAAGTCGATGGTCTTGTCGGTGATTTCAAATCGCGCCTCGGTCTCGCGATCTCGTTCACGCCCCTGGCCAACCTGCCCGCGCGGCGTTTTGTCCGGTGGCGCGGTGATCTGCGGCTGCCCGGTGACGTAGCCCTCCTCCATCAGCCGGTCCATCAACCGGTCGATCATCTCCTTCATCTTGGCGTTCATTTCTTCGGGAGTGCCGTCGAGGAGGTCCTTCAAATCCTGGTCGGGCAGGAGATCACCCTCTTCCAGGGCGCGCTGAATCGCCTGGCGCAGGGCCTCCATCGATTTCTCGGGGTCCATCTCCGATAGGCCGTAAAATTGCGATTCAAAACCGCTTTGGAGGAAAAAATCGGAGAGGCGCTTGACGAGTTCCTGCAAATCCACGCCGTCGGCGGGTTCGCCCGTATATTTCGTGTAGCGGATGAATTTCGTCATAAATCGTTGCCCGAAAATTCCCGGCCGAATGCGCTCAGTTGAACTGTCGCCGGGGCGGCCGCGGCTGTTGCTCGCGCGGCTCCGGCGTCTTGGGGCGCTCGGCGTGGAAGCCGCGTTCTTCATTGCGGCTGATCCGCTTGTGCGCCCAGAGTCCTTCGAGAATAAATTCCGCCGCTGCCGCCATTCCGCCCGGGCCGCTGCGGCCGTCGCCGCCCAGCCGTTCGGCATGCTCCATCAGCCCCTGGATTTTTTTCAATTGCGCGAGGGCCTCGGAGGCCGGCGCGCTTTCCGGCACCTTCAATTCGCCGCCCAGCTCGAACCACTGGACGATGGGCTGGACGTTGGCGCCCTCCAGCCGGTTCGAGTAGACGCGGCCCACGGCGCTGCGAATCAGCTCACGCGCGATGTTCTCCGCACCGCGCAGTTCGCCCTCGTATTCGAGCTCCATTTTTCCGGTAATTGCTGGAAGCGCGGCGTACACGTCCGCGATGCGAGCCGTGGCGCGCGCTTCGCGATTGCGCACGGCGCGCTGCTCGGCGCTGCTCACCACGCTCTCGATCGCCGCGATCGGCAGGCGCTGGCTGACGCCCGAGCGCTTGTCAATGCGCTTGTCCTCACGGGCGAGGAACGCAACCAGCTCGACGACTTCGCGAAGGTATTGCGGCACATCGACGGCGGTGCGGCCGCCGTCCCGCGCGACCCACGCCTCCTGCGCGGTAATCGACACGCCTTCCTCGACGGTCGCGGGATAGTGCGTGCGGATTTCCGCTCCGATGCGGTCCTTCAGCGGTGTGATGATCTTCCCGCGTGCCGTGTAGTCGTCAGGATTGGCCGTGAAGACGAGCAACACGTCGAGCGGCATGCGGACGGGATAGCCCTTAATCTGAATGTCGCCTTCCTGCATGATGTTAAAGAGGCCGACCTGAATTTTTCCGGCAAGATCGGGCAGTTCGTTCACGGCAAAAATGCCGCGATTGGCGCGGGGAAGGAGTCCGTAGTGAATCGTCAGCTCGTCGCCGAGCGCGCGCCCTGTGCGCGCCGCTTTGATGGGGTCGACGTCGCCGAGGATGTCGGCGATCGTCACATCCGGAGTCGCCAGCTTTTCGACGAACCGCGCATCGCGCGGGAGCCATGCAATTGGCGTATCCTCGCCCTTTTCCGCGATTAGATCGCGGCATCCGCGGCAGAGCGGCGCGAGTGGATTGTCATGAATTTCGCAGCCCGCGATGTATGGAATTTCCTGATCCAGAAAGTCGACGAGCCCGCGCAGGATGCGGCTCTTGGCCTGCCCGCGCAATCCCAGCAAAATGAAATTGTGGCGCGCGAGAAGAGCGTTGGCGATCTGCGGCAGGACAGTTTCTTCGTACCCGTGGATGCCCGGAAAGAGCGGTTCGCTTGTTTCCAGCTTTCGCAGAATGTTGGCGCGCAGTTCATCCTTCACGGAGCGCCGCGCCGTGCCCTGTGCATAGCCGGGAAGCTTCCGCAATTCACCCAGTGTTGCCGGTTTGTTCGTCATCGAGGGCCCCTAATCAAGTCGAAGCCCTATTATATGCTACGCGGCGAATTGCTGCAGAATTCAGATCGGAAAGGTCAAAAGGGCCCGATCCGGCAAGAAATCATGCGCGGGACGGATGTCAGTGGCGGGCTTCGAAGCCGCAAACTAGGCGCCGTGCCGGATTAGGCGCTCCGACCCGCCGACACGGCGCATCAACACGGCCATGCGGTAGCCGCGCTGACGGGAGATGATCGCAAAAGAAGGCGCAAAAGTCTGCCCCAATGTTTGACCGTGTAACGAAGTGATACGCAATAACTACAGCGCGCCATGACCGTTCCCGGCAGCTTTCCCTCGCACACGTTCGCGCCGCTCTAACTGCGGATACCACTCCTCGAGATGCGCGAGCAGCATCCGTTGGCGCTCCGCCTCCGAACGTGTCTCCAGGATCTCCTGCCGGACGGGGGTATGGACGGGCAACTCCGACGCCGCGTGATACGCAAGAGAAATGCCGCCTTCGGCGTCAAATCGCGGACCGTCCTCGCCGTAGAGGACGTGGTGGCAGCGATTGTAGATCCCGACGAGACGGGAGGAAATTGCCGGATCGACGTTGGAGAAATCCTCATCGAGATACTCGACGTCCCCTTCCAAATAGGGCTTTTCGTCGCGAGTGCCCGCCAGCCGGAAGGCGTGTTGCCCCGCCGTCAGAATGTCCGAACGGTCGTCCTCGTATGTTTTCAGGATCTTCAAGATGATGGCCGAGCAGCCCGTCCGGGCTAGACTGGTCTCGCGCGCGAGAACAATGCCGAAGGGGGATTGTGTCTCGATACAGTGCCGCGTCATTTCCCGGTAGCGAGGCTCAAAAATATGCAGCGGCAAGGCCTGCCCGGGGAACAGCACGAGGTCCAAAGGAAACAGCGGGATGCGCGCGGAATTCATGGCGATCGCGGGCCATGATAGCAGAGCCCGAGCGGCGGTTGATCCAACGGTTCGTAGAGTAGCTAGACCGCGCGGGCTAAGACGCGGCGGAGGCCTTCTTGCCAAGGAAGAGGGTGTCGTAGAGCCAGCCCGCAATCACGCCCCCGGCCAGCGGGCCGATCCAGTACACCCCATGATCCGCCCAGTGATTCGCCGCCAGCGCCGGGCCGAACGCGCGCGCCGGATTCAGCGCTGCTCCGGTGAACGGCCCGCCGAAGAGCGCGCCCATCGTGATGGTCAAGCCGATGGCAAAGCCGGCAATCTTGTTGAACGCGCCCTTCTCGTCCACGGCCGTGGCGAACACGACGAAGACGAGGAAGAACGTCATGACGGCCTCGAAGATGATGCCGTTCTTCACCGAAATGCCGCTCGCCAGGCTCGGCGTGCCCAGTTGTACCGGCCCCCAAATATCGAGCGGCAAAAGGCGCAGCAGAAACGCGGCGGCGGCGCCGCCGGCAAGCTGGGCGATCCAATACGTTATCGCGTCAAATGTGGATAACCTTCGCGTCACCCAGAATCCGATCGTGATCGCGGGATTGAAGTGGCCGCCCGAGATGTGGCCGAGCGAACTCACCATGATGGCAATCGCCAATCCGTGCGCGGCCGCGATGCCCAGCAGGCCCAGGTTCGACTGCCCGTTCGTCGATGCGTGAATGAACTGATCCGCGCAGATCGATCCGACTCCGAAAAAAATCAGCGCAAATGCGCCGATAAATTCAGCGACGAGCTTCTGCGGCTTGGAGTACATGGAAGCCTCCCGTGCGGCCGCTCAACGCCGGCCCGTTTTGATTGCCATTGGGAGGGCTGATTCTATGAGAAAGAGGGAGGCAGAGTAAAGCATCGAGCATCGAGTAGCGCAACTGCGTGAATGCGCGGTCTGGTGGACCGGGACTGAAAAACAAAATTCGCTGCCAAGAACCCCCGGCGGAATGGCGGTCGCCCTCAGCGCGTTGCGGCGCCCAAAGGCACATTCACCGGCGTGAGCCAACCGTGCCGGTCCGGTTTCGCGCCCGTCAGGATCGCGAAAAATTCTTCCTGGAGCCGCTTCGTGATCGGCCCACGCGTTCCTTTGCCGACCTTGATCCGATCGATCGAGCGCAGCGGGCTGATTTCCGCCGCGGTGCCGGTGAAGAAGACCTCGTCCGCGATGTAGAGCATTTCGCGGGGAACCATCTGCTCTCGAACCAGAATTTTCATGTCATCGCACAGTGACATCACCGAGCTGCGGGTGATTCCTGGGAGCACGCTGGCTCCGATGGGCGGTGTGTAGAGCACGCCGTCCATGGCCACAAAAATATTTTCGCCTGAGCCTTCGCTGACGCAGCCGTTTGTATCGAGCGCGATACCCTCGGTATACCCGTTCGCGTGGGCTTCCATGTGAATGAGTTGCGAATTCATGTAGTTCGCCGCGGCCTTGGCCATGCTCGGCAGGGTATTGGCGGCCATACGATTCCAGGAACTCACGCAGACGTCCACGCCTTCCTCGATCGCCTCCGGGCCAAGGTAGCGTCCCCATTCCCAGCACGCGATATACACTTCGATCGGCACAGCCAGCCCGCCGACGCCGATGTCGCCGTACCCGCGCAGCGCGATGGGGCGAATGTAACAGGAGTTCATCTTGTTCACGCGCACGACTTCCGCCGCGGCGTTTGAGAGTTCGTCGGCCGTATACCGCAAATCCATCCGATAAATCTTGCCGGAATTGACCATGCGCTGCATGTGCTCGCGCACGCGGAAGATGGCCGGTCCACTCTTCGTGTCATAGCAGCGCAAGCCCTCGAAGACCGCGGAGGCGTAGCTGACCACGTGAGAAAGGACGTGAATTTTCGCGTCGTCCCAGTGGATCAGCTTCCCGTTGTGCCAGATCTTCTCTGTCGGCTTCATCGGCATGGCAATTCTCCGCGCTGCATGTTCGAGCGAAAGTCAGCATTTATCCTGCTTACAATCGAAATTATAACACAGCGATCCTCGCCGCCTGAGCCCGCAGGGCGGTGATTACCTTCTCTGCAGCGCCAATTTGGCTGGGATCATCCGGTAGCGAACTACGTCTTTCTCGGCGCGTGCTCGCGAACGAAATTGACGATGTCTTGCGTGGACGCGCCCGGAAGAAAAATCCCCGCCACCCCGGCGGCCTTTAATCCGGGAATGTCCGCTTCCGGAATCGTGCCGCCCAAGAGAACAGTAACATCGTCCATTCCCTTCTGTTTAAGCAGGCCGAGCAGTTGCGGCACCAGCGTATTGTGTGCGCCGGAGAGAATCGAGAGCCCGATCACATCGACGTCTTCCTGCAGCGCGGCGGAAGCGATCATCTCCGGCGTCTGCCGCAAGCCAGTGTAAATCACCTCCATACCCGCGTCGCGCAGCGCCCGGGCGATGATTTTCGCGCCCCGGTCATGCCCGTCCAGTCCAGGTTTGGCAATCAAAACTCGAATCCGCCTGTCAGGCATCGACGAGGGTTTCTCCGCTTTTCTCTGTGGCCTCTGGCCAAGAGCTGTCGCCAGCACAAACGATTCTACGCTACCGATGCTTCTTCGTAGGTGCCGAAGACGTCGCGCAACGAGTCGCAGATTTCGCCGAGCGTCGCATACGACTTCACCGCCGCGTAGATATGCGGCATCAAGTTCTCGGTGCCTTGTGCCGCCTTGCGCAGCGTAGTGAGGTTTCGCGCGACCGCCTCGCCGGATCGTTCGGCGCGCAAGGTTCGCAGGCGCTGCGCTTGTTCCGCTCGGACGGACTCATCGATGCGCAGAACTTCGATGGCCTTTTCTTCCCCCGTAAAATCATTCACGCCGACGATGATCTTCTCCTTGCGATCGACGGCAGTCTGGTAGCGGTACGACGCGTCGCCAATTTCCCGCTGCGGATACCCGCGTTCGATCGCCGGGATCATGCCGCCCATGGCGTCGATTTTCCGGATATATTTCCAGGCCCCTTCTTCCGCCTCGTTCGTCAATGTTTCCACGAAATACGAGCCCCCGAAAGGATCCACCGTATTCGCGACGCCGGTTTCGTGCGCCAGAATCTGCTGCGTGCGCAGCGCCAGAGTGGCCGCGAACTCGGTCGGCAGCGCCCAAGCCTCATCCAGCGAATTCGCGTGCAGCGATTGCGCGCCGCCCATCACTGCCGCGAGCGCCTGCAGCGCGGTGCGCACCACGTTGTTGTAAGGTTGCTGCGCGGTGAGCGAGCACCCCGCCGTCTGCGCGTGAAAGCGCAGCGCGGAGGAGCGCGCCAGCTTCGCGCCGAAGCGCTCCGTCATGGTCTTGTACCAGACGCGGCGCGCCGCCCGATATTTCGCAATCTCCTCAAAAAAGTCGTTGTGCGCATTGAAGAAAAACGAAAGGGAAGGAGCGAAGTCATCCACCGCCATGCCGCGCCGGATCCCCCATTCCACGTATTCGATTCCGTCGCGCAGCGTGAACGCCAATTCTTGAATCGCTGTCGATCCCGCTTCGCGAATGTGGTAGCCGCTGACGGAAATGGGATTGAATTTCGGCGTGTGCCGCGCCGCGAATTCAATCGTGTCGATCACGAGGCGCATCGACGGCTTGGGCGGATAGATGTATTCCTTCTGCGCGATGTATTCCTTCAGGATATCGTTTTGCAGCGTTCCCGAGAGCTGCTTCCAGTCCGCGCCCTGCTTCTCCGCCACTGCCAGATACATCGCCCAGATGACCGCGGCGGGAGAATTGATGGTCATCGAAGTGGAGACGCTTGCCAGGGGAATCTGATCGAAGAGCGCTTCCATATCGGCCAGCGAACTGATCGCCACGCCGCACTTGCCGACTTCTCCCTCCGCGAGAGAATGGTCGGCGTCATAGCCCATCAAGGTCGGGAGATCGAAAGCAACGGAGAGGCCCGCTTGCCCTTGCGAAAGCAGATACCGGAATCGTTCGTTCGTGTCGCGAGCCGAACCAAACCCCGCGAATTGCCGCATCGTCCAGAGCCGGCCGCGGTACATCGCAGGGTGAATCCCGCGCGTATACGGCGGCGCGCCGGGCAAGCCCAGGTCTCGATTCGGATCCCAACCGGAGAGGTCACTGCGGGAATAGAGCCGCCGAATCGGATGGCCGGAGATCGTGGTGAATTCAGACGACCGTTCCGCCGGTTTTTCGCCTGTGACAGGCCGCGGCAATGGCTCGCGATCGGATGGCATGAGTGAGGCGCGCAACTCGATTCTAGGCGAAGGGGCGCGACAGAACAAGGTAAGTGCCAGTGGCGCCGGCGTCCCGCCGGCGGTTTACTCCCCGCTAGCCCGGGCAAAACCGCCGGCAAGGATGCCGGCGCCACAGCCTACTGCGCATTCCCCGCGCCCGAGGCTGGCGCGTAACCAGAACCCGTCGCACTCGCGCTTGTTCGCTTCAGCGGATCGACGAACAATTGTCCGCCGGCCGACGTTCCCGGAATGAGCGTGTCCTTGGCCGGCCGCCCAGACTTCGCGCCGGCAATCGTAATGTTGTAAACCTCGAGCGTGCGCGCCATGGCGCGGTCGAAATTGACTTTGCCTTCCGCCAAGTTCACGCGCGCGCGAACCTCCGCCGATTCCGCTGCGGCCAGAATGTTTTGATCGGACACGATGTTGAACAGCGTCGAAGCGCCAACCTGATATTTCTTCTGCTCCGCGTCCAGCGTTTGCTGGTCGAGGTCGCGCGTTTTGACCGCGGCCGCCAGCGTGATGCGCGCCTGCTCCAAAGTGATTTGTGCGTTGTGAACATCGGTTGCCGCATTGTTTACGATCTGCTGGTAGGTGGCTTCGTCGGAACGCTGATTCAAGATAGCCAGTACATTGTTGGCCTGAGCCGCGCGATTGCGAATCGGAATCGTCAGACTCAACTGCGCGTTATATTCAGGATAGACGCCGCTAAACTCCTGGTTCAGCGCCGTCGGCAGGCCGGAAAAAATCTGCGGAGGAGGAGTGCAGGGAGTAGGTGCACAGGTGCCTGGCTTGGAATTTCCCGCCAGGCCTTCCGTGGCGTATTCTCCGGACAGTGTGAGGATCGGCAGCAGGGCATTCCGGGTAGCCTGCATATTGACCTGGTCACCTTGAATCAGTAGCTTGCCCTGCAAAACGTCGGGCCGCTTCGTCACGGCCTCTTTGATTAAATCTTCCAGTGGAATGTTTTCCACTTCCGGAGGTGCTACGTCCGCGATATCGGTCGGGACGATCTCCACATTGCGCAAAACCGGCGCGTTTGGGTCCTTCGCGATCAGATTTAAGAGTGTCAGTTGGTCCTGGAGCACCGTGGTCTGAGCGACGATCAAGGCTTCCTGAGCCGTCGCGAGCTGCGCCTCGGCCTGCACGATTTCGAGCGGGGCCAGCGTGCCGACGTCCACCTGCTTTTTGTTGTCGCTGTAAGTCTTCTCTGCCAGCGCGATCTCCTCCTTCGCCACTTCCACATTGCCGCGGGCGAAGACGAGCTCCCAGTAGGCATTTTCGACCGCGGTGATCGAGGTAATCACCTGCTGGGCAAGTTGCTGGTCCGCGATATTTTTGTTTACCTTCGCGATTCGAATGTAGTGTTCATTTGCCGCAAGCCCGAAGCCATTGAGCAGTTGCTGGCTGGCGAGAAAAATGAAATTGGATTGCACGAACGGGCTGAAAAAGTTATTCGCGCTGGAGGACGAACCCCGAACGTTATTGAACGTCGCTGAAAACGACGTGCCCGTGTGGAAGCCCTGGGTGTAAGCAAAATCCGCCACAGCCGTGTGCGTGTTCAGCTGCGCAAAGGTCCCTGCGGTCGTGCCGGTGCCGGAGGTGAGTCCGTTGTTCGCTGGAACCAGTTTCTGGTCCAGGCTCAAGTTCGAAGTCAGAATCGGGTCAAAGCTCGGCACGGGGATCGTGCCAAGAGCTCCGACGGACCCCGAAATCGGGGCTCCGCCGCTCAAAGTGTGAAGGATACTGGCCTCCTCGATCCACGGAACATATCGCTCGATGACGATGGCCAGGTTGTTCTGCAGCGCGAGGTCGACGGCGTCCTGCAGGCTCATAGTAAGTTTGCCATCCTTCACCATCTGCTCGATTCGCGGCGCGTTCGTTAGGATCGGCTCAGGCACCGGCGTTGGCGTGTACGGCTCCAGGATGTTGGGAAACCAACGTTTGCCGAACGTGAAGTCTTGATTGGAGACGACGATCTGTCGAGTAGGAGGCTGAGCCTCCGCGGGCTGCGGCTGAGTGGGTGGCGGCGCCGCGCCTTGCTGCGCGTAAACAGGGGCGACCGGAGCCAGCGCCACCAAGACTGCTAAAAAGATCGTTAGTGAGGAACGGCAAGACTTACCATTCATGTTCAGTTTTCCTCTCGGCACAGCAATGCCTATGCGTTCGCTCCGCAAAGATGATGGCTAAATTAAGGCTGTGGGTGAAACGTCCAGCGAGGCGGTATTGTTTCAAGTTTTTCAGGTGCAAATCTCAGGGATTTCGTGGCTGCCCGCGCCTTGGCGCGTGTATGCTAATCCAACGCTACTTCCATGGAACAAATAGCTTAAGGGGCGTCCAGCGCGCCCGAGTATTGGACGCGAGAAACAGTCCAAGGTCAAGGCCCCCGGCGAAAGCCGTAACCCTCCGCCCGCTCATGTCTCATTTCTTGACAAGCGTATGGGGGACCGATAGTCTTGGCCCGAAATGAGACCTGACGCGGCCATACAGATCTTTGAGCAAGTCGGAGCGATCCGCCACGGGCACTTCGAGCTAACTTCCGGCCTGCACAGCGGTACGTACGTCCAGTGTGCGCTGGTGCTCCAGTATCCGAAATATGCCGAGCAACTGGGCCGCGCGCTGGCCGCGGAATTCATGGACTTGCGCGTGGACTGCGTCGCCTCCCCGGCGCTGGGTGGGCTCATCATCGGCCACGAAGTTGCCCGCGCGATTCCGCCGCGCGCAGATGGTAAGCCCGTGCGCGCGATTTTTCTCGAGCGGGATTCGCTGGGGAGCCTAACGCTGCGGCGCGGTTTTCGCGTCGAGCCGGATGAACACGTTTTGGTGATCGAGGACGTGTGGACCACCGGCGGTTCCACGTGTGAAACGATTCGTGTCCTCGAGGAAGCGGGCGCGCGCGTAGTTGCCGCCGGTGCGCTGATCGATCGCAGCGGCGGAAAAATCGAATTGCCGGTGCGCACAGAGGCCCTGGTCGATCTCAAGATCGAAAGTTACGACGCGTCCGAATGTCCCCTCTGCCGCAACGGCGAGGTAGCCGTGAAACCCGGCAGCCGCTTCGCCCGCATCGCATCTTAATTTCCCGCCAAGAGACCCGCTCGCCGCTAGTGAGAAATCGTCTCCAGTGCGAGACCTCGCGTGCGTGGGCCGAAAATTCCAATCGACAACACAACCGCCAGCATCGAAACCGCGATGAAAGTGAATACCCCACGCACGCCGAAACCACGCAAGAAGAATCCAATCATCAGGCTGGTAAAAATCGCGCTGAAGCGGCTCCACGAATAGACGAAGCCCACGGCTCGCGCGCGCACCCGCGTGGGAAAGAGCTCGGCCTGATACGTGTGAAAGCTCACCGACATCCAGTTGTTCGCGCAGGTGAGCAGCACGCCCATCACGATGAGCCACACGGGATTTCTCTGCCGCGCAAACAGCACGCCAAACAACCCAATGCAAATCGCGCTCCACACGATTTGCCACTTCCGTTCAAACCGGTCCGCCACGCTCCACGCCGCCAGCGGTCCAAAGGGAGACGAAATCGCAATCACGAAGGAATATTGCAGGCTCGTCGTGATCGAGACCCCGTTGGCCATGAGGAGGGTGGGCACCCACGACGCAAAACCGTAATAACCGATGGTCTGGAAGAAGTGGAAGACCATCATCATGAATGTGCGCGTGCCGTAGGTCGGCCCAAAAATTTCCAGAAACGTGCCGTGCTTCTCCCCGGTAGCTTCCAGTTTTGGTGCCGGCAGTGGCGCGCCTTGCTCGCTCGTCACCCGCGCTTCCATCATGCTCGTGACGCGCTCCGCCTCGGTGAGCTTCCCGTGCGCGATGAGCCAGCGCGGGCTCTCGGGAACCCGCCGTCGGATGAACCAAACGAATATCGCGCCTATGGAGCCTAGGAGGACGACCCATCGCCAGCCGTCAAATCCCCAGGGCTTTAGCGGTACCAATCTCCAAGCGACCAACGCAACGACGGGCACGGCGGAAAACTGCACGACTTCATTCACCGCGAAAGCTCGCCCGCGCATTTCCTTGGGCATGAGCTCCGCGATGTACGTATCGATCGTCACCAGCTCGACGCCGATGCCGATTCCCGCGATCATTCGCCACAGGATCAGGCCTTCCGCGGAGTGTTGAAACGCCATGATTGCCGTCGCGACCGCGTACCAAACCAGCGACATCGTGAAAATTATGCGCCGGCCGAACATGTCAGCAGCAAATCCGAAGACCAGCGTTCCGATGAAAAGCCCGGCAAACGTCGCCGCAACGAAACTCGCGAGGCCGCTGAATCCGAAGAAGGAAACCGAGGCGCCGGAGAAAAACCCGCTGCGAACGAGCCCCGGTCCGATGTAGGCCGTCAAAAATAAATCATAGAACTCGAAACAGCCGCCGAGTGAAAGCAGCAGCACGAGTTGCCAGATGTAGCGCGTGGCCGGCAGGCGATCGAGCCGCGCGCTGATCGCCGCAGCGGCCTGGCTGGTGGCTGGTGACTCCGTCATGGGCATCGCAGGGTTCTAGCGCTGCGCTCTCCGAGCGCCGGTCGCTCTTTTGTGAGGACCGGGCATTCTATTTCAAAATATGCCGGGCTTGCCTGGAATTAGCGTGCCCGAAGGCGCGGCGACATTCAGCCGATGCAGCTCATCCGCCTTCAAGCGGGGCAACTGTTCTACTGCGTCAAGAAAGCGCCCGGATTCGTTCGCGGTGATCGCTCCGGCCGTGAGGGACTCAAATTTCCGTCGGTAGTCTTCGCGAGCGAAAGGCTTCGCGCCGAATGGATGCGCGTTGGCGACGCTCATTTCGTCTGTGACCCGACCGCCGTCCTTCAAGAGGATTTCGACGCGCCCGCCAAAGGCTTTCTCCCGAGGATCCGTCGAATGGTATCGGCGCGTCCACTCCGGGTCTTCGCGCGTCTCGATGCTGCGCCAGAGGCGCTGCGTGCTCGCGTGAGCGGCGCGTTCCGGGGAGTAGCTCTCCACGTGATGCCAGCGCCCATCCTCAAGCGCAACCGCGAAAATGTACATGATCGAGTGATCCAGAGTTTCACGGCTCGCGCGCGGGTCGATTTTCTGCGGATCGTTCGATCCCGTCCCGATTACCCGGTGCGTGTGATGGCTGGTATGAATCACAATTCTTTCGACTTGCGAGAGGTCCGTAATTTTCGCGCGCATGCGGAACGCAAGGTCGATCAGCGCCTGCGCCTGATACTCGGCGCTGTGTTCCTTCGTGTAGCTGTCGAGAATCGCGCGCTTGGGCTCGCCGGGGGAGGGAAGCGGCACTGAATATTCCACGCCCGGGCCGCCCAGCATCGTAGCGATCACGCTTTCTTCGCCCTCGTAGATCGGGCTGGGTGAGTTCTCGCCGCGCAGGGCGCGGTCCACGGCTTCAACCGCCAGCTTGCCCGCGTGCGCCGGCGCGTACGCTTTCCAACTGCTGATCTCGCCCTTCCTCGATTGCCGCGTCGTGAAGCTCACATGCACGGCCTGCTGCACTGCCTGATAAATAATTTCTGTCGGAAGTCCGAGGAGCGCGCCGATCCCCGCCGCCTGCGCCGGGCACAAATGCGCGATGTGGTCGATGTGGTGCTCGTGCAGGGAAATCGACCGCGCCAGATCGATCTGAATTTCGTACGCCGCCGCGACTCCGCGAATCAGATCGTGGCCGGACTTTCCCGCGGCCTGGGCCACGCCGAGGATCGGCGGAATGTTGTCGCCAGGATGAGAGTACTCAGCGGCGAGGAACGTGTCATGCATATCGAGTTCGCGCACTGCGGTTCCGTTGGCCCACGCCGCCCATTCCGGCGAAAATGTTTTCGACGGCTCGATTCCAAAAATAGTCGCGCCGTCACTTCGAGGATGGCCCATCGCCATGGCCCGCGCCGAGACCACAGGCCGACGGTTGATCGCCGCCATCGCCACGGCGGCATTGTCAATGATCCGATTCGCGATCATCTCCGCAACGTCCGCTTCGACGCCAATAGGATCCGCCGCCACTTTGGCGATTTTCCACGCAAGCTGCTCCTCCTGCGGGAGCATCTCTGCGGACGCGTGCACTTTAACTCGATGCAGCTGCATACGTCTTCTCAACCGATCGATCACACCGACAACGAGCCGAGGTTTTCAGGGCGAGTAAGATTTGTAGGGCACGGCTTCAAACCGTGCCGAAAGCCTCGAAAAAGAACCGGCTTTAGCCGCTGGCGGTGACAACTACCAATCGCGCAGACCGCACAGCCCGTCACTCAGTCGAATATTTCCGCTCCAGCTCATCAAACAGCGGCTTCTGCACAAGCTTCTGCCGTTCAGCAAAGCTCGCGATTTTCCCGCTGCTCTCATCCAACACTCCGCAAGCCTTCAATTCCGAAAGTGCCGCCTGCATGCCAATGATCGCCCCTTGCAGCGCCGCGTTCGCGTAAAGGACCACCGCATATCCCATGGACACAAGTTCCGCAGCACCAACGAGAGGCGTCTTTCCTCCCGGCACAAGATTGATGATCTGAGGCGCCCGCAGCAGAGAAGGGATACGCCGAACTTCGTCCAGCGTCTCCGGCGCCTCGACGAAAGTCACATCGGCCCCAGCCTCGATCCATTTCCCCGCGCGATCGATCGCCGCGTCGAAGCCGTCCGTGGCGCGCGCATCGGTCCGCGCGACAATCAAAAAATCACCATCGTGCCGCGCATCCACCGCGGCCTTGATCTTCGCAATCATCTCGGCCGCGGGAATCACCTGCTTGCCGCTGAAATGTCCGCAGCGCTTCGGAAAAACCTGATCTTCAATTTGAATTGCGTTCGCCCCGGCTCTCTCCAGCACGCGGACCGCGTGCCGCACATTCAGCGGATTGCCAAAGCCGGTATCCGCATCAACAATGATGGGCAAGTCCACGGCGTCGCGAATCGCGGCGGTCTGCTGCGCAAGTTCAGGCAGGCTGATGAATCCCAAGTCGGGCAATCCGAGCAGCGCGTTCGTCACGCCAGCGCCCGTCACATAGACCGCCTCGAATCCGAGGCTCGCGATGACGCGAGCCGCAAGCGCATCAGCGGCGCCGGGAACCACGATGCCCCGGCGTTCCTGCAATTTTGTTCGCAGAATTTTCCCGTGTGACTCCAACCTGCACCCCGAATCTCCGTCTTGCGTCCTGAGATTGTATTGAAAAAATCCAAGGTTGAGCGATTTGTTTTCAAGGGCGACGGGGCGCGTCGATCGCCGCCCGCTCCGGCTGGACATTCCCACGATTTCGCATGCAATAATGGGCGCACGCCATTGATAACTGATGCTGATTCGAAACCGATGCGAAACGTCAAGCTCACCATCGCCTACGACGGCACGGACTTCAACGGCTGGCAAGCCCAGCCCGGCCAGCCCACGATTCAAGGCACCCTGATGGACGTGCTGGAAAAGTTGACGCAGCACCGCCAAATGATTCACGCCGCAGGGCGCACGGACGCGGGTGTGCACGCCGCGGGACAAGTCGTCAATTTCAAAACGCAATCGGACCTGGCGCCGGAGGACTTTCAGCGCGCCTTCAACGCCTTGCTGCCGCCTGCCATCCGCGTGAACGCCTCGGAAGAGGTTGGGCCGGATTTCCATTCGCGCTGGAACGTGCTGGCAAAGACGTACCGCTACCGGATTTTTCGCGGGCGCGTCGTGCCGCCGTTTCTCTGGAGATACGTCCAGCACGATCCGTTCGAACTGGATTTCGACGCCATGGCCGAAGCGGCGCGCCTCTTCACGGGCGAACACGACTTCTCCACGTTCGCTGCTTCGACCGGCTCGGACGAAGAAGACCGCGAGCGCACGACGGTCCGCGCGATCTACGGTTCCGAATGGGTTCGAACGCGCGCCCACGATCCGCAAGGCCACGCCGGCGAGGAATGGGTGTATGTCGCCCGCGGAAAGTCGTTCATGCGCCACATGGTCCGAAAAATGGTTGGCACGCTGGTCGAGGTCGGCCGAGGAAGACTCGCACCGGGGGACATCCCCAAGCTGATTGCGATGCGCGATCGCTCAAAATCGGGAACGACGATTCCCGCACAAGGCCTGTGCCTCGAATCGGTCGAGTATGCCGACCCGGCGAATTCCCTGGCCGCGAAAGAAAAATGCAACGAGGCGATCAAGTAGGATAGCCGCGTGTCGCTGTCCCGTCGCACGCAGCGCTTGGTATCCCAGGAAGGGTTCGAGTAAGATACAAGTGACAGCTGTATGAACCGCACCTGAACGCGCATCCGGAAAAGAGAGGGGATCCGACGAATGGCCGAGGAAACCGCACCGCAGAATGCCGCGCCCGCTGCGCCGCCCCCTGCTCCGCCCGCGGCAGCAGCACCTGCGGCGCCCGCCGCTCCGGCCGCGGCCGCTCCGCCGGCGGAGCAGAAAATCAAAGTGCGCAAGCCACGGCAGCGCTCCTGCGACGAAAAAGATGCCAAGGGAAAACTCTGCGCCGGGCACCTCAAGCGCTGGTACGACTACCCCAAGGAAATTCAAGCCAAGATCGGGAAGGACGCGGAAATTTACCGCTGCGAATTCTGCAAAACGCTCTACAAGCCCGACCCGAAGCAGATGCCTCACAGCTTCACGCTGCGGTACTAGGCGGTCGAAACGCGACGGCGCGGTATACTGCGACGCTACGGGCGCACAACTTGGCGGCGGGATCGCCGCCCAAGTGTCCCGGAGAGGATTTGAAGTTGCTCCAGCAACACGCCAGCGAGGCGAATCCAACCTGCCCCTCCGAGATGAGGGCGGATCTTCGCGCGGCCGAGTAAGCCGTGAAGCGCGCCTTTATTCTACTTACGGTGGGGATCGTGATGAGTCCGCTGCTCCAAAATTTCACGCGAAAGACGGCGGCAGCCGACCTGCAAAATGATCCGCGCATCGTCCGCGTCCTCGAGATCCTTCGCGGCAGCGCGAGCGCCGTCACCGAAGAGCAAGTCCGCATCACAGAGATTCCCGCCCCGCCGTTTCAGGAAGCCGCTCGCGCCGCGTACATGAAAAAAATCCTCACGGCCACCGGCTTGCGCGTAGAAACCGACGAAACTGGAAACGTGATCGGCGAGTGGCCGGGCGCCTCGACCGATATCGTCATGCTGACGGCGCACATGGACACGGTTTTCCCATCTGGAACGGACGTCCACGTGAAGCGCGAGGGCGGCCGGCTCTTGGCTCCGGGCATTTCTGACAACGGCACAGGATTGGCGGCTCTTGTCGCGTTGTCGCGCGCGTTCCACGACGCCAAGATCAAGACGAGCAGCACGATCTTGTTCGCGGCGGACGTCGGCGAGGAGGGCGAGGGCAATCTTCGCGGGATGCGCGCGCTCGTCGAATCCTACAAGAAGCGCCTGAAATACGTCTTGGCGCTTGACGGCTCCGCCACCGAATATGTCACCACGGCGGCGCTCGCCTCGCGCCGCGTTGAGATCACCATCAGCGGGCCGGGAGGCCACAGCTGGTCGGACTTCGGCGCGCCAAATCCGATTCACGCTATGGGGCGGGGAATCGCCCGATTCGTCGCCGTGCGCGTTCCCGATTCGCCGCGCACGAGTTTCAACATCGGCGAAATCGAGGGCGGCACCTCGGTGAACTCGATCCCCTCGAGCGCGCACATGAAAGTGGATCTGCGCTCCGAATCGGAGATCGAACTCTCCACACTCGAGGGAACTTTACGCGACGCCGTGAAAGCCGGCATCGACGAAGAGATGTCCGCGGCGCGAGACCGCGGCATGGCCGGCGCCTCGAATCTCTTGAATTTGAAGATCAACGTCCTCGGAATTCGCCCGGCGGGGGAACTTGCCGAAAATTCGCCGCTGCTCGCGGCTCTGCTGGCAGCGGACAATCAACTCGGAAATCGTTCGCGCCGGGAGCGCTCCTCCACCGACGCCAACATTCCCCTGTCGCTCGGAATTCCGGCTATTTCGCTCGGCGCCGGCGGACGAAGCGGCGGCGCACACACCCTCGATGAATGGTACGACCCCGCCGGCCGCGAACTCGGCCTGCAGCGCGTTGCCCTCACCGTCCTCGGAGTCGCCGGCCTCGAGTAGCTCACACCGAAGCAACAAAGTCTGTGGGAAAACTACAAACCTGTCATTCCGAGGGCGGGGTCGGCCCGAGGAATCTGCTTTCTTTCAGACATGCGAAAAACCAGATCCCTCGCTTTGCTCGGGATGACCACCAAGGCGGTTACGGCCCGCGAAACTCGATATCCTGGATTTCTCCATCCCACTCTTTATCCGCGACAAGATGATAGGAAATCCGCACGCTACGGCCGCGCAGTTGCGCGCAAAAATTCTCCTTGCCGGGCGCCGCGGAATCCGCGGACTTGATCGACAGCCTCTCGAGATTGTCAGCGTGGAGCTTTAACGCAATCGTCAGCGATTTGAGGGTGAGGAGGATTTGAGGAGGCAGAGAGCAGGTGACTTCGGAGACCGTTCCAACCATCGAGTACACCCGCGCGTACACGCTGGTCCCCGAGGATGCAGCAGGAGGCGCAGAGGCGGTATCGGTTTTGGGAGCCGGCGGAGCTGCGGCAGGCTTAGGATCAGGCTCCGTCCTGCGTTCGAGTTTGGGCATGGAATCCGCTGCCGGCTTCGGCGAGGGCGGGTTGGCCGGAGCAGGGCTGGCGGCCGCAATCGCGCGGGGCAGCTTTGGCGATGACATGCCTGCCATCAGGTCGCTGGCCTTATCGGCGATCTTTCGGTCGGTCGCGCTTTCCTTCACCTGCATCGCCGTCTTGCGAGCCTCCTCGCGAAGGCCCATCTCATCCTGGATCGTCGCCATCTCCAGCCGGTATTCCCCGTTCCCCGGCTCGAGCGCTGCGGCGCGCTGCGCGGCGCTCAGCGCCTTCGGCAGAGTTTGCTCGCGCGGTTCGTACAGCATCGCGAGGCTGTACCAGGCGGGACCGAATTCGGGATTGAGCGCGACAGACTTCTCAAACGCGTCCACCGCCGCCGGAGGGACCTCGCCGCGCGCGGCCTTTTCCACTGCGACGAGTCCCAAACCATAGAAAGTGAGTCCATCCTTGGGATCGAGCTGCGCCGCGTGCTCGAAGTGCTTTTCCGCGTCAGCCAGGCTCTCTCGCTTCAATTCGACGAAGCCCAGGTTTTGCTCCGCCTCCGCCAGCGAAGGCTCGTTCATCAGGGCTTCTTCGAGCTTGTCCTCGGCGTCGCTGTCCCGGCCGCGCAAGAAAAGAAAATCGGCGATGCGCGCTTCGGACTCCGCCGCTGTCATCAGGCGCGGCGCTGCACCGGTGTCGCTCGCGCCGGTAGACCCAAAATCGAAACCCGGGCCGTTCACCAGCTTGATGTACGCGTCGAGGTTGCTTTGGAGCTGATTCAAGTCGCCGAATGCGTTCCGCGCGGCCGGCAGCAAATCCGTTCCGCTCGTGATCGCCGTCAGGTACCGCTCCATCGCATTCGAGCGCGTCATCTGCGGGTCGGTGATCAGGTATTGCAGCAGCACGCGCGACTCCGCGTAAAACACCGTATCCTTACTCCCTCCCGGACTGTAGTAGGGAGACTGGCGGTCAGCTCCGAGCACCACGTCCAGTGGGAGCAGAGGGCTTTCAAACAGCGTGCTCATGTCGTTCGGATCGGGCCGCTCGAGGCGCGCGCCGCGATCGTTGAACGTCAGGCTGTCGTATACCGACGAATACCCTTCGTCGATCCAGGGCGGCAGGTTGTGATAGCTGAGCTTCAGGACGCTGCGCGCGTACTCGTGAAAAATATCGTGATAGACGAATTTCCCGCCCGCGTTCGCGCGAATGGCGATGTACGTCTTCTCCGGGCCGGTCACGAATAAGCCCGCGGGTTGGTCTCTCGTTTTGCTGAAGGGGAATTCGGGAACAACGCGCGCGAACGATTGCCCGTCGTGGGCCACCAGCAACCGCACGGGAAGCCCGTTCGTGGTCCGCGCCTTGGGCAGGGTGGACTGAAAAACGCGCAGCAGGTTTTCAAACAGCTCTCCAAAACGGCGCGCCGTCTTCTCGCCGCCGTCGCTCGCCACAATGAAATGGGTGGTGCGAATCTCGGTCCAGGGCTCGATTTTTTCTTTTTTCTCTTTTTCGGGTTTTTTCTGTTTGTCGGCTGCCCGCGCGCCGGGGCATAGGGCCACGCCCAGCAGAAGCAGACAGGCCCAAACGGTCCCTTGCCGAAGGTGATGACGAATGGAAGCGATCATTCTGAGTGGCCGAGCCCAATCTCCGTGATTTTAGCAGACAAGCGCTCCGGCAGGCGCCGGAATCATCATTCATGCGATTCGCGCGCGGACCCGCAGGTTGCCTTTGTAACAATGGATCAATAGACTCGGCGTGGCCATGCAACCTGTCCGGAAAAAAGCCGGTCTTCCGTTTCGTATTCCGCTCATCGGTCTGGCGGCGTCCGTCCGGTGAGTCTCCGGTTCAAAGCGCATTGCGCCCTTTTCACCTGTTCGCTTCTCTGGGGCGTGACCTTCGTCGTGGTGAAGGACGCCCTCTACGATATCTCCGTATTCGGCTATTTGGCGGCGCGGTTTCTCCTGGGCGCCGTGCCGATGATCTGGGTTTACCGGCGCGATCTAAGGGATATGACGCGCGAAGAGGCGTGGGCGGGCATTCAAGTGGGTCTCTTCATGTTCGGCGGCTACTCTTTTCAGACAGCGGGGATCGCGCTGACGACGCCGTCGAAGGCCGCATTCATCACCGGCATGAGCGTCGTCCTGGTACCCGTTTTCCTGGCCATCTTCTGGCGAAGGGAGATCAGCCTCTGGGCATGGGCCGGCGCGGCGGCCTCGTTCGTGGGCCTCTACTTCCTTACGGCGCCGCAGCACGGGCTCGCGGACCTGAATCGTGGCGACCTGCTGGTGATGGTGTGCGCGATTCTCTACGCGCTGCAGATTATTCTAATCGACCGCTACACGGGGAAATACTCACTCGGGGCCTTCAGCTGTATTCAAGTGATCTTTGCGGGCGCCCTCTCCGCGATCGCCGTGCCGCTTTTGAATGTGACGCACCTGGAGCCGTTCTTCGTCCGCTACACTTTCCGCATGGAGTTCGGCGTGATCGTCACGGCCATTTTCACCACCGCGATCGCCTATCCGCTTCTGGTCTGGGGGCAACGCCACACCACCGCGACGAACACCGCGCTGATCCTCACGTGCGAGCCGGTCTTTGCGGCGATTACGTCCTACTTTGCGATACACGAACGGCTCGGCGGCAGGTCCCTCGCGGGCGCGGCTCTGATCCTAGGCGGGGTTTTTGTGGCGGAATGGAAGGGTGCGGTTCCGCAAGCCGCAGCGTAACGGATGCGCTGATCGCGCGCCCCGTCTCAGTCTTTCAGGTCTTTTCCTCGCGCGCCGGAGCCGGCTGGCTGGCCGATTCCGGCTGCAGATAGCCCGATAGAATCTCGTCCAGTTCGTTGGCGCGAATCGGTTTTGTCAGATATCCATCCATCCCCGCGTCTAGGCAACGCTCGCGATCCCCTTTCATGGCGTGGGCCGTGAGCGCGATGATAGGCGTGTGCAGCCCGCCGAGCTTTTCGCGCCGCCGTTGCTCCCCGGTCGCTTCAAATCCGTCCATGACAGGCATTTGAACGTCCATGAAAACCAGATCGTAGTTTGCCCGGCGGAGCGCGTCCAAAGCTTCGCGCCCGTTCCCGGCCACTTTCACCAAGTGGCCGCGCTTCTCCAGCATTCGCGCAACCAGTCTCTGGTTGACGGGATTGTCTTCCGCCACCAGGATGCGCAGGCTTTCCTTCGGTTTTTGGCTAGCGGCGAGGGAATACGGCGTAATCACGGCAGAGGGCGCGTTGCATCCTTCGAAAAGCCTGGCGATCAATTCGCGAAGCTCGCGTTGCCGGGCAGGCTTGGTCGCGTAGGCGGAAACCCCCAGCGCTTCGCATCGCGCCGCGTCACCCCTTTTCCCGGCTGAAGTCAGCATCATGATCTTCGCCGTCGAGAGCATCGGTTCCTGGCGCACGCGCTCGACAAACGAAAATCCGTCCATCTCGGGCATCAGCACGTCGCTGATGATCAAGTCGTATTGCTTGCCTGCTGCCAGAGCCGCCAAAAGCTCGTCGATCGCTTCGGCGCCGCTGACCGCCGATTTGGGCAGCATTCCCCACCGCCTCAAATTCATCTCCAGGATTCGGCGGTTCGTGCTGTTATCGTCGACGATCAGGACTCTCACTCCGCGTAACTGATCGAAACGCTCGTTCGGAACCTCACCCAGAGGCTCCAACGCCGGGACCAGAGGCAGCGTGAAATGAAACTTGGTGCCGACTCCCGGCTCGCTCTCAACCGACATGTTGCCGGACATCAGGCGAATCAGCCGGACGGAGATCGACAGGCCGAGGCCCGTGCCGCCGTACTTGCGCGTCGTGGAAGTATCCGCCTGTGAGAACGGCTCGAAGATCGATTTCTGCTTTTCGCTGGGGATCCCAACCCCGGTGTCGGAGACCGTGAAGTCGAGCGAGCGTTCGCCGGACTCGCTCTGCGCGACGCCCACCTTGAGCCCAACCTCTCCCGTCTCGGTGAATTTGATCGCGTTGCCGATGAGGTTGATCACGACTTGTCGCAGCCGCGTGGGGTCTCCGCGGATGCCCTCCGGAACGTCCGGCGAAATGTCGCAGACGAGTTCCAGGCCCTTCTCGTCCGCACGGAGGGCCATGGTCTTCATGGTCAATTCCATGGTCTCGCGAAGGTTGAAGTCGATGTTCTCCAGATCGATCTTGCCGGCCTCGATTTTGGAAAAATCCAGGATGTCGTTGATCACGGTGAGCAGGGAATCGGCCGAGAGCTTTACGGTTTCAAGATATTCCTGCTGCTCGGAGGTCAGATCGGTTCCGAGCGCAAGCTCCGTCATGCCGATGACGCCGTTGAGAGGGGTGCGGATTTCGTGGCTCATGTTGGCCAGGAATTCGCTCTTGGCGCGGTTCGCGGCCTCGGCCATTTCCTTGGCTTGGTGAAGGGCGGCTTCGGCCTGTTTGCGGTCCGTAATATCGACGCTGACCGTTCCGACAAGCAATTCTCCGTCCGGTCCATCGAGAGGGAACTTATAGCTCAAGCGATGGTGGAGCGTTCCATCGGCAGTGGGGATGACCTGTTCGAACTGCATCACGCGCTGCGTGCGGATCACCTCCTGGTCTTGAAAGGCAAGCTTCTTGGCGACATCTTCGGGAATCCAGTTGCCAGCCGCCGTCTTTCCTTTAACATCCTCGAATTTGACGTTGTAAGCGCGCGCCATCGGCTCATTCACGTAGACAATCCGGCCGTCTTTGTCTTTGATCAACGCAATCGCCGGGATGTTGTTCATGAAGGCCCGGTAGCGCGCCTCCACCTGCTGGTTTTGCCTCTGGGAGAGTTGCAGCGATTCCAGCATCCTGTTGATGCCGCCGGCCAGATGGGAGATTTCATCGCTGCCGCCGCAGTCCACGCGCGCCGAAGCGTTCCTGCTGCCGGCGATCGCCGCGACACTGTTACTTAGGTTGCTAAGCCGCGACACCACGGTCTTGTCGAATAACAGCGTGATCGCGATCGCAAACGCAAGGCCCGCCACCACCAAGGAAGCGACGAAGGACAATTGGCTGACCTGGCCCTGCCCGTACATGCGCCGCGGCATTTCCGCCTTCAGAATCAGTGCGGGATTCCCGTAGATGTCATTCAAGAGTCCGTAGCCGCCCATCACCGAGCCGCTGATCGTATGAATGTAAATATCGCCGTGTTGGACTAGATGCTGCCGCGCGGCCGCGAAATCGGCCGGCAAGCTCGTGGCGTTCACCGCCTGAACAGACAGGGGAAACTCGGTGGTCCTTTCGAGCGCCCTCAAGTCTCCGGCCGATTCGAGGTAACGCGCGGAAAGCATGAAGCCGTGTGCCGGTCCGGGTTGGTCCGGCCGGATGATCGGGCGGCAGAGCAACAGGAGCGGTTCTTCCGGCAGGAGCAGCACCCCGGACACCTTCCCGTTGATCGCCGCGGATCGCAGGAGCGGGTCAGAGATCGACACGTGCCTCTTCAAACTTTCGGGAACGTCGAGGACCTGCTTGTTTGCCGGGTCGTATCCCCGCGATGCAACGATCTGGCCGGTGGTGTCGATCAGAAGAATGAAATTGAAACGCCGCGTTTGTGTTGTGCCCGTGGCATCCTTGCCCAGCAGCCAGTGCGCCAGTTCCGGCTTCAAGGGCGAAATTCCGACGTAGCTTTCTTCGTTGGAAGCGCGGTCGTAGGTGAATCGATCCATTGCCGCGAGGTCTTGATCGAAAGCGTTCAGCACGCGGCGCAGGTTCTCCTGGCCCAAAGTCTGCTCGATCTGAATCAAGCCGCCCAGAAGGAACGAACGCGACGCGGCATACAGAGACACGACCAGTCCGAGAAACGTGACGGCAATGATGAGAAGCGTTTTTCGACGAACCGTCATCAGGAAAACCCACCGCGGCGCGGCGCCTCAGATGTAGCTGGCCCTGCTCTTGGGGCGTCATGTTTATGTCGCACACGTGTGGCCACTGGGTCGCGAAGCGACGCCGCTAAATAGCGGCGGCCACTAGGCTTGTTTTCACGAGGCGATTTGCGTCCCACGACGAAATACGCCCGTGTTCCAAATGGGGAGGAATGATTCGGAATGGGAAATGATTCACATCGGAGCCGGAAATCTGGGGTGCGCCTTTCCTCGCTACGCCACTCCTTGAGCGCAACTCCAAACGCCGCGCCTTATGCGTTGGGAGCATACTTCGCGTCCACCGGCGAGTACAGCGTCGCGCCCGGGCGGTGCGCGTGTTCGTACGCGTCAATTTCCGAGCCGTGCTTCAGCGTGATGCCGATCTCGTCGAGACCCTCGAGCAGAATGTGCTTTCGGAAGTCGCCGATCTTGAAGGTGTAGTTCAATCCGCTCGCGTCGCTCACAGTCTGCGCCGGCAGGTCGATGATTAGCGCATAGCCCTCCTGCCTTTCCGCGCGCCGAAACAGTTCGTCGATCTGATCTTCGGGAAGCGTCACAGGAAGAATCCCGCTCAGGAAACAATTGCTGTAGAAAATATCGGCGAAGCTCGGTGCGAGGAGAACCCGAAAGCCGTAATCCGCCAGCGCCCATGGCGCGTGCTCCCGGCTCGACCCGCAGCCAAATCCCGCCCGTGCCAGCAACACGGAGGCGCCTTTATACCGCGGCCAATTCAGAACAAAATCCGGATTGGGCTTTTCTCCCGGCAGGTACCGCCAATCGTAGAACAGCACGCGGCCGTACCCCTGCTTGGTCTGAAGCTTGAGAAATTGCTTCGGCACCATCTGATCGGTATCGACGTTCACGCGATCGAAGGGCAGTACCAATCCAGTGTGCTTCGAAAGAGCTTGCATCGCATCTCCAAAGTCTTCCTGGGTCTCTCACGCCTTTCTCTGTGCCCTCTGTGGTGAAGGTTGTGCCGTTTCTCTATCTGCAAAAACTTCTCACCACAGAGGGCACAGAGAACACCGAGAAAACCAGATCCCGTTCATTCAACCGCGTCCACATTCCATTCCCGCACATCCACAAAATGGCCGGCAATCGCCGCCGCGGCGGCCATGATCGGGCTGACCAGGTGCGTGCGGCTGTCCTTTCCCTGGCGGCCTTCGAAATTGCGATTCGAAGTGCTAGCGGCGCGCTCGCCCGGCTGCAACACATCCGGGTTCATGGCGATGCACATGCTGCATCCCGCGTCCCGCCATTCGAATCCCGCATCGCGGAAAATCTTGTCGAGCCCTTCCGCCTCTGCTTTTTCCTTTACGGTCATCGAACCCGGTACGACCAGGGCCTCTTTCAAATTCTTCGCAATGTGTTTGCCGGCCACCACACGAGCGGCGGCGCGCAAATCATTCAGCCGCGAATTGGTGCACGATCCAATGAACACTCGGTCGATGGGAACGTCCACCAGCGCCGTTCCCGGCTTCAAATTCATATAGGAAAGCGCGCGCGCCACGGCTTTTTGATCGTCCGGGTCGCGGAACGAACCCGGGTCAGGCACGCGATCCGTCACACCGGTCACCATGCCCGGATTCGTTCCCCACGTGACCTGCGGAGCGAGCAACGAGGCGTCCAGTTCGATCGTGGAGTCGAATCTCGCTCCCGAATCGCTAGCCAGCGCTCTCCAATTTTCCACCGCATCCTGAAATGCCTTGCCCCGCGGCACGTACGGGCGCCCTTCCAGATAGGCGAACGTCGTGTCGTCCGGCGCGATCATCCCGGCGCGAGCGCCTCCCTCAATGGACATGTTGCAGACCGTCATGCGCCCGTCCATTGACAACGCCCGAATCGCTTCGCCGGCGTACTCGACCACGTGTCCCGCGCCGCCTGCGATCCCGATTTTTCCGATAATCGCAAGAATGATGTCCTTCGCCGAAACGCCCTTGCCGCGCTTGCCGTTGACGACAATATGCATCGTCTTCGATTCGTACTGCTGCATGCATTGCGTCGCCAGCACGTGCTCGACCTCGCTCGTTCCGATCCCGAACGCCAACGTGCCGAAAGCGCCGTGCGTCGATGTGTGACTGTCGCCACACACGACGGTTTGCCCTGGCTGCGTGAGCCCCAGCTCCGGGCCAATCACGTGCACGATCCCCTGGTTGCGGCTGAACATGTCAAACAGCGTGATGCCGAATTCGCGGCAGTTGCGCTCCAGGGCCTCAAACTGTCCGCCCGCTGCTGCGTCCAATATGGGGAGGTTACGATTCTTGGTGGGGACGGAATGATCCATCACGGCGAAGGTCAAGTCTGGCCGGCGCACTTTTCGCCCCGCGGCCTTCAGTCCCGCAAATGCCTGTGGTGATGTGACTTCATGGACGAGATGACGATCGATGAAGATCAGCGAAGGCTCTCCAGGGGCTTCCCGGACCAGGTGGGACTCCCAAATTTTGCGGTACATGGTACGCGGATTCATATTTGTGCATCCTAACGTCTGGCAGGCCGTTACGCCATGCGAGATTCATAAGCCTTTTTCTCGGTTCGTCGCTCGGTCGAGGTACTTTGGACCGGGAAGGACCCAAAGATCAAATTTATAATGATTGTCTCTGGCATAAAACAGAATTATATACCGTGTGGAAGCTGCATGGCTACGTGCCGCGCTCGCGTGGCGGTTGGCGCTCTGGAAAACGGCGCGCAAGTCCGTGGGTACGCGAAGCGGCGAACTGAGTGGTATAATCGCCTGCGACCAAATCGTGGCGACAGGCGAAAAGCTTTCGTTCAAGAGGGGTGAACACCATGGGGATGCAGATTCGCGAATTTACAACTTGGGTGCGCAACCGAAAATTTCTGGCGACCGTTCTCGTCACCGTGACGCTCGCCGTCGGCATGCTGATCGGCACCGTCATCTCGGGCCACGTCGGCGCCGCGCATCCGGCAGCCGGAGTCGGCGGTACACCTCTGGCGATCCCCGATCCCGTCCAGCTTTCGAGCGCCTTTGCCACCATCGTGAGCAAAGTGCAGCCGGCCGTCGTGAATATTTCGACGACCCAAGTAATCGAGCAGCACGGGCGCGGGCGCGGTGGCCGCAATCGCGGCGGCGAAATGGGTCCGGGCGCGGGGCCGGGTCAGGGTCCGGGCGACGACCAACAGGATCAGCAGCCGTTCCAGGATTTCTTCAATCGCTTTTTTGATTTTCCGGATCAGGGACCGACCGCCGAGCGCAGCCTCGGGTCAGGCGTGATCGTCGATAAGAGGGGCTTCATCCTCACCAACAACCACGTCGTGGATCAGGCCACCAAAGTGCAAGTTTCCCTGAACGGCGAACAGACGCCCTACACCGCGAAAGTGATCGGCATCGACGAAGAAACGGACCTCGCGGTTTTGAAAATCGAAGTCGGGCACGATTTGCCTTTTGCCAAGCTGGGCAACTCCGAATCGACTCAGGTCGGCGATTGGGTGCTTGCCATCGGCAACCCGTTCGGTTTCCTGCAGGGCAGCGTCACGGCCGGAATCATCAGCGCGAAGGATCGTGGGAACGTGGGCCAGCAGTTCCAGCGTTTCCTGCAGACTGACGCGGCGATCAACCCAGGAAATTCGGGCGGGCCGCTCGTGGACATGGCCGGCCAGGTGATCGGCATTAACACCGCCATCATCACCGGCGGGCACGGTAACGAAGGCGTCGGCTTCGCGCTACCGTCCAATACCGCCATCGGCGTCTACAACCAGATCATCAGCAACGGAAAAGTCACGCGCGGCTCGATCGGCGTGAGCTTCACCGAAACGCAGGGTAGCAATCCGATCGTGTTGAAGGAACTCGGCGCGCCGTACGGAATCGTTTTGCAGCGCGTGGAACCGGGCAGCCCTGCCGAGAAAGCGGGCCTGCAATCGGGCGACGTCGTGACCAGCGTGAACGGCAAGCCGGTCCACAGCGGAAACGATCTCGTGAATCCGATCGCGTCCACGCCCATCGGCAATTCCGTCCGCGTCACTTACGTTCGCGACAAGAAAGAACACGAAGCCTCCATCACCGTAGCCGATCGGACCAAGATCTTCCCGGATCGCGCGGCCAATGGCGCCAACAATGAGAACGAACCGACGCCGGCCGAATTCGGCCTGCGCCTGGAGGACTTGAACACGGATCGCGCGCGCCGCTCCGGCTACGAAAATATGAAGGGCGCGCTCGTGACGACGGTCGACCCCGCAAGCTTCGCCGAGGACATCGGCTTCGCTCGCGGCGACGTCATCACCGAAATCAACCACACGGCCGTCAACTCGGTGGCCGACTATCGCCGCGCCGTAACCGGCCTGAAGCCGGGCCAGAATGTTTTGTTTAAGGTCCTGCGGCGGTCAGGCGGAGAGCAGTTTGACACCGTGTATCTCGCCGGCGCGGTTCCGGCTCCCGAGCAATAGACTGCATCGATGAGAAAACGCGCTTCGCTGTTCATTTTCGGGGCCGCGCTCTTCGCGAGCGCGGCCCTTGGTGTGCGGGCCGTGCCGCGGTCAAGCGCAGCGCAAAGTTCCTCGGCCGGCAGTTCGACCTCGTCGAGCACAGCGAAAAAAAAGAAGCGAACATCCGCAAAGTCGCGAAGGCGGGGCCGCGGACGCTCGCAAACGGCGCCCACCCCCGATCGGATCAAGGAAATTCAAGCCGCGCTGCAAAAGGACGGTTCGTACGACGGCGAGCCGACAGGGAAGTGGGATGCCAAAACGATCGACGCAATGAAGAAGTTCCAGAACAAAAACGGATTCTCGCCAACGGGAAAAATCGACGCGCTCTCCCTCAACAAACTCGGCCTCGGATCAGACACTGCTGGTAAGGGTGCTCCAGTCCCGGCCGCTAGCGCTTCCGCTCCTGCTGCGACTGCGCTTCCGGCCTCCCCTGCGGATCCGCCCGCCAAGCAATAAACAAAGGTCTACCGATTGTTCTTTTCAACGCGCGAAGCTGCGCTTCACCCTACTACTGGTGTTCGACTACCGTAATGCTGGCCGGCGGCGCACCGGCCGCATCGATGAAGAACAGCTTAGGCCCGGCGACATTGGCATCTTTCTCTCCTTTGGTGCCTACGTTTTAAGAACCGCACGATCCCCAATCACTTCTGAGCGCATTCGGGCAGTACTGCCACGGTCGGATCCAGCCAGTGCAGGTACGTTTCCATCGAGTGCGAGCACACGAGATTCTTCTTGGCGAACTTGGAGGAGTCGAACGAGTACTCCGTGTCGACGTGGCCGTAGTCCGCGAGGACCGGAATGTGGAATGGAATTTTCGGAACGAAGTCGTTCACATTGACGATCCGCCAGGAAATGATCGGAAGCTTATTGAACACGTGGACGAACTCCATATTGCCCACGCGCGGCGACGCGAACGTACACAATGTCGAGACATCAAACTTGCGCTTCGAGTCGTTTTCCAGGACGAATAGGGTGGCGAGAGCGCTGCCCAGGCTGTGCCCGGTCACCACGGTTGGCCGAGTCCTACGTGGTTCCGTCGCCGCCCGCGCGACTCCGCGCGATCTTTCACGCCGGAGCACCTCTTGCTCGAGCTGCTCGGCGAAGGAGCCGCTGAATGTTTCCGGTTCGGCGGCCTCCGGTTCCCGCTCGGACGGAAGGCGGCGCTTCACCACTTTCATCGAGCTGTAGATATTGTCGAATCCGTAGGACACGCGCCCCGCGGAGGGCACTTGCTTGAAGGGAACCGGAACGGCGGCGGCATCGTCGATCCACTCGACTGCGCCCTCGGTGCCGCGAATGGCGATAATGCGCGAATCCGGCTCTTTCAGGTTGTGCGCCACGATCCCGTAGAACTTCGGATCCTTGTCGTTCAAGACGAAATCCGACATGTGAATCCATGCGCCAACCTCCCACCCGTCCGGGATGAGGACCGGTTCGGGCCTTAGCGGGTCCGGGCCTGGGTCCTTGAACATTTTGTAAGCGGCTTGCACGAACTGGCCGTAGAATACGGCCGTCTTGTTGTCGAGTGGCTGGCTCACTGGGCGCCTCCTGGTGGCGGAATCCTGGTTCAAATCGCCTGGGTGGGAAACGAAGGTCCGCGACGCTCGGAGCGTATTATCACAAGTAAATATAAACAGCAAGCAATCCCGTATGCGGTTTGACGCGCCTCGGACCCTCTGCTACATTCGATTGCCACGCGGAAATTCTTCCGTCGCGACGTGAGTTGCGCGATCTACCGGCCTTGAAAAATGGAACATCCCGCCCGACTGTAGGAGGCGATATGACGACCAGCGCCGTTTCGAGAAGCCACAAGAACTTCATCAACGGGGAATGGGTCGAGGCGCACGGCGGGTCCACGTTTGAGAACCGCAATCCCGCCAACACCGGCGAACTCGTGGGAATTTTTCCGTCATCCAGCAAGGAAGATGTTAACGACGCCGTGGGCGCTGCGAAGGAGGCGTTCAAGCGCTGGCGGCTCACGCCCGCGCCGCGCCGCGCCGAGATTTTGTATCGCGCCGCGGAGATGCTGGTGAAGCGCAAGGAAGACCTGGCCCGCGACATGACGCGCGAAATGGGCAAGCCTCTCTCGGAAACCCGCGGCGACGTCCAGGAAGCCATTGACATGACCTACTACATGGCCGGGGAAGGGCGCAGGCTCTTCGGCCAGACGGTCCCGTCGGAGCTCCCCAACAAAGCTGCCATGTCCGTGCGCGATCCGCTGGGCGTTGTGGGGATGATTACGCCGTGGAATTTTCCCATGGCAATCCCGTCGTGGAAAATCATGCCCGCGCTGATTTGCGGCAACACGGTGGTTATCAAGCCGGCCGAGGATACGCCGCTCTCTACATACAATCTCGTGCAAATCCTGATCGAAGCGGGTTTGCCGCCGGGCGTGCTCAATATCGTCACCGGTATGGGTCCGGATGCCGGCGGCCCTCTCATCACGCATCCCGACGTGGCCGCAGTCAGCTTCACCGGCTCGACCGACACGGGCCGCATCGTGAGCCAGGCATGTGCGCCGACGTTCAAGCCGTGCCATCTCGAGATGGGCGGCAAGAACATCATGATCGTCATGGACGACGCGAACCTCGAGTTGGCGGTCGAGGGTGCGGTCTGGGGCGGCTTCGGCACCAGCGGGCAGCGGTGCACGGCCGCGAGCCGCGTGGCGGTGCACACAAAGGTCTATCGAGAATTTCTCGATCACTTCGCCGATCGAACGAGAAAGCTGAAGCTCGGCGACGGCCTCGATCCGGATACGGATGTCGGGCCGGTGGTGAATGAGACGCAACTCCAAACGGTTATGAAGTACGTCGACATCGGAAAGGCTCAGGGCGCGCGCTTGGTAGTCGGCGGACATCGCGCCGACGGCGGAAATCTCTCACGCGGCTGGTTCCACGAACCCACAATTTTCGCCGACGCCGACGCGAAGATGACCATCGCCCAGGAAGAAATCTTCGGGCCCGTCGTGGCCATGATCCCGTTTTCATCGCTCGACGAAGCCATCGAGATCGCCAACGGCGTGAAGTACGGCCTTTCCGCCTCGATCTACACGCGCAACGTGAATCAGGCCTACCGCGCGATGCGCGATCTGCAAACGGGAATCGTGTACGTGAACGCGCCCACCATCGGCGCCGAAATTCAGCTCCCCTTCGGCGGAACGAAAAGCACGGGCAACGGCCACCGCGAAGCCGGAACCGCCGCCATCGATTTTTATTCCGAATGGAAAACCCTCTACGTCGACTACTCCGACCGCCTGCAGCGCGCGCAAATCGACACATAAGCCCGGGCGTTGTAGCGCCAACCTTACAGGTTGGTATCCGGGACTCGTGGTCGCCTACGAACGAGCTCGCGTTTGTTTTCAGGCGGGCATTTTTGTCGCAGAGGGCTGCCCGCCTGAAAACAAAGGCGGGCGCTACAACAGCTTGCTCAGCCCAGGGTATTTTAACTTCTCTATAATATCGCCCCGTGGTATAGAGTACCGGCTCATCAAACCGCTTTCACATTCAATGCAAATGCCGTAGCCGCGATTGCTCTGCGGAGACGGAAAAATAGGGAGAGTCCATGCTTTCCAGGCGATTGGTCCTGTATTGCGGTGCGATCGCGATGATATCGCTTCTGGCGGCAGACTTGAGGGCGCAGGGATCGCCGCAAAAGCCGGCGCCGCAGTCGCAGCCTTCGGGACAGACAAGCAACGCCTCTAAAAGCGCGAGCCTTCCCGACCAGCGCGCCGAATGGTTTCACCAGCAGCGCGCGTTTCCCAGGCCTTCGATTCCCGCGGGAGTCCGCGAGAGGGCCGCGGCGCACGCGCGCCAAATGGCGGCGGGCCAGCGTGCGGTAAGCGCGCCGGGTGCGAGCGTCAGCGGCGCGTTGGCGGTAACTAGTCCCCAGTGGACGCCGATCGGGCCCCAGCCGACCCTCACAAATGCCTACGCCGGAAACTCCGCGTCGGGCCGCGTCACCGCGCTCGTCGTTGATCCTGATAACGCCGACGTCGTCTACATGGGCGCGGCGCAAGGCGGCGTGTGGAAGACGACGCAGGGAAGCACGCTGAAGGCGGTTTGGACTCCGCTGACGGATACCCTGCCTTCCTTGGCCATGGGCGCTCTGGCCCTCGATCCCACTACCTGCACCGCGACCGACTGCTCCACAATTTACGCGGGCACCGGAGAAGAGGATTTTTCCGGCGATAGCTATTTTGGCGCTGGTATATTCAAATCCACCGACGCCGGGCAGACTTGGACCAAGCTTCCCGGAACGATCACGAATGTGGCCGGCATCAGTTCCTTTACCGGACCGTTTGACAACGGGGTTGGAGGTGCGAGGTTCAGTTCGCTGGTCGTTGACCCGAACAATTCGCAAATCATTCTCGCCGCCGTTCAGATCCTTCTCAACGTCAATGGAGGAGCTTCGTCGGGAATCTATCGCTCCGCGGACGGAGGCAATACCTGGGCGATCGTTCAAAGCGGCGGAGCGGGGATCGACATAGCTGCGGACCCGGGGCACGCGGGCACATTTTATGCCACGCTGGGTTCGCCTGGAGGATCCGCGGGCAACGGCGTTTACACATCGACCGATGACGGAGTGACCTGGTCCGCAATTAATGGGGTCGCTGGTAGTTCGATACCCGCCGGCGCAAGTGCCGGCCGAATCGCATTGGGGTTTGCTCCCTCAACCGGTAGTCCCGGAACCCTGTATGCCGGGATTCAGGATCCCACGCCAGGCCCGAATCTCAACAACCTTCTCGGCTTCTTCAAGTCTACCGACGGGGGAGCCCATTGGACAAACCTGCCGAATACCCCCGCTTATTGCAATCCTCAATGTTGGTACGACAACGTGGTTCGGACCCAGCCCAGCGACGCCTCGGGCAACACAGTCTACGTCGGAGGCTCAGCCGATTCCGGTGGCTCGTTCGCCACGCTCTATCGCAGCACCGACGGCGGAAACAGCTGGACGAATGTTTCCGCAGATGCGAATGGGTTCCCGTTGATTCACACCGACATGCACGCCTTGGCTTTTGCCGCGGATTCCAGCCTGTTGTACGTCGGAAATGACGGCGGAGTTTGGGTGACCGGTGACCTTCCGACCAGCGGAACTGCGATTCCCAATTGGACAAATTTGAACGCCACGCTGCAAATCTCCCAGTTCTATCCGAGCATGTCGATTCATCCGTCGAACCCGCAAATCGGCCTTGGCGGCACGCAAGACAACAACACGCTGCTTTACTCGAATGCGAGTTGGACGAGCGTCACCTGCGGCGATGGCGGCTGGACGATCATCGATCCGGTCATTCCCAGTACGCAGTACACGGCGTGCACCCGCACCACGCTTCTGAAGTCTGACCAAAGTGGCTCGTCTGGAAGCTTCTCTCTTGCCAACTCGGGAATCGACCCGACCGATCCCGTAAGTTTTATCGCTCCCTTTGTCATCGACCCTGTCAACAATCAGCAGCTCTACTTCGGCACGAATCGGCTTTGGGAAACGACCGATGGAGCAAACTCCTGGACTGCCGCGTCGGGACAATTGACCACCACCCCAACGGGGTTCCTCACCGCTATCGCAGCCGCTCCTGTCTTGGGGGGCCAACGGATTGTCTATGCGGGAACGGTTGGCAGCTTGGTCTGGGTTTCGACGCCATTTTCCGGTGGGCAACCCTCGATGTCGCAGCGCATGTCGGGCTTACCGTCGCGCTCGGTCACGCAAATTGTCGTAGATCCATCCGATCCGACGGGGCAGACCGCGTACATAACCTACTCGGGCTTTTCGGGGATTTATCCCGGTTTTGCCGGGGGCGATACCCTCGGACACATTTTCAAGACCACCACAGCAGGAGGATTCTGGAACGACGTAAGCTGTCACGCATCGGATTGCTCCGCGCCGGGCGCGACGGACTTGCCGAACACTCCGGCGAACGACGTGGTGATCGACCCGGACGACCCCACGCACAACACGCTTTACGCCGCAACGGACGTCGGAGTATTTCAGACCTCCGATGGCGGAGCCACATGGAGCCATCTGAACAACGGACTCCCGAACGTAGCGGTGCTTTCGCTGCGCCTGCATGATCCTTCACGAACGCTGCGAGCGGCGACCCACGGACGCGGCGCGTGGGACATGGCCCTTCCGGCGCTTGCGGGAACAGCTTCATTCCGGATCAGCTCGATTTCGCCTCCCAGCGCGGGCACCAGCGCCAATTCAATCGTGGTGACCATCGATGGCGTCGGATTCACGTCGGCTTCGCAGGTTCAGTGGAACGGCGCCACGAGCGGCATCGTCACCAATGTGTTCGGCCCACCGACGTCGCTCAACGCGACGATTCCCGGAGCCTTGCTCGGAAGTGCAGGGACGGCGTCCATTACGGTTACGGATCCAGGGCAGGCCAACCCGACGAACGCGATGGCCTTCACGATCACTGGTTCGGCGCCGACGCTGAGCCAGATCCAGCCGAGTTTTGCTCAAGGCGGACCGAGTGCGGTGGACGTGCAGATGACGCTGGCGGGAAGCGGGTTCAACGCAAACTCGATCGTGGAATTTGACAGTCGTGCAGCGGACGTTACAACGACGTTTCAGTCTGCGACTTCGTTGAAGGCGACCATTTCGCACACGCTGCTCGCGTTCGGCGGCGTCCATCTGATTACGGTGGTGAATCCACCGCCTGGTGGCGGGCCTTCCGGCCCACAGCCTTTCACAGTGACAGCCCCGGGACCGCCTCCTAACGACAACTTCGCCAACGCGACGGCCATCACCTCCACGAACTTTTCGAATACAGTGGACGATTCAGCCGCCACAACGGAATCTACCGACCCGACCCCGCCCTGCGTTATGGATTCGATGAATCCGCGCACCAAAACCGTCTGGTACGCCTACACTGCCGGGGGCAGCGGCCCTGTCACCCTGGACACGATCGGCAGTTCGTATGACACGACGTTATCGGTTTGGTCCGCTTCGGGCGGGGCGGGCAATTCTCTCCAATTCTCAAACGTCGCTTGCAACGATGACATCGTCGCCGGGGTAGTCACGCAGTCCCGGCTCACTTTCGCAGCTTCCTCGGGCACGACCTACTACATCATGATCGCGCCGTTTGGCCCGCCGGAAACGCAGGATCAGGCCGGTGGGAAAACGGTGATCAACGTGACGACGCTCGTGCCGCCCTCGGCGTTGAGCGCGGCGCCGATTCTCGCGACGGTAAGCGCCGGAAATTCCGCCAGCGTCACGATCACGAATACGCCACAACCCGGTGTCAACACCAGCCTCGCATTGACCTGCTCGGGCTTGCCCAGCGGCGCCGCCTGCATGCAAGCTTCCGTGGGGCCGGGGGCGAGCGCGACGCTGACCATTTCGACGACTTCGCGTGGAATGCTCCCGCCATCAAATAGAACACCTGCGCCGCTCCCGACAGTTGCGCGCGCGGTGGCGATCTCGACGGGTTTAGCGTTTATGGCGATCTTCTTGCTGCTTGCGGCACGACCGAGGCGTCGCGTTCTACTCTCGCTTCCTCTGGCGATCGCAGTGATCGTCATTCTCCTTTCCACGGCCGGTTGTGGCAATAACGGTTCCGGCGGCGGGGGTGGTGGGAGCAACGGGACGCCGGCGGGCGTCTATCCCGTAATTGTAACGGGAACTTCAGGCTCAACGACGCAGACCACGACGGTGATCCTGCAAGTGAACTGATACGACGGGTGAGCGAAAACAGCAGGCCCGTCGCGCCAGCGGGCGCTTCCTTGACCGACTGGAGCCTCTACGGGTCGCGCACTTTAGACACCGGCGGCTCATCGCGTTTGACGCTTGCCTATACTCCGCTTAAAATACGATCTTAGGGTAGAAGACGGCGTTCCTTTGCCATGCAACACTCTGAACCCCAGAACGAGCGAAACCGGCAGATTTTGTCGGCGGTCGTGCGCGAGTATATCGAGACGGGGGAGCCTGTCTCGTCGCGCTCGATTTCGCGGCGGTACGTGGAGTCGCTGAGCTCCGCCACGATCCGCAATGTAATGTCCGATCTCGAGGAGCAAGGCTTTCTGTATCAGCCACATACGTCCGCGGGACGCGTTCCGACGGCCGCCGCTTACCGCTTTTTTGCGCAGCAGATTGTGGCCCGGGCCACGCTCAGCAGGCAGGATGAAGACAGGATTCGCGGGGAATTCGCCTCGGCAAACGCGGGCGACGAAATCGTGGAACGCGCCGGGCATGTCCTCGCGGAAATTTCAAAAGGGCTGGGCATCGTCGTCTCACCGCCCATATCGAGGTCCGTGCTCGAGCACATCCGTTTCGTTCTTCTCCCGGATGGGCGCATCGTCGTGGTGCTGGTTTCAACCGGAGGGAACACGCGGGACAAGGTCATTCGTCCCGAGAAGGTTTTTACGCAGCAGGAACTCGAGCACACCGCGGAATATTTGAATCGCAATTACGTGGGCTGCGTTCTCGATGCAATTCGCGCGGACCTGCTGACCCGTCTGGCGAAGGAAGAGGAAGAGTACGCGTCGCTCGCGCGCAATGCGCTGGCGCTCTGCGATCCAGCCATGCTCGGGCAGGGCTCGGCGCAGCGGATCTACATCGAAGGTGCGGCGCAAATGGCGGCGGCTCCCGAATTCAACGACCAGTCGCAGTTGCGCGATCTGCTCTCGGCGATCGAGGAAAAGCACCGGATTATCGCGCTGCTCGCCAACTGCATTGACACGCCCGACCCGGTGCACGTGCAGATCGGCGTGAAGGGCATGGATAGCGCGGGCGAGCACTTGACTCTCATCAGCGCGCCGTATTCCCTGCAAGACCAGGCGCAGGGGACCGTGGGCGTTCTCGGCCCGATGCGCATGCACTATGAGCGGGCGATCACGGCCGTGGCTTTCGTGGCCCGCGCCTTCAGCGAAACATTGGATCGGAGTTAGCCGTCGTGGCGGAACCGAAACGCGAAGAAGAAAAGGTGATTCCCATCGATACGTATCGTGGTGAGAGCGACGAGACTTTGCAGGAGACTTCCGGGGGACGGGAGCAGGCCGATCCGCCCGCGGGCGGAGACTCTTTGGCTGCTGAGCTGCAGAAGCTCAGGGCGGAAAAAGAAGAGCTGATGCAGACGATGATCCGCCGCCAGGCTGACTTCGAGAATTTCCGGAAGCGGACGGAGCGCGATCGTCACGAAGAAGGCCGGCGCGGCGTTGAGCGATTGATCCTCGATCTGATTCCGGTGATCGATGCGTTCGATCGCGCGATTCAGGCTCACGAGTCGCCCGTGTATGACGAATACCGCAAGGGCGTGACGCTGATCCGCAAGCAGCTTTGGGACAGCATCGCCCGGCACGGTGTGCAGCGAATTGACGCGGCGGGAAAGATATTCGATCCGCACCTGCACCAGGCCATCGAGCGAGTTGAGACCGAAGAAGTTCCCGACGGTTCTATTGTCACCGTGTTTCAGGACGGATACCTCTTTCACGGCAAGGTCTTGCGGCCCGCGATCGTTGGCGTTGCCGTGCATCCGGGCGAGGGTGGAAGCTCCGCCGCCACCGAGAATTAGAAAGGAAAAACTAGAACGTAGGAATTAGAAACGGAAACACGGGCCAATCCATGAGTGAAAAACGCGATTGCTACGAAATTTTGGGAGTGCAGCGCACTGCCGGCGGGGACGAAATCAAATCCGCCTACCGTAAAGCTGCGCTAAAATGGCATCCCGACCGCAACCCGCAGGCCAAGCACGAGGCGGAGGAAAAATTCCGCGAAGCGACGGAAGCCTACTCGATTCTTTCCGATTCGCAAAAGCGCGCCGCCTACGACCGTTACGGCTTCGCAGGCGTCTCGCGGGGCGGATTCGACGGCGGCGTCAATCAAACGATCTTCGACGAATTCCAGGATATCTTCGGAGACTTTTTCGGCTTCGAGGATATTTTTGGCGGTCGCCGCGGCGGGCGCAGCCGCTCGCAACGGGGCGCCGACCTTCGCTATGACATGAAGCTCAGCTTCGAGGAAGCCGCCGCCGGCGTGAACACGAAAATTCGCATCCCGCGCCTCGAATTTTGCGAGACCTGCAACGGCACGGGCGCGAAAGCAGGCACCGGCGTCACCGCATGCGTGACCTGCGGCGGGCGCGGACAGGTCCATTACCAACAGGGTTTTTTCACGATTTCCCGCACTTGCCCGGATTGCCGTGGCGCGGGCCAGATCGTCCGTGAATCCTGCCCGGACTGCCGCGGCAAAGGCCGCATCGAACGCACCAAGACCATCGATCTGCGAATTCCGGCGGGCGTGGATTCGAACACCCGCCTGCGCGTTCCCGGCGAGGGCGAGCCGGGAGGCAACGGCGGACCCGCCGGCGACTTGTACGTCGTGCTCGACGTCAAGCCGCACCCGTATTTCGAGCGACGTGACGCAGATCTGTATTGCACCGTGCCGGTATCGATCGTGCAGGCCGCGCTCGGGACGGAAATCGTGGTGCCCGGCCTCACCGGCGAAGAACACGTCAAAATTCCCGAGGGAACGCAAACCGGAGAAATCATTCGACTGAAGGGCAAAGGCCTGCCCGATCCACACGGCGGCGGGAAAGGCGATCTCTACGTGAACATTCACGTCGAGGTGCCGACCAAGCTCACACGCGACCAGCGGCGACTCTTCGAACAGTTAGGCGCAAGTCTGCCCACGGAGAACCGCCCAGCCCATCGCGATTCCTCCCTATTCGAAAAAGTAAAAGACATCTTCGGCTGATTGCCATTTCATTCGATGCAGTTTTGTTTTTGGAGGGCCGGGCTTCAGCCCGGCCGTAACTTCGAAACACTCAACAGGCTTTAGCCGCTGAAGTCGCTTGTGCTCGACGCGTCAAGGCAAAAACTCACCACAGAGTTCACGGAGAACCACAGAGGGCCGCGGAGAATGCCGTGCGTTGGGATAACATAGCGCCCATGCGGCGAAGATTCTTCGTTGAGGGATTCGAGGCCGGATCAGCGGCTCTGCGCGGGGAGGCTGCCCACCATCTGGGCCGGGTGTTGCGCGCCGAGCCGGGTCACCTCTACGAATTGAGCGACGGCCGGTGCCTGTGGCTCGCGCGCGCGGAAAACGTCACGCGGGACGAAGTCCGCTTCTCGCTCGTCGAACAACTGGCCGCGCCCGTTCCCGCGGTCCAAATCGATCTGCTTCTTGCCATCGTGAAATTCGACCGATTCGAGTGGGCCATCGAGAAAGCAACCGAGCTGGGCGCGGACCAAATCGCGCCGCTGATCGCCGAGCGCAGCGAGCGCGGCCTGATCGCCGCGGCAGGGAAGCGCGCCGAACGCTGGAACCGCATCCTCACGGAGTCCGCGCAGCAATCGCGCCGACTCAGTGTGCCCGCCCTCGGCGCCGCCGCAAAGCCGGACGATGCATTCCGCACATCGACGGCGAAAATCAAAGTGTTGCTCTCCGAACGCCCGGGTGCCCGTCCGCTGCGTGATTTGTTCCAGCCCGCGGCACCCGAACGGTCGGACGAGACTCCCATCCGCGTAGCCGTTGCGATCGGCCCGGAAGGAGGGTGGACCGAGGCGGAATTTGCCTCAGGAGCGGCCGCTGGGTTTTCGGAGGCATCCCTCGGCGCGAATATTCTGCGCACGGAGACGGCGGTGTGCGCAGCGCTCTCCGCGACGCAGTATGCGTTCGGGTGAACGGCCTGCCCGCTACGCCGGCGACGCTTTCCGTTTCTGTGGCGCGAGTTCGGCGAGCATGGTATAAAATAGCTGTTCAACCTTAGCAAGCCATGGAGCCGAACGCCGAACTCAGCACGACTGTGGCGCCCGGAGCGGCGCAACCGCTACGGCGCGAGCTTCGCAGTTGGGGCCGCGATCTGGTGATCGCCCTCAGCCTCGCCATCGTCATTATCATCTTCTTTTATCAACCGGTTAAGGTGGAAGGTACCAGCATGACGCCCCTGATTTCCGATCAGGAGCGCATCTTCATTAACAAGTTCGTCTACCGCTTCGAGCCGATTGGGCGCGGCGACGTCGTCGTTTTCTGGTATCCTCTGGACCGCTCGAAGTCGTTCATTAAGAGAGTGGTGGGCTTGCCGGGAGACACGGTCGAGATTCGCGAGGGCCAGGTGTACCTGAATGGAGTGCTCCTGCAGGAGCCGTACATTCCGCCCGAGTCGGACGATTTTGGAACCTACTCGCCCACCCACGTTCCCAAGGGCGAGTATTTTGTGATGGGGGATCATCGCACCAGCTCGAATGACTCGCGAATTTTCGGGCCGGTGCCGCGAAAGTTCATCTACGGCAAGGCCGTGTTCGCTTATTGGCCGGTGGATCATTTCGGTTCGATCCCGGTGTTTGCGGAATCCGTGAAATAGCCCGCCTTCGCCCAGGCGGTGCGGCGGGCTTGCGCCTGCTTCAGAGCTTTGAACGAAGTTGCGAGATCGCGTTGTAGCGTGTAGCAAATAAGTGTGGGCCGGCGTGTTCGGCCTGCTCGCCCGCCGAAGCGCTTTTGCGCAGGCGGGCCAGGAGAAAGTCCACTGTCCGAAACGGAAGCACGGAAGGCGATCCTTGCGCTCGAAGATGGGCGCATTTTTTACGGCCGCGGTGCGGGTGCGAGTACCCGGCGCGGCGGCGAAGTCGTTTTCAATACCAGCCTCACCGGGTATCAGGAAGTTTTCACCGATCCGAGCTACGCCGGCCAGATCGTCTGCCTGACCTATCCTCACATCGGAAATGTCGGCACGAATTTGGACGACGAGGAATCGCCGCGCCCGTACATCGAGTCGCTCATTGTCCGCGAGTTTTCGGCGATTGCGTCCAACTGGCGTTCGAGCGAATCCGCGCAACAATATCTCGTGCGCCACAACATTCCGGTGCTTTGGGATATCGATACGCGCGCGCTCGTTTTGCATATCCGAAAAAAGGGCGCGCTGCGCGGAGTCGTTTCCACCGACGGCACGCCCGTCGATGCGTTGCTCGCGGAAGCGCGAGCGCTTCCTTCGATGGCCGGGCAGGAGCTTGCCAGCCGCGTCACCTGCGAAAATCAGTATGCGTGGGACAAGGGCTCGATCGAGCTGACGGCTTCTCCCTGGCAGGAATCGATGGGCGAAGCGCAGACCCCGACGGAGAGCCGCAAATTCCGGGTCGTCGCCTACGATTACGGCATCAAGCAGAACATTCTTCGCCTGCTCGTCGATCACAATTGCGAAGTGACCGTGGTCCCGGCCAAGACCTCCGCTGAAGATACGCTGGCTCTGAAGCCCGACGGCGTCTTTCTCTCCAACGGCCCGGGCGATCCCGAGCCCGCGACCTACGCAATTGAAAATATTCGCAAGCTCCTTGGGCGTGTGCCTGTGTTCGGAATTTGCTTGGGACATCAGCTTTGCGGCCTGGCGCTCGGTGGAAAAACCTTCAAGCTGCGCTTCGGCCATCACGGCTCGAATCACCCGGTAAAAAATCTACTGACCGGGCAGATCGAAATCACGGCGCAGAATCACGGTTTCTGCGTCGATCCCGATTCGCTGCCCTCAAGCGAAGTCGAAGCCACGCACCTCAACTTGAACGACAACACAAACGAGGGCCTGCGGCATCGCACGCTGCCGCTCTTTTCCGTGCAGTACCACCCTGAGGCGTCTCCCGGGCCGCACGATTCGCACTACCTCTTCACGCAATTCACGGACACGATGAAGAACTGGAAATTGTCGGGCGCCCTGCGGCGCGGACAGGCGAAGGCGTAATCCCGATGCCCAAGCGCACCGACATCAAGAAAATCATGATCATCGGCTCCGGGCCGATCGTGATCGGACAGGCCTGCGAGTTCGATTATTCGGGCACGCAAGCGTGCAAGGCGCTGCGCAGCGAAGGATACGAAGTTGTCCTCGTGAATTCGAATCCGGCGACAATCATGACCGATCCCGAAATCGCCGACCGCACCTACATCGAGCCGCTCACGAAGGAATACCTCGAAAAAATTATCGCCGCGGAAAGGCCGCAGGCCTTGCTTCCTACGGTCGGCGGCCAGACGGGGCTAAATCTGGCGGTGGAACTTGCCGAGGGCGGCATCCTCGAAAAGTACGGCGTGGAACTGATCGGTGCGTCGCTCCGCGCGATCAAAGTCGCCGAGGATCGCCTCTGGTTCAAGGACGCAATTCGCAAAGTCGGTCTTGACGTGCCGGCGTCGGCGCTCGTGAACAACGTACAGGACGGCCTTAAGCTGGCCGACCAGCTCGGCTATCCGGTCGTGATCCGGCCTTCGTTCACGCTCGGCGGGACGGGCGGATCGATCGCCTACAACCGCGAGGAATTCGCCGAAGGCATCGCCCAGGCGCTCGACGCCAGCCCGGTGCACGAGTCGCTCGTCGAGGAATCCGTGCTCGGCTGGAAGGAATACGAACTCGAAGTGATGCGCGATTACCGCGACAACTTCGTGGTCATCTGCTCGATCGAAAATTTTGATCCGATGGGCGTGCACACGGGCGACTCGATCACCGTGGCGCCCGCGCAGACACTCACCGACAAGGAATACCAGCGGATGAGGGACGCGGCCGCCGCGATCATTCGCGAAGTCGGCGTCGAGACCGGCGGATCGAACATCCAGTTCGCCATCGATCCCGCCACGGGCCGGATGATCGTCATTGAGATGAATCCGCGCGTCTCGCGCAGCTCCGCCCTGGCCTCGAAGGCAACCGGATTCCCCATCGCCAAAATCGCGGCGCTGCTGGCGGTGGGATTGTCGCTCGACGAAATTCCGAACGACATCACGAAGCGCACGCCGTCGTGCTTCGAACCCACGATCGATTACGTCGTGGCGAAAATTCCGAAATGGCAGTTCGAGAAATTTCCCGGTGCGGATTCGACGCTGGGCACGCAGATGAAGTCCGTTGGCGAGGTCATGGCGATCGGGCGTACGTTCAAGGAAGCCCTGCAAAAGGGGATCCGCTCCCTGGAGCCGAGTTCTCCGTGGCGCGCGCCCGTCGATACGCCCGTGTCGCTCCTCCGCGAAAAGATCGCCACCCCGCGCCCTGACCGCATCCACTGGCTCTTCGTGGCGCTCGAGCGCGGCATCTCGGCCAAGGAAGCCGTCGAGCTGACCAAGATCGATCCCTGGTTCATCGAGCAAATACAGGAAATCATCGCGGTGAATCGCCGGCTGGCGACCGTGACGGTGGAAACCGCGTCCGAAGAGCTTCTTCGAGAAGGCAAGCGCATCGGCACGAGCGACGAGCAACTCGCTCAGATGTGGAAGACGACTCCGGCTGCCGTCCGCAATCGCCGCGCGAAGGCCCACGTTTCGCCCGTCTTCAAGCGCGTCGATACCTGTGCGGCCGAGTTCGAGTCCTTCACTCCCTACATGTACTCGACGTACGAGGACGAAGACGAATCCGAGCCGACCGATCGCCCCAAGATCGCCATCCTCGGAAGCGGGCCGAACCGCATCGGGCAGGGCATTGAATTCGATTACTGCTGCTGCCACGCCTCGTTCGCGCTGCGCGAAGACGGCTACGAAACCATCATGATCAACTGCAATCCGGAGACGGTTTCCACCGACTATGACACCTCCGACCGCCTCTACTTCGAGCCGCTCACGCTCGAGGATGTGCTCTCCGTTGTCGAGCGCGAAAAGCCGCAGGGCGTGATCGTGCAGTTCGGCGGGCAGACGCCGCTGAACCTCGCGCTCGAACTGAAGCGCAACGGCGTGCCCATCATCGGCACCGCGCCGGAGTCGATCGACCTCGCCGAAGACCGCCGCCGATTCGGCCGATTGCTCGACGAGCTGAAAATTCCGCAGCCGAAAAACGGAACCGCGCTGGTACCAGAAGAAGCGGCGCGCGTCGCCAGCGAGATTGGTTTTCCCGTCTTGGTTCGCCCGAGCTATGTGCTCGGCGGGCGCGCCATGGTGATCGCCTACGATTTGAATACCGTGCAGGAATACGTGGCGCAGGCCGCGCTGATGGGCCCGGCGCGCCCGGTGCTGATCGACCAATTCCTCGAGGAAGCGATCGAAGTGGATGTCGACGCCCTTGCCGACGGCGACGACGTGATCATTGGCGGCGTGATGGAGCACATCGAAGAGGCGGGAGTGCATTCGGGGGATTCTTCCTGTGTCCTCCCGCCGGTGACGCTCTCGCCTGCGGTACTCGCCAAGATTCGCGATTACACCAAGCGTTTGGCCAAGGCGCTACAGGTCGTCGGGTTGATGAACGTGCAGTACGCGATCCAGCGCGACACAGTTTACGTCCTCGAAGTGAATCCGCGCGCCTCACGCACGGTCCCGTTCGTCAGCAAGGCGACCGGCGTGCCGCTGGCCAAGGTCGCGGCGCGATTGATGGCGGGCCGCAAGCTGCGCGACATGAATCTCCCCGCCGTGGTGACGGACGGGGTCGCGGAAATCGCCGTGCGCGATTATTACTCCGTGAAATCTCCGGTCTTTCCCTTCAATAAGTTCCGCGGCGTCGATACAATCCTCGGCCCGGAAATGAAATCGACCGGCGAGGTGATGGGCGTCGCAAAGAGCTACGGCCAAGCATTCGCCAAGGCGCAGCTCGCCGCCGGGCAGCGCCTGCCGCGCAAAGGGTCGATCTTCCTGAGCGTGAGCGATCATGACAAGCGCCACTGCGCACCGCTGGCGAAAGAATTGCACGCGCTGGGATTCCGCCTGATCGCCACGCGCGGAACAGCCGCGGCGCTGGAGGCTGCCGGCGTTCCGGCCGAGCCTGTCTACAAAGTGAACGAAGGGCGCCCGAACATCGTGGACCTTGTAAAGACGGGCAAAGTGGACATGATCCTGAATACGCCGCTCGGCCGCGAGTCCTTCTACGACGAAAAATCCATTCGCCGCGCGGCCATTCGCCACAATATTCCCTGCATCACGACGCTTTCCGCCGCTAACGCGGCCGCGCGCGGGATCCGCGCCCTCGTCGAGCAAACGATCGAGGTTACACCGCTGCAGTCGCTGCACTCAAAGAAAGCGGCCGCGCCGCTGCCATCTAAGGGTGACTGAGCCTGCAGATGGGCTGAGCGGGAGAAGTGCGGCGGCCACGTCGATTTTTTTGTCATTCTGAGCGAAGCGAAGAATCTCTCTTTTCTTTTGCGCCCAAACCCGAGAGAGATTCCTCGCTGCGCTCGGAATGACAAAATAGTGATTTTCAATGGCATCTAGCGATTTTCAGCACGGGCAAGCGCTTCTGCCTGAATCCGAACGAACACCAAGTCATCCAATAGTTTTGGCTGTCGTGCAGAGCCGCATAGCTGTGCCACTACGATTGCAAGGATGGGGCGCCTCATGGACTGTAGTTGGATCTCGCCGGCCGATTTGCCAGGAACCAACCGCCTCTATTCCACCTACCTCTCCGATTTTTCCCGCGTCACCGATTTTTACATTCACCCGCCAAATGCCGGAGGAATCGATGAGTCCATTCGCGACGTTCGCGTGGACGATTCCGTCCGCCGCGCCGTCGTGGATGTGCTGGCGAGCCAGAATCGAGCATTCGGCGGCGACGAATCCACCGTGCGAAATCTGGACCGGCTGCGCGAGGGCGCTGTTGCTGTCGTAACCGGCCAGCAGGTCGGACTATTCGGCGGCCCGGCGTACAGCATTTACAAAGCTCTGACGGCTGTCCATGTGGCTCGCGAATTGACCGAGCGCGGCGTAAGCGCAGTGCCCGTTTTCTGGCTGGCTACCGAAGATCACGACCTCGCCGAAGTGAATCACTGTTTCGTCCCCAAGCGCGGTGGCTTCGAGCGTTTCGACTTGGCCGTTTCCGGCCAAGACGACCGGCGCGTCGGCGATATCCGGCTGGGCGAACCCATTCGCGAAATCTCGAAACAACTTACCGCGCTGCTCGCCGGGCCCTGCGCTGAGAAAGTCGGCCAGTGGAACGAGGAATGCTACGCGCCCGAAGAAACATTTGGCTCGGCGTTCGGCAAACTGATGACGCGCATCTTCGCGTGCCGCGGCCTGATCTTCCTCGATCCGATGTCGCTCGAGCTGCACCGGTTGTCGCTGCCGGTCATGCGCCGCGCTGTGAAGGAGCACGCCGCGCTCGCCGCCGATCTGGTCGCCCGTTCCGAAGCCCTCGAAAAAGCCGGCTTCCACGCGCAGGTGAAAGTCACCGCGCAAAGCACGCTGGTCTTCCGCATTGTCGATGGCCGGCGGCTCGCCATCCGCCCTACGAACGGAGGCCTCGCCGCGGGAGATCGAACGGAATCGCTCGACGAAACGCTGCGAGCGTTGGAAGAGCACCCCGAAGATTTTAGCCCGAGCGCGCTTCTTCGCCCGGTGGTCCAAGACACGCTGTTGCCGACAGTAGCTTACATCGCTGGCGCCGCCGAAGCGGCCTACCACGCGCAAACATCGTTGCTTTACAAAAAACTTCTCGGTCGCGCGCCGGCGATCCTGCCGCGCGCCGGATTCACCATCGTCCCGCAGCACGTCGCAAACCTCCTGAAGAAATACGATCTCGACGCGCGCGAAGTCCTTCAAGGGCGCCACAAGCTGCGCGCGTGTCTGGAGGCCGAGGCGCTGCCGCAAGAGCTTTCCGCGCGTTTTGACGAGGGCGAGCGGGCGATCCAATCGGCGGTCGACGGCCTGCGCGAACCGCTCGCGAAGCTCGATCAAACGCTCATAGGCGCGCTCGAGACGGCGTCCGAAAAGATGCTCTATCAATTTACCGGTCTCCGCGCCAAAGCGGGCCGCGCCGAAGGCTTCCGCACCGGCGTCCTGAACACGCATGAAAATGAGATTGCCGGCGCGCTGTTCCCCGAAAATGTGCTGCAAGAACGATCCTTCGGCCTGCTCACGTTTCTGGCATCCGAAGGGCCGGAGCTTCTCGACGAACTCGATCGCCACGTCAGGACGAGTGGCGAACATTGCCTGCTCTTCCTCCCGCCCGCCGCACGATAGCGTTGTAGCGCCCGCCTTTCTTTTCAGGCGGGCGCTACAAAAACCGGACACTGCAACATCCCCCCATGTGTTTTTCGCCGCAACCTGATCTAGAATGGGGCGCGCGCGAGGCGCATGGAGTAAGCTGGCACCTATTCATTCTTAGTTCGCAGCAATTCTTGAGCGAGCGCATCACCGGAGGAAGTCGAAATGAAACTGAGCGAAGGGAAGCGCAAGGGACTGGAGAAAGTTTCGGATTCAAGAGGCGTGATCGCCGCGGCGGCCATGGATCAGCGCGGCTCGCTGCGAAGCGCGATCGCCAAGGACAAAGGCATCGACAAAAAAGCCGTCACGCAGGAAATGATGGAAGAATTCAAGGTCGTTGTCAGCCGCGTCCTCACGCCGCACGCGAGCGCCATCCTGCTCGATCCCGAGTACGGCTTGCCGGCGGCCAGGCAGCGAGCGAAGAACGCGGGCCTGCTGCTCGCCTACGAAAACAGCGGCTACGACAACACCCGCCCCGGCCGATTGCCCGATCTGCTCGATCACTATTCCGTCCATCGCCTCGTTGCCGACGGCGCCGATTGCATCAAAATTCTTTTGTACTACACGCCGTTTGATCCGCAGGAAGTCAACGACACGAAGCAAGCCTGGGTCGAGCGCATCGGCGGAGAGTGCGTCGCCGCCGATGTCCCGTTTTTCCTCGAGCTTGTGGGATACGAAGAGGGCGTCGACGAAAAAGGCCCCGTTTTCGCCAGGAAAAAGCCCGAGTGCGTCATCCGCAGCATGGAAGAGTTCAGCGAGCCCCAATACGGTGTCGACGTGCTGAAAGTCGAAGTCCCCGTGACCATGGCGTTTGTGAAGGGCGCGCAGGCCTGCAAAGGTGAATCGGTGTACACGCGGGACGAAGCCAAGGACCATTTCCGAAAAGCCGCCGCAGCCGCAAAGAAGCCGTTCATCTATCTTTCGGCCGGCGTGAGCAACGAGACATTCACGGAGACACTCGATCTCGCATCGGAAAGCGGGGTGAATTTCTCCGGCGTTCTGTGCGGCCGCGCCACGTGGAAAGACGCGATCCCGGTGTACGGAAAGTACGGCCCGAAGGCGCTCGAAGACTGGCTGAACGACCAGGGCGTGAAGAACATCAACAACGTGAACAGCCGCCTCGCCGCCGCCAAGCCGTGGTTTTCCTTCTACGGCGTTTCGTCGGTATCAGCGCTCGCCTAGAACTCCTGTAGCACCAAACCGTTGACCGGGTATCGGCCGCCTTGTGACCCAGGGCCGCGGGCTACTGTGCTAAATTCTACGGTTGATGACGCGGCTTGGCGCATACGTGCAGGTCCCGTTCTGCCAGACGAAGTGCACCTACTGCAACTTCCACACGGGTGTGTTTTCACAGGAACTGTACGCACCGTACGTCACCGCGCTCTGTCGCGAGATCGCCGAATCTCCGCGGCTGATGAGCGAGAATGCGATTGCAGGCATTCCGGAAGGTGTGGTCGACACGGTCTATTTCGGCGGCGGAACGCCGAGCCTCCTCGAACCCGGGGGGCTCGCTCAAGTTATCGAGGCAATTCGCTCGTCCTTCCAAACCCAATTCGAGGAAGTCACGCTCGAGGCCGATCCGGAGACCATCGCAGCCGAGAAGGCTGCCGTATGGCGCAGCGCCGGCTTCAATCGCATCAGCATGGGCGTCCAGTCGTTCAACGACGCGGAACTGCGCGCCGCCGGCCGCATGCATCGCCGCGCCGACGTGTTTCACGCCTCCGAAATTCTCCGCGCCGCGGGATTCTGTAACCTCAGCTTCGATCTGATTGCCGGGCTTCCGTATCAGACCGGGCAGAGCTGGGCCGACTCGGTGGAGGAATTGCTGCGCCTGCGGCCCGAGCACGTTTCCGTCTACTTGATGGAAATTGACGAAGGAAGCCGCCTGGGCCTCGAAGTGTTGCAGGGCGGCGCGCGCTATTCGGCAAAGATGCTGCCGAGCGACGACGCCATGGCGGATTTCTACGAGCACGCCTGCAGCGAGCTGGCCAAGGCGGGATACGTCCACTACGAAATTTCAAATTGGGCGCTGCCCGGCTTTGAATCACGCCACAATCTCAAGTACTGGCGGCGCCAGCCCTATTTCGGCTTTGGCGCGGGCGCGCATTCCTTCAACGGTTCACAGCGATGGGCCAACGCGCACGACCCTGCCGCCTACGCGAATTCCATCCTGAGCGGACATTTCCCGGTTGAGCAGCTGGAGGCCGTAACGACGGATCAGGCACTCGAAGAAGAACTGTTCCTCGGCCTGCGGCAACTCGTCGGCATCGACCTGCGCGGCATCGAAGCAAAGTACGGCGCGCGGCTTGGCCCGCGCGTCGAGGAGCTTGTCGCGCAAGGCCTCGTCGAATGGGACGGCCCGCGCCTCAGGCTATCGCCGAGCCGGCTCACGGTTTCGAACGAAGTCTTCGTACATCTTTTGGAATGAGTCAGAGAGGTGACGCATATGAATTTACACCGGCTCTCGGACGCGATAGCGCTTGGAATATTTTTCGCGGTAGCTCTAGCCATCGCATCTCCCGCAATGGGACAAGGGACGGCTTCCAAGGCGAAAGCTTCTCCCGTGAGCGCAGCCTCCGGCCCCGCTCCCACGGTCGCCGAAGCCGAGAAATTCATTACCCAAGCCGAAGCTCGCCTCCTCGACCTGTGGATCAAGAGCGGCCGCGCGTCCTGGGTGGCCGAAAACTTCATCACCGAGGACACGGAATCCATCTCCGCCGATGCCGATCAGGCCGTCAAGGCAGCCACGGCACAGCTCGCTGGGGAAGCGAAGCGCTACGAAGGTCTGCAGCTTCCGCCGGACGTGGCGCGAAAGTTCAAGCTCCTGAAATTGTCCGTGGATATTCCCGCGCCGCGAGATCCCGCCGCGCAAGCCGAGTTGGCCCAGATTGACGCCTCGCTCGATGCCGACTACGGGAAGGGAACATGGTGCCCGGACGATAAGAAAGAAAACTGCAAGCAGTTGCCGGACATCGAGAAAATTCTGGCCAGCAGTCGCGATCCCAAGGAACTTCTGGCCGCGTGGGAAGGCTGGCACGCCATCGCTCCACCGATGAAGAAGCGCTACACACGAATGGTGGAGTTGTCCAATCAGGGCGCGCGGGAGATGGGCTTTGCGGATGTGGGCGCGATGTGGCGCTCGGGCTACGACATGCCGCCCGACGATTTCGCCAAGGAACTCGACCGGCTGTGGACGCAGGTCCGTCCGCTCTACGTTTCTCTCCACGCCTACGTTCGCTGGAAGTTGGCGGAAAAATACGGCAAAGACATGGTGCCCGAGGATCAACCGATCCCGGCGCATTTGCTCGGCAATATGTGGTCGCAAACGTGGAACAACATCTATCCGCTGGTCGCGCCGTCGGCCGCCGGCTCCGGGCCCGACGTGGGCGCGGCCCTGCGCGCGAAAAACGTCGACGCCCGCGGCATGGTGCACTACGCCGAGGGATTTTTCAAATCGCTGGGATTCGAGCCGCTGCCCTCGACGTTTTGGGAGCGCTCGCTCTTCACTAAACCGCGCGACCGCGACGTCGTCTGCCATGCCAGCGCGTGGAGCATCGACTACAAGGATGATTTGAGGATCAAGGTTTGCATCGAGCCGAACGCGGAGGATTTCACCACCGTCCACCACGAACTCGGCCACAACTTCTACCAGCGCGCCTACGACAACCTGCCGCCGCTCTTTCAAAATGGCGCGAATGACGGATTTCATGAGGCCATCGGTGACACCATCGCGCTCTCGGTGACGCCCGAATACCTGAAGCAGATCGGCTTGATCGATTCCGTGCCGCCGGCCTCCGCGGATATCGGCCTGCTCCTCGACCGCGCTCTTGATAAGGTAGCCTTCCTGCCGTTTGGCCTGCTGATCGACCAGTGGCGCTGGAAAGTTTTCTCCGGCCAGATCAAGCTGGAGGATTACAACAAGACGTGGTGGGAGCTTCGCCGCAAATATCAGGGCATTGCGCCCCCGGTGGCTCGGAGCGAAGCCGATTTCGATCCCGGCGCAAAATACCACGTAGCTGGAAATGTTCCGTATACGCGTTATTTCCTCTCCTATATTTTGCAGTTCCAATTTCATCGCGCGCTGTGCAAGGAAGCGGGATACACGGGTCCGCTGCATCGCTGTTCGATCTACGGGAATAAAGCCGCGGGAGCGAAATTCGCGAAGATGTTGTCGATGGGCCAAAGCCGCCCCTGGCCAGACGCCCTCGAAGCCCTCACCGGCCAGCGCCAGATGGATGCCACCGCCATCCTCGACTACTTCGCTCCGCTGAAAAAGTGGCTGGACGAGCAGAACGCGGCGCACCACGTGGGCTGGGAGTAAGTAGCACGGAGCCCTCACGCGGCTGTCGCCCGCGTCTTTAGACGCGGGGGATCGTGTACCTAACCCGATGTTTTCAACTGAGGATTCCCGCCCCTAAAGAGGCGGGCTACAGCACGCGAAAGCACGTTGGCGAGAATCCCGCACTACTTACGTCTTCGCAACGGTCCACCCATTACCAAAAGCCCCTCGCCGCGCCTGTGGTATAAAATAAGTGAGTACTCTCAGCCGCTTCACGTCTCCGAGGCGCCGTGGACTTCTCCTTCACCGACGAGCAGCAGCAACTCCGCCGCACTGTTCGCGAATTCGCCGAATCGGAGATTCGCCCGCGTTCCATGGAGTGGGACGAGGCCTCTCAATTTCCCTGCGACCTGATTCCCAAGCTCGGGGAAATGGGCCTGATGGGCGTGATTTTCCCCGAGGACTTGGGCGGCGCCGGCCTCGGCTACATCGAATACGCGTCGGTGATCGAGGAACTCGCGCGAGTGGACGGCTCGATCGGGCTGATTGTCGCGGCGCACAATTCTCTCTGCACGAATCACATCTACAAATTCGGCACGCCGGAGCAACGGCAGAAATACGTCACGCCTCTCGCCCAGGGCAAGAAGCTTGGCTGCTGGTCCCTGACCGAGCCGCAAGCCGGCTCCGACGCGGGAGGCACGCGCACCACCGCCGCGCGCAAGAACGGTGGGTGGGTCCTCAACGGCTCAAAAACCTTCATCACCAACGCCCACTACGCCGACGTTTGCGTGGCCATGGCGGTCACCGACAAACCCAAGGGCACGAAGGGAATCTCCGCGTTCGTCGTGGAGAAGGGCAACCCGGGGTTTCGCGCTGGTAAGAAAGAAAACAAGCTGGGCATGCGCGCCAGCGACACCTCCGAAGTGATCTTCAGCGATTGCGCCGTCCCGGAGGCGAGTCTTCTCGGTAAGGAAGGCCAGGGCTTCGTCAACACGCTGCAAGTGCTGGACGGCGGGCGCATCTCGATCGCCGCGCTGGCGCTGGGTATGGCGCAGGGCGCCTACGAAGCGGCCGCGGCCTATGCGAAGCAGCGAAAGCAGTTCGGAAAGGCGATCAGCGAGTTTCAGGCCATTCAGTTCAAGCTCGCCGACATGATCACGGAGATCGACGCCGCCCGCTGGCTCGTCTACCGCGCAGCCTGGCTCGCGGATCAAAAAGGCCCCCGCTTCACAAAGGAATCCAGCATGGCAAAGTTGTACGCGAGCGAAGTCGGCGTCCGCGTGGCCAACGAAGCACTCCAAATCTTCGGCGGTTACGGTTTCGTAAAGGATTATCCCGCCGAAAAGTATTACCGCGACTCCAAACTCTGCACCATCGGCGAAGGCACCAGTGAAATTCAGCGCCTCGTGATCGCCCGCGAAATCCTGGGCAAAACCTAGACGAATTCCCAACCTCTCTCAAGCCACCCACGCGGATTTTGTCATTCTGAGCGAAGCGAAGAATCTCTCTTGGATTTACGCCAGAACAGAGAGATTCTTCGCTTCGCTCAGAATGAAACAAGGAAACGAAACCTGCCGCGCCCTGCAGAAGTCACGACCGTCGCCGTCACGCCCATTACGAAATCAGTGTTCATCCGTGTTCATCTGTGGTTTCATTTCTCTCTCGCATGTCCGCCGACGTTTCCAACTGGGCCGAGCAAATCCGCGCCGGAGACATCCGCGCCGTCTCCCGCGCGATCACCGCGATTGAAGACAACACGCCGGAAGCCGAAGATCTCCTGCGGCAAATATTCCCCGAAACCGGGCAAGCGTTTGTGATTGGCGTGACGGGCGCTCCGGGAACCGGGAAGAGCACGCTCGTGGACCGCCTCGCGTCGCACTATCGCGCGCAGGGAAATCGAGTCGGGATCATCGCCGTCGACCCGACGAGCCCCTACACGGGCGGCGCGATTCTCGGCGACCGCATCCGTATGCAAGGCCACGCGAGCGACCCAGGAATTTTTATCCGCTCGATGGCCACGCGCGGTTTTCTCGGCGGCCTGGCGCGCACGACGGGTGACGTCGCCCTGGTCCTCGACGCCGCCGGCAAGCAATTCATCTTCATCGAAACTGTCGGTGTGGGCCAGGATGAAGTCGACATCGTGCGGCTTGCCGACTGCACATTGGTTCTTCTCGTTCCCGGAATGGGCGACGATGTGCAAAACATGAAGGCCGGCCTGATGGAGATCGCCGATATTTTTGTCCTGAACAAATCGGATCGCGAGGGGGTCGACCGCCTGGAAATGGAGCTGGAGGCAATGTTGCAATTCGCTCCCGCGCAAGATGGCCGGAAACCGGCGATCGTGCGGACTATGGCGACGGAAAGTAAAGGCGTGGAAGAACTTGCCTCGGCCATCGCCCAGTACCAGAACCGTGCGGCCAATAGCGCGGAACGCCAGGAGCGGAAAATCGGGCACTGGAGGTCGCGGCTTCTCGCTCTTGCTGAAGAAGCGGTCTTGAAGAGCGTGCTTTCCGGGGCCGACGGCGAAGCCGCCCTCGATCGCCTGGCTCGCGAAGTAGCGGCCCGGAACAAGGATCCGTACGCCGCAGTACGCGAACTCCTTTCTCGCGCGGATGCCGTGAGGAAAACCGCATGAAACTCGGCGACCTCGAATTCTGGCTCATCACCGACGGCACGTTTCGCCTCGACGGCGGCGCCATGTTCGGCGTAATCCCCAAGCCCATGTGGGAGAAGGTTTCACCCGCCGATGCCCGCAACCGGATCCTGATGGCCATGAATTCCTTGCTCATCCGCGCGGCGGGGAAGTGGATCCTCATCGAGACGGGCGCCGGCGACAAATGGGACGCGAAGCGCACCGATATTTACGCCTTTGAGAGCGAGCCCCGCCTGCCCGAAAAGCTCGTGACCCACGGCGTTCCTCCCGAAAAGATCGATATCGTCATCAACACGCATCTCCACTTCGATCACTGCGGCTGGAACACGCGCATCGTGAACGGCGAAGCCATCCCGCTATTTCCAAACGCGCGTTACGTCGTGCAGCGCGGCGAACTCGCGCACGCGAAATCCCCAACCGACCGCGACCGCGCCAGCTACTTCCCCGAGAATTTCATGCCCGTGGAAAAATCGGCCCAGTGGTGGCTGCTCGATTCAGACACCAGGGAAATTGTCCCCGGCGTGGAAGTGATGCGCGCGCCGGGCCACAACGCGGACATGATGTGCGTGCGCTTAACGGGCGGTGGCAAAACCGTTTTCTTTACGGCGGACCTCATTCCCACGGCGGCGCATGTGCCACCGCCGTGGATCATGGGGTACGATCTCTATCCGCTCACGACGCTCGAGAACAAGAAGAAATGGATTTCGCAGGCGGTGGGCGGCGAATGGCTGGTCATCTTCGGCCACGAACCCAGAACCCCTGCGGGTTACCTGCGCGAGCATCAGGGCAAATACGAATTTGAACCGGTCATGATCGACGTCTAATGCTCTCCGGGATCAACCAGATTTTTGTCATTCTGAGCGTAGCGAAGAATCTCTCTTGAGTTTGCGCACAAAAAGGAGAGATTCTTCGCTTCGCTCAGAATGACAGTCTTGGGGCTTTGTTCGCAGTCTGCTAAATTCTACGTTCCCTTCGGGCGAGGAAATCGGAATGGCCAAGAAACCAGCAGCGGCAAAAGGGCGCGGCGCGAGCCAAACAGCCGCACAGATCGGAATCATCGGCGGCAGCGGCCTCTACGGCATGCCGGGCCTGGAAAGGCCGCGCGAAGTCCGCCTTAAAACCCCGTTTGGCAATCCATCTGATGCCTTCGTCGTGGGCACGATGGAAGGGAAGCGCGTGGCATTCCTGGCGCGGCACGCGCGGGGGCATCGCCTCACTCCCACCGAGATCAACTACCGCGCCAACGTCCACGCCATGAAGCAGCTCGGCGTCGAGCGAATCATCTCGGTCAGCGCCGTCGGCTCGCTACAAGAGGAACTCAAGCCGCTCGATTTTCTAATCCCGGATCAGTTCTTCGATCGCACGCGCCACCGAGTCGACACGTTTTTCGGCGAAGGCGTGGTCGCCCACGTCGGTTTTGACAAGCCGACCTGCGCGCAACTCTCCGGCGTCCTCGGCGACGCCTGCGACCAGGCCCACGTGCGGGTCCACCGCGGCGGCACCTACGTCAACATGGAAGGCCCGCAATTTTCCACGCTCGCCGAATCGCACGTCTACCGCCAGCTGCGCTTCGACGTGATCGGAATGACGAATCTGACCGAAGCCCGGCTCGCCAGGGAAGCGGAAATCTGCTACTCCACCGTGGCCATGATCACGGACTACGACTGCTGGCATCCCGATCATGCCTCGGTCACGCTGGACGAAATCATCTCGAATCTCAACAAAAATGCCGAGAACGCGCAGAACGTGATCCGCGAAGCCGTGCGCAGCATCCCCGCCGAGCGCTCCTGCAAGTGCGGCCGCGCCCTGGCTCACGCCATCGTCACCGATCGCACCATGATCCCCGCCGCCGCGCGCAAACGTCTGAGCCTCATCGCCGGAAAATACATCAACCCGGGAGCCCGCTGAAAATGTCCTTGCTGGTAGTCGGTTCGGTGGCATTCGACGCGGTAGAAACTCCGCACGGCAAGGTCGATCGCATGCTCGGCGGCGCGGCGACGTATTTTTCCGTCGCCGCGAGCTATTTTACGCACGTCAATCTGGTCGGAATCGTCGGCACGGACTTCACGGAGAAAGACGAATCGATTTTTCGCGGGCGCCGCATCGATACGCAAGGCCTCGAGCGCGCCGACGGGAAAACCTTTTTCTGGGCCGGGAAGTACAGCGAAAACATGAACGAGCGCACCACGCTCGCGACCGAACTAAACGTCTTCGCGGATTTCAAGCCGCGCCTGCCGGAGCCCTATCGCGCCTCAACCCACGTTTTCCTGGCCAATATCGATCCCACGCTGCAAGCCTCCGTGGTGCATCAGATCGAGCGGCGTCCAAAAGTGGTGGCGCTGGACACGATGAATTACTGGATCGAACGGACACCCAAGGAGCTGCGCGAAACGCTGAAGCACACCGACATTCTCGTGATCAACGACTCGGAAACGCGCCAGCTCTCGAACGAGCACAACCTGCTGCGCGCCGCCCGCCACATTTTCAGCCTCGGCCCCAAGGCGCTCGTAATCAAGCGGGGCGAATACGGCGCCATGCTCGTCCACCAAAATCGCACGTTCAGCGTGCCCGCGTTCCCGCTCGAGGAAGTTCACGATCCAACCGGCGCCGGCGATTCCTTCGCGGGCGGCTTCATGGGTTATCTGGCGACGTCTCGCAAGCTGGGCGATGCCGCGTTGCGCCGCGCCATGGTCTACGGCTCGGTGATGGGCAGCTTTGCCGTCGAAAAATTTGGTCTCGATCGCCTGCGAGCCCTGAAGAAACCCGAAATCATCGCGCGAGCCCGCCATTTCCACAAAATGACGCAATTCAGTCTGTAGGCGGAACCAGGGTGACAGGGGAGACCGTCGCCCACACGCTCGAACGACGCGGCGCGATTATGCCTTTGGTGTGTATGATGACGAAAGCAGCGGCCCGTCTGTTTCAAACTCGAAATCACCCCTCGCGCCATCGCCCAGGCAGGAGGTGTGCAAAATTAGACACACAGCTTCCGCATTATTTGCATCTTCAAGCCAAGTAGATGTATTTAGTATTTGGGCGCGATTGGTTCTCTGCGGTGATCCGGCTGCCCGCTGCGCTCTCGGGAATCGCTCCCTTTGTCGTAATTTCCCCCTCCTCGTTGATGTGAGTCCTTCCCATATCAACCATTCAACTGATCTGTATTGAAGTGTCGCCGAACACCGATAGCGCAAACAGCCGCGGGCCGGACTTTCTCGGCCTGACTTGCAAAAGAAGAGGAGAAGAGAAATGGAGACTAAGTGTAGTACTCCCCATGATGAGCACCCAGTCGCAAAGCATCGAATCCTTCTGGTGGATGACAACGACGACATTCGCGCTGTGTTTCAGGAAGGCTTGGAGAGGCGCGGGTTCGAGGTGGTACAAGCCGCCACCGTAAACCAAGCGTTGACGCTCATTTCCACGGAGAAATTCGATGTTCTGCTCACCGACCTGCACATGCCGGATGCGGGTGACGGACTTACCGTCGTCAGCGCCATGCGTCATGCGCACCCACAGGCAATCACACTCGTGCAGAGCGGCTACCCGGCGATGCAAGAGGCCGCGACGACCATCCTGCTGCAGGCCGATGAAATCCTTGCGAAGCCTGTTAGCTTGGCTCAGATTGCCCAAATCATTCAGAAAAAGCTTTCGAATCCGAAGGATCGCATGGCATTGAACAAAGACCGGGTTGCTACAATTTTGCAGCGCGACCTGGAGGCCACGATCGTGGATTGGATGTATCGCGTGACGAACAATCCGGAATTGAGCATTCTTGCGCTGAACCCCCAAGATCGTACTGGGCATCTTCGTCTGCTAATGAACGACCTCATCCTTCGCCTGCGCCTCCCACCCACTTCCAAGGCTCTCGATTCAAGCGCCGCACGAGAGCACGGGGCTCTGCGGCACAAGCAAGGTTACACGGTTGGGATGGTCGTCGAAGAGTCGCGAATCTTGCAGGTCAGTATCTTTGGCACTCTCCAGAATAATCTGGGACGTGTGGATTTCAGTACGGTGTTGCTCGACGTCATGGCCATCGCAGACGAAGTGGATTCGCAATTGAAGCAGGCCGTGGTTGGTTTCCTGGAGTCTGCCTCACCGAAGCTGGTAGGCTCGCCCGCCTGAACTGTGAGCGCGAGTTGGAAGGCGGATGCAACTGGCCCTGGATTCAGTCGTCCGGGCCAGGTCCCGGGTTGCATCGCCCATTGAGCCCGCCCCTGCTGCCGGAATGTGGCTTTTTGGCTCTTTTTTGTAGGATAGCCTGAAGCCCCATTGCAATTCGAGCAACCTGCGACGTGTTGGATGGGTTTGCGCTTCACCGGCGCGTTGTATACTCCCATTTCGTCGCCCCTTCCATGCCGAACCCTTGCAAACCGCTGGCGCTGGCTCCCGGAAGCACGATCGCCGTGGTTGCCCCGGCTAGTTCCGCCAAGGAAGAACGCATTCAGCGCGGCTGCGAAACGCTCGAACGCCTTGACTACCGCGTGAAGCGTTACACCTCGAAAGGCGGGCCGGACGGATATTTTTCAGGAGCCTTGGCCGAAAGGCGCAAGCATTTGCAGGAGGCTCTGACACGGCCCAACATTCGCGCCGTCTTTTGTTCCCGGGGAGGTTACGGCAGCACGGAGATTCTCGACGGACTAAAGGTAGCGCAGCTCAAACAAGCCAAGATTTTTTGCGCGTTCAGCGATCTGACTTCGGTCCATATTTTCCTGTGGCAGAAGCTGCGCTGGGTCACGTTCTACGGCCCGCTCGTGGCCGGCGGATTTGACGCAGGCCCGAACGCGACCAACGGCTATGATCCGGACACCTTCATGTGGGCCATGACGGCAACGAACAGCGGATGGAACGTGCCTCTCGGAGGCGAAACGCTCGCGCGAGGGCGAGCCGAGGGCGCGCTGCTCGGCGGATGCATCACGCTGATCGAAACGTCGATCGGCACGCCGTGGGAGCTCGATACGCGTGGCTCCATCCTATTACTCGAGGACAGGGGAGTGAAACCTTACCAGCTCGACCGCATGCTGACGCACTTGAAGCAGGCCGGAAAATTTGAGGGCGTGCGCGGGATTGTCCTGGGCGAATTTCCCGACTCCGAAGCGCCCGAGGGCAGCGACGTAACGGTGGCCGCGGTTTGCCGGCGAATCCTCGGCCCGCTGCGCATCCCCGTGGTGTACGGTGCGCCGATCGGACACACGCCGCGGCCCGTCCTTACAATTCCGCTGGGCGTGCGGGCCAAGCTGCACGCAAAGGCCGAAGGCCGCCTCGAAATTCTCGAGCCGGCGGTGCGCGCGTGACGCGTCCACTCCACTTTCATCTCTCCGGAATTGGCGGCGCAGCCATGGCCCCGCTCGCCGGAATGCTGGCCGAAAGCGGCCATCGCGTCACAGGCTCGGACGCGGGCGTTTATCCTCCCGCCTCGACTCTACTCGAAGGCCTGGGCATTCGCTGGACGAACGGCTTCAACGCTGCCAATCTCGATCCCGCTCCGGACATCGTCGTCCTCGGCAACGCGCTCTCCCGCGGCAACCCGGAAGTCGAAGCCGTGCTCGACAACAAGATTCCGTATCGCTCGCTTCCGCAAGTCCTCGAGGAATTCTTTCTCCCGGGCCACGACCCGCTGGTCGTGACGGGAACTCACGGGAAGACAACGACGACCTCGATGCTCTCCTGGATTCTTCATCACGCCGGGCGCCGGCCGAACTTCCTGATCGGCGGCGTCGCCGAAAATTTCGGCCGCAGCTTCGGCCTCGGCGGTGGGAAAGAATTCGTTCTCGAGGGCGATGAATACGACTCCGCCTTCTTCGACAAAGGCCCGAAGTTCCTGCACTACCATCCGCAGGAAGCGATCATCACGTCGCTGGAATTCGATCACGCCGACATTTACGAGAATCTCGCGGCCATCGAGCTGCAGTTCCGCCGCCTCGTCAATCTCGTGCCCCGAAGCGGCCGAATCGTTGCCTGGGGCGAGAGCGATACAGTCCGCGGGGCCGTGAAAAAAGCCTTCTGCCCGATCGAGACGTATGGCTTCACGCCCGGCGTGGACTGGCTCGCCGGCGACCTCGAAATCGCCGAAGGCGAAACGCAGTTCCGCGTGTCGCGCGAGGGCAGGGAAGTCGCGCGCATCCGAATGTCGCTTGCCGGACGGCACAACGCGCTGAACGCAGTCGCCGCCATCGCCATCGCGCACGGACGCGGCGTCAGCGGCGAAGCCATTGCCTCTGCCATGGCGGACTTCCGCGGCGTCCTCCGCCGCCTCGAAGTCAAAGGCGAAGAATGCGGCGTCCTCATCGTCGACGACTTCGCGCATCACCCCACGGCGATCCGCGTAACCATCGACGCCGCCCGCCATCGCTGGCCCGGCCGCAAATTGTGGGCCGTATTCGAGCCACGCTCGAATACGATGCGGCGAAGAGTTTTTGAAAACGATCTGGCGGCGGCGCTGGCAACGGCGGATGCCGCTGTCCTGGGTGCGGTAAACCGCGCCAATCTCTTGGGCGACCAAGAACGAATGTCGCCCGCTCGGGTCCTCGACTCTCTCCGCGCCTCCCGCCGGAAGGCCGAGGGATTTGATTCCGCCGACGAAATCGCGGAATATCTCTCCGCGGAAACACAGCCCGGCGATCTCGTCCTCGTGATGTCCAACGGCAGCTTTGACGGCCTATGCGGCAAGCTGCTCCGCAAGCTGCAGGAACGCGGCGCGCCGGCGGGTAAATTCAAAGCATGAATTGGCATCCTCGCAGCTGGTCGCGCGGCGTGTTCCTCGCGGCAATTTTCTTCCTCGCGTGCCCTGCGCGGGCGACGATCGAGTACACCGTCTCGCTCGCGCATCCCGATCGGCACGTCATCGGCGTAATCATGCGCGTTCCGAATGTGCGCGATCGAGTCACGCTGCAAATGCCCGCCTGGAACGCGCTGTATCAGATTCGCGATTTTTCCTCGCACATGACGCAGGTCACGGCCAAAGACGACGAAGGGCGCTCCCTCCCGTTGCGCAAGATCGACAAGCAAACCTGGATCGCAACCGGGAACGGCGCGGTCACGATAAACTACTCGATCCTGTGGGACGAGCCCGGCCCCTTCGGAACGCAGCTAAACGCCGATCACGCCTTTCTGAATCTCGCGATGGTTCTGTTGTACGTCCCCGATCGCCGGTCCGAGGATGACCTCGTGGCGTTTGAAGACGTTTCCGAAGGATGGCGCATCGCCGTCGAACTCGACTCCGTCGCCGCGAGCGCCGCTCACCACGCAGGCGGCTACGCCGCTTCCAACTACGACGCGCTCGTCGACGCACCGGTCGAAATCGGCCACTTCGACGAATTTCACATGGACGCGGGCGGCCGGCCCATTCGCGTCGTCATTCACGGAGATTCCGGCGACCACGCGCATCTGCTCGATTCCCTGAAGCGCATCGTCGACTACGAAACCTCTCTCATGGGCGGCGCACCGTATCGCGAATACCTCTTCCTCTTTCACATCGGAAATAATTTCGGTGGCGGCGGCATGGAGCACATGAATTGCACCGCCATTTCCGCGGATGTTTCGGCACAGATGCCCAGCTACGCGGCGCATGAATTTTTCCACGCCTGGAACGTGAAGCGCATCCGCCCCCAGTCGCTCGAACCCATCGACTATACAAAGGAAATGTGGACGCGATCGCTCTGGTTCGCCGAGGGCGTGACCAACACGTACGCGGCCTACACAATGTTGCGGACCGGCCTCTGGTCGACCAATCAGTTCTACGCCAATTTTGCGGACCAGATTCGCGAGCTGCAGTCGCGCCCGGCGCACCGCTGGCAAAGCGTCGAGCAGTCGAGCCTGGACGCGTGGTACGAGAAGTATCCGCTCTACAATCGTCCCGAGGAGAGCATTTCGTATTACAACAAGGGTGAGATCCTCGGCGTCTTGCTGGACATCGTGATCCGGGACCGCACCGACAATCGCGCGAGCCTGGACTACGTCCTGCGATCCCTGAACGACGACTATGCGAAAAGGGGCCGCTTCTACGAAGACAGCGATGGCCTACGCGCCGCGATGGAGGACGTGATTCGCAAAAATGACCCCCAGGCGGATGCGGACTTGAGCGATTTCTTTGCGCGCTACGTGGCCGGCTCCGAGGAAATTCCGTACAACGATTTTCTCGACCGGGCGGGATGGGCCCTTCGGGACACGAGCCAAAAGCGCGCCGCGTTGGGCTTTTCTTTCAATCGCAACGTCCCGGGAGCGATCACGATCGCGTCGGTCGATCCGGACAGCGGGGCAAGCGATGCCGGCCTGAAAGAGGGCGACGTGCTGCTTACGCTCAACGGCGAAGCGTTTCCGCGCAACCCGGAGCGCTGGCTTCGCGACCATCAACCCGACGAACGCGTGACCGTAAAAGCGCTGCGCGACGGAGACTCGCGGGATTTCTCTTTCCCGCTCGGACGCCAAACCGACGCGTCGTACCAAATCACCGAAACGGCGTCGCCGTCGGAAAAGCAGCGGCGCGTGCGAGACGGAATCCTTCGCGGCGTCACCGCTCAATAAAATGATACGCACCGCGTTTGTCGCCACCGCGCTCGGCCTCGGCACCCTTCTTCTCGGGCCTCCGCTCATTTTGCTCACGCTGGTCACAAAATCCGCCACGCTGATGTATTGGGCCGGCGTGAAACTCGTGGTCTACGTTACTCGCATGGCGGGCGAAAAAGTGACCGTCGAGGGCCGCGAAAATATTCCGGCCGGCGTGTGCCTGTTTGCTGCCAATCACACCAGCAACGCGGACGCCCCTGCGATCGTCGACGCTATTCCGCGGCGCATCGCCATTTTCGGCCGTAAATCACTCTTTGACATTCCGATCGTCGGCCTCGCGTTTCGTCTCGCCAAGTTCGTTCCCGTCGACCGCGAGAATCGCGACGCCGCGCTGGCCAGCGTTAAGCAAGCAGTGGGCTACATCCGCGAAGGGTTTTCATTTCTGGTTTATCCCGAAGGGACGCGCAGCCCGGATGGCCGTCTGCGCCGCTTCAAGAAGGGCTCATTCGTGATCGCGATCGAGGCGGGAATTCCGGTCGTGCCGGTCTCGTGCGCGGGAGCGCACCGCATCATGAAGAAAAACTCGCTGATCATCCGCGCGGGAAAAGTGACCGTCAGATTCGGCAAGCCGATCGACGCTTCGTCCTACACGGTCGAGCAACGCGACGAACTCGCGCAACGCGTGCACGACGCGGTCGCTTCGCTACTACCGCCGGATCAGCAACCCGCCGAGGAGTCGTAGCACCACTGGACGCTAGCTAACTGGCGTGCGCGCCTCTAGGATGACTCGCGAGCGAGGCAATATCAAAAACTCATATTTCTGCCCTACCAGCAATGGCTGCAATGAATAAAATAAATGATATTCGAGACCCGGGCGCGAAATCCGCACGGACTGTTCTAGAAACCAAAGACCAAATAACGGAACAGATTTATCAACAGTAGTTGCCGTTATGCGGATGGGCTCACGGGTGGACGAAAGCTGAATCAAGTCCCTTGCGAAGGGAATTCCCATCACAATGCACGCGAATACTCCAAAGAGTACGATGAAAATCCGAATTCGCTTCTCCATTTGAGGGCGAAAGTCGTCGAATTGCGGCTGGCTGAGCCTTCCACCTGGCATGATCATCCTGGTTTTGGAACTGAGTCCATACCAAAAGGTTGCAGAGATCATAAGGGTCAAGAACAGAGACACCGCAATCGCGCGAGAAACCCATTGTTGAAAGGTGTGGAGCGACAGCAACCAATAAGGAAATACAAAAAGCAGGAAGAAAAACGCAGCTTTGAATGGCACCCGGCTGAAACTAAACGGATGGCCCGCCTTTTCGGGTTCCATGGGATTTGTCCTCTGAATTCATTTTAATACTTAGCGTCTAAGGTTGGTTTAATACTTGGATAGTACGTCTACGGAGAGTTATGGCCTCCGGTCATGGCCGGCTTCTTCATCCCACGGGAGCGTACGTGACACTCGGGATCGGCTCACTCCTGCCCTGTTTCTCTTGAGGCTCCCAAAAATCGTCGATGCATTTCGGGGAGGCGCTTCAGGGCCGCGAAGACTCTTCGGTACAGCTTGGTTTCCATGGCCGGAGTGCCCGACCACATCGTGCCCGCCGGCGCGTCCGTGTAGAGCCCGCTCTGCGCCGTCACCACCACGCCGTCACCCAAATCGATGTGTCCCGCCGAGCCCACTTGGCCCGCAAGAATGCAGCTCTTTCCGATGGTCGTCGAACCCGCCAGCCCAACCTGCCCGCAGAGGATGGAATCCTCGCCCACGTCGCAGGCGTGCCCCACCAGTACGAGATCGTCGATCTTCGTGCCGCGCCGGATGCGTGTCTCGCCGACCGTGGCGCGATCGATGCACGCATTCGCCTGAATCTCAACGTCATCCTCAATAATGACGGGCGCGTTCTGCATAATCTTGTGCCAGCTTCCGTCCGAGCGCTTGGCGAAGCCGAATCCGTCGCCGCCGATCACCGCGCCGTTTTGCAAAATGACGCGATGGCCGATGGTGCACCCTTCCCGCACGACCGTTTGCGAATGCGCCAGGAAATCGTCGCCGATTCGCGCGTTGCGGTAGACCGTTACAAAACTGTGCAGCACGGCACGCCGCCCAATCTCCGCACCCTCGTCCACAAAGCAGTACGGACCGATATGCGCCCCCTCGCCGATCTTCGCGGATTTCGCGATCACTGCGCTCGGGTGAATCCCGGGCGCATACGTCGCCGGAGCGAAAAACAGTTCGATGGCGCGCGCGAAATCGTAGTACGGATTCCGCGAGCGCAGCGCCGCAAGCGGCGGCATGCCCGGAGCACGGTCGATCGCCGCCTTCGTGTCAATAAACACGGCGGAGGCGTGCGTGTTGGCAATCTCGCGCGTGTATCGAGGGTTCGACAAAAATGTCACCTCGCCAGCGCCCGCCTTCTCAATCCCCGCCACGCCGTGAATTTCGCAGTTCCCGTCACCTTCGAGCGTGCAGCCCAACTGCGCGGCCAACTCGCCGAGTTTCATTGGCTTGTCTCCTTAAGGTTCTTCGGACGGCTCAAGCTCTGTTTGATCACTCTACATCATTCCGGTGTGAGGCCAGATTGCAAGCGCCAACGGCGGTCCTCGACACCGATCTTGCTCACAATTTCGCGCGATTCACGAGCAACGCTATGGTCATGGTGCCGAGCGCGAGGGCAAGCAGTTGGAGGTCATGAGGGTGCCGGGCATGATATGGCACGTAGATGTGATTTTCTTTCAAATCACACGACATCGTCGAGTAGTCAAAGCTCCCGTGGAGGCCCGATAGGCAGCGGTCAACGGCAATTTCCTCGTGCAGGAACCGATAGCTTACAGAAATCACTGCGAGTAGTGCGATAACTGTTAGAAGGCCGGTCCAAGACTTTCTCATTCGCCGAAAAGCCCGGGCTGCGGCTGAACCGGCGCGGCGGGTTTCCTTCGCGCAATGCCCACCACGCCAAGCACGGTCATCTGCGCGAGCGCGCTGCGCGGAATAAAAATGCGCAGCGTCGTTCCGTGAAGATCGGGGGGAGTAATCTGGACGCCGCGGTCGAGCAGGGAAAGCAAATCATTCGGCACCACGCCCTCGATCGTCTCCTCGTCGCGGAACTTCAGCAGCACCCACAAACCGTCGAGCTTCGGGCGGGAAAGAAAAGCCTTCCTCTCCGGCTCGAAATCGTCGGCAAATTCGCGCACAAAATAAATGCTGCGCACGTCCCTCAGGTCAATTGCCCGGTGCTCGCCCTCTGTGGTCAGGAGGTCCAGAGACTCGACATCGCCAAGCCGGCTCGGATTCAGGTAGCCCCGCTGCAGGGAGCGGTCCAGGAATCGCACCACCACCTTTTTGTGGGTGGATGCTGGAGTTCGTGCTTTCACGGATGCTGGTCCAAAGCGTAGTCCGGAGCGCGGGCTTGCGAGTTTCGCGCGACTATGTTATGTTACGCCTTCTTTTTCTGTCAAGTGTTTACTTTTCAAAGGGTTAGACAGGGGCCACGACTGGAGGCCTCGCTCTCTTGACCGAATCCTCTACCCATAAACGACAGATCCTCAAATCTGCCTCGATCATCAGCATCATCACCGTTGCGAGCCGCATTTTGGGATACGTCCGCGACCAGCGCCTGACCTTGCTCCTTGGCACCACGGGACTTGCCGACTCCTTCGTCCTCGCCTACCGGATTCCGAATGTCCTTCGGCGGCTCGTCGGCGAAGGCTCGATGACCGCCTCCTTCATCCCGGTTTTTACCGACTACATGAGGAACCGCACCCGCGAGGAGACTTGGGCCTTCGCCAACCGCCTGTTTTGGACGTTTAGCTCGATTCTCGCGCCCCTTACGGTACTCGGTATAATTTTCTCCCCGATGGTGGTTCGCTTCTTCTCCATGTTCGGAAAGAATCAGATCCAACTCGAAGCGATCTATCTGAATCGATTGATGTTCCCGTACATCCTGTTCATCGGCATGGCGGCGCTGGCCATGGCCATTTTGAATTGTTTCCACATCTTTGGCCTGCCGGCGGCGACTCCCATCCTGCTGAATATCTCGTTTATTATCTTCTCAGTGGCGATCGTTTGGAGACATTTCTCAAGCCCTGCGGCAGCGCTTTCCGTGGGCGTGCTCATCGGCGGTATCTTCCAGTTCTTTTTGCAGGTCCCGCAACTCGTCAAACGCGGTATGAGCTTTCGATTCAACATCTCATTCTCGGACCCAGGAGTGCGCCGGGTCGCGCGCCTGATGGTACCGGGCTTTGTGGGTATCGGCATCGCGCAGATCAACCTGCTCGTGGACACGATTTTTGCCAACGCCAAGGTTATGCCGGAGGGCAGCCTGATCTCTCTGTACGTGGCCGACCGCGTGACCGAATTGGTGCTCGGAGGCTACGCCATCGCCGTGGCCACAGCGATCCTGCCGATGATGTCGCATCAGGCTTCGGCAGGGGATTACGAGGGAATGAAGAAAACATTTCTATTTGCCCTGCGCATCGTTTCCTTCATCACCATTCCTGCAACGGTAGGCCTGGTGATTCTGCGCGAGCCGATCGTGCAGGTCTTGTTCCAGCACGGCTTGTTCGTGGCGGAGTCGACGCGCCTCACCGCGCGAGCGCTGCTGTATTATTCGCTGGGATTGCCCGCATTCGCGGCGGTGAAGCTGATCGTTCCCGCGTTCTATTCCACGCAGGACACCCGGACCCCGGTGCGCGTCGCCGTGCTGGCCATGCTCGCGAATATCCTGCTGAACGTAGTCTTCTTGTTCTACTTTTTCCCAAAGCTGAAAAACGGCGCCCCAGCGCTGGCCAGCGCGTTGGCGGGATATTTCACCGTGTTCGCGTTATTCGTGATTTTCCGTCTTCGCTTTGGGCGCCTGGGAACGCGGGAGATTGCGGCGTCGCTGTCAAAAATTGCGCTGTGCGCGGGCGTCATGGGTATAGTGTGCTGGGGCACGCTCAAGTACTCCCAGTTTGATTCGATCGCGCATTTCCTGCCGCGGCTGGCCGTGTTTATCGCGCTCATCGGATCGGCCACGCTCACCTATCTGGCGCTGGCCTGGGTGCTGCGTTGCGCGGAAATCGGCGAGGTATACGGCATCGCGTTTCACTCGGCTGCCGCTGAATCGGGGAAATCCGGAATTTCGGGATAAGCACTATGGAATCGACGATTCATGTTTTTCTGAGTTACTTGCGCGTGGAGCGCGGGCTTGCGCAGAACACCATCCTTGCCTACGGACGGGACCTGCGAAAGTTCGCCGCTTTTCTCAGGAAGCGCCACAAAGAGCGGCTCGAGGACGTGAATCGCGAGGACGTGGTCGATTTTCTTTCCAGCCTCTATAAGGAGAAACTGGACAGCCGTTCGGTGGCGCGGTGCCTCGTGTCCATGCGGGGGATCTACAAATTCGCCCTGCAGGAGGAAATGGTTCAGCAGGATCCAACCGAAAATCTGGAATCGCCCAAAGTCCGCAACAGCCTGCCGACTTACTTGCGCGTCGACGAGATCGAGAAACTCCTGGAAGCGCCCGATCTCTCCACTCCCATCGGCCTGCGGGACCGCGCCATGCTCGAGGTGCTGTATTCCACCGGGCTGCGCGTTTCGGAGTTGCTGAACCTCCGCATCGCCGATATCGACGTGCGCGTCGGCTGCGTCCGCTGCATCGGCAAGGGAGACAAGGAGCGCCTCGTGCCCATCGGGCGCAAGGCGATCGAAGCGGTTGAAAAATACCTGGCGGACGGGCGGCCCCAGTTCGCGCGGCCGTCCAGTCCGTCGCCGCACAGTCAGGTGCTCTTGCTGACGAGGATCGGCCGTAGGATGAGCCGCGTGGGAATCTGGAAAATCCTGCACGACTACGGAATGCGCCTCGGCTTGCGCGGACGCCTGACGCCGCATAAGCTGCGCCACAGCTTCGCGACGCATTTACTCGAGCGCGGCGCGGACCTCCGCTCGGTTCAGTTGATGCTGGGCCACGCGGATATATCGACAACGCAGATTTACACGCACGTGGTCGAAGAACGCCTGAAGGAGATTTACAAGGCGCACCACCCGCGCGCGTGAGGGCGGATCAGAATTCCATGCGGACTTCTGCGTGGGGAACCGGCAGAACACTATAAAATCGATCGGGCGCGGGGATCTCGCGAGGCATGCGGCGCCCCCGGCCGAGGACGGAAAAGCGAATGCCTGACTACATGTTCCAACTCGAAAGCCGGCTCTCTCCCGAGCAGCGCGCCGCAATGGTTCGCATCCAGGAGCTTGCGGCGGAATCCGAGGCCAACGTCTACCTCGTTGGCGGCGCCGTGCGTGACGTGATTTCCGGAATGGCCATCCGCGATTTAGATTTCACGATCGAGGGCAACCCGTCCCGGATCGTTCGCGAACTCGAAAAAGGCGGAGCGAAAGCGTTCGAAGAAGATGATGCGCTGCGCTCGGCGGAATTGGTTCTGGCCGGGGACGTCGACGCGAGCGTTTCCGCTGCGCGCGAGGAAGTCTACTCCCGGCCCGGCGCCAAGCCCGAAACTCGATTCTCCACAATCATGGAAGACTTGAGGCGGCGCGATTTCTCCGTCAACGCCATCGCGATTTCCCTCAACGCGAACTCGCGCGGATTGCTCCTCGATCCCACGAATGGCCTCGCTGACCTCGAGCGCCGCGAGATTCGCGCGCTGTCGATCCACAGCTTCACAAACCAGCCCGTGCGGCTGCTGCGCGCTCTGCGCTACGAAGCGCGCATGGGGTTCAAGATGGAGTCGCGCACCAAGGATTGGTTCGGTCTGGCCATGGAGCGCAAGCTGCAGGACAGCATCTCGGTCGAAGACGCGGGGAGCGAGTTCCGCCAGGTGGCCCGCGAAGAAAAGCCCGCGGCAATTCTGAAATCCTGGGAATCGCAAGGCCTGCTGGGCATGGTCAGTCCTATCCTGGCCAAGCGCCATCCCGATTACGACGCCATCAACCGCATCTTTCGTGTGCGCGAAGACCTGGTTTCGTCGGGCATGCGCCCGCGCCTCTATGCCCCCGTCACGGTGGCGATTCTTGGCCGCTTGAAAGATGGCGAGCGGAAATCCGTGCTCGCTCGGATGGACTTGCCGTCCGCGGAACTGCGCGCCGTGCAGGAAGTCGAGCCGGAAGCGGCGAAAGTCGTAAAGATCCTCACCGGCCCCAAAACGGCGGCGGCGCGGGACGCGTACGCATACCTTGAGAAGGCGCCGCTCGATTTGCTCGCCTACATTCTGGCCGAATCTTCGAATAGTAAGGCGGTCGGGAAGATTCGAACCCATTTCCAGAAATGGCGGCCGCTGCGCCAGGCTCTGCCCAGCGTGGGCAACGAACTCGAATTGCTCGGCATGCAGCGCGGCCCGAAATTCGACAAAGTGGTCGAGGACTTTTTCCAGTTGCAGTTGCTAGGCCGCGCCCGCAAGCCCGAGGATCATGCCAAGGTTCTACGCAAGCTCTCCGGCATCAAGGAACTACCGAAGAAAGTGGAAGAAAAGAAAAAACCGGAAAAGCCGAAGAAGAAAGGCGAGGCAGGCGCGAAGCCCGAAACCGCAGCGGCTGGGCCAATAACTCCGCCCAAAATACCACCTCACCGCATGGCGCAGGGAAGACCCGCTCCCGCGCCATCGCCGGGAAAATCCGCTCCTGTGCCGTCTCCGAAAGCGAAGGCAAAGAAAAAGTAACGCAGCGCCCGCCCGACGCCTTCAGGCAAACCAACCAGGACGGTTGACAGCGAGTTCTCATTGTGAGAACCTACGGTATCGATGCGCGTCATAAAACGGGGCGCTCTAGAGGCGTTCTGGCGGGAACATTCGGACGCGAAGGCTAGCCTGGAATCCTGGTACGCGGTAGTGCGCAAGGCGGATTGGAAAACTCCCGGGGAATTGAAGCAAGTGTACCCGAACGCCGACTTGGTCGGGCGCAGGACAGTTTTCAATATCGCGGGCAACAAATACCGTCTGATTGCCCGAGTCAACTACCAGACACAGCGAGTCTTCGTGCTCTACCTTCTGACGCACGCGGAGTATGACCGGGGGGCTTGGAAACAATGAGCACAACGACGATCGACTTAAACGAAAAAGCATACCGGCAGCTACTGGGGCGCATTCTTCCTCACGTCATTCGTACGGACGAAGAATGCGAGCGCCTGACCAACGAACTGGAACGCCTGGACGAACGTGAGCGGCTGTCCCCGGCGGAAAGCGAACTCGCCGAACTCTTGACCGTGCTCATTGACCAGTACGAGGAGCGCCGCCATCCGATTCGGAAGGCAAGTCCCCGGCAGACTCTCAAACACTTGATGGAAGCCCGAAACCTGAAGCAGAAAGATCTCTGGAAGCTCTTTGGGTCGAAAGGAATTACTTCCGAGGTGTTTCACGGAAAGCGTTCCATCAGCAAGGCGCAAGCAAGAAAGCTGGCGGAATTCTTTCATGTCAACGTTGAACTCTTCATTTAGGGGTTATGGCTGTTCCTGCACGACTGCAGCACATGAAATCGTGCCGTAGCCAAATCTCGCGCGCGAGACTAGAATAGCCTCCGGCATGGAAACTCCCAGATTCGTTCACCTGCATCTGCACACGGATTACAGTCTGTTGGATGGGGCCTGCGACCTCGAGGAAGTCGTCGAGGAAGCGGCGCGCCGCAAAATGCCCGCCGTCGCAGTCACCGATCACGGAAATCTTTTCGCCGCTGAATCCTTCTATCACGCGGCCAAAACGCGCGGCGTGAAGCCGATCATCGGGTGCGAAGTCTATGTCGCCAAGGGCAGCCGCCACGATCGCGGCGAAACGCCGCAGCGCGACGCGGCGAATGGCTCCGCCAACGGCGCGGCCGAGCCGGGCCAGCGCGGCGTCAATCATCTCGTTCTTCTTTGCGAAAACGGCGAGGGCTACCGCAATCTGATCAAGCTCGTCTCCGCCGGATTCCTCGAAGGCTTTTATTACAAGCCGCGCATCGACTACGACCTGCTGGCGAAACACAGCAAGGGATTGATCGCCCTGTCGGCGTGCCTGCGCGGCGCGGTGACCGAAAACCTGGTGGATGACAAGCCGAACGAGGCCCGCGAAGCGGCCTACCGGCTGCGCGACATTTTCGGGAAATACAATTTCTTCGTCGAGATTCAGGACCAGGGCCTGGAAATCGAAAAGCGGGTCAACCCCAAGATCGTCAGCCTGTCGCGCGAGACCGGCATTCCGCTCGTTGCCACCAACGATTGCCACTACCTCCGGCACTCGGACGCGCACGCGCAGGAAGTCCTCCTGTGCATTCAGACCGGCAAGACGATGAGCGACACGCATCGCATGAAGTTCGCGACCGACCAGTTCTTCTTCAAAACGGCGGAAGAGATGGCGCAGGTCTTTGGAGAAATCCCGGACGCGCTCGAGCGCACTGTGGCCATCGCCGAGCGCTGCAACGTGAAGATCGACGCCGTGCAAAATTCCTTCCCGGATTTTCAGGTCCCCGAAGGGCAGACCGTCGATACTTACTTTGAAGCCGTGTCGCGGGAAGGTTTTGTGTCCCGCGTGCCGGTCCTCGAAGCGCGCGCCAAAACCGGCGTGCTGCGCAAGACCCTCGCCGAGTACGAGACGCGCCTCTCGAACGAAATCCGCATGATCCAGAAGATGCGCTATGCCGGATATTTCCTGATCGTCTGGGACTTCATCCGCCACGCGCGCTCGCAAGGAATCCCTGTGGGCCCCGGCCGCGGCTCGGCGGCGGGAAGCCTGGTGAGTTACGCGCTGCGCATCACGGACGTCGATCCGCTGCAATATGACTTGCTCTTCGAGCGCTTCCTGAATCCGGAGCGCGTCTCGATGCCCGACATTGACATCGATTTTTGCATGCGCCGCCGCGGCGAGGTGATCGAGTACGTCACGGGGAAGTACGGCCGCTCGAACGTGGCGCAGATCATCACGTTTGGAACGATGGCCGCGAAAGCCGCGATCAAGGACGTGGGCCGCGCGATGGATTTGCCCTACGGCGAAGTCGACCGAATCGCGAAGATGGTGCCCGCGCAGCTCAACATCACGCTCGACGAAGCCTTGAAGCAGGCGCCGCAGCTCGCCAGCACCATCGAGGGCGACGCCCGTTACAAAGACATGATGGAAGTCGCCAAGCGCCTCGAAGGCCTCGCGCGACACGCCTCCACGCACGCGGCCGGCGTTGTGATTTCTCCCGAGCCGCTCACCAACCTCGTCCCGCTTTACAAGTCCAACCGGGATGAAATCACGACGCAGTACGACATGAAGGGTCTCGAGCATATCGGCCTGCTCAAGATGGATTTTCTCGGACTGACGACGCTCACCGTGCTCGAAGACACCGTGCACATGATCGAGCAGAATCGCGCCGTCAAGATCGACTTGAACGCGCTGCCGCTCGACGATGAGGCCACCTACAAACTTTTCGCCAGCGGCGAAACCACCGCGATCTTTCAATTTGAATCGCACGGCATGCGCGACATCTTGCGGCGCTACCAGCCCACGCGCCTCGAAGACCTGACCGCGCTCAACGCCCTCTACCGCCCTGGCCCGATCCAGGGCGGCATGATCGACGACTTCATCAACCGCAAGCACGGAAAGAAAAAAGTCGCCTACGACCTGCCCGAGCTGAAGGAAATTCTCGAAGAGACCTACGGCGTCATTCTCTACCAGGAGCAGGTGATGCAGATCGCCAACCAGCTGGCCGGATTTTCGCTGGGAGAAGCGGACATCCTGCGCCGCGCCATGGGCAAGAAGAATCGCGACGAAATGGCGGCCCAACGCGAGAAATTCCTGGCCGGATGCGCGGCGCGCAAAGTCAACGCGAAGAAGGCCGAAAAGATTTTCGACCTCATGGCGGAATTCGCCGGCTACGGCTTCAACAAGTCGCATTCCTGCGCGTACGCGTTGCTCGCTTACCAGACCGCGTACCTGAAATCGCATTTTCCCGTGGAATTCATGGCCGCGCTGCTGACCTCGGAAACGGGCAACACCGAAAAGGTTGTGAAATACATCAACGAAGCGCGCGGCATGGGCATCACGGTGTTGCCGCCGGACGTCAATTCAAGCGATGTGGACTTCACGCCCGTCGGAGAAGCGATCCGCTTTGGACTCCGCGCCATCAAGAACGTCGGCGAGAACACCGTCAAGGGAATCCTGGACGCGCGGACGGAGCTGGGGCGCTTCACGTCGATTTTTCAATTCTGCGATCACATCGACACGCGCGTCCTCAACAAGCGTGTCCTCGAAAGCCTGATTAAATCCGGCGCGATGGATTCGCTCGGCTCCCGGCGCTCGCAAATCTTTGCCGCGATCGACCGCGCCATGGAGCGCTCGCAGCGCCGCCAGCGCGAAAAAACGAGCGGCCAGCACGGCCTTTTCGGCGGCGCTTCGGCGGCGCCCGAACCGGCCGAAGAGCCGCTGCCCGACCTCGATGAATGGCCCGAGCACGAAATGCTCGCCTCGGAATTTGCCACGGTCGGTTTCTACGTCTCCGGTCATCCGCTTTCTAAATTCGCCTCGAAGCTCGCGGAACTGAATGCCGTCGATCTAGCCGCCGTAGAGGGCCGTCGCAACGGTGAAGAAATCACCGTCGCCGGAATCGTGGTGGCGATGCGCAGCATGCGTTCGCGCAAGGGCGAACGCTGGGGCATCCTCACGCTGCAGGACGTGACCGGCGTGCTCGAAATCCTCGCGTTCCCGGAATCCTTCGCGCGCCTCGAAAACGTGTTCAAGAGCAATGCGCCCCTTGTGCTGAAGGGCCGCGTAAGCGTGGAAGAAGCGGGCACGCGGCTCGCGGTCATGGATGCGCGCCGCCTCGAAGATATCGGCCAGCGTCCGCCGGGCGTGATGCGCGTGCGCGTCAATCTCGAGAACGTCGATCCCGGGGTCCTCGATGAATTGAAGGAGCTTTTTGCAACGAAGCCGGGCTCCTGTTCCGTCGCTTTCGATCTCGTTTCACCGGAGGGCGCGGTAGCGACCTTGCGCGCCGGTCAGCGCGTCAAGGCCGATCAGGATCTGGTCCGCGAAGTCTGCCGCCTCTGCGGCGACGACGCAGTAAGGCTCGAAGCCCGCGCAGGCCAGCCCTGATCCACGCCGAGCACGTGTAGCCCGCCTTCAGGGTGGGCACCCACGGATGCAAGGCGGCGCAACAATCCTGCAAGTTTTGCCAACCTAAAGGTTGGCGGCTACATAGTGCCGATGAAAGCACGCAGCGATAATCCCGTGACCGAAAAAGACGTCCGAAAAGTCGAACTCGAAAAGCTCGAGCGCGAATTGTCCGACCTGCGCCAGATCGAGCGCCGGGGACCGCCCTCGGCCGAGCTCGATCGCCTGCGCAACGAAGTCGCGCAATTGCGCCGCGATTTCTACGAAAACATGGGCGCATGGCAGCGCACGCTGCTCGCGCGCCATCCTCAACGCCCCTACATGATGGATTACGTGCGAATCCTATTCGAGGATTTCCACGAACTACACGGCGACCGCGCTTTCGGCGACGACCCCGCCATGGTGACTGGCTTCGCAAAATACCGAGGACGGCCCGTAATGCTCGTCGGCCAGCAAAAGGGAAGGGACACCAAGCAGCGCGTGGCACAAAACTTCGGCCAGGCCAAGCCCGAAGGCTACCGAAAAGCTCGTCGAGTGATGCAAGTGGCCGCGAAATTCGGCCGGCCGATTTTCACCTTTATCGATACGCCCGGCGCCTACCCGGGCATTGACGCGGAAGAGCGCGGCCAGGCCGAAGCCATCGCCCGCAATTTGCGCGAAATGGCTCGCCTGCCGGTTCCGATCGTCGTGACCATCACGGGCGAAGGCGGCTCGGGCGGCGCGCTCGCCATTGCCGTCGGCGATCAAGTGAACATGCTGGAAAATTCCGTCTACTCCGTCATCTCTCCCGAGGGCTGCGCGTCCATTCTGTGGCGTGACGCCGCGAAGGCCGAAACCGCCGCCGAGGCCCTGAAGATCACCGCGCGCGACTTGAAGGGTCTTGGCCTGATCGACAAGATCGTCCCTGAGCCGGAGGGCGGCGCGCACACCGATCACGAAGCTTCCGCGGCGCTCCTTGGCCGCGTGCTGGACAGCGCGTTGACCGACCTTTCAAAACTCACCACCGGCGATCTCCTCGATCGCCGCTACGAAAAATTTCGCCGCATGGGACAATTCTTCGAAACCGCCCGAATTTAATTCTCTGACCCCGCAAATCGCGTTCGTCTTTTCGCTCTGAGAGGCCATTGCTGGTTTCGAACCAAGCGGCAGCATCATCGTTGTTGCCACGTGGCCTCCCGTCATAATCTGAAGAGACGGAGACATACCTCTCATGTCAAAGCCTATGGGATCGCAAGTGTCGGAATCGGTCGCGTCAAACGAGGGAAGCCAGGTCTTCCGGCCTTACGAGCGGCTGGTGGAAATCAAGATTTTGGGGAAAGCGTTCCAGGTTCCCGAAAAGAATACGATTCTGCGCTGCTTCCAATACATCAGCCCTGAAACCATCCCCTACGGACGATTCTGCTGGAACCAGGACTGCCAGTATTGCCGCGTCGTTGGAAAGCTCACCGACGAGGAGCGCCCGCACGATCTCCTGAGCTGCAAATTCCTCGTCAGCGCGGGCATGGAAATCACCGAGATCAGCCCCGAACTGAAATACTGCCTGCATAACAAACTTGGGAAGTAAACATTCGCTGAGTTTCAGTTCCAATCCATATCCCCCGACCTCCTTCCGCAAATTGAGTTTCTTTGAATCCTGTCACAGCATACTTCTCGAACCGCGCCCACACGCAGCGCCAGGGGCGCGACAGATCGTAGCCCAGCACGTAAGTGCTGGGAGACCAGTCACCCTACAAACCAAGCCCCGGGAGGGGCGAAACGAATTGCCATGAGTATGCCGTGACGACAAGCGGCCAGTGCCGCCCCGTCCGGGGCTTGTCCTAACGTATGCGGTTCGGCCCCAGCACTTCCGTGCTGGGCTGCGATCTGCCGCCTCTTCCGAGGCTCTCGCCATAGTCAAGTCGTCGTGCTCAACTGAATGAGACGCATGCGTGCAACTTTTTCTGCGCCGCCGTGTTTGTTTGAGTGGACTCGCAGTTTGAGTTAGCTCATTTTCCGTTGCCTGAATCCAACCCTGGACCCCCAGGCCGCGGCGCTGAGCTTCGAAGGGCGCGCCGTCCCCGATTACGGCGCGCCCTCTCGATCCCCATTTGATCCGATTCTAGTCTTGACCGCGGCCCGTTGATTCGCTTGATCGCCGCGCCCTCTGGCGCTTTTTAGGAGGGCCGGGCTTCAGCCCGGCCGTTATCTCCCGACCCCAAATGGGCTTCAGCCCCTGAAGCAATCGTGGCTTGGACGCCAGCCGCGCGGAGTTTCTCGTTCCTACCGCGTTCCCGTTTGCAGTAGGATGTCAGAGACCTATGGGCTCATCTCCAAACTACCTCCCGTGCGACGGGTGTGGTCTGCCGGCGAACCCGGAACACATCGCTGCGCGTATCCGTCGCCTGGAACTCGCTACACGGTTTCGCCCAATTCACGTCGGCATTCTGTTCGTCGCAGTCGCTCCCGCAAGCCGCCCTGAAGACGACCTCTACGCGCCTCCCGAATCGAAAGAGTTCTTTGGCCCATTCATGGAAGCGCTCGAAATCTCGGCCGGTAAGGCCACGCTAGAAACAAGCCCGAAGGCGGCGGGTACGGAAGCGCTCGTGGAGTTTCAAAGGCGAGGCCATTTTTTGGCCTACCTCTCGGAATGCCCACTACCAGCTGACGGGCAGACGTCGCCAGAAACAATTGCCCGCCTCGCCCCGAACCTCCTCCGCCGAATTCGCTTCAACTACAAACCCAAGCACGTCGCCCTGCTGGGGCAAGAGCTTGCTCCTCTCGTCGAAGTCCTTCGCAATGCGGGAATTGGCCCTTCCCTGATTCTGAACCAGAGCCTGCCCTTACCGTTCCCGAGTACAGGGGATCAGGGCTGGAAGTCACTGTTCCAGGGTGCGGTGGCAACTGTGTCACCTTCCCAAAATCTCGCAAGCGGGTATGATAGAATTGACTCGAATCTGGGAGTGCGTAATTCAGGTGCAGGGGGCGGTACGTGAAAAAGAGAGCCAAGTTTGCCGTCGGTATCGCGATTATTGTAGTTACCTTGTCCTGCCTGGCGTACGTTGGCGCCCAGCAAAGCAAGACCTACTACCACACCATTGCGGAAATCCCTACGCTGAACGGGTCGGCGCTCCATCAGCGCCTGCGCGTGGGTGGCGACGTCAAGACCGGATCGATCCAACACTACTCCGGCCGAGTCGATTTTGATCTGGTCGAGCAGGGAAAGATACTTCCAGTTAGCTACGTGGGCACCGATCCGTTGCCGGACACGTTCAAGGACGGCGCGCAATGCCTGGTCGAAGGCAAAGTGCAGCCGGACGGGCGGTTTGTGGCTGAGACGGTTCAAGCCAAGTGCGCGTCCAAGTACGAAGCGGCGCCGGGCGGGCAGCAGGGAACTGCTTCGGGCGATTCATACCAGAACGGCAAGAGCTAGTCTCTTTCGTTGGTGGCAGGGAATACCAAGGGTTGTCCAGTTCTTCCGGCCCGGACAACCTAAATTCGCTGCTCGCGATCCAAGCGAACAGCAGGGGATTGGGGGCCTGATTTGGATATTTTCGGTTCCTATGCGCTGCTCTTGGCGTTTGCGTTTGCGGTCTACGCGATTGTTGGCGGCATTGCCGCGATCATCACGCGGCATCCCCTCTTAATCAAATCCGCGAGGAATGCAGGCTTTGCCGTGTGCGTTCTCATCTGGATGGGAACGGCCAGCCTCGTCTACCTCTTTTACACCGACAATTTTTCGATGGCGTATGTGGCGGCGCATAGCAACCGCACACTCTCCCACTACTACAAGTTCACCGCGCTGTGGTCAGGCCAGGAAGGCTCGCTGCTCTGGTGGAGTTTCCTCCTTTCGATCTACGTGTTCTCCGCGCTCTTCACGTATCGCGGCAAGCATCCCGAGCTGATGCCGTACGTCGGCGTCGTGATGGCGGGCGTTCAGATTTTCTTTTTGACGATGAACAATTTCATCGCCAGCCCGTTCCACGTGTTTGCGGCTCCGGGCGCCGGCGGGATTCTGCACCTCGCGACGCGCGCCGATGGCAGCGGCTTGAACCCGTTGTTGCAGTATCCGGAAATGGCAATTCATCCGCCCACTTTGTATTCGGGCTACACCGGATTCACGATCCCGTTCGCGTTTGCTTTGGCTGCGCTCCTGGGGCGTTATCCCGGAGAAAAGTGGATCCACCTGACGCGCCGCTGGACGATGATCGCCTGGGCGTTTCAATCCGCCGGGATTCTGCTTGGCGCGCACTGGGCGTATGCGGTGCTGGGCTGGGGCGGCTACTGGGGCTGGGACCCGGTTGAAAACGCGTCCCTGATGCCTTGGCTTACCGGCACGGCGTTCCTGCATTCGGTGATGATGCAGGAAAAGCGCGGGATGATGAGAGTGTGGAACGTCTGGCTCGTCTTCCTGACGTTCATGTTATGCATCCTTGGCACTTCGCTGACGCGTAGCGGCGCGGTGAATTCCGTGCACGCGTTCGCCGAATCGAACATCGGCCACTGGTTCTGGGGCTTTCTGCTCCTGATCATCATCGTGTGCGTCGCGGCGTTCTTCAAAAATCGCGACTACCTGCGCAGCGACAACCAGCTGGACTCCATGCTCTCGCGCGAGTCGAGCTTCCTCTTCAACAACCTGATTCTCCTGGTTGCCTGCGTCGCGGTGCTGGCCGGCACGCTCTTCCCGGTGCTTTCGGAAGCGGTGCGCGGATCGAAAATCAGCGTCGGTCCGCCGTTCTTTAATCGTGTCAATATCCCCATCGCCATGTTCCTGCTGTTCCTCACCGGCGTAGGGCCGCTGCTCGCCTGGCGTAAAACTTCCGTGGAAAGCCTGAAGAAGAATTTCGGATACCCAATGCTTGGTGGTTTTATCGCCGCGGGAATTGCGGTCGCACTGGGCCTGCGCGAGTTCTACGTGGGGCTGTGCCTGCTGCTCGCGGTGTTTGTTACCCTTACGATTCTGTCTGAATTTTATCGCGGGGCCAGCGTGATCGCTGCGCGCACCGGCGCGAATCTCTTGTCCTCCGCCGCGCAGCTCACCATGCGCAACACGCGCCGCTACGGCGGCTACGTCGTGCATTTCGGAATGGTCCTGGTATTCATTGGCATCGCCGGCCAGGCATTCAATCAAGACAAGCAGATGGACATGAACGCCGGTTCGGTGCTGACCCTCGGCCCCTATCGTTTGTACTTGCAGAATTACGATTCGACGCAGGAGCCGAATTACAGCGCCGAGCGCGCCACTCTGGACGTTGAAAAAGACGGCCGCTCGGTCATGATGCTCTATCCCACCCGGCGCTTTTATCCCTCGAACCAGGAATCGGGAACGATGGTGGCGATCTCGTCGACCTTGAGGGAAGACCTCTACGTGGTCTACGCCGGCACGAATCCCGATACGAACCTGCCCGTGATCCACGCGTACCTGAATCCGCTGGTGAAATGGATTTGGCTTGGCGGCGCTGTCGTCGTCTTCGGAACGATTCTGGCGCTCCTGCCGAACCGCCAGGCCGTGATGGTTCTTTCACCGGCGGCGGCGGGTGCAGCCGCGCCTGTTCCGGGAGGCGCGCAGCCCGCGCACATTTCTTTTTCCGCTCGTTCCCAACTGCCGGACCGTCATGACTAATCGCCACAAACTAATCTCGATCTGCGCGGCATGCGTGGCAATTGCCCTTGCCGTTGTCCCGCTGCGCGTGGTAGCGCAGAAGACCGACCGCGCCAAGTCCCTCGGCACGAAGCTGATGTGCATGTGCGGCTGCGGCCAAATTCTGACGCAGTGCAATCACATCAATTGCCCGTCGTCCGGCCCGATGCTCAAGGAACTGGACATGCATGTCTCCAAGGGCGAAGCCGACGACCTGATCGTTCAGGATTTTGTCCAGGAGTACGGCGAAAAGGTGCTGAGTGCGCCGCCTTCGACGGGGTTCAACTCCATTGCGTGGTACATCCCGGGCGTTGCGTTTGTGATTGGCCTGGGCATCGTGGTGATGGTGATTCGGATGTGGCGGCAGCGGGACATCGCGCGAGTTGCAACGGCCGGAGAAGCGCCGCCCATCGCGCACGACTCCGCTTCCGATCTCATCGACGCGCGGCTTGATCGCGCGCGCAAGCAGGCCGACCGGGAGACTGAGGACTGAGCGGCATGACAACCGCCGCCATCGCGATCATGTTTCCGGATACGGTGATGCTTTCGGCGTGCCTCGTGCTGACGCTCGCCGCGGTGATTTTTGTTTTCTGGATCGAACCGGATCCGGGCGACTCCGCGCCGCGCCGCTCGCAGCTCGATCAGTTGCTCGAGCGCCGGGACACGATTTACGAGAATTTACGCGACCTGAAGTTTGAAAACCGGGCAGGGAAGTACGCCGAGCAGGATTACGAGCAGATGCGCGATTCGCTCGAGCGCGAAGCGGCCGAAGTGCTTCTCGAAGTCGAGCGGGTGACGGGAAATCAGGCGCCGATTCCGCGCCGCGACCCGGCGCAATCGTAGTCTTGGTAGCACAGCCACTTTTTACCCCGAGTCCCTGCGAGGGCTTGGCTGTGTGCTTTTGTGGACTGCGGATGCGCCTGGTTTCGATTACGATTGCAAACCCCACACAGCCCGGAGTGGCTGTGCCACTCAAAGGATTTGATTTGCGAATGAAATCACCGAATACAAAATTTGGACTGGCCCTCGCCGGGCTGCTGGCCTTGGTGCTCGTCGCATCGCTCCCCGCGAGCGCGGGCAGCGTCACCGGCATCGTCCACAACGGCACCAACGGCAACAAGATCGCCCCGAACGTCGATGTCCTCCTCATTCAGCTGATGGGTGGGATGCAGGTCGTCGCCAACACCAAGACCGACGCGCAAGGCCAATTTCATTTCGATCACCCCGCCATCGGCCAGGGCCCCATGCTGATCCGCGCGGTGTATAAGAACGTCTTCTTCCACCAACCGCTCACGCCGGGCACGTCGAATATCGACGTCACGATCTACGAGCCCACTACGAATCCCGGCGCGATTCAGGTTCCGCTGCGCCTGCTCGTCTTCCAGCCGAATGGCGACAAGCTGATGGTCGGCGAGGAATATTCCATTCAGAATAATTCGAATCCCCCCGCCGCCTACTTCAAGCAGGACGGAAATTTCGAATTCACGATTCCGCAGGGCGCCGAGCTCGACCAAGTGTCCACCTTCGGGCCGTCGGGAATGCCCGTACGTCAGGGCACGATCGACAAGGGCAAGGGCCGCTACTCCATCGCTTACGCGTTTCAGCCGGGCAACAACGGCGTGCGAATCTCCTACATTCTGCCGTATCCTGGCAATCAGGCCCAGTTCCGCGAAAGCTCGACGTATGACGCGCAACGCATGCTGCTCGTCGTTCCTCCCACGATGCAGGTTGCCAGCGCCGGCTTTAACTCCGCCGGGCAGGAGCAGGGCTACAACGTCTTCTCGAAAGAGTCCGTGAAAATCGGCGCGGGAATGGACGTCACGGTTTCCGGCACGGCTCCGCCGCCGCAGGACGCTTCGGCCGCGGGCGGTGCCGGCCCCGACCAGGCCAACGGGCGTGACGCTACCGCCAGCTCCGGCGCCAGCCCGGACACGACGGTTGAAACCGCTCCGGCGCGCATCGGCGATGAAAAATGGATTTTGCTCGGCGGGCTTGCGGCGATCTTTGCGGTCGGAGTGGGACTGCTTCTGCGCAAGCAGGGCATCGTGGAGGGGACCGCTCTTGCGCCCGCTCCGCCGGTTTCCGCCGCCAAGGCTCGCAAGGCGCAGCGCGAACGCGAACGCGCCGCGGCGCAACCGAAGCCGGCGCCCGCTCCTCCGCCTCCGCCCGCGGTACCGCCGATCGAAATGGTCACGCGGGAAGTGCACTCGAATCTGGACTCGCTCAAAGACACGCTGCTGCGTCTGGAATTGCGACGCCAGGCGGGTACCATCACCGACGCTGAGTACGCTCTGGAGCGGGGCCGCGCCGAGCAATTGCTGCGCGACCTGGTCCGGGGCTGAGCCGTCCGCGCGTGGCCACGCCGCATGCATCCTCCTCGAATGGCGGTTCAAGCCCCGTCCGCTCGCCACGCCTGCGCATTGATTTCAGCGAAGTCGAAAAGCGCTACGGCATGCGCCTCGCGCTACGCGGAGTGAATCTCTCCATCTCGGCAGGGGAATGCGTCGCGCTCGTCGGCCACAATGGATCGGGCAAAACGACGCTGCTCAAAATCGCCGCGCAATTGACCCAGCCCACGCACGGAAAAATTTCCTTTCATGAGGGAGAAGCCCCTGTCGCGCTCGACGAAGTCAAGAGCCGGGTCGGAATGGTCGGGCATCACACGCTTCTCTACGATGAGCTGACCGCCGAGGAAAATCTGATCTTTTTCGCGAAACTATTTGGGTTGACCGATCCCGCGGGAAAAGCTCACGCTGCGCTTGAGCCGGTGGGGCTCGCCGGACGCGCCGCTGATCTCGTCCGCACATTTTCACGCGGCATGCGCCAGCGGCTATCGATCGCTCGCGCGTTGCTTGCCTCCCCCGGACTCCTGCTGCTCGATGAAGCGGGCACGGGCCTCGACCCGGAAGGGCAGCATTGGCTCGCATCGGCCATCCAGCGGCTATGCGATTCCGGCTGCACCATCCTGATGAGCACGCATGGCCGGAACGAGACGCAGGCCGCGGTCACCCGCGCCGTGCGCCTCGACGGCGGCAAAATCACGCATGATTCCGGCGTGGGCGGCGACCCAAAGAAAGTCCTGGTCCTCGCGGCCGTTCGCGAGAGCGAGAGTGATAGCAACAGCGAGGCGGAATCATGACCCTTGCGCGCGCCGCCAGCGTGATCCTCGCCAAGGAATTGCGTACCGAGTTCCGTTCGCGCGAGCTGCTCGGGACGACCGCGGTCTTCGTGTTGATCGTGATGGTCCTCTTCAGCTTCACGTTCAACCCGACTTCTTCGGAATCGCGCCGCTTCGGCCCCGGCCTCTTGTGGCTGGGGTTCTTATTCGCCGGCTCGCTCATGCTGCAATCTTCTTTTCTGCGCGAACAGACGAACGACACGCTGGCCGCGCTGCGCCTTGCGCCCATTGACCCGTTCAGCATCCTGGCAGGGAAGATGGCCGCGAATTTTCTGTTCCTGCTCATCGTCGAAGTGATTCTGTTACCGGTGTTCGCGGTGCTGTACAACGTGGCGATTTTCCCGGTTCTCGGGCAGCTTCTGCTCGTGCTGACGCTCGGCACGATCGGACTCGCCGCCACCGGCACGGTTTTTTCCGCCGTGGCAGCTCAGGCGCGCCTGCGCGAGTTGCTTCTCCCGTTGCTGCTCTTGCCCGTGCTGGCCCCAGTCCTGATCGCCAGCACGGAAGCGACTATCGGCGTTCTCGGCCAGCCTTCGGAACTGTCTCTCGTTTGGTTGACGTTTTTGGCATGCTTTGACGTGGTATTTTTGACGGCGGCCTGGATGGTCGGCGAATATTTGTTGGAGGAGTGAAATGGCGACAGCCGCAACAACCCCAGCCGAAGCGCCCTCACGCGGGGCCATCTCCGCGCCGTCGATCCTCGTTGTGTTTCTGCTCCTCGCGGCGGCGAGCTACGGCGCGCTGATCTGGGCGCCCACGGAAAACACCATGGGCCTCGTCCAGCGCATCTTTTATTTTCACGTGTCGAGCGCGTGGACGGGGTTTGTCTCCTTCATCATGGTTTTCATCGGCAGCGTGGCCTATCTTCGCACGCGCGCGCCGAAGTGGGACTGGCTCAGCGTGGCCTCCGCCGAAGTGGGCGTGGCGTTTTTCACAATCGTGCTCGTGACCGGCCCGATCTGGGCGAAGCCGGTGTGGGGCATCTGGTGGACCTGGGACGCGCGCCTCACGTCTTCCTTTTTATTGTGGGTGCTCTTCGTCAGCTATCTCGTACTGCGCACGCTCGTCGACGAGCCTTCGCGCCGCGCCATGGTTTCCGCCGTCTTCGGAATTTTCGCGACGCTCGATATTCCGCTCGTGTATTTTTCGATCTGGTGGTTCCGCACCCAGCATCCGCAGCCGGTGATCGGCGACGGCGGAAAGCTGGACGCGCGCATGGGCTACGTGCTGCTTCTGTGCTGGGCGGCGATGCTTGGCGTGATGACGCTGCTGATTGGCCTGCGCTACCGCCTCGAAGCCATGCGCTCGGAAGTGGACGCGTATCGGATGGACGCGGCCCGGGGCGGGCGCTGACCGGCAAAGGGGTCGCCGGCACGGGGTTGCGGAACAGGGTCGCGGAACCCCGCCTCTAAAGAGGCGGGCTACAGCAATCGCCGCTAGTTAGCGCGCCCCGCATTGTTGTAGCCCGGGTCTTTAGACCCGGGGAACGTATGTGGGGCGCTGCTACGGGTCACTCAAGTGGGCGTCCGAACAAAGGCCCGGAATTCTTGGGAGAAACGCAATGAAGAATCTGAATTTTCTGGTGGCGGCGTACATCGCGATCTGGCTGATCTTCTGCGGATACGTTCTGTCCGTCGCCCGCCGCATGGCGAACCTGAAAGACGATATTCGCCGCCTGAAACAGGACGGCAAATAGCATGGGAAAGCGGCCCGCGAAGGTGTTTGTAGGGCACGGCTTTAGCCGTGCCGAACCGATTCAATCGAGACGGCTTTAGCCGCTGGCCCTTCACTGCGCGGCGGTTCAGCGAGCGATGATCGTATGACCCAAAAGAAAAAAATCGGTGTGGTGCTGTTCCAGCTGGGCGGGCCGGATTCGCCGGACGCCGTCGAGCCCTTTCTCTACAATTTATTCTGCGATCCGGACATCATTGATTTTTTCGGGGCCTGGTTCGCGCGCCGCCCGCTCGCCCGTTACATCGCGCGCAATCGCGCCGGAGTCGTCCGCGAGCACTACAACGACATCGGCGGCCACTCGCCGATTCGCCTTCTCACGGAACGGCAGTCAAGCGCGCTCGAAGCGGCACTCGCCCCGCACGTCGATGCGAAATGCTTCATCGCCATGCGTTACTGGCACCCGCTCTCCGAGGAGGCCGCGGCGCAGGTGAAAGCCTGGAACGCGCCGGAACTGGTTCTCCTGCCGCTCTATCCGCAATATTCCTTCGCCACCAGCTCGAGCAGCCTGAAGGAATGGAAGCGCGTCTACAATCCCGACGGCAACGCCCCTCGCGTGCACACCGTCGAACACTTTTTCGAGAATCCGCTCTACATCCAGTCGGTCGCGGAAAAAATCGCGCTCACGCTTACTCATTTCGACGAGCCCGACCGCGCGCACATCGTCTTCAGCGCCCACGGCCTGCCGCTCAGCCTGATCGAGCGCGGCGATCCGTATGCGAAGCACGTCGAAGAGACGGTGCGCCTGGTGATGGCGCGCGGCGCCTGGAAGAATGCGCACACGCTGTGCTACCAAAGCAAGGTTGGCCGCCGGAAGTGGCTCTCGCCCTCGCTCATCGACACGATCGACAAGCTCGGGCGCGCCGGCGAAAAGCACATGATCGTCGTGCCCATCGCCTTCGTCACCGAGCACATCGAGACGCTCCACGAAATCAACATCGAAGCCCGCGAACAGGCCGAGCACCTCGGCATCACCCAATTTGAAATGATGCCCGCCGTCGGCGATTCGCCTACATTTATCTCCGCGCTCGCCGACGTAGTGCTACGCTCCTTGAGTGATGCCTCCAAATAGCGCGCACTCCTCCCCTCTCAAGAACGGCCGCATCGTCGTGTCCGCCTTTGGCGGCCCCGAAACGTTAAAATATATGGAGGAAAACCTTCCGGAGCCTGGGCGCGGGGCTGTCCGGGTTCGAATTTTGGCGGCGGGCGTCGCGTATGCCGACGTCTTGATGCGCCGGCAGCTATATCCGGGGACGCCTCCCCCTCCATTCACTCCAGGATACGATCTTGTGGGAGAGATCGACGCTGTCGGAGAGGGCGTAACGGATTTTGCGGTGGGCCAGCGCGTGGGAGCTTTGACCGTGCGAGGGGCGTACGCTCGATTTGCCGTCGTTCCTGAAGAATTGCTCGTTCCAGTCCCTGAAACGCTCGATCCCGCGGAAGCCGTTTGCCTCATCCTGAACTACGTCACCGCATATCAAATGCTGCATCGCGTCGCCAAGGTGTCCTCTGGACAGCGAATTTTGATACACGGCGCGGCCGGCGGGGTCGGAACGGCACTGCTGCAGCTCGGCTCCCTGCACGGGCTCACGATGTACGGCACGGCGTCGAAAGCCAAACACGGCGCTATCGCCGCAGCCGGCGGCATTCCTATTGACTACAAGAGTGAGGATTTTTCCAAACGAGTTCGCGAGCGTTCCCCCGACGGAGTGGACGCTGTGTTCGATCCCGTGGGCGGGACGAACTGGTGGCGCTCCTACCGGCTCGTGCGGCGTGGGGGCGCGCTCGTGTGCTATGGAATTTCGAGGGCCGTGACGCATGGACAAATCGTGGGCGCGGGCAGTTTCCTTCTCCTCGGAATCCTGCGGCTGATTCCGGATCGACGCCGATGTGTGTGGTACAACGTCACAGGCTGGCGGAAGATCCACCCCGATTGGTTCCGCGCGGACCTGAAAATTCTTTTCGATTTGCTGACCCAACGAAAAATTCACCCGGTGGTTGCAGCGCGGCTCCCGCTTCGTGAAGCCGCGAAGGCAAACGAACAAATTGAGCACGCCACTTTCGCGGGGAAAATAGTTCTCCTGTGCCAGGAGTGACGCCACGCTGAAGTTTCGCCGTTGGGAATCCGCGTTGCCCCGGTCCCCGGCTGGATGGAAGGAGGCGCGTTGCGCAGCGCGGTCCAAAATGCGAACCACACAAAACAGCGCCAGGGACGAACCGAAACGGGAATTCGCCTTGACAGAACAGGGCTCGCGGAAATATAAGAAGTGGTACCTAAAATCCGTTCTTTGGAATATTGATTCGTCCTTTGTCTCGATTCATATTTTCTTGTCGCGAGGTCTGATAGCGGAACTATGGCCGATCCAGTAGACGGAAGTACACCGGCTCCCCCGCCAGCCAAGCCCAGCGCAGTTGCAGTTGCAAAACCGCCGGCCGCAGCCAAGCCCGCGGCCAAGCCAAAAGAGACCGCGGATGCCCCGGATCCGATGCGGCGGCGCGTCATTTGGGGGATGATCTACGGCTATCTTGGCATCAACCTGCTGATGTTCCTGCGGTTCTTCTTTCCGCGGGCGCTGTACGAACCCAACACGATTTTCAATATCGGTTACCCCGCGGACTTCTCCATCGGCATCGATCAGCGCTTTTTGATGACCAATCGCGCCTGGGTGGTTCGGGAGCCGGACCGCATCTTCGTGATCTTCGCGCGCTGCACGCACCTCGGCTGCACTCCCGAATGGAAGCCGGCCGAAAACAAATTCAAATGCCCGTGCCACGGCAGCGGATATGACAGCGAAGGCGTCAACTTCGAAGGTCCGGCGCCGCGGCCCATGGACCGCGCAAAAATCGCTCTCGATCCCACTGGCAAAATGGTGGTCGATACGAGCAAGCTTTACATGGACGATCCGCGCGCCGGAGTCAATCAGTTCAACGACCCCGGCGCTTATCTGCCCGTTTAGTGGGCGTCTCAGACTGCTGGTGGGCTGAACGCAGTTTCCTCAGGACACGGAACTCTTTCGAGGGGGCGTAGGAATGGCCGAAGAAAACGGCGAAAAGAAGGACAATGGGCTGCTCGGCCGTGTCCGGAAGGATATCTCCGACCTCAGGGAAACGATCAAGGAAAAGGGCAAGGACGAGCTGGAAGGGCTGAAGGAGCCGGAAAAGAGCCAGCTGTTCCGATCCATTTTCCGGGTCAAGCACGATGAGACGCCGCGCAATCGCGCGCTCTCGGTTCTCTCCAACGTTTTCTTCCACCTGCATCCCGCCAAGGTCAATCGCGACGCCGTAAAATACAAATACACGTGGGGCATGGGCGGCATCACGTTTTACCTGTTCATCGTCCTCACCTTCACCGGCGTACTGTTGATGTTCTATTACCACCCGACCAAAGTGCAGGCCTTCCGCGACATTTTGTACCTTGAGAACGACGTTCCTTTCGGCAAGCTGCTGCGCAACATGCACCGCTGGGCCGCGCACTTGATGATCATCGCGGTCTGGCTGCACATGTTTCGCGTGTTCCTCACCGGTTCGTACAAGCGGCCCCGCGAATTCAACTGGTGCATCGGCGTGCTCCTGATGGTGCTCACGCTGCTGCTCTCCTTCACGGGCTACCTGCTGCCTGACGATCAACTCGGCTTCTGGGCGGTCACGGTGGGAACGAACATGGCTAGGGCTACGCCGTTGTTAGGCACCGAAGGTCCGTTCGGCGCGCTCTTCGGCATGACGCCGTACAACGACGTGCGCTTCGCCTTGCTCGGCGGATCGATCGTCGACGCCAACGCGCTTTTGCGCGCCTACATCTGGCATTGCATCGCGATTCCTCTGATCGCCAGCATCTTCATGGCGCTGCATTTCTGGCGCGTGCGCAAGGATGGCGGCATCTCCGGCCCCGCGCCCGTCATGCTCGAATCGGAAATTAAGGAAGAGAACAAGAACCGGCCGGTGATCCTGCGGCCGAGTGGCATGGTTTAGAATTTTCTGAACAAGTTAGCGCGCATGTTCTTACAAACTAACAGGCGGGGTTGAGAAGCCAACATGTTCAACTGGCACCAAATATGGGAGGTTGCATCCGCTCCGGACAACGTGCCGATCGTGGCGCTGCTGTTCCTGGTCCCGTTTTACGTTTGGTACGCCTTCCGCCAGGCGCTGGAAAATGACAAGCTGATTGACAAGCTCAGCGCCGATCCGCAGGCGGCCAAGACCGAATACCGCAAGACCGAGCCGTGGAATCCGAAGTGGGAGAAGGAAGTCCACACCTGGCCGTACCTGCTGCGCATTGAGCTGGTCGCGGCGATCCTCGTCACCGCGCTGCTGATGGTCTGGTCCATCACGCTGAGCGCGCCGCTCGAAGAGCCGTCGAATCCCAACGTCACGATGAATCCGGCCAAGGCCCCGTGGTATTTCCTCGGCCTGCAGGAAATGCTCGTGTATTTCGATCCGTGGATCGCCGGGGTGATCATGCCGACGCTCATCATCGTCGGCTTGATGGTCGTCCCATATGTAGACGCGAATCCTCTGGGCAACGGCTACTACACCTACAAGCAGCGCAAGTTCGCCATCTGGACGTTCCTCTTCGGATTTATTGGCTTATGGGTCTTAATGATTGTAATCGGGACCTTCATACGAGGCCCCGGCTGGATGTGGTTCTGGCCGGGGCAAACATGGGACGCGCAACGCGTCGAGTTCGCGGTCAACCGGAACGTGGATCAGATTTTCGGGATCAACGGTTCCTGGCTGGTGCATCTCATGCCCGCGGGCAACGCCGGGTACGCGCCGATCCTTGCGCGCATCATTTTCGGAGTGTTCCCGATCCTGTTTTACTTTATCGTGGCCGGGTACGGCGTGCACCGCCTGCTGCTGATGACGGATTTCAGCAAGAAGATTTTCAAGCGCATGACGCTCCTGCAGATGGGGACGATGGAGCTGTTCCTGATCCTGATGCTGAGCCTGCCGGTGAAGATCCTGCTCCGGCTGCTGCTGCGCATCAAGTACGTATGGGTCACGCCCTGGTTCAGCATTTAGGCGCGTGCCAAAAAGCTTGTTTTGTCCATTCCGAGGCGGTTTTCGCCGAGGAATCTCTGTGTAGCCGGGATAAATCGAAGAGAGATTCCTCGCTTTGCCCGGAATGACAAAAGTGATTAGCGGTTCAGCGAATCGAGAAATTGAATAAGGAGGCACGGGGTGCCTGAGCAGCTTCCTCCTGATGATCCAGTTACAAGCCGGCCCATGGCGGGCCTGGTCCTCGTTTCGGCATTCATCCTGATGCTGACCGTGGCGTGGTCGCTCTACGATGAATTCTACGGCTTGCGCCCCTGGCGGAAGTACCAGGGCGAATTCTCCAGCGCGTATTCCACCTATCTTGACAAGCAGTACCAGCAGCGCAAGACGGACGAGCAGAAGTTCTATGCAACGCCCACCTACGTGAAGATGGCGGCCGACATTAAAGCCGCCACGGACGCAGCACGCGCGCAGGATCAGCAGATCGGCCAGCAGATTGATTTGCTCGACCGCCAGCGCGCGGCCATGACGGACTCTTTCACGAATTCGCGAGGCCTCGTCGGTTCCCTTGCCTACCAACTCGAGCAAATCGACGAGAAGGATAAGAGCGCCAAGGAGTCCAAGCTCAAGGATCTGAACGAAGCCAAGGCCCAGACATACGACGTGGTCTGGCCGGTCGAAGGCGGCAAGGTCGAGCCGCGAAAGTTTAACTACGACCAGCTCAACGGCCTGTTCGTTTCGATTATGACGTCGAAAGCCAAGCTGGTCGCGAAGCGTGGCGACGTCGATCAACCCGCGAAGGACGCGCAGGACAAGCTGAATCAATACGTCAAAGAACAGCTTCCCGGGCTGGCCTCCAAGGATATTTTCTCGCTGAGCCAGGCCATCAAGGGCCTCGACGTTCATATCCGCCAAATCAACGTGAATCCCTCCGGCACTTCGCTGAACAACCTCGGCGGCGCCGGACTCGTCGATCGCTGCCAGTCCTGCCACCTGGGCACCGATCCGCTGCTCGTTCCGGTCACGATGACGCTAACCAAGGCTGACCTCGGGATGCCCAAGAGCACCGACGCTCCCTTCACCAGCCATCCCGATCCGGACATGATGAAGTATCACCCGCTGGAGAAGTTCGGCTGTTCGCCGTGCCACGGCGGAAACGGCCGCGCGCTCGACACCGTCGAGAAAGGGCACGGCCGCTACGAACACTGGCTCTGGCCGCTCTACTATCCCGAAAACTATGACGCGGGCTGCCAGCAGTGCCACGCTTCGGACATGGTCACCGAGCATGCCCCGGTGCTGAACCGCGCGAAAATGCTGTACCGCGAAAAAGGCTGCATCGGCTGCCATCGCTTCCAGGGCTTTGACAATCAGGACGAAGAGTTAGTCAGCGCCCGCCAGGCAATCACACAGCTTGAGAATCAGAAGGCGGACGACAAGCTGCAAATCACCGAGCTGAACAAAAAGGGCGACAACGCTCCCGACAACGACGCCGCGAACGCTTACTACGCGCAAGCCACGAATTTGACCGTAACGATGTCGGGGATCGACGCCAAGATCGAGCAGCTCGATCGCCGCTCCCACAACCTCCTGCGCGAAATCAAGAAAGTCGGCCCGGACCTGAAAGAAGTCCGGATGAAGGTCCACAAGGAATGGATCCCCAACTGGCTGAAGCACACGCACGAATGGCGGCCGACCACAAAGATGCCGCAGTTCCGGCTGCAGGATGACGAAATCCAAGCCATCGCCGCCTACATCTGGAACACTGCCATCACCAGCCCCGAGCTTCCCAAGCAGACGCCCGGCAACGCCGCGCACGGCCAGGAGCTTTTCGAGCAGCGCGGCTGCGAGGCCTGCCACTCGATCGGCGAAGGCTCGGACATGGTCGGCGGAGACTTTGCCGCGAATTTGTCCCGGGTCGGCGAAAAGGACAACTACGACTATCTCGTGCGCTGGATTCTGAATCCGCGCACGCGCACTCGCCCATACAGCCCGTTCGAGCACAAGGATCTTGGACCGGAAGACTACGCCAAACACGACCTGCCGTTTGTGTTTGACGTCGATCACTCGCGCAGCCCGAACGACGGGCACGAGTTGGTCGTGCAGCAGATGACGGTGATGCCCAGCCTGCGCCTGACGGTCGATGACGCCCGCGACATCGCCAGCTTCCTCGAGACGCAGAAGCATCCGGATTCGAGCTTCCCGCCCGCGCCGTTCATGGACAATCCCAGCCCGGAGATGATGCAGCACGGCAAGGAGCTCATCCAGCACTACGGCTGCGCCGGCTGCCACGAAATTTCCGGCCTCGAAGATGAAGGCCGCATCGGCACCGAACTGACCAACGAAGGCAGCAAGCCCATCGAGCGCCTGGATTTCGCGCTCCTCACGGAAGATGCCAAGCTCGGCGTTCTTCCCGACGGAAAGAAATCGCCGCGCGGCGCGTGGTACGACCTGAAGGGCTTCTTTGAAAGCAAACTCACCGATCCGGCCACCTTCGATCGCGGAAAGTACAAGCCCGATCCGATGGACCGGCTGCGCATGCCCAAGCCCAACGTCACGAAAGCGGACATCGACGCCTTGACGACGTTCCTCCTCGGCTCGACCGATCCGACGCTGCCGCCCGAATACATGTACAAGCCGGCGGACCAGCGCATGGCGATTCAAAAGGGCTGGTGGATCATCACCAAGTACAACTGCATCGGCTGCCATCAAATCGGAGTCGGGCAGAAGTCCGTGCTGATGGGCCTGCCGCAGTTCCAGAGTGAGAACAAGCAAAACCTGCCGCCGATGCTCACGAGCGAAGGCGCGCGCGTCAGCCCCGACTGGCTCAAGGCATTTCTCGCCAATCCGTCGCTCAGCACCACGGACGTGAACCGCAACGGCGTGCGCTCGTATCTGCAGGTGCGCATGCCCACGTTCTTCCTGTCGGACGACGAAATCCGTACGCTCGTCTCGTTCTTCCAGGCCGTCTCGAGCCAGCCGCAGCCGTATATTCCGCAAAAGATCGAGCCGATCACGACGGCGGAAAAAGAGATGGCGCGCGACTTGTTCACGAGTTCGGCCGCTCCGTGCCTGAAGTGCCACGCCACGGGCGATCCGAACCATGACAAAAACGCCATCGCGCCGAATTTCCTGTTCGCCAAGGAACGATTGCAGCCCGGCTGGACGGCGCGCTGGATCACCGATCCCGCGCTGATCGCGCCTGGCACCGCGATGCCTTCGGGTCTCTTCCGGCGCGACGGCGATCGCTGGGTGTTCTCTGGCCCGCTCCCGGCAAGCTTCAAGAATTACACCGGCGATCACGCCGATCTGCTCGTCCGCTACATGTTCCAGTTGACTCCGGAGGAGCAGCGCGCTTTGATGAGCAGGTCGCCGTCAGGTGGCGGCGCGGGGAACTGAAGATTTCCATAAATGTGCAGTTGGGTGCCCGGAATTGCGTACTCAAATTAGGAGGAATCTTTTCGTGAGTAAATCAAGATTTGCAATTTACACGCTCGCACTCGGCGCGTTCGCTCTGTCGCTCGCCGGATGCGGCGGAGGAAACAAGGAATCGACATCAGAAGCCCCGGCGGCGCCCGCAAGCGCCCCAGCCGGAAAATCGGTGGACCCGGCGACAGCCGGCGAAGTCACCGGTGCGGTGAAGCTTGACGGCGCCGCACCGAAAATGAAGGCGATTAACATGGCGGCCGAGCCGGCCTGCTCGAAGGCGCGCACCACACCGGCGGCCAGCGAAGAAGTGGTGACAGGAGACGGCGGAACGCTCGCCAATGTGGTTGTGTACGTGAAGTCCGGGCTCGACGGGTATTCTTTCCCGGCGCCGAGCGCCCCCGCGAAAATCGAGCAGCAGGGCTGCCAGTATCACCCGCACGTCATCGCGATGCAGGTCGCCCAGAACGTCGACGTGGTGAACAGCGACCAGACCACGCACAACATTCACCCGATCCCGAAGGACAATCGCGAGTGGAACGAGTCGCAGCCTCCCGGCGCGGCGCCCATCGAGAAATCGTTCACCCGTGAGGAAATCGCCATCCCGGTGAAGTGCAATGTGCACCCGTGGATGAAGGCCTACATGGCGGTCGTGCCGAATCCGTACTACCAGGTCACGGACAAGGACGGCAAATTCGACCTGAAGAATCTTCCTCCGGGCACTTACACGCTGACCGCGTGGCACGAACTCTACGGAACGAGCGATCAGACCGTCACGATCGGCGCCAAGGAGTCCAAGACCGTCACGTTCACATTCAAGGCCGCGGCTGCGGGAGACTAGCGCGTAAACCTCTCCGTGTTCTCTGTTTCCTCTGTGTTTGAGTTTTCACGGCTCTAACACAGAGGACACCGAGCAGGCACAGAGGGCCACAGAGACGAACTCATTCACCGGCGCGGGTTCAGGGTTCGCGCCGGCGTTCGAAATCGCATGAATACCGCTTACAACAAGGCCGTGCATCAGTACGCCGTCTTCACGGCGTGTTGCACGTTTCTGCTCCTCGTGGCCGGCGCGCTTGTCACTTCGAATGACGCCGGGCTGTCCATCCCAGATTGGCCGCTGGCCTATGGTTCGCTCCATCCGCCCATGGTTGGGGGAATCCGTTACGAGTTTACGCACCGCGTGATTGCGACGTGCGTGGGCCTTCTGACGATCGGACTCGCCGTTTGGCTATGGAAGGCCGAGAAACGATCTTGGATGCGCTGGATGGGCTGGGCTGCGCTTGGCGGGGTCATTTCGCAGGGGATTCTCGGAGGTCTGACCGTGCGCATGTTCCAGCCGCCGCCGGTCTCCGCCGCTCACGCCACGCTCGCCCAACTTTTCTTTTCCACGGTCGTTGCTATCGCGGTCTTTACCAGTTCCTGGTGGAATGGCTCGTTCGAAGAGGTTGAGGATTCTGGCGCGCCCCGCGTTCGAACGCTCGTCGTCTGGACGCTCGTCGCGGTGTTTCTTCAGTTGATCCTCGGCGCGGCGTTTCGCCACAAGGGATTCGGGATCATTCCGCACCTCATCGGCGCGGTGATTGTGACGATTTTGATTTTCCTGACGGCGGGCGCGCTGAAACGGCGCTTCGGCAATGTCCGTCCGCTGCGGAATTGCGCTCGGTACCTGCACGCGCTGATCGGCGTGCAATTGCTACTTGGCGCGGGGGCATACTGGTCGAGACTTTCAAGCGCGCACGCTCCTCAACCGCCGGGGTTGATGGTAACCTTGACGGTCGTACACACGGTTACCGGCGCTCTCGTGCTGGCGGCGACTTTGGTGACGGCGTTAATTAGTTTCCGGCTGATCAAGGCTGGCAGTGCGGTCTCGGAATCGGCGTCGATCAGCGCGCGGGTTGCGCATTTGCATTGAACGGCGCATGAGAGACTCGATTCACACAGCGGCAACGACTGCGGCGGAGGCCAGCCGCCCGGCGCTGTACCTCGCGCTGACCAAGCCCGATGTGTCGTTTCTGGTCGTGATGACCACCGTCGCGGGCTATGCGCTCGGAACGCGCGGCCCGCTCGACTGGCTGCGCATGGCGCACACTGTCTTCGGCACCACGCTGATCGCGGCGGGCACTTCGGCCCTCAACCATTATTTCGAGCGCGATATCGATGCGCTGATGCGCCGCACGGCCTCGCGCCCGCTGCCTTCCGGTCAGTTGTCGCCGCGCGAGGCATTTTGGTTTGCGGTTTCGCTCCTCGCATTCGGAACGCTGTATCTCGCGCTGGCCACCAACTCGCTCGCGACGCTGCTGGGCGTAGCGACTTCAGTTCTATATCTTTGCGCCTACACGCCGCTGAAGCGCCGCACCACGCTGGCCACGTTCGTCGGCGCGTTTCCTGGCGCCGTCCCCCCGCTGATCGGATGGGCGGCGGCGCGCGGCACGCTTAACATCGAGGCGTGGTTCTTGTATGCGGTGCTGTTTCTGTGGCAATTCCCGCATTTTGACGCCATCGCGTGGGTCTATCGCGAGGATTACAAACGCGCCGGGATTCGCATGCTGCCAGTGGTGGATCCGCAGGGCACGCGAACATTCCGCGAGATCCTGCTTACGGCGGCGCTGCTCGTGCCCATTAGCCTTCTGCCCGCCGTGACGGGCCTGGCCGGGGCGCGCTACTTTTTCGGAGCGGTAGTTTTAGGAATCATGCTGGTGGAAGTGTGCTTGTGGGCGGCGGCGTCCAAGACGAGTTTCCGGGCGAAGTGGCTCATGCACGCGACCGTGTTTCATTTGCCGGTGCTGCTCGGTTTGCTGATCTACGACAAATTCACCCGTTAGGTTCAGGCGCGCGCGGGGCGCCCGTGAGAGGCCATGAAGGGACAGGAAAACGAGGCCGAACTGGCCATTATGTCTGTGGTGATGATCGTTCTCTCGCTCTTGGGGATCATCGCCGGATTTTCCAAGGGATTGTTCGGCGGGATTGACGGCCTGCTTCTGCTCGCCATCGCGGGGATGATCTTCCTAATCTTTCTTTTGCTCCTCGCAGTGCAAGCCAAGGAGCAAGGCTGGATCGGCAAGCAAAAGCAAAATGGCTCAACGGCCTAGGTAGGACAGGCTTCCAGCCTGTCGCCTTTGACTTTTTTCCCACGAAGCCGACGGCGCCGCCGAGAAGGAACACCGCATTGATCTCCCCACCCGCACTAGACGCCGTACTCAATGGCGCAAGCGCCGTTCTGGTGACGGTCGGCTATATCATGATCCGCACCAAGCGCATTCTCGCGCACAAGGTGTGCATGCTCGCAGCCACGGCGACCTCAGCCGTGTTCCTAGTCTCCTACCTCGTATATCACTACCACCTGTACGCCACCGGGCAAGCCCCCGTCCATTTCCCGGGAACGGGCGCGCCGCGCATCGCCTATCTGACGATGCTCGGCACGCACACGATCCTCGCCATCGTCATCGTCCCGCTCGTGATTCTCTCGCTCACCCGCGCCTTGCGCTCCAATTTCCCGGCGCACAAGCGCATCGCCCGCTGGACGCTCCCGCTCTGGGCCTACGTCTCCGTCACCGGCGTGCTCATCTACGTCGTGCTCTATCAGATCTATACCCCTGCGCAGTAGCAACCGCGCCGTGCCGCTGGCTCGTAAGGCGCTTACGAGCAAGTGGGACTCTTGAGTCTCTGTGTCAATGGTTCGGGACAACACTTTTGAAGCTCTCCCGACAGTAACCATCTCCTATAGCAAAAAACGTGATAACGTCACAGCCGAATGAAGCCACTCCGTTGGTTTGTAGTTCTTCTATTGGTGACGTGCTGCGGCTGCCAAAAGAGTGCGCCCCCGGCCTCATCCGTGCCCCGCTTTCCCGAGCGAACTTTCACCGACCACTGGTTTATGGACCCTATTGCCTTAAAGCATTTCAAAGAGAACGCGAACGCCGTCCCGATGGGTGCTGACATAAGGCAGGTTATTCTTGTGCTCGGGGTCCCTGATGCCGACCTTGCCTTCCAAAAGAACGAGTACCACCGCGTTTTTACGTACTATGTCACACGAAAATTGAGCGATCACCCACTGGAATCCGATAAATACGTCTCGTTCGCGTTCGACCGTAGCGGAAAATTAGAGCGTGTCTACTCCAATGTTGAGAGCATTCCCTCGAAGAATTGGCCTTGGCCGTAGATCAACCTTTCATTTCAAGGCACGTCTTATTGTCGAAAATCGCGATTGTGCTCGCGGCGCGATTCTGGGGAGTGTGCCTGGTTTCGCCAGTTACTATGAGGGACGCGGAGGAACCCCACGCAAAGCGACACAAATGTGTGGTGGGGACCGAGCTGCTTCTGCGGTTTGCCGATCTCTACCGCAAGGGCTACCCTTGTCGCCTGACCCGCGCTAGTCTTATTTGCGGAGACGGCTCCGGCCAAAGCTTTACGGAGCAGCCGAGACGGCACCTGCTACGAAATGCGCATTGGTGCGCTACGATAGAGCTGGTGATGAAAATAAACCAAGCCTGCAAGCGTGAGTCGCAATGAGTAGCATCCCTCATCCTGCCGCTTCTCCCGCTCCCGCGGCGAAATCCGGAATCGCCAAGAAGTGGCTCGTCGCGATCCTCGTGCTGACGTTCGCCTTCGTGCTGATGCCGTTCTTGCTGTGGTACATGACCACATTCACCCGCCCGCTGACCGACGCCGACCTCGGCGCGTACTTCAACGATGCCGCGCATCCGCGCCGCGCCCAGCACGCGCTCTCGCAAATCGCCGACCGCATCATGAGCCCGAATCCCGGGATTCGCGAATCGGCGAAATCCTGGTATCCCGAGGTCATTCATTTTTCGGAGCAGGGAAGCGATGAGTTGCGCGTCACGGCCGCGTGGGTGATGGGCCAGGACAATGCGTCGCCGGAATTTCACGCCGCGCTGCTCAAGCAATTGAATGACTCAAATCCAATGGTGCGGCGAAACGCGGCGCTCTCCCTCGTACGCTTCGCCGACCCCTCCGGCCACACGCTCATCGCGGGAATGCTCGCGGGCTATACCGTGAGCGCGCCGCGAACGGGAGCGCTTTCGCTCCGCCTGAAGCCCGGAGACGTGATCAATCCCGGCACGCTCCTGGGCCACATCAAAGTGGGGGAAGAAAACGCGGAAGTCCGCTCGGAAGTGCCGGGCACAATCCGCCAGTGGATTCCCTCGGACAACGCCCAGGTCAAATCGGGCGACCCTTTGCTAGTCGTTGATCCCAGCCCCGAAATGGTCTGGGAATCCCTCCGCGCGCTCTACTTAATCGGCCAGAAGGAAGACCTTCCCGCGATCAACTCCTACGTCCGCGGCGTGGACGGCATGCCGCCGCAGGTCCAGCAGCAGGCGCAGCTCACCGCACGGGAAATCTCCGCAAGGGCAGAGAAGTGACTGGTGACTAGTGATCGGTGACTGGTGAACCCAAACACACACGTCGTCGCCGACCGCCGAAACAAGTTCGCCTTCGCATGTTTGGAAGATTCAGACCTTACCTAAAGGCAGGAACTTCGCCAGAAGACTCGTTTTTCACCAGTCACTAATCACCAGTCACGCCTCTTCAGAACGGCAGCGTCCCATTCTCCCCTTCAAATTCCGCCAGGGGAACCATATCGATCGCGTCCCACGGGCAGCCTTCGAGGAATGCGCCGTCGGGGCCTTTGCTGGTGCACAGCTTGCAGCCGATGCACAGTAGGGGATCGACGATGATGCGGCCGAAGGGCGGATGATCTTCGTCCGGGGCCCAGTACATGCAATCCGCAACGGGGCAATACTCCACGCACGCGGGAGAACCGGAGCAACCGGTGCACTGCTCGTTAATGACCGCCAGAATATGAGGCTTGCGCTTGCGCTGCGTCGTCGTGCCAGTGGAAATCGGCGACTGCTTGACGACGGTGCCTGCCTGAAACTCCTCAATACTCGGAGCGCTATACGCCACTGCGGGCCTCCAGGAATTTGGGTTCCGAAACTTATTCTTGCCGATGCATTTCGCGTTGTCAATGCTGCCGCGCGGCGAATTTTTCAGCATGCACGCGATTGGAATTTCCCCAAGGCTGCCCTTTGCGTCGAAACAGGACTGCTGTAGCCCGCCTTTTTAGAGGCGGGGATCGGCAAGCGGGGACCGGGCGATTCGTGCGCTGCTGCTTCCAACGAGAATCCCCGCGTCTAAAGACGCGGGCCACAACTCGGGCCACAACAAGTGATCCGCCCGCCAAAGTACAGGATTTTGTGACAATTTACAGAGTTTCCACAGAATTGTTACACACCATTAACAGTCGCCCCTTGAAATGGCGCACTTGAATCGGAGAAGTTTTAGCGCTGCGTTGCATCAGCCGGCGCCGCGTGGTTGGGTGTGTGTCGTCCTGATCGTGAATCTCACCGCAAGGGGAGAAACAATGAATTGTGCAGCAGTGACGCAACTCAGGTGGATACGTGTATTTGTGCTGTTTGCACTGGCGCTAGGGTTTTCCGATTTCGCCTTCGCACAGGGAAAGGGCGCCATCTCCGGAATTGTGACGGACGACAGCGGCGCCGTCCTCAAGGGCGCGCAGGTCACTCTCGAGTCGCCCGTCTTCAATACGGTATCCGACGAGCAAGGCCGGTTTTACATCAACGATATCGCTCCAGGAACCTACACGCTCACGATTTCATACGTCGGCTTCACGAAATTCGAGCAATCGGTGAGCGTGCCGCCCGGGCAGGCCACCACCATCGACGCGAAACTCAAGCTGCAATCGCAAAATGAGGCGATCCTCGTGACCGCACCGCGCGTCACGGGCGAAGCCGAAGCCGTGAACATCGAGAGAAACGCCGACAATCTGGTGCAGGTAATCCCCGAGGAAGTGATCCAGAGCTTGCCGAACGCAAATATGGCCGACGCCTTGGGACGATTGCCCGGCGTAACCCTGGAGCGCGATGAAGGCGAAGGGAAGTATGTGCAGGTTCGCGGGCTTGAGCCGCGACTGACCAACGCGATGATTGATGGAGTAAATGTTCCCTCACCGGAGTCCGGCGTCCGGCAGGTCAAGTTCGATTCCATCCCGGCGGACATGGTGGAGTCGGTCCAGATTAGCAAAACGCTGCAGCCCAACATGGAGGGGGATGGCATCGGCGGTTCGGTGAACATGATCACCAAGATCTCGACCGAGGTTCCCACCGTCAGCCTCGGCGCCGTCGGCGGCTACACGCCCATCATAAACGGGCGAGGCGAAACCGGGGAGACCGGAACGGTCGGCTACCGTTTTGGCCAGTCAAAGAAGTTCGGCGTCATCTTCGGCGGTTCCTACGATTGGAACGGGCGCGGCATTAACGACATCGAGCCCGTTCCCGACATCGCCACGCTGGCGTCCGGCCAGCAGGTGAGCTGGAAAGACGGCATGGACATTCGCGAATACCAGTACTTCCGCACGCGCTGGGGACTCGCCGGCACCATGGACTACAAGCTCTCCGATGCGTCCAACATCTACCTACGCGGATTCTATTCGGACTTCCACAACTACGGCGACCGGTTCAAGTATTCGCTCATAGACAACACCCCCGGAATCACTTTGCTCGCTCCGGGCAACGTGGGTTGCCCGACGAATAGCAGCGGTGTCACAATCACGCCCTGCACCCTCGGCACACCTTCGGCCAACGGCGAGCTCAGGAACCCTGATATCGGTGTATCAAACCTGGTTCTCGGCGGCGTGCACAATCTGACGACGACGTGGTTTGCCTGGGATGTCGCCTTGTCTCGCGGCTGGGAGGGCAATTCCTCCTCCAGGGATGCGGATTTTGGAGCGGGCCCGAACTTCACGACCAGCACCTGCCAATACGATCCCGCAAACACCGCGAACGAGTTCTTGCCACGCTGGAACGGAGACTGTTTCAACGAAATCAACAACCCGTCACTCTACGTGCTGAAGGACATCAAGCAGAACTTGGGCCTCTCGGCGCAGTTGAACATCGAGGCGTCCGGATCGGGCGCCAAGCGCTATCACCTCGGCTCGAAGCTGGCGACGATCGAGGTCGGAGCCAGGTTCCGCAACGCGCACAAATTCAATGACGGCTACCTGTGGGAGGTCACCCCGGCCGGGAACATCGGAATGGCAACCTTCCCGAACGCCATCGTCGACCACAACTACTACAATGGCGGGACGTACAATCTGGGGTATCAGCCAAGCTTCGAAAGTGTTTTCGCCTACTACAATGCGAACAACACCCCCAGCCTCTTCAACAAGCCGACGAGCACGCAGGGAATCGACGGCCAGGAATACGACTTGATCGAGAAGGTCATCGCCGGCTACGTGATGAACACAATCGACCTTTCGAGCCGCTGGCGCCTCGTCGCAGGTTTACGCATCGAAGACACGAGGGAAAACGGCACGAACTTTCTCTTCAATAACATCACCAATTCCATCTCCCCGAACAAGTTCAGCGGATCCTACATCACCCTTTTACCCAGCGCCGCGCTCAAGTACGCCGTCAGCCCCAATGACAACCTTCGCTTCATTTATGCGCGCGGGCTGTCGCGTCCTCAACCGCAAGATATTGCCGAAGCAATCCAAATCAGCACAAACGGAAATGGCACGTTCCCGTTCTTCATTCAGCTTGATAATCCAACCCTAAAAGCTGAAACCGGAGACGATGTCGACGTCCTGTACGACCACTACTTCAGCACCTTCGGCGTTTTTTCCGCCGGATACTTCTATAAGTATCTCCACAACCCGATTTTGCAGACGATCAGCGACTGCACACAGTGCACGCCGCTCGGCCAGCAAAAGGCCAATTATCAGGTGGGCCAGCCGATCAATGCCGGGTCGGGCTGGATTACCGGTGTCGAAGTCGCTTACCTCCAGCACTTCTCATCGCTTCCAGGAGCGTGGGCCGGTCTTGGCCTCTCAGCCAACTATGGCTACACCGCATCCCAGGCTAATGGCATTATCAACCGCTCGGACCACCCAATGCTGCCGCGAACCTCTCCCAACGCCTTTAACATCAGCCCAACGTACGATCGCGGACGCGTCTCAATGCGTCTGGGAATTTCGTACAACCAGGCGAACATCCAGCTATATCAATTCACGAACGGCACGGCCGGTGGGATAAATGGGCCGCTAAGTGACTTCTACTTCTACACGCACGTTCAGGTGGACGTGCAGGGCAGTGTCCGGATGAATCATGGGCTGACGATCCTGGCCCAGGCGCTAGACCTGAACAACGAAGTCTTCGGTTTCTACCAGGGCAGCCCGCAGTACATGATCCAGCGCGAATACTACCAGCCGTCGTATTCGCTGGGTCTTCGTTGGGAGCCGAACCGCGAGAAATAGCTCTTAGTGGCGCAGGCTTCCAGCCTGTGGGGTTTTGTTGGGGCAGCGTCCATCAAGCCTCAACGAGCCCCACAGGCTGCCCTTCTAGGTTCTCAGGGTAAACAAGCCTGCTCCACTTGATTCCCTCCATCCGGAAGTTGATTCGCGCACGACTTGTTGTAAGCTGTCCGGCGTTGCGTGAACACACCGAAATCGAACTTCCCATCAGCCGTGGAGAGGCGCCGCCGCGTGCGTCGCTCAACCGGCCTGCGCAGGTCCTGTTTGCCAGCCTGATCGGGACGACCATCGAGTTCTTCGACTTCTACATCTTCGCCACCGCGGCAGTACTGGTTTTCCCGAAATTGTTTTTTCCGGCGACCGATCCTGCCTCGGCGAGGCTTGCTTCGCTCGCCACGTTCGCGATTGCGTTTTTCGCGCGGCCCGTCGGCTCGGCGCTCTTTGGCCACTTCGGAGACCGCATCGGGCGCAAGGCGACGCTCGTTGCGGCGCTGCTCACCATGGGCCTGTCGACGGTGGCCATCGGCGCGCTGCCGACGTATGCCACGATCGGTGTAGCCGCGCCGGCGCTGCTGGCGTTTTGTCGATTTGGGCAAGGGCTGGGCCTGGGCGGCGAGTGGGGCGGCGCCGTGCTACTCGCGATCGAGAATGCGCCGCCAGGGAAGCGCGCTTGGTACGGTATGTTTCCGCAGTTGGGGGCTCCCGCCGGCTTCCTCTTCTCCGGCGGAATATTTCTCGCGCTGTCGAGGTGGCTCAGCGACGCGCAGTTTTTCTCCTTCGGTTGGCGCATCCCGTTCCTCGCGAGCGCTGCGCTTGTCCTCGTCGGCCTGTACGTGCGGCTGACGATTACCGAGACGCCCGTCTTCCGCGATGCGCTCAGCCGCCGCGAGCGCGTCAAGGTCCCGATGCTGACGGTATTCCGCGAACATCCGGGAACCGTCGTGGTCGGTACGCTCGTGGCGCTGGCGACATTCGTGCTCTTCTACTTGATGACTGTTTTCGCGCTTTCGTGGGGCACTACCGCACTGGGCTACAGCCGCCAGAAATTCTTGGTGATGCAATTATTCGCAGTGCTGTTTTTTGCGGTCTTCATTCCGGTGGGAGCGATCCTTGCCGAGCGAGGCCGCCGCGTCACGCTCCTGTGGGTCACCGCCACGATCGCCGCGTTTGGAATCGTGATGGCGCCGATGTTCTTGGCGGGAACCACGGGCGCCGTGCTAATGATGACTCTAGGCTTGTCGCTGATGGGCTTGACCTACGGCCCGCTCGGCACGGTCCTTTCCGAGCTTTTTCCCACGGCCGTGCGCTACACGGGCAGCTCGCTGACGTTCACTTTCGCCGGCATCTTTGGCGCGTCGCTCGCGCCGTATATCGCCACGTGGCTGGCCAAGAACTACGGCTTACAATACGTCGGCTATTATCTCAGCGGCGCGGCCGCGCTGACGTTCGTCGGCCTGCTCGCCGCGCGGGAGACGAAGGATCAAGAGCTGTGACTTAGTGGCGAGTGGCTAGTGGCTAGCGAACCCCAGTGACCGGGCGACTAGCGAGTAGCCACTCGTCACTGCCACTAACTCCGGAGGTTCCCATGGCTAAATCACGCCGCAACTTCCTCACGCAATCCACGCTCGGCCTGCTGGCCGCCGCCGCGGGATGCCGCGGTGGCAAGCCGGAAAAGTCTGCCGCCGAGCCGCCTCCCGGCGCGCCGCCGGCGTTCGGTACATCGCCGCCCGCTGGCCCCGAAGTTTCAACCACGACATTCGCCGAGGCCGAGAAGCTCGTGCAGTTCACGATGAGCAAACCGGAGCGGGACCTTGCCGCAAGCAGTTGGCGGGGAAACCTTGCATCGGTTTACGAGCGCCGCACCGGCCCGCGGAAAATTGCGCTGGAGGGCGATCTCCCGCCGTATTCGATCTGGGACCCGGTTCTGCCCGGGCAAAAGCGCGGCCCGGAACGCGATCGATTCGCATTCAATCTCGGTGACCCCGGCCCGCTGCCGAGCGCGGACGATGAGATCGCATTCTCGCCGGTCACGCGCCTATCACGCTGGATCGAGCAGAAGAAGCTCACTTCGACACGGCTCGTTCAGATTTACCTCGCGCGCATCGAGAAATTCGACCCCAAGCTGCGCTGCGTCATCACCTTGACGCGCGAGCAGGCGTTGGCGCAAGCCGCAAAGGCCGACGCGGAAATCGCGGCAGGGAAGTACCGTGGCCCGCTGCACGGCATTCCCTACGGTGTGAAGGATCTGCTGGACACCGCCGGGATCGCGACCACGTACGGCGCCGAGCCGTTTCGCAATCGCATCCCGCAGGCCGACTCCACGGTCGTGAAGCGCCTGAACGACGCGGGCGCCGTGCTGATCGCCAAGCTCAGCATGGGCGCGCTCGCGCTCAACGATATCTGGTTCGGCGGGCAAACCATGAATCCGTGGCTGCTCGAGGAAGGCTCGTCGGGCTCGAGCGCAGGGCCCGGTGCCGCAACCGCTGCCGGCCTGGTCGGCTTTTCCATCGGCAGCGAAACAGAGGGCAGCATCACGAGCCCGTCCATGCGCTGCGGGCTCACCGGCCTGCGGCCCACGTACGGCCGCGTGCCGCGCACCGGAGCGATGACGCTCTGCTGGTCGCTCGACAAGCTGGGCCCAATGGCGCGCAGCGTGGGGGACACGATGCTCGTGCTGCACGCCATCAGCGGACCTGATCCCGGCGATCTGTGCAGCGTTCCGAGCAAACTGGATTTTGACGCGAGCGCAAGCGTGCAAGGGCTGCGCGTGGGCTATTTCCCGGGCTGGATGAAGGAGAATCCCGCGACCGACGTGGACCGCAACGCGCTCGATGCCGTCCGCAAAGCAGGAATGGTTCCGGTCGAAGTCACGCTCCCCGATTGGCCGTACGATTCCATGAATCTGATCCTCTTCGCCGAATCGGCCGCCGCCTTCGAGGAGCTGACCCTCAGCCACGGCGTCGACCAACTGAAAGCCCAGGTGCTGGACGCCTGGCCGAATCTCTTCCGGCAATCGAGATTTCTCTCTGCGGTAGACATGGTCCAAACCGATCGCTTCCGGCGCAAAGTGGCGATGGAAATGGCGCGCGTTTTTTCGCAAGTGGATTTGCTCCTCGTCCCATCGCTGCGCGACGAAATCCTGACGATTACGAATTTCACGGGGCATCCTTCGCTGACGTTGCGCGCCGGATTCGTCGAGGTCTCGGAAGCAAGAAGCGATTGGGCGCCCGACCCCGCCAAGCCGCTCCCGAAGTTCTCGCCGCCGCGCCGCGTGCCCCATGGCGTGACGCTGATCGGCCGCCTCTTCGAGGAGGGCACGGTAGGCCGCGCGGGTCTCGCGCTCGAGCGAATTTTCGGTGTGGCCGGCGAGCACCCGCCGGGCTTTTAAAGAGACAATGCGGACAATTCACCGAACATCCGCCGAACATCCACCGAACTCCCGCCAACGCTTGGCGGTTTACCATTACACTTGCTGAGGCCCTACCTAAAGGAGACCCATGCCGGCGATCGAAGTCGATCTCCTGAGTGACACCGTCACGCGCCCGACGAAGGCCATGCGCCAATTCATGTGTGAGGCGGAGGTCGGCGACGAGCAAACGTTCGAGGATCCGACCGTCAACACGCTGCAGGAAATGGTCGCTGAGCTTCTCGGCAAGGAGGCCGCGCTGTTCCTTCCGTCCGGCACCATGTGCAACGAGATTGCGATGCGCGTGCACTGCCGGCCGGGCGACGAGATGATCGTTCATCGCACCGCGCACCCCATCCACTACGAAGCCGGTGGCCCCGCCGCGCTCGCGGGGGTAAACGTCTCCGCGCTCGACGGCGCCCGAGGGCAGTACGACGAGAGTGCGGTGACCGCCGCAATCCGCCCGGACAGCCGCTACATGCCGAGGACCCGCCTCCTCTGGGTGGAGCAGACCAGCAATCTCGGCGGCGGTTCAATCTGGCCGCTCGCGCGCATCGCCGCGGTCACGGACATCGCGCGGCGGCACGGCCTGCGCGCGCACCTCGATGGCGCGCGCCTCATGAACGCCGTGGTGGCGAGTGGCGTCGCCGCCCGCGACTACGCGAAGCCTTTTGACTCGGCATGGATCGATTTCTCAAAAGGGCTCGGCGCCCCGGTTGGCGCGGCGCTTGCCGGTTCCCGCGAGTTCATCGCGGAGGCGTGGCGCCTCAAGCAGCAAATGGGCGGGGCCATGCGCCAGGCAGGAATCATCGCCGCCGGAGGCGTCTTCGCGCTGCGCCACCACGTCACCCGGCTAGCCGAAGACCACGTCAATGCGCGGCGCCTCGCCGAAGGTCTCTGTAAGCTCCCCGGTGTGGCGCTCGACCCCGCGTCCGTCGAAACCAATATCGTGTTCTTCGAACTGAAGGGCGCCGTGGACGCAAAGCAAGTGGTGACCGCACTTCTCGCACGCGGCGTTCGCATGGGCGCGATGGGCCCGAAGACCGTCCGCGCGGTGACCCATCTTGACGTCAGTGCGCCGCAGATCGAGCGCGCGCTGGAAGCGGCAGCGCAGACTCTCAGCGAAGCGACCCGATGACCGCTGCACCTGCGACACCTGCAACCGTCGCAATTGGAAGCCTCTTCTGGTTCGATAGCAGTTACGAAAAATTGGTAGTGGGTCAGTTTGAAAACTCTCGCTCTTGACGTCCGCGATACACCTATTGATGATCAATGACTTGGGACCAGCCTTATGCCACGCCGCCCAACTTTGTGAAAATCAGCGGCGCGCGTCGTATGCCCTCTGCGATGGCTGCTGGCGTCGAGTCCCGCCTTTGGGAAATTGGTGATATCGTGAAGGTGGTCGAGGCGTGGGAAGCCGTACTGGGCTAGTTAGATACTGCAGGGAACTTGTGCGGAGGTGTGAGAACATGGCGAAGCTCGTCTTCGGAATGAACCAGTCCCTGGACGGCTACATCGACCACCTGGAAATGCGGACAGGCCCCGCGCTCTTTCGTCACTGGATAGAGCACGTGCGCGACCTGACCGGCAGTGTGTACGGTCGCCGCATGTACGAGGTCATGCGTTATTGGGACGAAGACCGTCCTGAATGGAGTGCGGAGCATCACGAGTTCGCGGCGGCGTGGCGGCGCCAACCGAAGTGGGTCGTGTCGCGCTCGTTGAAGTCAGTTGGCCCCAACGCCACACTTGTCGAGGATGACATCG